>Ga0208220_1000287_pt1 | contig 20920 bp, 15 predicted proteins | sample NGESurdeep092012_9_FD_184484 | JGI IMG/M metagenome (GOLD analysis project Ga0208220, IMG submission 184484) | Arctic peat soil microbial communities from Barrow, Alaska - NGEE Surface sample F53-1 deep-092012 (SPAdes) | ecosystem: Environmental > Terrestrial > Soil > Wetlands > Peat ...
CGTCCCTGTCACGGCCAGAACTGGTTGCATAAATCCTGTTTTGAAAGCGCATGGCTTTTGAGCCTGCCCTGAGCGAAGCCGAAGGGTGCCGTCAAAGCCGCACAAACAGTTTTGAAGGGGCATGGCTTTAGCCGTGCCGTCAAAGCCGCATAAACATTGGGGCTTCACAGGCTGCGGAAAAACTCCAAATGGAAGGCGAAAGAGCGAAATTTGGGGGATGCAAAACCATCGACCAACCCTCACGGATCGTTCCTGGGTCATCCTGGCGCGATTCATTTTTCGCGCTTTTTTAAAAATCGAGTTTTTCCGCAGCCTGTTCAGCCCCTGAGGGACGTCTTTCCCCGCTTCCGGCGCATTGATGCAAACAGCTCCAGCGTTTCGCCCCAAAACTTTACAAGGTGCCACATCCCCCGCCGTCCAAATAGAATGTCTCCACCATGTGCGGACGATACGGCAGACGGGCAGACAAGCAACGCATCGCGGAATGGATGCAGGCGCATGACACCGGCGTCTTTGACGATTCCTACTTTGCGCCTTCATACAACGTGGCCCCGCAGAGCTGGCAGCCAGTGGTCCGGCTCGGCCCAGGGCTCGGATCTGACACAGGCGAGCGAGAGCTCACCGTCATGCGCTGGGGGCTTGTCCCGGGCTGGTCCAAAGACGGAAAAGCCGGCTACTCCACCATCAACGCCAGAGCGGAGACCATCGCCACCAGCCCCGCATTCCGTGAGGCCTTCAAGCGACGTCGCTGTCTCGTCCCCGCCAATTGGTTTTACGAGTGGCAAAAACCCGATGTCAAAACTAACCAGCCCGACACCAAGACCAAGCAGCCATACGCAATCGCTCTTGAGAGTGGGTCGCTCTTCGCCTTCGCCGGCTTGTGGGAGACATGGAAAGACAAGGCGACGGGCCAGAATCTCGAAACCTTCACCATCATCACCACTGATCCGAATGAACTGACGGAACGGATTCACAACCGAATGCCGGTCATTCTCAAACCATCCGACTATCAGCGATGGCTGCAACCCGGCGAGCCTTCCCACCTGCCTGTTGACCTTTTAAGGCCATTCCCAGCCGATGAGATGAAAGCTTGGAAGGTAGGTGCGGATGTTGGAAACGTGCGCAACAACCGGCCTGAGCTGGTAGAGCAAATTGAATAGCAGAAATTGCGGCAGGCCGGCAGCCGGTTTAGCAGCCACGCACTTTTCAGGCATCATCCCCCTACAGGTAATGTCCTGCGACCGCGCTAAAAAGTAGTCGCTTAAATCTGTGTTGCGGCCAAATCGAGAGATTCTGCGGGAAGCGCCGCAAGCGGGCTTGCGTTTCTAATTCCCTCGCTCCAGCTCGTCGATTTGCGTCTTCGCCGCAATAATATACGAGTCGCAGGCAGCGATAACACCGCGAGCTTTAACGACTGCCGGGTCGGCCTCAACCGAATCGCCCTGATTCTCAGGATGTGCGTTTGATTCGTCGATTACTCGCTGCTCGTTATCCCGCAGCAGTTCCCAAAGGCGCGTCGCCCTTTCCAGATCGTGAATGGCTCTCACGCTTCTCTGGAGCTCTTCGGTCACGCGAGGAAGTTTATCCGCCCGTTGAATCTTGCGTCAAGAGATTCTCCGGATGTAGAGTGTTTACAGGTACCACTGGGCCCCGTGTTGCAACCGGAAAGAGCCTCCTCTTCGGGGGAGGCTCTGCTCTTCTGCCAAGCCTGTCTCAAACTGCACAGCTGACCAGATTGAGCAAATTTGAGCGGGTGCGAGCCTGCAGACAGGATATTCTTTTCGCCATGGCTAAGAAAACGCAATCATCAAGCGATGAACACCTTGAGATATTAAGTGCTGAGAGGGATGGCAAGGACGGCATTCTCGTGAGGTTCTCAGACGGGACGATAACCGGCTACGTGGTGGAGGAGTTGCTATCCCTGAGACCCATCCGGGAAGAAGCCGAAGAGCCGAAGGCCGAGAGCCCCCTCCAAAGCTAGCAACGCAGTATTAGGGCACTACCCTCTTTACATCTCATAAAAAATCCATCCCGAATTTAGGATTTATAGTCGACTTTCCCATTCTGGGTAGTGGCTGCATAGAGCGTTGCTGAGGGCAATGGTAGGATGCGAGGCAGGGGGAACGGATGAAAATGAACTGGAAATGGATGGTAGCGGCGATGCTCGGTTTGGCTATTGGTTTGTTGGTTGCACCCTTTGAGCATAGGACAGTGCTGGCCTCGACTGTTCCGGCTAATGCTCACTTTCAGATGCAGGATGCGATGGTGGACGAACCAAACGGAACGGGGCAAGATGTACCAACTCACGAAGTTTTCTTGCTCAATACCGATAGCGGCAAGGTTTGGAAATTTCAGGCTTTGGTGTGGAACCCTAATAAGGACGGCTCGGTTAAAGTAATCCGCGATCCGATCTTTTTGACGGTTGCAGTAGAGTCAGGAAAATAGAAAACCGGCCCTGCGAAGGCCGGTGTCTATTTTGCTTTTTGAGAAGCAATCGAGACGCGAATCTCTGCGCTCAGAGTAGTGCAGAAAGGGGATTTGTGTCAAAAGCTACTGAAGACGATCTGCTTTGGGAAAAGCTGCGGACAGTTCTTTCACCGTCATATCTGAATCGCCACGCTCAAGAATCCGCCGACGAATTGCGTCGAAGGGTTCGCGAATCCCCTTCTCAGTTCCCTCTACTAGCAGCGTGGATGCAATTAGACCATCCAGGGAAAACCCCGGCATCTCTGCCACGCGCTGCGCCAGTAGACAAGTCTTTAGTTTCTCGTTCTCGATAGCTAGCCGCTCACAAGCGTCCAGCAGGAATAGAATTTTGTCTTTGGCAGTTGTCATAGTGCTCCCCATCATATCCCCACCAGCTCGCTCACGGTCCACTGGTGATCCGTCAATCCCTGCCGCATTGCCGGAGTGACTTTCAACGTCTGGTGCTTCCGGCACCAGTTGTAATACGCAAACCAAAGAGCATACGCGGCCTCTAGGTTCTCCCACTTCTTGCTGAACGCATTGGTGAGCCGGGTCATTCTCCTCATACCCATCCTAATTGACAAATTTTGCCGCTCGATGTGGCTGGTGCAGATTCGATCCTTTTGCGGGTATCCCATAACCCGGTGTGGAACAGCCCGCACGACTTCCGGCGGGCTGTACCTTTGCTCTCCTTCCCTCGGACCTGCATAAACTTTCACCAGTTGTCCGAAGTGAACTCTTCCGGCTAGATGCCGCTTGACCGTTTTCTTATAAGGCGAGAATCCATCCGTCGTTAGCTGGTAGGGATGCTCCGAAGTGGCCGCTGCCAGCTTCGCCACGAAATGCTCTGTGGACGGCTGGCTGCGCTTGCCCAGGTAGTGAGTCAGCACCAGCTTCGTGTTCCGTTCCATCGCCACGAAGCAATAGCAATCGCCAATCTCTGCCGCGTCCTGCTCGTAGGCTGTCCTATGACCTTCTTTCTTACCGACGTATCCCCAAATTTCATCCGCTTCCACGTCGCGCACGTCAAGGTTGATTAGTTTTTCATCCATGAGCCGTTGGCATCGTTCCCCGGCCAGCACCAGCAGCCGGAAAATCGTGTTCCGGTACACTCCCGTTACCCGTTCGGCGCTGCGGATACTCATCCCTTCCAGCAGTAGTTGGAGAACGGTCATAGCCTTATCGACAGGTAGGCGCATCTCGTCCAGAGGGCGCTGGTGATCTTCGGTGTAGGTTTTCCGGCATTGGTTACAGCGGAAGCGCTGGAGGCCGTTGCGGTGGCGTCCGAAACGCTTACACGCGGCACGGCACGAATGGCAGGTCATAACTTGCCTCTTGATTTCTGAGTGAGGCAAGCCGATAATGCAGTTTGTGGGCTGGCAGTCTCGGCTTGCCGGGATTGTTGGTTCGGGCCGTTAGGGAGTTAGTCGCTCTCTAACGGCTCACTTCATTTGCGCTGCGGTGGAGGTCTCATGCTTACTCCTTTGCTATGGAAAATACTAGCGCGCTCAAGTATAAAATGCAAGCATTATTTTCTTGCACGCTCAAGTATGTTTTGCTACAGTAGAGCGTATGAAGAATAAGGCAGCAGTTGCGTTAGGTCGTTTGGGTGGGAAGAAGGGTGGGAAGGCGAGGGCCGAAGCCCTCAGCCCGGAGCGAAGGAAAGAGATTGCCAAGAAAGCTATTGCAGCACGATGGGCAAAGGCGAAGGAAACGCCAAAGGGTTAGGCTTTATTCCCCTTCGTTGTCTTGCTGCTCTGCAAGTCTCTCAGCTCGTGCCAGCGATAGATTCTTCTTGTAAGCGTCCATTGCGGTCCAGAATCCAAAGTCGCGCTCGCTGTCTGATATATCCAAATCTGTTGCAAATGTGAAAAGAAGAGATGCCATGCTGTCGTAGGCGTCAATCAGTTTCAATTGGTAACGGTAGTCGCTCTGGTTTTTCCTGATTAAGGAGCCATCCGCGCCCATAATCAGCGCGTCCATTTCTTTTCCGCATCCAGGTACGTTTTCTTTTACGTGTTCCAAGATTCTCAGAGAGACTATTTCTGCGTTCTGTAGTGACATCCGATTTGATTTTTTGGAGTCAATAGAGGTGACAAGGTACTTCGCTAGATCCTTTCCAATACCAATGCAGTGATATTGGGGCTCCTCGGTGATTGCGGTGTTTTCGGTTGTAAAAAGCTTTAAGTGTCTTTCCGCCCAAACAGCGATGAGCAAACTAAATTGGAAATTTTCCTGTTGGTACTCCGGTAACCGGCCGATCGAGTCTGAATAAACATCGTGGATTGTATCTTTGATTGCCAGCCATATTTGGGCGTGACTTGTCAGATGGGAAGACTTCACAATTGCCGTAATCCCTTGAATCGTCATAACCGCGTAGTTCATCGCGCAAGAGAACGAGAATCCCAAGGACACATCCGGGCCGATTTGTTCCCCGAATATCTTTGACTTGGCGTATTTGCTTGCGCCTTCAGTAATTTCTCGGTCTGCGCAGAGTAGAATTCCGTCACTGTATTTGAACCCGGCGGCAATTGTCATAGGCTTTTTCCGTAGAGGATCACTATACGGAGTACGCCGATATGCCGGAAAGGGCTTTTTGACCGGCATTAGGCTAGTTGCGGTGATCATTCACCCCCCGATTCCGGCCAGCAACGCAGTTTGCAGCCACTACCTCTTTACATCTCATAAAAAATCCATCCCGAATTTAGGATTTATAGTCGACTTTCCCATTCTGCGGTACGGCCAGCACCAATCTCCAAACCCCCATCGCTGTCCGGCTGAGTCATCCCGACGCCTGGAAAGGTAACAGTTCCCACCTCGCCGGCGACCTCGACACGCAAGTCCAGGCGCCACAGTCATCAAAAGTAGCTTATTCTAAAGATGTTCTCATCTTTCCGCGTCTAGGAAGGATGCTGGGGATTCAGACTTCGCCCCTCAGAATCTCCGTCAAACGGCGTAATTTTCAGCCGTCATTAGATGCGCGCCCTCCCGGAGGGTTTACTGGGACAACTGAAAATAAATTTGATATTTTGTATTTGCAATTACCCGGATCTATGCTATCGTGTATTTATTCCGGTTGTGGCGGTATCTGAATCATCCCTCCACGTCGGAAGTAATTTGCGTCACTGGCCTCCCGGCACGAACAGCTAGACCGTTCGTGCCGCTTTTTTTTGCGCCCCACAGATCCTCGCCCCGGCCACCGTCTTTCGGCTCCCGGCTTTTTCGCTCCCTGGCTTTTTGTCAAGGACCGTGCCACGCCAGAGCACTTTAACCCACTGAAAACGCGACCCAAATAAAAACGCCAACATTGCCGATCAATTCTCGCGTTTCGCTATCCTCATATCAGCATCTCCGATTCCAGGCCCGAATTCCAGACTGGGCGCGGCCGAAGTTGGCGATCGGTTCTCTGTGCCTTCTGCACACGGTCTTCCGGATTGTCAGGCACCCGTGGCTCGTAACTGTCTTGTTATCAAATATGGAGGTATGCGAGGGTATGCAGGAGGTATGAGAAAGGTATGAGGCCGCCGCATAAATCCTTTGTTATCAAATATGGAGGTATGCCATACCGGGGGCAGGGGGCGGGTCATTTTAGTTTGTCAGCCAGCGCCGTGGTTTCTTCGGTACTTGGGTGCCCCGGAAAATAATAGGAGTGATTTTCTTCTTTTTCAGGTCAAAACTCTACCTAACCTATTTATAATCAACAAATCTACCTGAAAGCCGTGGTCAAATTTATTCGATTTTATGCACCAAAACGACTCTTTTCGACCCCAAGCGGCCCTTTTTTGACCGCAAAACGCACGGCGATTACGGGATTTGCGAAACTTCGCTTCGGCAGCGAATTTGATGACCCTCACGCACCGGTATCATGAGATTTGCATATCATGTGACTTGGAAGCAGAATTCGAGGCACCACGATGACGCACTTCTTCAAAAGCCGCTGGACATTGTCCCTTGCCGTCTTCGCGCTCACCGCAGCCAGCTACGCGCAGTTTTCGGATCCTGCGGAAGACGTTCCCGCCTACCATCCATCCGCGCCGCTCAGCATCCATGCATTGCCGCCGATACTTCACGGCGCGCAGTTGACCGGCCCGAACTTCCAATACCACTGGCAAGTGCGCGTATACCAGTTGGCCGCACAGGTTCCCGGCGTCATCTATCAGCTGCCGTGCAACTGCCGCTGCGATCGCGCGCTCGGCCACACCAGCCTGCACAGTTGCTATGAAAATACGCACGGCGCCGAGTGCTCCACCTGCGCCAAGGAAGGCTTTTACGCCTATTACAAAACCAAGGCCGGCTGGACGCCAGCGCGCATTCGCGCCGGCATCGCCCATCACGACTACGAATCCATCGATTTGGAGAAGGAGTAGGCTCGAAAAGCAGTAAGCTAACGATCGATTCCGGTCCAGTATTTGAAAATGACTGCTCCAAACCCGGCGGCCATCTCCGCCACTTTTGGGCTCGGTTCGCCATAGAATTCGAATCCGCTCACTTTGCATAGCGCAGCAAGCTTAGGCACCCACTCCTGCACAGAAGCGCCCATAAAGTGCGACTCTAAGGCGCTCGCATCGACGTAAGTCTCGACCAGCCGCTGCTGCTTCCCGTCTGCACTCGAGAACCACTCAAATCCCAGCGTGCCTGGCTCCGCCTTGCTCACCGAGGTCATCGATTGCGCAATGCTCTTGAACGCTTCCTGCTGGCCGTCATTCACCGTCAGGCTAACCGTCAGTCGAACCACTTGCTTGACCATTCCATCCTCTTTCAAATGCCGTCTTTGACAGCATCCTTGAACGCTATCACCCGCACCACGACGCCAGAAAGCAAATAGGCGTAAAATAGAAGATGCAGCACGAGCCAATCGGCTCTGTGTGTACCCAGCGGCCCTCCGGATCATCTAATCGGATAGCCCTAAAACATGGGGGCGTCACGGTTTCGACGGGATCGAATGCGGCATGGGAGGCATGTCGGGGTGTGGGCACCCGTAATCGCCTGCAAAACTAAAGTTGCCAACGATAATCTGGCACTTGCAGCTTAATTAACTAAGCTGCCGTCTTCCACGGCTTCGCCTATGGGCTGTGAGCGGACGTCATTCAGTAGGCTGGCGCTAACGGCTCGGTCCGTGTCGTTTTGCGCGAGATCATCGGACTAGTTCTCGTCGCATCTTGTCCGTTCTTAAGCGCCGTGAGCGAATCCAATCGAATCGGACACAGCATGGACTCTCCCGGCTGACAGCGATTTCGGACGCGGGTTCGACTCCCGCCGCCTCCACCATACTTAAGTCACTTCACATCAACGGCATATCTTCCATAAGCAAATTTTAGGGGGGCATTTTTGTACGTGATTTGTACGTCGCTCCCATTTTGACCGACCTGTTCCATGCGGGCAAACTCACCTCTGAAGTGGGGAGCCACATGCTACTTTCCGTCTTTTCCCGCCATTCGGCCAACTGCAAATTCGCTCATGACCCCTCCTGCCGCAGGTGCAATTGCCCCAAATGGGTGGGCGGGCAGGTGAACGGGTATTACTTTCGCCAGAGCGCGTCCCCGTCGGAAGTCCCTGAGCCACGCGTACCGAAACCGCGGCCGGGCAGCAGCGTAACGGGTCCATATCGTGGTCGGGCGACATTTCGGCGAACTGGGAGACCATACGGCAGCAAATCCCAGCCGGCCTCAGCTTCGCAATTTCCGGCTTTCCCTACTGGACTACAGATATCGGCGGTTTCTTCCGCCCAGTCGGCCAATACACATCTGCGGATTACCACGAACTGCTGATTCGATGGTTCCAGTTCGGCACGTTCTGCCCCATTTTCCGTATTCACGGATATCAATCGAAGACTGAGATGTTAGGAGTGGCGCTCTTAAAATGCGGGTTGCATCGTTGTGCGATGCAGACGGAGTTAGCGAATTCGATTGGCAACTGCTTCGGTGGCACGGAAGATAAAGGCAGCGAGCGAACCCTGGCCGGGTGATTTAAACAGCCGGCCGCAATACACGATTCACGCAGTATCTGCATTGACGCAACCTACAGTGAACCGCAGCGCCGGCAGATTGTCGTATCTTCAATCGGCCGCTCATCGGATATGATTGGCAAGCATCAATTCGTGCTCCGATTACGGCGTCTCCGCAGGGAACAGTTCGACTACAGATTTCAGTGAGGAAAGCATGAGATATTTCAGGATGTATTTGGGAATTGCCGCGATGTTGTGCTGTAGCTTGAGTGGCGTGGCCCAGCAGAAGCCGGCGTATCTTGATCCAAGCCTGTCGCCTGATCAACGCGCAGCTGACCTCGTGGGCCGCATGACGCTTGAGGAAAAGGCTTCGCAATTGGTGAATGGCGCCCGCGCCATTCCGCGGCTTGACATTCCGGCCTACAACTGGTGGAGCGAGGCGCTTCACGGAGTGATCGACAACGGCGTAACCGAGTTTCCTGAGCCAATCGGCCTGGCCGCGACTTTTGACGTGCCGTGGATTCATGCCATGGCGACGGACATCGGCATCGAAGGGCGCATCAAGCATGTACAAGATGTACGCGCTGGGCACAAAGGAATCATGGGAGGCCTCGACTTCTGGGCTCCGAATCTTAACCTCTTTCGCGACCCGCGGTGGGGGCGCGGTCAGGAGACCTACGGGGAGGACCCGTTCCTGATAGGCCGCATGGGTGTGGCCTTTGTCACCGGCATGCAGGGCGACGACCCGAAGTATTATCGCGTCATCTCCACTCCCAAGCATTTCGATGTGCACAGTGGCCCGGAGCCCACGCGCCATTTCGCGGACGTGGACGTGAGCAAGCACGACGAGCTCGATACGTATGAGCCGGGTTTCCGCGCCGCAGTCGTGGAGGGCAAAGCCGGATCGGTGATGTGCGCATACAACGCGATCCACGGAGAGCCGGCGTGCGCCAATGAATTCCTGCTGCAGGATCTGTTGCGAGGGAAGTGGGGATTCCAAGGGTATGTCGTCTCCGACTGCGGCGCGGTTCGCGATATTTTCTCTGGCCACCATTACCGGCCGACGGTACCCCAAGCCGCGGCGATTTCGGTGATGCGCGGCATGGACAACGAGTGCTTCGGCGCCAGCACCAACATCAACGATTACGACTACAAACCGTATCTTGAGGCCGTGCAGCAGGGCTATCTGCCCGAGAGTGCGATGGACACCGCTCTTATTCGCCTCTTTACCTCCAGGATCAAGCTGGGCATGTTCGACCCGCCCGATATGGTTCCTTACAGCAAGATCGACGAGAACGAACTCAGCAGCCCCGCACACCGCGATCTGGCCCGTAAGCTGGCTGATGAGTCCATGGTGCTTTTGAAGAATGATGGCACGCTTCCGCTGAAGACCAGTGGCATCAGGATCGCCGTGATCGGGCCACTCGCCAATCAAACCAGAGTTCTGCTCGGTAACTACAACGGAACGCCAACGCACACCGTTTCGATTCTCGAAGGCTTGCGCAAGGAGTTTGCGGGCGCCGACATCCAGTACGAGTCTGGGACACAGTTCCTGAGTCTCGATGCGGACCCTGTACCCGCCTCAGCGTTGAGCGTGGACGGCAAGCCCGGCATCAAGGCCTTTTACTCCAAACTCGACATGAGCGACATTAATCGTCCTGAGGCAATGAAAGCGTTAGCGGAACGCACGGAACCCGGGATTAATGCTTCTGCTCAGCCTTTGCCGGCTGAAGTTGCCAACGTTCAGCCGCTCAGCATCCGCTGGGAGGGCGAGATTACCGCACCGGAGACGGGCGACTACAATCTTGGCCTCAAGGCTAGCGGCTTCTTCCGCCTGCAGCTGAATGGCAAAGGCGTCGCCTCCGCTTTCGGCGGCGATCCGAACGAGGCCAAGCTGGGACGCGTGCATCTGGAAGCCGGCAAGCCCGCTGCTCTGCGCGTAGAGTACTCGCCGACGGGAGACGCAATTCCCAACGCCACGCTGGTCTGGTCGAAGCTCGATTTGAAACCGCAGCCTGCGGCCATTGCCGCGGCCAGACGCGCTGACGTGGTGATTGCTGTCCTCGGCATTACCAGCGAGCTGGAAGGCGAGGAGATGCAAGTGAACGAGCCCGGCTTCCAGGGCGGCGATCGCACCAGCATCGATTTGCCCGAGCCGGAAGAGGATCTGATCGAGGCGCTTGTTGCTACTGGCAAGCCTGTTGTTCTCGTGCTCACCAACGGCAGTGCGCTCGCGGTCAACTGGGCCAACGATCACGTAAACGCCATCGTCGATGCGTGGTATCCCGGCGAAGAAGGTGGAACGGCCGTGGCGGAAACGCTCTCTGGAAAGAACAATCCTGCCGGCCGATTGCCCGTAACGTTCTACACCGGCATCGATCAGCTTCCGTCCTTTGAAGACTACTCGATGAAGAACCGCACCTATCGCTACTTCAAGGGCACGCCGCTTTACCGCTTCGGCTACGGCCTCAGCTTTACGACCTTCTCTTACAGTGACCTGGCGCTGCCCGCGAGCGCGGTGACTGCTGGCCAGCCCCTCACCGCCGAAGTCACCGTGACCAACACGGGCAAGGTTGCCGGTGATGAGGTGGCGCAGCTCTATCTCACCTTCCCGGATGTGGCGGGCGCGCCGATTCGCGCGCTTCGCGGTTTCCAGCGCCTGCACCTCGATCCTGGCAAGTCGGAAAGAGTGCACTTCGACCTGAAACCGCGCGACTTGAGCATGGTAACTGAAGCGGGCGAGCCGATCATCCCGGAGGGCAAATACTCTGTATCGATCGGAGGCGGACAGCCGAATACCGGCGCTGCAACGGTTGCAGGGATGTTTCAGGTGGAAGGCTCTTTCGTGTTGCCTGAATAGCTGTGCAGTATCGATGCCGGTGAATGCAGGAGCACGGTCGGGACCAAATCATCTCTTATCCGCGAGACATCCACGAGTAAGCGAATCGCTCCCCGAGAACTCCTTAGAGACGCCGGTGCGGCGGGTGCTATGAACTTGTTGGCTGTCGGGTCAGGGAAGGCAATGCCCGCAGCGGATTCGTTAAGCCAGTCGGCGGGAGCGGAATCACCCGCCCCTCAGTCCCCGCAATCGCCTGGCGATGCGAAATCGGTTTCCCCCGCCCCGCAGGTATCCCTGAGACGCGTACGAAAATCCTCTATCTAATGGAGCACAGCGAGAGGGCAACCAAGTAACCATAAGCGATGACGGAAAGCAGTGGGAACTCTGCCTCAGCGATTCGACAGACGTGGCGAGAAGGCTGACTTGGAAATCAAGAGATTGGAGAACGGAGAGTATTCGATTCCGCATGGTGGTTCGGCGGACGGCAAGCTAGTCTCTGATGTTCTGAAGCTCTCACTTCCCATCGCCGACACCAAGCTGATCTGAATCGAAAGGGCGCACGCAGTTTTGGAAATTATCCTACTCAGATGCCTCCGACGGACTAAAGCCTGCAAAATCTTCCCGCTCGAGATTCGATTGAGACACACGTGCCTTGACGCGATTTAAGAGCATATGACCGATACTTGACACGCAGGGATTCGGCGCCTTCATGCTCGAAGATTTGACGAAACGTTATCGCTTAAGCTATCGCATCCTTTTTATCGTATACTCTTCGTTGCAAAGAACTGGATAAGGCAATTCGATTTCGTATTGACCCAGAGTCCGGTTTGCGAACTGTCCGCAAATTGCGTGTATTTGCCTGAACTGCGGGAGTGGTGGCCAAGAGGAGCAAGGAATGCAACAGCAAGGCGGTCTTGGAATCCCGACGGGCGAATCTGTTGATCCAGCTCTGGTGCCTCGAAGAACTCTTTATACCGGGGCGACCATGCCGGCCATCGGCTTGGGCACGTTTGGCTCCGACCACGTCACCGCGGCCGAGATCGCCGAGGTTGTGAAGGGTGCTGCCGCGGCCGGTTACCGGCACTTCGATTGCGCGTCGGTCTACGCCAACGAGGCCGAAATCGGCGCTGCTTTTGAGGAGATACTTCTCAGTGGAATCAAGCGAGAAGACCTCTGGATTACCTCGAAACTCTGGAACGACAAGCATGGCGAGGACGATGTGATCGCATCCTGCCGCAAATCGCTTGTCGATCTGCGCCTCGAATCCCTGGATCTTTACCTGGTACATTGGCCGTTCTCAAATTTCCATCCGCCGGGCTGCGATGTTTCTTCGCGTTCGCCCGGCGCCAAGCCTTACATCCACGAGAACTACATGAAGACCTGGCGCAAGATGGAGGAATTGGTCGACATGGGCCTGGTGCGGCACATCGGCGTCTCAAATATGACCATCCCCAAGCTGAAGCTGCTTCTTCGCGATGCCCGCATTAAGCCGGCGGTGAATGAAATGGAGTTGCATCCACACTTCCACAGCCGAAGTTGTTCAAATTCGTGGTCGAGAACGGCATGAAGCCCATCGGATACTGCCCCATTGGCTCGCCGGGGAGGCCGGAGCGCGACCGCACCCCCGATGACACCACGCCCACCGAAGATCCCGTCATCGTACGCATCGCCGAACGCCATGGCATTTCGCCGGCAGTGGTGTGCATCAAGTGGGCCGTGCAGCGCGGGCAGACACCAATTCCTTTCTCCACCCATCATTACCGCGCTAATATCGAGGGCGTCGTTGGCGATCCGCTTACCGAAGAGGATATGCGCTCCATCGCGGCGATCAATCGCAACTGCCGCTTGATCAAAGGCCAGGTCTTTCTGTGGAAAGAGGGCCAGACCTGGGAAGATCTTTGGGACGTAAACGGAGAGATTACGCCACCGTAAATTGCATGAGGCTTTTCCAGCACCGCCTAACATCGATCAGGAGCAATCCAAATGGAAGCCACGATGATCGCAGCGTTCTTACCGGGGGACTCGACCGTTGAGATGCGCACGGTGCCGGTGCCGGAGGCGGCCCACGGGGAAGTTCTGGTGCGCGTAAAGGCGTCGACGATCTGTGGCTCCGACATTCGCTGTATCTATCACGAGCATTTAGGCAAAGGCCCTGAAGGCTACCAGAACGTGATTGCGGGGCATGAGCCTGCGGGCCAGATCGTCGCCACGGGCCCGGGCTGCCGCCGCTTCAAAGCCGGCGATCGCGTGATCGTCTATCACATCTCGGGATGCGGCGTGTGCAACGACTGCCGGCGCGGCCTGCAAGCATGTTCGCGCCAACGTTTATCTCGATCTGGAATTGCAATTCGTTGCCGAGGCCGATGCGCCGGGCGTGTCGCGCTACCGCACTCAACTCGCAGAGTTGCTCAAGTTCGCAAAGACCATCACTCTGCCCCACGAGCAGATCATCGCCAAGCTCGACCAGACCGCTCAAACTTTCTGCGTCTTCATTATCAAGACCGAACTCATGATTCCTTACACTTCAACCTTTTTCGAACTCGACTGCGGCTATTGGAGTGCCGAAGCGGAACGACGACTACGGCAAGCGATGGCTGCCTCGGCCGCAAAGTAGGAAGGGCAATTGTGGCTGGTATCGCGCGAAAATCAATTTGATTCCTCGAACTAACCCAAGAAAGGAATGTCTCCACATGAAAGTGAATCGCAGGGAAATGCTCCAATGGATGGGCGGCGCATATTCCGCCCTGGCTCTGTCGAAGTTTGCGGCTTCCCAACGAGCAGCGCAGAGCGGTCCATTCCTGCCAACCAGGGAATCTCTGCAAGCCTACAGGATTCCGGACTGGTTTCGCGATGCCAAGTTCGGAATCTGGGCGCACTGGGGACCACAGTCCGCGATTGAAGATGGCGACTGGTATGCGCGCAACATGTATGTCCAGGGTCAGCCGCAATACCTTTACCACTGCGAGACGTATGGTCATCCTTCCAAGGTCGGTTACAAGGACCTTGTGAATATCTGGAAAGCGGAAAAGTGGGACCCGGATCATCTAATGAGCCTCTATAAGAAAGCCGGCGCAAAATACTTTTTCAGCATGGGGGTGCATCACGACAACTTCGACCTATGGAACTCAAAGTACACGCGCTGGAACGCGGTAAACATGGGGCCAAAAAAGGACGTGGTTGGCCTATGGCAAAAAGCCGCGCGGAATCACGGCCTGCGTTTTGGCGTCAGCGAGCACCTGTGGATCAGCTACAAATGGTTTGCCGTGAGCCATGGCGCCGACAAGACCGGGCCGTTGGCCGGCGTTTCCTGCGATGGTGTCGATCCTCGATACGCTGACCTCTATCACGATGCCGGCTGCGTGCCGTTTATCGACAAGCTGGACTGGAATGACGATGGCATTCCCGATTCGTGGCGGCAGGAATATCTCAATCGCATGACCGATCTCATCGACAAGTATCACCCCGACATTCTCTACACCGATGGCCATCTTCCCTTCGAGGAATACGGTCTCAAGATGGTGTCGCACCTTTACAACGAAAGCGCCCGGTTGAATGGAGGCACAGTCGAAGCGATTTACACGAGCAAAGAGGCTTCGGATTGCGCCGTGGGAACCTGCGCGCTCGACCACGAGCGCGGCGTGGCGGATGGCATCGCGGAGAATCCCTGGCAGACCGATACATGCATTGGACAATGGCACTATAAGCGAGGCCAGAAATACAAGACCGCGAAAAAGGTCATCGATCTGCTCACCGACATCGTGAGCAAGAATGGCAATCTGCTGCTGAATTTTCCGCTGCCCAACTCAGGCCAACTGGACTTCGAGGAGATGGAGGTGCTGGAAGGCATTACCGGGTGGATGCAAATCAACAGCGAAGGCATCTACGCAACGCGCCCCTGGAAGATCTACGGCGAAGGTCCCTCTACGCAAGTGAAAATCGTTACCGGGAATTTCAACGAAGACAAGCAGAGCGACTTCAGCGCCGAGGATGTGCGCTTCACAACGAAGGGCAGCACGCTTTACGCATTCGTCATGGGCTGGCCTGAGAAGGAGGCCGTGGTAAAGGCTCTTGGCCTTGCCAGCCCGCAGCAGCCGGGCAAGATCCTCAATGTGCAACTACTCGGTCAAAAGGGCAATCTGAACTGGAGGCAGGACAATGCCGCATTGAAGGTCCAAATTGCCGCCGAAAAAATCTCTGACATTGGCATCACTCTAAAAGTTGATTTGGCATAGAGGGAGTATCGGTTCCAGCCTCCGTCTTCGCTCACGTGGGCGCACAGCCGGCTTTTTCGCGGCTGGTTTCACTTTCGCGGTCGCTGTGGCGGATTCTACCGCGAGCGTGGAAGAAATCTAATCGTGCTTTCTGTGGCCCTGGCGTCTCGTTACATCTCTCGTTCCAGGAGGAAAAATTCACCTTGAGCATTTCCGACGAACAGATCGAACAAGGAAACTCACGCTCGCTGAACAACAACGAAGACATTGAAGCCCGGTTAATTCCGGCGGGGCGGCTGTTGCCGTTCCTCGTGGTCACGGTTCTGTTCTTTCTGTGGGCGATTCCGAACAACCTGAACGACATTCTGATCCGGCAATTTATGAAGTCGTTCAATATCAACCGGTCGAGCGCGGCGGGAGTGCAGATATGGTTTTACCTGGGCTATTTTCTAATGGCCATTCCGGCCGGGCAGTTGATGCGACGGTTCGGCTACAAGATGGGCATTGTGACCGGGCTATGCCTCTTGGGTAGCGGGTGCCTGTTGTTTTATCCGGCGGCGCAGGCAGGACTTTATTGGTTCTTTCTTGTGGCGCAATTTGTGATTGCAAGCGGATTGTCGTTTCTTGAGACGGGGTCGAATTCGTTCATCGCGCAACTCGGGCCGGCAGGGTCGAGCGAGCGGCGGCTGAATCTGTCGCAGGCATTCAATCCACTGGGGTCGATCAGCGCCGGCTTGATTGGGACGGTGTTTATCTTCTCCGGCGTGAAGCTGAGCGATGCGCAGGTGGTAGCCATGCAGGTGGCTGGAACCTACCAGGCGTATCTACATTCCGAGACGCTGCGCGTGGTGACGCCGTATATTGTGCTGGGCTGCCTCGCATTTTTCTGGGCGGTACTGATCCTGTTGACCAAGTTTCCTGATTTTGGGAGGGAGAATGTTTCGGATAGCGCTGCCACAAGCGGTATGCATGTACGGCTCTGGCAGCCGCACTTTGTCTTTGCGGTTTTGGCGCAGTTTCTTTACGTGGGCGCGCAAGTAGGCACTTGGAGCTATTTCATTCCCTATGTGGAATCGGCCACGGGCCTGGGCGACAAGGCGGCGGGCTACATGCTCACAGGCACTTTGGCGGCGTTTGCAGTGGGCCGATTCAGCTCGGCGTGGCTCACATGAGGCACTTCCACGCGCGGCTGATGCTGGTGGTCTATTCCGTGATCAATGTCGCCTTGTGCCTGGTTGCCGTGATCCATCCCAGCCGGATCGGTGTGGGTTGCCTGCTCATGACGAGCCTGTTCATGTCGATCATGTTCCCGACCATCTTTGCGCTTGGGTTGAAGGGCATGGGCGAGAAAACCAAGACCGCCGGATCGTTCCTGGTGATGGCGATTTTGGGCGGCGCGGCGCTGACGAAGTTGATGGGCATGCTTCCGCTGCAGTCTGCCTACCTTGTTCCGGTGGCCTGTTATATCGGTGTTGCTCTGTATGGATGGCTGTTCGCCGAGGCGAAGGTAGGCGAGGCGTTGGGATAAGGTGTGGCAAGTCAGCAAACCAGCAAGTCAGCAAGCAAGCGAGTTAGCGATGTGCATAAACAACTTCGAACGAAGGTCGACTCTGGTCGGTCATATTGCCGGTTCTTTTATCAACTGAGGAACGTCCAGGCATCTTGTGGCTTCGAATCGTTACAATCTGCTTTTTGCTTTTCCTGGGTGTCTGACCGTGTGAATTAGTTTCTGTTGTAGCCGAACTTCTGACATGCCTTGGTGCGCGTAAACTTCCAATCGATAGTGACACGGTCGCGGTTCATTTTTCGGTTCCATGCTCTTGCTTGTCGCTGGAGTTGTCCGAGAGACGGGATTCTTCCCTGGCCCAGGCATTGACGGGAGAACAGACTTATCTCGATCTCCGTCTGGTTCAACCAACTGCCGTGATTCGGGGTGTAATGCACGGTGAAGCGCTCCGACAACAGGCCGCCCATCTTCTCGCCGAACCGGTCCACCAGCGCCTTGCGGTTGTGTGAGCTCAGATTATCCAAGTCCAAATGGATGGTGTCGGCTCGCGGGTAGGTGGCGACGATCTCCACCAGGCAATCGGCGAATTGCGGTGAGGAGCGGCTTGGGGTCGGTTTGATAAAGTGCCGTCCCCCTTCGGCTCCACGCCGCAGAAGACGTTGGCTGCGCCGCGCCGCAGGCACTCCGATCGCTGGAGCAAATCGGAGCAATCGTCTCTGTCTCGTCTTTATCTATTTAGATAGTGGCCTTAGCTGCGCAACGCTCAAGATCTGCCGTCAAAAAGTTCGCTGAAACTTTCGCATTAAGCGCAAGTTGGTGCCGGGACTTTCATTATTCGAGGGGTCGAACTTTCGTTCTATCGAGTGAGTCGATCTCCTAATCATTAATTGCAGAAGCGCGAGGCTTTCACGTTATGCGCAGACCCACAGATTAAAACGATTTGAGGACATTGAAGGCCAGGAGAAAATCTTCTGGCCTTTTTGGCTTGAGTGCAGAGGGAGAAGGGGCCAGGACGGATTGGCGGATCGGGTTGGCGAGAGCGATTGGGTAAAGGGCAATTGGGCGAAGAGCGGGGCAAGCGTCGATTCGCGGGCTTGTGATACAAGTTAAGGCGGTGAATTCGACGGCATATCGCTGTTGGATTCGATCTTTCTCGGAAAACTGGAGGAGACAAACGCGATGCGATCGGTGGCGATTTTCTTATTGGCGGCAGGCTGGGCAGTTGCAACGGGTCAAGTTGCAACGGGTCAGGTTGCAACGGCTCAGTCGGAGCGGACAGACTCGTGCGCGGGAATCGCAAATCTCAAGATCGACGGCGTTGAGATCACGAAGGCGGCCATGATTCCCGCCGGCACCGTTATTCCCCCGCCATATCCCGGGGCTTCGTCGATCGGTCCATTACCCGCGCACTGCATGGTGAACGGCGTGATCAACCGGCGCAAGGGCGCGGACGGCGAAGAGTTCGGGATTGGATTCGCGGTGGCGCTACCGGAAAGAGAAGCGTGGAACGGGGACTTCATGATGCAGGGAGGCGGAGGCGGCAACGGCGTCGTCTCCTACCCGGCGGGAGCAGCGTTCGCGGGCGACCAGCCGGCGCTGACGCGCGGGTTTGCCGTGGCCAGCACGGACACTGGGCACACGGCGAAAAACGGCGGCTTCGATTTTTCGTTCATGCGCGATCAGCAGGCGTATCTGGATTTTGCGTATCAGGCCAACGCCGAAGTGGCTGAGGTGGCGAAGAAGATCATTGCGCAATACTTTGCCAAGGGCGCGGAGTATTCCTACTTCGTGGGCTGTTCGACGGGCGGGCGCGAAGGAATGATATTGTCGCAGCGCTATCCCACGGTCTTTAACGGGATCGTGTCCGGTGATCCTGCGATGCGGACCGGACTTTCGAATCTGGCTATCAGCCAATGGATTCCCGTGGCCTATAACCAGGCGGCCCCGAAGGACGCTTCAGGAAAGCCGGAGCTGGATAAGTTTCTGAGCGAGGGCGAACGCAAGATTTTTATGGATGCGTTGATGAATCGCTGCGACGGGAAAGATGGAGTGGTTGACGGAATGATCTCCGATCCGATGGGATGCGATTTCGATCCCGCGGAGGTGGCGTGCAAGAGCGGGCAGAGCGAAGGCTGCATTGCACCGGAGAAAGTCGCAGCCATTAAGAAGGCATTTGGCGGGCCGAAAAACTCTTACGGAACGCAGGTGTATCCGGGATTTCTATATGACGTAGATATCGCGCATCCCGGCATGGTTCCGGGGCTTCTTGCTCTTGGGACCCGCGGACTTTTTGGACCGTATCCAACGGCGACGGAGATCGATGTCGACAAGGCGGCTTTGCATGCTTCCGACCCGCTGGTTGAGCCAGCATCGACAAATCTGTCAACATTCTCAGCGAATGGCGGAAAGATTATTTTCTTTCAGGGGGATAGCGACCCCTGGTTCTCGGCTCTGGACACGCTCGGGTACTATCAGTCCCTTGCAGCAGCGAACGGCGGCGCAGGGAAAGTGGCTGAATGGAGCGAGATCTTCCTTGTGCCGGGGATGGGCCACTGCGGAGGAGGGCCAGCTCTGGACCAATTCGATATGCTTGGCGCGGTGAAGAACTGGGTGGAAAAAGGGAAAGCGCCGGAGGCTGTGATTGCCACGGGAAAGGCATTCCCAGGCCGAAGCCGGCCGCTATGCGCGTTTCCCAAACACGCCCAGTACCTGGGGCATGGCGATACGAATGACGCGCACAACTTCAGATGTGAATGAGGCTGGCTGGTTTCAGGAGTTGCCAAGGACGCCGGTCAATGCGCAGCAATCGACGCGCGAAGCTCCGAAGAAGAACGCAGAGTGGAGTTATAGATGACTGCGATAGAATTTGTGCCAGCAAGCTTACCCCCAAAAATCCTGAACGAAAGAAGTATTAGGCGAGCATTGCCATGACGGAGCAAAGGCGAATTCGTGTTTGGGCTGGTTTCATCCCAGCTTTTCTGGGGGCGCTGGAGCTGCTGGTGTTTGTGCCGGCGGGCGGACGCGCGCAAGTGCAGCCATCGACGCAGAAGCCGGTGACGCTGAAGACCGGCATTACCTACGAGGACCAGTCCTCGGAGAGCTGCGAGAAGCAGAACGAAAACAATCCGTACACGGGCATGGACCCGCTGACCTGCTACGGCGTGATGGCGCCGACGGACTCGCGCGGGCAATGCAGCCTGGGCGGGATGAAGGTTTGGAAGCAGCAGGGCAATACCTGCTTCTACTGCTCGCCGATCACTTCGCCACCGAACACGATTATCGTGCCGATGGATCAGGTGGGCGCGGCGGACAACCAGGGGTTCCGTTGCGGCGAAGATCAAGCCGATGCATGCATGGCGATCTGCAGCGGAGGGAACACGTATACGCCGCCACTGGGGACGGAGATACAGGGCGGTGGTCCGGGATTGCCGACGCCACCGGCGCCGAAAGAGGGCGGACCGCCGCCGAACTACGCGCCGCGACCGGGGCCCCCGCCGGTGGCTGGCGCGAGTAATCCATGCTTGCCGTTTGGGCGGGGCGGATACGACTATTGCGCGAATCCCGCGGGCACGCAGCCGGCAGGATGCCAGTGCAGCAAGCAAACGCCAAGTGAGGCGCAGAAGCAACCCGCACCTGCGCAAAGTGCGGCTGCCGCAAACCAGAAGTTGCTGGCGGATGCACAGACGATTTTGCTGAACGCGGGAAAAATTTCGAAAGAGATGACGGATGCGATGGACGTGACGAAGCATAACAACGTCGGTGTCGGCATCGCGGTGGGTGCATATTTTGGCGCGGCGGGAAAGCTGATGGGAGTTGTGGCGCAGGAATACAAACTGCTAGAGCCTGTTATTAACTTCATGCGAGCAGCCTGAAGAGGCTGGCGATCATGAGGCAGGCGAAGGCGAGGAAGTGGAAGGCTCCGAGAGTTGTTGCAAGCCTTTCGTAGTCGCGAG
>Ga0208220_1000288_pt1 | contig 20902 bp, 16 predicted proteins | sample NGESurdeep092012_9_FD_184484 | JGI IMG/M metagenome (GOLD analysis project Ga0208220, IMG submission 184484) | Arctic peat soil microbial communities from Barrow, Alaska - NGEE Surface sample F53-1 deep-092012 (SPAdes) | ecosystem: Environmental > Terrestrial > Soil > Wetlands > Peat ...
CGGAAGATAGGCTCGGCGGCGCTGGTCGCTGACGGCCTGCACGCCCGTACTGACGGGCTCACGTCCCTGGCGGTACTGCTGGGAGCGGGCGGGGTGGCGCTGGGCTGGAACTGGGCCGACCCGGCCGTCGGGCTCCTCATCACCCTGGCCATCCTGGCTGTCCTGCGCCAGGCGGCCCGCGAGATCTACCGCCGGCTCATGGATGCCGTCGACCCGGCGCTCGTCGACCAGGCCGAGCGCACCCTGCGTGCCACCCCGGGCGTCCTGGATATCGGGCAGATCCGGATGCGCTGGATCGGTCACCAGATCCGGGCCGAATGCGAGATCGTCGTCGCCCCTGACATCAGCGCCGTGCAGGCTCACCAGCTCACCGTCAGCGCCGAGCACGCCCTGCTGCACGCCATCCCGCGGTTGTCCGGCGCGCTCGTCCACGCCGACCCCCAGGCCCCCGGCTCCGACCCGCACCAGGTCCTGGCCGACCACCGCCCCGCGCCCGTCCCGGCTCCGGGCCAGTCCTGACCTAGTCGGCTCAGCCCGGAGCTGCCCGCGCGGTCCAGGTGAAACTCCGCATCTCGGGGAGCTGCCGGGCGACCTCCAGGGCGACCTGCTGGCCGAGTGCGTCGGCACTACTGACCGTGAGGCCGGGATCAACCCAGCCCTCGATTTCCACCCGCAGGGTCCGCCCTGTCCACCGTGCCCGCGCGTGCGCGTGCACCACGCCATCCACCTCCCCGGCTGCCGCCTCGGCGGAGGTGATGACGGCCGGGTCCACGCCATCGGCCAGCCGGCGCACGACGTCCGAGGTGACCTCGTAACCGACGTGGCAGATGAACAAGGTCACCGCGATGCCCGCGACCGGGTCACCCCACCGGAAGCCCAGCGCCACCGCGACCAGGCCGACGAGCGCACCCGCCGAGGACAGGGCATCCAGCCACGAGTGCCGGGCATCGGCCACCAGCGTCGCCGAGTGGATGCGCCTGCCGATCACGAGCTTGTACCGGGCGACGACCTGATTTCCGACGATGCCCAGGGCCGCGCCGAAGATGCCCAGGGCGAGGTGGCTGGTGGGGCCGTGCTCGAGTAGCTTCCGGACGCTCTCATACCCGGCGAACGCCGCGCTGGCCCAGATGACCACCGCAATCCCTACCCCGGCCAGATCCTCGGCCCGGTCCAGGCCGTACGGATACCGGTCGGTCGGCCCCTTCCGTGACAGCCGGAACCCCAGGAACACCACAGCGCTGGTCGAGACATCCGACAGGTTGTGGATCGCGTCACCCAGCAGCCCCACCGAGCCAGTCAGGATCGCCACGAGCAGCTCGAGGATGCCGGTCAGCGCCAGGCCGATCGCGCTGACCGCCACGGCCCGGTTCGCCTCCCGCCGTTCCTGCACGTCATCGTGCGTGGCTGGCAGGGGAAACGCTGCGGCCGGATCACGCAAGCCCGCTGTCTTATGCATCCACCCATGATGGCGTCCGGTCACCAGGCAGGCGAAACTCGTGCCAGCAGCCGGAGGAGGATGGGCTCGTGATCCAGGTCGTGTTCGAGACTCATTCCATCAGCGAGGACAACGAGCGCGGGGTGGCATCTGGATGGAGCGACAGCCGGCTCTCGGCCGCGGACGGGACCTCGCCCCGGAGCTGGGGCGCAGGCGGCGACACGCGCTGGGCCCTGGATCACTACCTGGCCGGCGTTCCGCTCGAGGTTCTCGCGGCCAGCGACTTCGCCTGACCTGCGGCCCGGCTCCACCCGCGCCGCGTACGAATGATTTCGCGGAAGCCGACTGCCGGAAGGAATGCCCGGTAATCGGCATAGTCCAGGCCGCCAGGGTCGGTGCCCTGGAGCCAGGCGTAGTCAAGCAGGCGCTCGACCCCGGCCAGGTGCAGAGTCGGCGGCCTGGCCGAGCATGGCGGACAGGCGGGTTCCGTTCATTCCGACCGAGCGGCGCACGCAGAGGCCAGGGATGGGGGCCTCGGCGGGACGCGGCAGGTCGCTGACCGTGGCCACGTAGACGATCTCGGTGTGCGGCGATCCGGGCGCACCTCGATAGCTGCCATCAGTAGCCCCTCGGCATAGCAGAACCGTTCCGTCGCAGTGACCGGGAACAGCTCACCGGGCTGGTGAATGCCTCATCGGGCCTCCGGGCGTCTGACGCCAGCCAGTCCCTGCTTGATAACGCGTACATGACGGGGCCGCTACCGGTGCGGTACAACAGGCATGTTGACTGGAGATCCTGCAGGTATCGGACTGCCCGAACGCGGCAGTCCTGGTCACCCGTCGGGTCGTGACCACCGAGGACGACGCCGAGCGACTGGGGATGGCCGGCTCGCCGACGCTACTGGCGGATGGCGTCGATCCCTTCACCCGCCCGGGCCAGAAGTGCGCGATCTCCTGCCGCCTCTATCCCGACGAGCAGGGCAGGCCCGGACCTGCGCCATCACTCGGGCAGCTCCGCGCGGCGCTCCATCTCACGGGCCGCGCGGGCCGGCCCTGACGAGCCACTGACGGGCCGTGACGTCGCCGCGAATCGAATCCGCCTGGAAGCCGCTCGGCGCACGTTGCGGTTTAATGGGCCGCATGAAGCCCAACCGCTCCATCCCGGCGGCCGCAGTTATCCCCGTTTTGATCTATCCCGACGTGCGCGAGGCGGTCGCCTGGCTCACTGCGGCCTTCGGGTTCGTCGAGCGGGTACGGATCGGCGATAACCACCGGGCTCAGCTCCAGTTCGGCGACGGTGCCGTGATCGTCGGCGATGTACGGGGTGATCGCCGTCCGCCCCGGCCAGGCGAGGTTACGCACTCGGTGACGGCGCGCGTGGATGACGTGCGCGCCCACTGTGAACGGGCCCGGGAGAACGGCGCGCTCATCCTCATGGAGCCGACCGACTTCGAGTATGGCGAACGGCAGTACAGCGCCGAGGACCCTGCAGGCCACCAGTGGACGTTCTCCGAAACGCTCGCCGACGTTGCCCCCGAGGAATGGGGCGGGGAATCGGTCAATTCCGATTGACCGATCGGTTGCTGCCGACAGTCGCTCGCCGTCATCGGCTAGAGACCACGTCGCCTACCTGGCCGTTGTCCGGCCCGTCCGAGGGCTTGCTCCGCCTCCGCAGCCAGGAGCGCAACGAGATCGGCCGCGGGCAGGAGACCCGTGATCAAGTCGATGGCCTCGCTGGCCCACACTGGGACCACGGCCATGTCATCGTCTCTGACGGCGCGGCTGTACTCCTGCTGGGCCGCGGCATCCGCGGCGAGTTCCTCCTCCCGGTCCCGCCAGCGGTCGAGGAACGAGTTACGCAAAGTGCGGGCCGTATAGCGCTGGGGCCACGGAGCACCCCGGGCAATGTCCAGCACCCGGCTGCGCTCCGTGTCCTCACCACTGCCATCAATGATCGCCTTGCTAACTCCGGCCGGGACAAGGGCTTCGAGGCTGGCCTGGAATCTTGTCCCGATGAGCGCGCCGGCCGCGCCGAGCACCAGTGCGGCCGCCAGGCCCCGGCCGTCGGCAATCCCCCCGGCAGCCAGCACCGGAACGGGCGCGGCGAGATCGACCACCGCAGGCACGAACGGCAGCGTCGCCCGCCGCCCCCCGTGCCCGCCTGCTTCGCTGCCCTGGGCCACGATAACGTCGGCGCCCGCATCGAGCGCCCGCCTTGCCTCCCCCAGGTTGGTCACCTGGACGATCAGCGTGACGCCCGCCCGGTGAACGGGCTCGGCCAGCGGGACGGGGTCCCCAAAGGACAGCATGACCGCATGCGGCCCGTGATCGATCGCCTGCCTGACGGTGTCGGTATCGACTGACCAGGCCAGAAAGCCGATACCCCAGGGCTTGTCGGTTCGGTCAGCGACAATGGCCGCCTCACGGTCAATCCACTCCCGATCGCCCCGGCCGCCACCCACCAGGCCCAGGCCGCCGCCATTCGACACCGCCGCGGCCAGAGCGCCTCCCGCGGATCCGCCCATGGGCGCCAGCGCGATCGGATGCTGCAGGCCCAGGGACTGGGTGAAGGGGGTCCACAGCGTCATGCCCCCATCCTGGCCCTGGCCCGACGCTTCGTTCGCGGCCACGACGGAGATCGCGACATCCGTCATCGGCCGGGTGCGGGAGCTGCGAAGGCAAGACCGCGCAGGGCCAGCTGCGCGACCTCGTAGCGCCCTACGTGCGCAGAGACTCGATGGTCTGGGCGGATTCCGACAGATCCCACCAAACGATGACGGTGTGCATCGAGATCCTCTCCACCTTGCCGGCAGCCTGCACTTCACCGGCCCACGAGGTCAGCCGCCCGGCCCTTAGCCTTAACGTCACTCGACTTGGCGTAGCGCGGCTCATGACCTGGGCCGAATCGCCTCTTGGATCCTGGGTTAATGATCACTTTTTGAATATGACAATGGCTTGACTTTTGGCGTAGTTTATCATTGATTCTGGGCATGAAGAACAATGACGTTCAAGATCGTAAAGGCACCAGCCGCCGTGCGTTTCTGTCCGCCTCGGCCGTTAGCGCAGTCGCTGTTCCCATCGTCTCGCGTGCCGGGCCGGCCAGCGCCGCAACGGCCGACCGCGCTCCGGCCCTGACCCGACGGCATCAATCCGATGATCTTCGGGCCTTGCTGCGTGAGATCGACGCCGACCGCATCCAGGCCACCATCCTCCGGCTGACTCAGTTCGGCACCCGGCATACCGCCTCCAGCCAGACCGACCCGGGGCGCGGCGTCGGCGCGGCCACGGCCTGGGTCTACCAGCAGATGCAGGCCATCGCGGCCACCTCATCGGGACGCATGACGGTGCAGAAGCAGACATTCGTGCAGCCGGTCGCGAACCGGATCCCCGTGCCTACCACGATCACCAACGTCATCGCGACGCTGCGGGGGACCGCGTACCCGCAGCGGTACTACGTCATGACCGGGCACCTGGACTCGCGGGTGACCGACGTGCTGGACTTTAGCAGCGACGCACCCGGGGCCGACGACGATGCCTCCGGTGTCGCGGCCGTGCTGGAACTCGCCCGGGTGTTCGCCACCCGCCAGTTCCCCGGCACCCTGGTGTTCGCCACCGTCGCGGGGGAAGAGCAGGGACTCTACGGCTCGACCTTCATGGCACAGCAGATGGCGACGGCCGACGCCGACGTCCAGGGCATGTTCAGCAACGACATCATTGGTGCCAGCCGGGCGTGGGACGGCACCAAGCCCGACCCGTTCACCGTGCGGCTGTTCGTGGAGGGCATCCCGACCAACGTGAGCCCCGACGAGATATCAACGATGCAGGCGGTCGGCGGTGAGAACGACGGGGTATCGCATCAGCTTGGCCGGTTCGTTCAGGAAGCGGCGCCGTTCGACCTGACCGGCATGAAGGTCCGGCTGATCTGGCGGCGCGACCGGTACCTGCGCGCCAGCGACCATGTCTCGTTCCAGGGACACGGTTACCCGGCGGCCAGGTTCACCGAGCCGCGGGAGAACTTCGATCACGAGCACCAGAACACGCAGGTGGTCAACGGTGTGCAGTTCGGCGACCTGATCCAGTTCGTGGACTTCAACTACGTCGCCCGGGTGGCCGGCGTGAACGCGGCCGCGCTGTGGTCGTTGGCTACCAGCCCCAGCACGCCGAAGAATGTGGTGATCCACGTGACGGCGCCCCCCAACCTGGCCGGTACCAACCTCACCACGCTTACCTGGAACGCCAACCCCGAACCTAACTTGGCGGGGTACGAGATCGTGTCGCGGGAGACCACGTCACCGGACTGGACCACCGCGATCCCCGTCGGCAACGTCACCGCAGTCACGCTCAACATCTCCAAGGACAATGTGCAGTTCGGCGTGCGCGCGGTGGACCAGGACGGCAATCCCAGCCCTGTCGGCTTCCCGCAGGTGTCAACCACGTAGCATCCCGCGCGCAGGCGAGCCAAGGGCATGACCGCGGCTAAGTTTTTATGCGCAGCCGCTGCCGCTACGTCCTGCTCGGTGATGATAGGGAACAGCTCTGATGCGTTGATGCCAGACACTGGCAGAATGGCTAGCAGGTGCAATCGGACTGGCGAGATGAAGCGAAGCGACTGGTGGGATTGCGTATCCAGTAGCGCGTGTTCTTTGGTGAACCTACTGCGATGTCACTGTTGTTGGTCGGGGAGCTGCTGGGCAGCTGCCCTCAGCTGAGCTGCTGCATTCTGGGTGACCGAACGCTGCAGACGGCCGGTGGTTGACCGGCTCTCCATCACTGCGTACTCTCCACTGCAGAGTGATCTGCGAACGCGGGCCCTCGATATCAGGAAGGACTGACGTGGAGATGACCGGCACCGACCCCAGCCAGCTGCTGCCTGACCTCGACCGGCTCCGCGCCCGAGTACGAGCCGACCAGCGGGCCACCTCCGCGCCCATGCTCGTGTTCGGCGCCCTGATCGTCGGCTACGCCGCCATCGGCGGCCTGTACGCCGGCCAGCTGCACGCCGGAAGCCGCCACCTCACCCTGCTGGCGTACTGGCCGCTGGCGACCGCCGTCGGCCTGGTCGCGCTGTGGTGGTCGGCACGCAGGCGCGCCGGCCAGGACGGCGTCGGCGAGGGCCGGCACACCTACCGCAGCGCTACCCGCGCCTACCTCATCGCCCTGGTGCTGATCGTCGTCTTGTTCCTCCCGGTGCTGTTCATCGGCGTGTTCACGCCCATGATCTGGCCCGCCGCAGTCCTCGCCGCGGTCGCCGCCTGGCAGCGCAACCGGCTACTGGGCACCTGGGCCGCAGCCATCGGTGTGGCCGGCGCCGCGGAAAGCGTGCTGGTCATCGCCAGTCAGGGCCTCAGCCCCGCCTGGTGGTGGCTGCAGCCGGCCGTCTACACCGCACTCGGGATGGCGCTGGTCGCCGGCGGGCTGGTGATCGGCCGGCGCGAGCGGGCCACGGCATGACCAGCCCCGAGCCCGGCACCCACCCCGCTCTCGACCTCGACGACGCCGTCCACCAGAAGACCCGGCTGGCGCTGCTCACCGTCCTCGACGAGGCCGGCCGCGCCGACTTCCCCTACCTCAAGCGCACCCTCGCCCTCACCGACGGAAACCTCGGACGCCACCTCGACGTGCTGGCCCAGCAGGGCCTCGTGCACATCACCAAGGGGTACCAGGGGCGCCGACCGCGCACCTGGGCCGCCATCACCCCGGAGGGACGACAAGCCCTCGCCGCCGAGATGGCCGTCCTGGCGACGCTGCTACGCCGCTTCCACGACAACGGATCCGGCCCGGCCACCTGACCCGCACACCCCGCCCCGACACCCCCCGCCCCGGACACTTTGCAGGAGAACCCGATGAACAAGTCCGCCGACCTCGGTACCTGGTGGGCCTCACTCGCCCTCGTCAACGCCGGCCTGGCCCAGACCAAGGGGCGCAGCCGCTGGTACTGGTTCCTCTTCTCGCTGTTCCTCGGCCCGGTGGCCACCCTCCTCATCGTCGCCTGGCCGCCCCGGACCGAGACCAGGAAGGCGACCGGCACCAGCACGAGCACGGCGGCCGCAACCGAGGGCTGACCGCCGCCCGCTGCCCCCTCCGAGTGGCGGCCAACGCTTGGGCAATGACATCGCCGATGTCCAGGAAGTCGGCGGCCTGGGTGACGCGTACCCTCGCAGGCGAACGGCTGCGCGCCCTGGCCCGCAGGCGGCCCTGGTCACCACCGGGGCTATCCGCCGGTCGGCGGTCGGGGCTAGCCTGCCAGGCTCAGAGTCCGCACGCTTCCGTCACTCGCTCGGCGAGATCATCCTCAGTCATCGTGGTGTCGACCTCGATGACACGAAGTTCAAGACGCTTCGTTTCCTCGTACAGGCGTGCCGTGAACATCCGATCCCGCTCAAGCAGGTTGCGCAGGGCCCTCTCCGGATCACTTGTTTTCCGGGCGATCTCCCAGGACGAGCCCCGGCTGTCGAACGCGGCCCAGCGGAAGCCGGGCGTCGGGAGGAGCCAGACGGCGTGATCAGGCAAGGCGAGGAGAGGCTTCACGAGGCGCGGCAGCAGCCGGAAGCCTTCGGCGATCACGAACGGCTTCCCCGCGAGGCGCAGCAGGTCGTCGACAATCAGGCCGAAGCCCTCGCCCCGGAACCAGTGGAACGTCTCCAGCATGGTCTCGGGGGACCGGTTCACCCACCGCTCGTCCATGTCCATGGCCGCGAACTCGCTCAGGAACGGGCGGTTCTGGGCTGTGCTCCGCCTGGCATGGTCCGACATTAGATCGTCGGTCGCATAGAGACGAAGCCTGTGCCGGGCCGCCATGCGACGAGCGATGGTCGACTTGCCCGCACCGCTCCCGCCACCGATCCAGTAGACGTGCCGGAGCTGTGCACGCAGCACTGCGGCGTCGACAGGCTCTCCGTGTAGCTCAGGTCGCACCCGCGTTACCCCCGCCACCATGGACGCTCTAGGGCCAATGTAGGGCCACTTGTAGGGCCACATTTGATATAGAACGCCTGCGCAACGGATCGCTCACGTTCGGCCTCATGGCGGTTTGAGCAGGCCAACGGCCAGTTCCTGCACATCGGGTTGTTCGTTCGTGATGCCACCGGGCTTACTGTTCCGCCATCGGCCGCCTGGCCCTGCAAGCGGGCGCTGGCGTTACCGGTCAGCTCGGCGAGGCAGAAAGCCATCTGTTCGCAGCGCCGCGCCTTGTCGCCTTCGTCATGGACTGGCTAACTGGGCACTTCGGCTACCGAGACTAACCTCGGGCCGCCCTCTGGGGGTCTGCTGTGGGCGGCACCGGATCGAACCGGAGAAACGCTCTTCGCTGAAGCTGCTCCGCCCCAGGAAACTGGCCCTACAAGTTGTAGGGCCAGCTCTAGGGCCAGACGATGGCCACTAGGGCTGGGACCTGGGTGGGCCTGGATGGACTTGAACCATCGACCTCTTCCTTATCAGGGAAGCGCTCTAACCGAGCTGAGCTACAGGCCCGACGCGTGCGGACAAATCTGCCAAGCACGCCGAGTTAGGTTACCGCAAGCGGAGACTAGACGTTCAGTCGGTCTCCTTAAGCGTGACCTCAATCCCGCCCGCCAGCATGGTGACGAGGTTGTAGAGGACCGAGCCGATGGTCGCCAGGGCCGTGATCAGGATGACGTTCACGGCGCCGATCAGCATCGTGTAACCCAGCACCCTGGACGCGGTAAACCAGCTCGCGGCATTGGTACCGGCATGGGCCTTGCTGGCAGTGACCAGGCCCACGGTGTTCTCGATGCTGGTGAAGACACCGATCTTCTGCAGCACGAAGTACATCAGGGCCACGGCGACGAACAGGATGACCCAGCCCACCAGCGAGATCATGAAGCTGAACTTCATCACCGACCAGGGCTCAATCCTGGCGATCGCCAGCTGGGCCTTGCGGCTCGACGGCCCGCCCTGGGCCGGAAAGCCGGCCGGCATCGGGCGCTGACCGCTAGTGCTCTGCTGCGTTCTCGGGGCCTTACCGGACCGTGCGGGCCTGGGCCGGGACTTCGTCGGGCTCGAGAACGGCGCAGTCGCCTGCGGGCCTCGAGCAGAGTCGGATGCGGCGTACGGAGCTGACATAAGGGGGGCTCCCGCGACTCCGGCAGCCGCGCCGGCTGCCGAGACCATCGCCGGGCCCTGGCTGGCGTCCGGCGCAGGCCGACCCGCCGAGCCGCTGGGCCCGCCGTTACTGAAGGCGGCAGACCCGCCATTGCTGAATGAGCCATTGCCGGACACGCCGTTACCCGGCACGCGAGGCTCCCAGTCCTCCTGGTCTCCGGATCCGGCCAGGGTCGAGTCGGGCGCGAGCGAGTTGCGCTCGCCATCCGAGGCCTCGCTGGCCGCCGTGGATCCGGCGCCGAACAGCGGCGGAGCAGTCTTCACTCCGGCGGCCGGGCTGACGTCCGGTACTGAACCGGTGCCGTCAGGACTGCCGTCAGTCAGCCAGTCTTGTGGCTCCGAGCGGTTCTCCACCCCGTCCTCCTCCGAGCCGTTTCCTGTGTTGAGGTTATCCTCAGGATGCAGGCTCTGCTTGCCGGACGTCTTCCCGCTGTCTGCGGGGACATTAGTAAGACGCCCGAATGTACCGGTTCGTTGCGCCTTCCGGCTCACAGCCATCTCCCTATGCCCCGCAGCTCGCTATCCCCGGAACTGTCGCCATGTTAAGGTCACTTCCGGCACGATACACGCCAACTAGCTTGACCTGCGGCTACAGTTACCTGTCTGTATCTTCGGATGGCCCACCCTGACCTGGGGACTCACCGTCGCCATCACTCGCCGGATCCGGGACGACGTCCGCCGTCTCTGAATCGGTACTGCCCGCGAGGGTAGCCGCAGAATCATCCGCGGCCGCGTCGAGCTCGTCTGGCTCGACATCCTCCTCTGTACCCTCGCCGAGGCTGCCGTTCACCATCGACTCGGCGTTGCGGGCGATGGCTACCAGGCTCTGCCCGCTGGCCAGGTTGACTAGCCGCACGCCCATGGTCTGCCGCCCCGACTGCTTGATCTCGCCGGCCGAGGTCCTGATCACCCCGCCGGCGGAGGTGATGGCGAAGACCTCATCCTCAGGATGCACCATCAGGGCGCCCACCAGCTCGCCGCGAGCCTCCACGATCCGCGCCGTCAGGACCCCGCGGCCGCCCCGCCCCTGCAAGGGGTACTGGTCGCCTGGCGTCCGCTTCGCGTAGCCGCCCCCGGTGGCGACCAGGACATCGGCGCCCTCGGTGACGACGTACATGCCCAGCAGGCGGTCGCCGTCGGTGAACCGCATGCCGATCACCCCGGAGGTGGCCCGGCCCATCGGCCGCAGCGCCTCGTCGTTGGCGTGGAACCTGATGGCCTGGGCGTGCCTGCTGACCAGCAGGAGGTCGTCCTCGGACGACACCAGGCGGGCCGAGATGACCTCGTCGTCCTCACGCAGGTTGATGGCGATGATGCCGCCGGAGCGAGGAGAGTCGAAGTCCGTCAGGCGTGACTTCTTCACCAGGCCCGAGGACGTGGCCAGGACGAGGTACGGCGTGACGTCGTAGTCGCGCAGCGCGAGCACCTGGGCGATCCGCTCGTCGGGCTGGAACGCCAGCAGGTTCGCCACGTGCTGGCCCCGGGCGTCTCGCTGGGCGTCCGGCAGCTCGTAGGACTTGGCCCGGTACACCCGGCCCTTGTTCGTGAAGAACAAGATCCAGTGGTGCGTAGTCGTCACGAAGAAGTGGTCGACGATGTCGTCGGTGCGCAGCTGCGCGCCGCGCACGCCCTTGCCGCCCCGGCGCTGCGCCCGGTACAGGTCGGTCTTGGTGCGCTTGGCATAGCCGCCGCGGGTGATCGTGACGACCACGTCCTCCTCGGCGATCAGGTCCTCGATCGACATGTCGCCGTCGTAGGCGATGATCTCGGTCCGCCGGTCGTCGCCGTACTTCGCCGTGATCTCGCCCAGCTCCGTGGCGACGATCTGCCGCTGCCGCTCCGGCGAGGCCAGGATGGCCTCGTAGTCGCGGATGTGCGTCATCAGCTCCTCGTACTCGTCGATGAGCTGCTGGCGCTCCAGCGCGGCGAGCTTGCGCAGCTGCATGTCGAGGATGGCCCTGGACTGGATCTCGTCGATCTCCAGGAGCTGCATCAGGCCCTGCTGCGCGGCCGCGGCTGAATCGCTGGCCCTGATCAGGGCGATCACCGCGTCGATCTGGTCGATGGCCTTGAGCAGCGCACTCAGGATGTGCGCGCGCTCCTGGGCCTTGCGCAGCAGGTAGCGGGTCCGCCGGACGATGACCTCGATCTGGTGAGCGACCCAGTACCTGATCATCTGGTCCAGCCGGAGGGTGCGCGGCACCCCGTCGACCAGGGCCAGCATGTTCGCGCCGAAGGTGTCCTGCAGCTGAGTGTGCTTGTAGAGATTGTTCAGCACGACCTTGGCGACGGCGTCGCGCTTCAGCACGATCACCAGGCGCTGACCGGCCCGGTTGCTGCTCTCGTCGCGCACGTCGGCGATCCCGGCCAGGCGGCCCTCACGGACCAGCTCAGCGATCTTCAGGGCCAGGTTGTCGGGATTGACCTGGAACGGGAGCTCGGTGGCGACCAGGTTGATCCGGCCCTTGCGGTCCTCCTCGACCTCGACCACGGCGCGCATGGTGATCGAGCCGCGGCCGGTGGTGTAGGCGTCCCTGATCCCGCGACGGCCGACGATCTGGGCGGCCGTGGGGAAGTCCGGCCCCTTGACCCGCTCCATCAGGACCTCGAGGAGTTCCTCGTCGGTGGCCTCGTAGTTCTCCAGGAACCACTGGGCGCCGGAGGCCACCTCGCGCAGGTTGTGCGGCGGGATCTTCGTGGCCATCCCGACCGCGATCCCCTCCGAGCCGTTGACCAGCAGGTTGGGGAACCTGGCGGGCAGCACGACCGGCTCGGACGACCGGCCGTCATAGTTCGGCCGGAAATCGACGGTCTCCTTGTCGATGTCGCGGAGCATCTCCATGGCCAGCGGGGCGAGCCGGCACTCCGTGTACCGGTGCGCGGCCGCCGGGTCGTTGCCAGGCGAGCCGAAGTTGCCCTGCGGGTCGATGAGCGGCATCCGCATGGCCCACGACTGGGCCAGCCGGACCAGCGCGTCGTAGATAGCCGAGTCACCGTGCGGGTGGTAGTTCCCCATCACCTCGCCGATGACCCTGGCGCACTTGAAGTAGCCGCGGTCCGGGCGGTACCCGCCGTCGTACATCGCGTACAGGATGCGCGTGTGGACAGGCTTGAGCCCGTCCCGCACATCAGGCAACGCACGGCCGACAATGACCGACATCGCATAGTCGATGTAGCTGCGCTGCATCTCGACCTGGATGTCGACCGGCTCGGTGCGATGCCCCTCCGAGGGAGCGTCGGGCGTGCTCACGTCGGGCACTTTCCATTCCTTCCGTACTGCTCGTACTGCGGTGGCTCGCTCAGATGTCGAGGAACCGGACGTCCTTGGCGTTGCGCTGGATGAACGCGCGCCGGGCCTCGACGTCCTCGCCCATCAGCACGGTGAACAGCTCATCGGCCTGGGCCGCGTCGTCCACGGTGATCTGCCGTAGCAGGCGGGTGGCCGGGTCCATCGTGGTCTCCCACAGCTCGGTGGCGTTCATCTCGCCGAGGCCCTTGAACCGCTGCACGCCGTCGCGCGGCCTGGGGTCCTTGCGGCCCTCCGCCATCCCGGCCTCGATCACGGCGTCCCGCTCCCGGTCGGAGTAGGCGTAGCCGGGCAGGACGCCGCGGCCCTCCCACTTGATCTTGTAGAGCGGCGGCTGGGCCAGGTAGACGTGACCGGCCTCGATCAGCGGCTTCATGAACCGGAACAGCAGCGTCAGCAGCAGCGTGGTGATGTGCTGGCCGTCCACGTCGGCGTCGGCCATCAGGATGATCCGGTGGTAGCGGAGCTTGGCGATGTCGAACTCGTCGTGGATCCCGGTGCCCAGCGCGGTGATCATCGCCTGGACCTCGTTGTTCTTGAGGACCCGGTCGATCCTGGCCTTCTCGACGTTCAGGATCTTGCCGCGAATCGGCAGGATGGCCTGGAAATGCGGGTCCCGGCCGCCCTTGGCCGAGCCGCCCGCCGAGTCGCCCTCGACCACGTAGATCTCGCACTGCGACGGGTCACCGGACTGGCAGTCGGCCAGCTTGCCGGGCAGGCCCGAGCCGCCCATCAGGCTCTTGCGGGTCAGGTCGCGGGCCTGCCGGGCCGCGATCCGTGCCCGGGCCGCCTGGCTGGACTTGATGATGATGGCCTTGGCCTCGCCGGGATTACTCTCGAACCAGGCCCGCAGGTGCTCGTTGCAGACTCGCTGGACGAACGACTTGGCCTCGGTGTTGCCGAGCTTGGTCTTGGTCTGGCCCTCGAACTGGGGCTCGGCGAGCTTCACGTGGATGATGGCCGTCAGGCCCTCGCGGACGTCGTCGCCGGTGAGGTTCTCGTCCTTCTCCCGGATCAGCTTCTGCTCCCGGGCGTACCGGTTGACGATGGTCGTCAGGGCCGAGCGGAAGCCCTCCTCGTGCGTGCCGCCCTCGGCCGTGTTGATCGTGTTGGCGAAGGTGTGCACCGACTCGGAGAAGGCCCCGGTCCACTGCATCGCCACCTCGGCCGAGATCCCGGTCGCGTCCTCGCCGAACTCGATGACGGACTCGTGCACCGGGTCCTTGGAGGCATTGAGATAACGGACGAAGTCGGTGATGCCGCCCTCGTAGCGGTAGCGGACCACGTTGGGCTCGCCGTTGATGTGGTCGGGGCGCTCGTCGGTGATCGTGATGGCGAGGCCGCGGTTGAGGAAGGCCATCTCCTGCAGCCGGCGCGACAGCGTCTCGAACGACCAGTCCGTGGTCTCGAAGATGTCCGTATCTGGCCAGAACGTGATGGTCGTCCCGGTCTCGTCGGTCGGCTCGCCGCGCGTCACCGGGACGGTCGGCTCGCTGCGCGCATACGACTGGTGCCAGAAGTAGCCGTCGCGGCGGACCTCGACCTCCAGCCGGGCCGACAGGGCGTTCACGACCGACACCCCGACGCCGTGCAGGCCGCCGGAGACCGCGTAGGACTCGCTGTCGAACTTCCCGCCCGCGTGCAGGGTGGTCAGCACGATCTCCAGCGCCGGGCGGTTCTCGACCGGGTGGTTGTCGACCGGGATGCCGCGGCCGTTGTCGGCGACCCGGACGCCGCCGTCGGCCAGCAGGGTGACCTCGATATGGTCGCAATATCCCGCCAGCGCCTCGTCCACGGCGTTATCGACGACCTCTTGGACCAGATGGTGCAGTCCGCGCTCGCCCGTCGAGCCGATGTACATACCCGGGCGCTTACGGACAGCTTCCAGGCCCTCCAAAACCGTGATGGAACGCGCGTCATAGGACAAAGTTGAAGCTCCTCCTGGAACAGGCAAACACCAGGCAGACGCCGAACCCCGTGATGCGTCCGCCCAGGTGCGCATCGTTATTTTACCTGGGCGAACCGTCAGGCTCAGCCGTACGTGTCACGTGGGCCGCGACCACCGCGTACCCTCCACTCCCCGGGGCGCCGCGCCGCGCCCGCCGGCCCGCGGACTTTGACCCGGCGCACGGCGCCATCGCCCAGCTCGACGTTGAGCCTGCGCACCAGCTGACCAGCGAGCAGTCGCAGCTGGGTGGCCCAGGCGGTGGAGTCGGCGCTCACCGTCAGCTCCCCGTCGGCGAGCGTCTCGGGCGTGGTGTGCGCGGCCAGGTCCGCCCCGACGATCTGGGCCCACCGGCCGAACACCGAGCCGGTGGCGGCAGCCAGGGCCCAGCCCTGATCGCTGATCAGGGCGTCGAGGGCGGCGGTCAGCGGCTGCGGGTCCTCCCGGCGCTCCCGGCGGCCCGGGCGGGACGAAGGGCCGTCAGCGGAGTCTGCATCTATCCGGGTCCGGGCCGGCGCGGCGGGCCGGTTTCCCTTGGCCAGGGCGTCCGCCTTGACCCCGGCCAGCGCCTCGCGCGCCAGCCGCGCCCGGTCGGTGCTGCCCCGGGCGGGCCCGGCACCCGCTCCGTCCTCAGCCATCGGCGATCACCCCGCCTGTCACGGTAAACCTCCGCCCCGACAGTTCCGCCGGGACGTCGGCACCGACCGCGGCGGTCACCAGCACCTGGTCGGCCCCGGCGACCAGCTCGGCCAGGCGGACCCGGCGGCCGGCGTCCAGCTCGGCAAAGACATCGTCGAGGATCAGCACCGGATCCTCGCCATCCGCCCGCAGCACCTCGAACGCGGCCAGCCGCAGCGCGAGCGCCATCGACCACGATTCGCCGTGGCTGGCATAACCGCGGGCCGGGAGCTCGCCGATCCGCAGCTCCAGCTCGTCTCGGTGCGGCCCGACCAGGCAGACGGCGCGCTCCAGCTCGGCCCGGCGGCTGCGCTCCAGCGCCTCGCGCATCGCGGCCGCGAGCTTCTCCTGCTCGGGCTGAGGTTCCTCATCGGCCCGAAATGACGGCCGGTAGGCCATTGTCGAGTCCAGGGCCGCTCCCGACACGGCGCTGTAGGCCGCGGCCACCAGCGGGCGGATCGCCTGGACCAGCTCCAGCCGGCCCGCGGTGAGCGCCGCGCCGACCGCGACCAGCTGGTCATCCCACACCTCGAGCCCCCGCGGCCCTCCGCTCGCCCCGCCGCCCCTGGACCTGGCCGACTTGAGCAGCGCCGACCGCTGCCGGACCACGCGCTCGTAGTCGGACCGGATCCCGGCGTACCGCGGCCTGGTGGCGACGAGCAGGTCGTCCAGGTACCGGCGCCGCTGGTCCGGGTCGCCCTTGACGACCGCGAGGTCCTCGGGCGCGAACAGCACGCAGCGCAGCACGCCCAGGGCCTCGCGGGGCCGCGGCAGCGGCGTGCGGTTGAGCCGGACGCGGTTGGCCCGGCCGGGATTGACCTCGATCTCCACCAGGTTGTCGCGGCCGCCGCCGGTGACGGCCGCGCGGATGATGGCCCGCTCGGCGCCGTGGCGCACGAGGGGCGCGTCGGCGGCGACCCGGTGGCTGGCGAAGGTCGCCGCGTAGCAGGCGGCCTCGACGAGATTGGTCTTGCCCTGCCCGTTCGACCCGGTGAAGGTGGTCACCCCTGGCTCCAGCCGCACATCAGCCGCCGCGTAGGAGCGGAAATCGGTCAGCGCCAGCCGGGTCAGGTGCACGCCTGCCGAGGGTACTGGCTTCCGGCGCCGGCGCGGCGGCCGACGCCGCTAGCCGCCCGCCTAGCCACTCCGCTCCTAGCCACCGAGGCGGATCGGCATCAGCAGGTACCGGTAGTCCGCGTGGCCGTCGGGGCCGGGCTTGCCGGTGATGAGCGCGGGCTTGCCGGGCTCGGTGAAGGAGATCCGGACGGTGTCGGAGTCGATGGCGGTCAGGCCGTCGAGCAGGTACGCCGGGTTGAACGCGATCGACAGGTCGTCCCCGTCAAAGCTCGCCTCCAGGACTTCCTGGGCCTGCGCCTCGTCGCCGGTGCCGGCCTCGAGGACGAGCTGGCCGGAGCTGAACGCGAGCCGGACAGCGGTATTGCGCTCGGCGACCAGCGCCACCCGCTTGACGGCCTCGGCCAGGACGCTGGTGGACAGCTCCGCGGTGGTCTGCAGGCTCGTCGGCAGCAGCGCCTGGTAGCGGGGGAACTCCCCGCCCAGCAGCCGGGTCGTGGTGCGCCGGCCCGCGCCCTCGAAGCCGATCATGCCGTCGCCGCCCTGGCCGTCCTCGCCGGGCAGCGCCAGCGCGATCGATACCTCGGCGCCGGCGGTCAGCGCCCGCGCCGTCTCGCTAAGCGCCCGGGCGGGGACGAGCACCGCGGCGGACTGGTCGGCGCGCCGCGGGTTCCAGCGCAGTTCCCGGACTGCCAGCCGATAGCGGTCGGTGGAGATCAGCGTGAGCGTGTCGCCCTCGATCTCGATCCGCACGCCGGTCAGGGCAGGCAGGGTGTCGTCGCGGCCGGCCGCGATGGCCGACTGGCTGACCGCCGTCGCAAAGGTGTCGCTGCCGACAGAGCCGGCCGCGGGCGGCATCTCCGGCAGGGCCGGGTACTCGTCCTCGGGCATGGTCAGCAAGTTGAACGTGGCGCTGCCGCAGGTGAGCACGGCCCGGCCCGCGTCCGCGGTGATCTGGACCGGACGGGCCGGCAGGCTGCGGCTGATCTCGGCCAGCAGCCGGCCCGAGACCAGCGCGGAACCCTCCTCCTGCGTGGTGACCGGGACCGTCGCCTGGGCGGACACGTCGTAGTCAAAGCTGGACAGGGTGAGGTCGGCGCCGGCGAGCAGGCGGATGCCCGCCAGGACCGGGACCGTGGGCCGGGCCGGGAGGGCTCGTGCCGTCCATGCCACTGCCTCGGCCAGCACGTCGCGTTCAAGGACGATCTTCACCTGACGCCGCCTCCTGATCTGCGGTCTGCTCGGCAGGGGCCGGGGCGCTCAGGCTGTGAGCCGGTGCCTGCCTGCTTGGTACGTGGATTGTTTGATAGATAGAGGAACGTAGTCGTCATAGGGTCGGTGGATCCCGGGGACAGCCGCGGTCCGGCCTGGTCAGCGCGGCGAGTCGCGTCCACAGTCGGTCTCGTGGCCCGGGCACAGGCGGTGGCGCCGCTGTGGACGCCCGGCCGTCGCTCGCCGGACACCGCTGCGTTGCCCCCGGGTTGAGTGCAATTATCCGCCGGCTGTCCCAAGCTCATCCACAGCGTCATCCACAGCCTGTGTGCGCTGTATGTGCGGTCCGACCGAAATCTGTAGTGGTGAGAGCACGGTGAGTAGTATCTGCTGGTAGGAGCGTTTCGGCGACAGCCTGTGGATAGAGCGGTCACAGCGCGATCACCCCGACAGCGCCTGCTGCTTGATCCGGTTAGTGAGCTCAGTGACCTGGTTGTAGATCGAGCGGCGCTCGGCCATGAGGGAGCGGATCTTGCGGTCGGCGTGCATCACCGTCGTGTGATCGCGACCGCCGAACTGCTGGCCGATCTTCGGCAGCGACAGGTCGGTGAGCTCGCGGCAGAGGTACATGGCGATCTGCCGGGCCGTGACGAGCACCCGGGACCGCGACGTGCCGCACAGGTCGTCGATGGACAGCCCGAAGTAGGACGCGGTCTGGCCCATGATGGTGGCCGCGGTGATCTCGGGCCCGTGCGCCTCGGGGATCAGGTCCTTCAGCACGAACTCGGCGAGCTGCAGGTCGACGCTCTGCCGGTTCAGGCTGGCGAAGGCCGTGACCCGGATGAGCGCGCCCTCCAGCTCGCGGATGTTGGTGGAGATCCGGCTCGCGATGTACTCCAGGGCCTCAGGCGGCGCGTTCAGCCGGTCCTGCACCGCCTTCTTGCGCAGGATGGCGATGCGCGTCTCGAGCTCCGGCGGCTGCACGTCGGTCAGCAGTCCCCACTCAAACCGGCTGCGCAGCCGGTCTTCCAGGGTCACCAGGCGCTTGGGGGCGCGGTCACTGGAGATGACGATCTGCTTGCTCGCGTTGTGCAGGGTGTTAAAGGTGTGGAAGAACTCTTCCTGAGTTCCTTCCTTGTTCTCCAGGAACTGGATGTCGTCCACCAGCAGGACGTCGACATCCCGGTACCGGCGGCGGAAGCCGTCCTGCTTGCCGTCGCGGATCATGTTGATGAAGTCGTTGGTGAACTCCTCCGAGCTCACGTACCGCACCTTGAGCCCCTGGTACAGGCTCTGGGCGTAGTGGCCGATGGCATGGAGCAGGTGCGTCTTGCCCAGGCCCGAGTCACCGTAGATGAACAGCGGGTTGTAGGCCTTGGCGGGCGCCTCCGCGACGGCGACTGCGGCCGCGTGGGCGAATCGGTTGCTGGAGCCGATCACGAAGGTCTCGAACGTGTACTTCGGGTTCAGCCGGGCCTGAGCCGGGCGCGGCACGGCCTGGCCGCCGACGTGCCCGCCGCCCTGTGCGCCGGCCAGTGGCGGAATGCTGGCGGGACCCGGCCGGTGGTCCTCGAGGTCGCCCGCCCGGCCCAGGCGCGGCCGCTGGTCGCCATGGCCGGAGCGGTCAGCCGCGTGGCCACTGCCGGGGTCGTGGTCATCGAGGCGATCCAGGCGGGACGTCCGGCCGGGGATCTCCACGCCGGGCCGCATCTGCGGCCGCAGTCCGGCACCGGGAAAGGTGGCCTCCGGCTGCAGGCCGCCGTTGTGCTCGCGTCCGTCGTCCCCATGGCCGAGGGCCCCATGGCCGGCGCTGCGATGGCCGGTCAGGTCCTCGTCGGTCACGCCGCGATCACTGGTAACGGGGCCGCCCACGCCGCCGGGATCGGCCGCGAGGCCGCGCGGACTCGTCGCGGTGAGGTCCTCGTCGGAGTCGGCCGGACGGCGGTGCTGGCCCGGTTCCGGGCGGCGGCCCGGGGCCAGCCCGCTCGGTCCTGCCGTCGCGGCCGGGTCGACGGTCACCGCGAGCTGGATGCTGCGGGCCAGCTCCCTGGACAGCGCGTTGGTGATCAGTGCCCGCAGGCGCGTCTCCAGCTGCTCCTTGACGAAGTCATTCGGCGCCGCGATGAGCGCCGTGTTCTCGACCAGGCCCAGTGGCCGGGTGAGCTGGAGCCATGCTCGCTGGTGCGGCTCGATCTGCATGTCGGCAAGATCGGCCAGGGACCGGGCCCAAACATCTGCGAGGTCGTCTTCTCTCACTAGCAACTCACCTCGCGCCCCCACATATGATCAACAGGTTTTTCCACAGCATGTGCACGTTGCAAAGGTGCGCCGCTGCGGCGGGCCGTCCGTCGTCCGGCGGACGTGGTGACGGCCACGGGGCACTTGACAGCTCCCCGCGCCCGGCCCCGCTATCCACAGCCTAGGGCCGCCTTTCCCGGCTCGGTTGGCAAACGGCCAGGGTCACAGTTCGGCATGGGGGCGGGGAAGGCAACCCGGCGCCGGGCCGGGGCGGCCGCGTCAGTTTGACCGGCGCCGCCAGGTGCGCGTAGCGTTGGTTAGCCCGGTTAGTCCCGAGCGGGTGAAGCATGGCCTGGCCCCTTGAGTTGATCCGCAGCACAGATACCCGCAGCACCTGGAGTTCTGGTGAGTAAGCGTACGTTCCAGCCGAACAATCGTCGCCGTGCCAAGACGCATGGCTTCCGGCTGCGCATGCGCACCCGGGCAGGCCGGGCGGTCCTCGCCGCGAGGCGGCGGAAGGGCCGCGCGCGCGTCAGCGTCTGACCGGCGCCGGCTCGGGGTGGTGACGGCCGGTGCTTCCCGCGGCCGCCAGGCTGCGGCACAGTTCGGAATTCTCGGCCGCTGTTCGCGGCGGCAGTCGTGCCGGTAAGCCCCTGGTCTCCGGGCATCTGCTGGTTCGCCCGGCGGACGAGCCGGCCAGGGTCGGCTTCGTCGTAAGTCGCGCCGTGGGCGGTGCTGTGGTGCGAAACCGGGTGCGCCGGCGGCTGAGGCACCTGGCCCGTGGTCATCTGGCGTCGCTTCCGGGAGGTAGCCTGCTTGTGTTGCGCGCTAATCCCCGCGCCGCGACGGCACGCCAGGAGGATCTCGCCGCCGAACTCGACCTGGTAATCACA
>Ga0208220_1000289_pt1 | contig 20884 bp, 19 predicted proteins | sample NGESurdeep092012_9_FD_184484 | JGI IMG/M metagenome (GOLD analysis project Ga0208220, IMG submission 184484) | Arctic peat soil microbial communities from Barrow, Alaska - NGEE Surface sample F53-1 deep-092012 (SPAdes) | ecosystem: Environmental > Terrestrial > Soil > Wetlands > Peat ...
GCGGAATCGTCCGCCAAGAGAGTCAACCGGTCCGACGATTACCCGCCAGGCCTGGCCCGGGCCGAGCTGCGCGGCATGGCCGCCGGGCCGATCGCGTACCTGCGCGCCCGGCGGGCGTCGCCGCCGTGGCGGCGATGACGGCAGCACGCGCGATCAGGCTGCCGCGGCTGCCCAAGTCGCTCACGGTGAACGCGCTAGCGCTAATGACCGCCACCATCGGGGCGAACGCGCTTGGCCTGATTTTCTGGGCGGTCGCGGCGCATCTGCGGCCGCCCGACATCGTGGGGCAGGCATCGGCCGCGATCGCGGCGCTGACGCTGCTGTCCACGATCGCCCAGCTCAACCTGACCAACGTCATCGTCCGCCTGCTGCCGACGGCCGGCCGGCTGGGCACCAGCCTGGTGGCACGCGGCTACCTGGCCGTCGTGCTGCTGTCCCTGGTGGCCGGGCTGGTGTACTGCGTGAGCGGTCTTGGCCGCCACGTCGTGACCGGGGGCTGGGTGGAGTACCTGGAGTTCTCGCTCGCGGTTCCGGTGCTCGCCGTGTTCGCGCTCGAGGATTCCGTGCTCACCGCGCTGCGGATGCCGCCGTGGGTGGCGGCGGAGAACATCACCACCGCGATCGCCAGGATCGCGCTGCTTCCGGTGCTGTTCGTGACCGCGATGGGCGCGGTCTGGTCCTGGGTACTACCCGCGTTCGCCGCCGCCCTGCTGGTGAACTCGCTGCTCTTCGGCCGGGCGCTGCCGGCCCACGGCCGCGTTCCCGGTACGCTGCCAGGCCGCCGCCGCCTGCTCTCCTTCGTCGCCGCCGAGTACACGGGAAACATCTGCGCACTCGCGTCGGTACAGGTCATGCCCCTGATCGTGGTGTGGCGGCTGGGACCCGCGGCGGCCGCCTTCCTGACCCTGCCGTGGCTGATCGCGTCCGGCATCAGCCTGGTGCTATGGAACGTCTCCGCCTCGTTCGTGGTGGAGACCGCCGGATCGCACGGGCACCCGGGCACCCTGCTCCGGCGCAGCCTGCTGTTGTGGTCGGGGATTGTGGCGGCGGCGATGATCGTCTGCGTGGCGGGCGCCCGCCCGCTCATGGAGCTGGTCGGCGCCCAGTACGTCGCGGACGGCGTGCCGCTGCTGCGGCTGATCGGGCTGAGCGCTCCGTTCACCGCCCTGGTGATCATCTACGCGACGCTGGTCTGGCTGGACCAGCGGGTCTGGCTGCTGGCCGGTTTCCAGGCCATCGCCGGGATCCTGCTGCTCGGCGCGACCCTGGCGCTGCTGCCGAGGCTGGGGCTGACCGCCGTCGGCTGGGCCTATCTCGGCACCCAGGCGGCGCTTGCGGCAGCGGTAACACCATTCACCGTCCGGCACATTCGACGAGCCGAGTTCGGGAGGGCATGAAATGAGTTCGTCAGTGGCAAATGAAACGAGTTCGCCAGTAGCAAAGAGCCTGCGGGGAGCAACGCCGCTTCCCGCCAGGGAGGTAGAGCACCCGGTGCGGATGGCCTTCGCCTACCTGCCGCACGACGCGCGCGTGTCGCTGCGGTGGCTGCTGCGCGGCCACGCCGCCACCTCGACGTTGCTGCCCACCGCGATCAGGCGCGCGCTGCTGCGACTCGGCGGCGTCCAGCTCGGCGCGGTGATCTGGGGGCTTGAGCGCTGCTACTTCGAGTCCGAGAATGTCAGCATCGGCCCAGGCTGTGCGGTGAACGCGGAGTGCTGGTTCGAGGGACACGGCCGTATTGTCATCGGCCGCGACTGCCTGTTCGGATCGCAGGTGATGATCCTGACCTCAGATCATGCGATCGACCCCGACGGTCAGGTCGCACGGACGCCCACCTACGGCGAAGTGCACATCAAGGACCGGTGCTGGATCGGCACCCGGGTGATGATCATGCCCGGGGTGACGATCGGCGAAGGCACCGTCATCGGGGCGGGCGCGCTGGTGACCAAGGACTGCGATCCGGGTGCGGTGTACGTCGGGGTACCCGCGAAACGAGTCCGATGAGCATGCTTTCGCTGGCCCTGCGGCAGCCGCGGACGCGCACCGGGCTGACCGCGTGGGCCGGGATCGGCGCGAGCGTCGCGGCCGTGGTCCTGCTCGCCGTGCCCGGCCGCGGGCCGAGGCTGGCCGGGGCCTTTCTGCTGGCCTGCGTGCCCGTCGGCGCGGCCGTGATGTGCTGGGTGGACAGCGGCGAGGGACTCGTCCAGGCCGGGCTCACGCTCGTGGTCAGCCTCGCCGCGACGGCCATCGTCAGCGCGGCCATGATCTGGCTGACGGCCTGGCAGCCGCCCGCGCTGTACGCGTTCGCGGTCATCGGGGTGGTCTCGTGCGCCGCCCGGCTGGTGCGTGGGGGGCGTCCGTGCTGCGCGGAGCGCCAGTAAGGCGAATCCTCGTCCTTCAGCCGGGGCTGCTGCTGGCCGGGGTGGGCGCCTGGGCCTTCGGGGTGAGCCAGATCCAGCGGCAGGCCATCGGGCCCTACGGGGTGCTCGCGGGCGCCAACGCCTGGTTCTTCCTAGGCCTGGCCGCGCTGCTGGCCGGCATGGTGGCGGAGCTCAGCCGCAGCCGGCCGAGAACCTGGCTGCTTGGGGCGTTCCTGCTCGCGCTGATCGTCGCCATTCACACCACGGTGCCGCTGCTGTACGGCGGGACGCCGGAGTACGCATGGGTCTACAAGCACGTCGGCGTCGCGCAGGCGTTCGGCCAGTACCACCGGGTGACCGACACCTCGAACATCTACCAGGAGTGGCCGGCCCTGTTCACTGCGGTCGCCTCGATCAGCTCGCTTGGCGACGCGGGGCCGCTGACGTTCGCGGCGTGGGGCCCCGTCGCGTTCGAACTGGCCGACGCGCTGCTGCTACTCGGCATCTTCCGGCTGCTCACCGGGGACCGGCGGCTTCCTTACCTGGCGGTGCTGCTGTACGAGGGGCTGATCGCCTGGGTGGGCCAGGACTACCTGTCCCCGCAGGCGTTCGGCTACCTGCTCTGGCTCGGCATCATGACGATCGTCATCCGCTGGCTGCTCGCCCCGCCGCCCGCCCGCGGCCGCTGGCGGTTCGTCACCACCACGCGGGAGTTCCTGCTGCGCGGGCGGCCGACCCCGGCCGACGCCAGCACGGCGATGCGCTGGATCGCGCTCGCGCTGGTGGCCGTGATCTACTTCGCGATCGTCGCGGCCCATCAGCTCACCCCGTACATGGTCCTGCTCGGGGTCGCGGCCCTGGTGGTGCTGGGCCTGGTGTGGCGAGGCTGGCTCGTGCTGGGGCTGCTCGCGGTCATCGCCGTTGGTTTCCTTGCCCCCCGCTACGGCCTGATCTCCTCCCAGTTCGGCGGGGTCTTCAGCGGCGGCGACGTGTTCGAGAACGCGGCCGGCTCGCGAGGCATCGTGCACAAGGCGGCGGAGGCGAACACGGGACAGGTCGTGCACGTGCTCGCCGCCGGCATGTGGCTCGGCGCGGTCGCCGCCATCGTGCTGCGGTGGCGCTCGCTCGGCCGGGTGGCGCTCCCGGCGGCCCTCGCGTTCAGCCCCTTCGTGGTTCTGGGCGTGCAGAGCTACGGCGGGGAGGCGATCTACCGCGTCTTCCTCTTCTCGGCGCCGTGGTGCGCGCTGCTCATCGCCGAGCTGATCGCGGAGCTCCGTGGCACGCTGCGGTCGCTGGTCAGCGTCGTCGTCTGCGCGGCGGCGCTGGTGGCGGGGTTGCAGGGTCTGTACGGGCCGACTGCAGTGTACGCCTTCACCCCCCCGGAGCTGGCCGCGAGCCTGTGGCTGTACGGACACGCACCGCCGGGCTCGCTGCTGATCCTCCCGGCGGACGACTTCCCCGGGCTCGAGGCCGCCAACTACGCGGCCTACGACCTCCAGATAATGCCCGCCGACCCGCAGAACGGGGCGTCGTGGCTCGACGAGGCCAATCTGGGCGAGGTGACGCAGTGGATCGGCTCGCTCGGCCATTCCAGCGCGTACGTCGTGTTCAGCAAGAGCATGGACAACTACGCCAGCTATTTCGGCTATCCAACCGGTTACGAGCAGCTCGCGAAGGCCGTCGCGGCGGACTCGGCCTGGCAGGTCGTGCACCGCGACGCCGATGTCGTGATCTACCGGGTGACCTTCTGAGCGATCGTCAGGTCTTCTTTCCCGCGTACGTGTAAACGGCGACATAGGAGATGTTCAGCTGGGCGGAGGAGTTCTCCGGCGCTATCTCGCCGTTGAGCGCGGTCTCGTTCTGAATGATCCACGACATGGGCTGGTCAGGCACCCATTTCCCGGTCACGTGGTAGACCTCGGTGCCGTTCACGTAGAACGCCACATTTCCCGGCCACCACTCCGTCTCGGTGGTGGTCCACGTCGCCCACGTGGCGCCGGCCGGGCAGACGTTCTTGGTGGCGTTGCCCTCGGAAACGCTGTGTACGTGACCGCAGAAGCCGCTGTCCCACTCGCCCTCAGGGAAATCGACCTCGTAATTGAGCGGCTCGGTGGTCGGCCAGAGCAGGTGCGAGCCCTTATAGCCGGTGCTTGACCCGGGATTGGAAACGCGGAACCGTTCCACGTACTTTCCGTACGTCAGCCCTATCGCCGCCTTGGGCACCACGGTGGCCGAATGGATCGGGCCGGTGTCGCGGAACATCCTGATATGCATCTGGCCGCCGCTGATCGAGATCGTGTGGGCGGGATCGTAGTAGCCGCCGAGCCGCAGGTGGTTTTCAGTGGCGGTGTCCGGCCATCCGGTCGGATATGCCCACCACTGGGACCGCACACTCGCAGGCAGGCCGCTGCAGAACGCGGCGGGCGTGCGGTCGTAGTTGTGGCAGCCCGAGAACGAGCCGAGTGGCGCCGCCTGGGGAAAGTCGGTCTGCCACTTCAGCTGCCAGAGCGGGCTTCCGACGGCTTCCACGGCAGCGGCTGCCGGACGGGTAGCGGAAGCGGACGGGGAAGCGCTGGCGGCCGGGCCGTCGGCCCCTCCCGAGGGCCTGCCGCTCGTCAGCGTGCTGCAGCCGCACAGGGCGAGACCCGCCGCAGCGAGGCAGGCGAGGTTTCTCACGGCCGACCCGTACCATCCGCTCATCTGCCCCCCATTGACCGCTTGGTCCCGATAACCACGACTGTCTAGTGACTGATCGTACATCGATGGATGCAATAAGTGAGCAACCTGATGCTTCCGGTCACGCTGGCTAGCCAGCAGCTCACGCCGCCGCGGCGACTCCGGATCGGACGGCGCGGGCGGCGACCCGGCCTGCGCCCGACGGCTGCGCAGGTACCTGAAGGGGCCGCTGAGCATCCCCCGCACTGACGCGCGGCGCAGCGCGGCCGGGTAGTTGTCGGTCATCGTGGCCGTCCGGACCGAGTCCTTGCCGCGCAGGTCGCGGACCGCGCGGGGGGCCAGCCGAGCCAGCGTGAGCAGGCGGCGCGGGTCGCGCAGGACCGCCCGGGTGTAGAAGGCGGTGAGGCCGGACCCGTAGCCGTCGAGCTGGCGCTCCACCTCGGCGAACTCCCGGCGGTGCTCATGCCACATGACCGCGCCCGGCCAGTACACGAACGTGCCGCCGGCGAGCATCAGGTCGCAGATCGCCGCGGTGTCCTCGCAGGCCCGAGCGGGCGTGCCCGCGCCGAGCGCCACGTCGAACCCGCCGATCCGCAGCAGCGCCTCCCGGTCGAAGGCCATGGACGCGCCGACGCCGAAGGCCGGCAGCGGGTACAGCGGGTGCTGCCGGGCGTGCGAGGCGACGTCGAAGACCTCGGCGGCCAGGCCGCGGCCCTTGCTGTGCCCGCCGAACTGCTCGTACAGGCGCTGCGCCGGCGTGTCGAGCGCAGCGGGGAGCACCAGCCCGCTGACCCCGACGACCCCGCGGCCGAGGGTGAACCCGCGTGCCAGCTCGGCCAGCCAGTGCCGGTCCGGGTGCTCATCGTCGTCCAGGTAGGCGACGATCCGCCCGGAGGCGGCGCGCAGCCCGGTGTTGCGCGCCCAGGACAAGCCGGGCCGCTGCTCGACGACGTGCCGGAGCGGAACGCCGTTGGTCCCGGCCGCCCCGCGGCGGCCCACCAGATCGGCCACCCCATCGTCGGTCGGGGCGTTGTCCACCACGATGACCTCGAAGTCCGGGTAGTCCTGGCGGAGCACTGCCGTCAGGCAGCTGTCCAGCCGCTCGGTGCGGTCCCTGGTGCAGATCACCACGCTGGCGGGCGGCGCGTTCAGCAGCGTTGTCGCCCGGCCGATCAGGTACGACGGCGGCCAGGGCAGCCGTAGCCCGCTGTCGCGCAGGGCCCGGGGGCCGTCGGCTGCCGCGGTCGCGGCGGAGATGCCACCGGGGCCGGCCGGCCCCGCAGCGGCCGGCACCGGCGGCGCGCGGTTCGGCATGGCCGCGGCCGAACACCGGTCTTTGACCTGCTGCTCGACGGAGAGCCAGAGAGCCTGGGCCACCTGGCCCGCGTCGGCCGTGCCGTCGCACAGCGGAATGTCCACGACCGCAAGCGGCTCGCTGTACCAGCGGGCGAGCACCAGGGCGGCCTCGTGGCCGGGGGCGGTGATGCCGCTCACCGGCTCGCTCAGCTCAACTTCGCAGACCTTCACGGGATGCAAGCTCATAGTGTCACCGTCACGCTGGTCGCCGCGGGCGACGTTGCCCGGCGCGACGCGGCCGCCGCCAGGCAGCCGACCGCGAACCCGGCCGCGGCCAGGCAGAAACCGCTGATGATCGCGGCGCTGCGCAGCGCGCCCGACCGGTCGCCCGTGGCTGCCTCGCGCAGCCCCCGGCCGACCGCGCCCGGCAGCACCCGCATCGTGTACCAGCGCTCGGCCGACGTGCTGTTGGCGGTGCCGTCCATGACGGCGATCTGGGCCTTGCCCTTGCCTTCGGCGTAGCACCGGCGCAGGAAGTAACGGAGGGTGGCGCGCTGCGCGGGCACCCAGTGACCGACCGCGCTGGCCGGCTCGTACAGCCAGCTCCCGCTGGTGACGCGCAGGCACAGCTCGGTGTCCTCCGGGCGGGAGGCGGCGCCGACCTTACCGAAGTCCTCGCGGAATCCCCCGGCCGCGTCGAACGCCGCCCGGCGGAGCGCCATGTTGTTGCTCCACACGTTGCGCACCTGGGCGGTCGTCTCCGGCATGCCCGAGTAGGAGGCGCCAACGGTCCAGTCGAACTCACCGGGGAACCAGTTCGGCCGCTCGGTGGCCCACAGCGGGTCCACCCGGCCGCCCACGCCCGCCACCGCCGGGTCGGCGAAGTGCACGATCATGGCCGCGAGCCACTCCGGGGTCGCGCAGGCGTCGTCGTCGAGGAAGGCGACGACCTCGCCCCGGGACCGGGCCACGCCGGAGTTCCGCGCGCCGGACGCGCCCCGCAGGCCCTCGTTCGGTATGACCACGGCGTCGGTCAGCTCGCGGCCGGCCCGGCTGAGCAGCTCCGGGTTATGGTCGACGACAACGATGGTCTCGAGCGCCGGGCGGTGCTGGGCGCCGACCGAGGCGACCGCGTCCCGCAGCTGGGTCCAGCGGTCGGACGAGTAGGCGGCGATGACAACCGACACGCTCGGGCGGGTCGCCCGGGCCGGGGTCATACCCGCCGCCACTCGGTGAGGATGGTGCGCAGCACCCGCTGGCCGTCGCGCAGCGTGCGGAGGTTGCTCTCGCCATGGATCCGCGCGTGCTCGAAGCTCGGCACCTCTTTGATCGCCAGTCCGGCGGCGGAGGCGCGGAGGTTGAGCACGGTCTCGATCTCGAACCCGTCGCCCCAGACCTTCCGCTGCCCGGGCGACTCCGCCTGCAGCCGGAAGGCGGGCGCGTGCCTGGCCCAGAATGCGTTGTATCCGTAGCAAAGGTCGGAGTAGCGGGTGCCGTACATGAGGTTCACGGCCAGACCGAGCAGCTTGTTGCCGAGCTTGCGCAGCGGGGTGATGTCCGTGCTGCCCGCGCCGGGGGCGAACCGTGAGCCCTTGGCGAAGTCCGCGCCCGAGGTCAGCGCCTCGACGAACCGCGGGATCTCGGCCGGGTCGGTCGACCCGTCGGCGTCGATCATGACAATGATGTCGCCCGTCGCCGCGGCGAAGCCGCAGGCGAGCGCGTTCCCCTTGCCGGTCCTGGTCTGATTCACGACCCGGACGTCGGGGCGCAGCCGCCGGGCGACGTCCGGCGTGCCGTCCACCGAGTGCCCGTCCACCAGGATGACCTCGTGCAGGCCGGCCGGAAGAGCGGCGAAGACGTGATCAAGATTCCGCGCCTCGTTGAGGGTCGGGATGACGACGGAGACCCTCGGCCGCGCGGTCCGCGCCGATGGCTCTGCCTTTTCCGCCGAGTGATCGGCGGTCTGCTTGGGAATGTTGGGAATGTCCGTGTGCCCACGCACTTGACCGCGCTCGGTGTAACCGTGGGGTTCAGTGATCGCCATGCACATAACCCTCTGCGACGGCAGTGGCCAGCGGGTTTGCCTTTAAGGTGCAGGTCAGTTGCAGCGCGTTATCGAAATAGTTTTGACTAAGAGTGATGAAGGGAAAACAGAGAGTTATGGGTGGAGTGCCTCGGGCCAGGTCTGAACTCGGCCGGTCGCGGGGCGACCGGTCGCCGGATGACCGGTCGCAGCCCAGCGCTGGGCACCCGCACCTGGACGAGCGGCGCGCTCAGTTCATCGCGGTCGTCTCGCATGAGCTGCGCACGCCGCTGACCCCGATCGTCTCATTCAGTGAGCTGCTGCGAGGCGAGGCCGACGGGCTGTCGGCCGACGGCATCCGCTTCCTCGAGATCATCGAGCGGAACGCCGACCGGCTGTTCACGCTGATCGATGACCTGCTGATGCTGAACCGGCTCGAGGCGGGCGGGCTGCCGCTTGAACTGAGCGATGTCTCCATCTCGGGACTGGCGGCCGAGGCGGTCAGGAACGCCCAGCCGCTCGCGGCCAAGGTCGGCGTGACCATCCACCTGGACGCGGGAGAAGGCCCGCTGACCCCGGCCGACCCCCGGCGGCTGCTCCAGGTTCTCGACAACCTCATCAGCAACGCGGTCAAGTTCTCGAGCTCCGGCGGGCTCGTCCTCGTCGTCACCAGGCGCGTCAGGTCAACCTGGCGGATCGACGTCTCCGACACCGGGATCGGGATACCGCCCGACGAGGCGGCCAAGCTGTTCGGCGCGTTCGTCAGGGGATCCAACGCGCGGATCGCCGGCCTGCCCGGCACTGGCCTCGGGCTGTCGATCGTGAAGGCGCTGGTGGAGATGCACGGAGGCGACGTGAAGGTGGAGAGCGTGCTGAACGAGGGGACCAAGTTCAGCGTGTTCCTCCCGGCGCAGTCGCCGGTGGGGGCGCGATGACCGACCAGGTGCTCGTCATCGAGGACGACCCGGACATCGCCCTCGGCATCAGAACCGTCCTCGACCGGAGCGGGTTCGAGGTGGCCGAGGCCAACACCGGGCGCGAGGGTTTGCGCGTCTTCCACTCCCACCAGCCGAATCTGGTCGTCCTCGACATCGGGCTGCCGGAGATGGACGGCTGGACGGTGCTCGAGCGCATCCGCGACCTCAGCGACGTCCCCGTGCTCATCCTCACCGGGCACGGCCTGGAAGCCGAGAAGGTGCGCGGGCTGCGCGGCGGCGCCGACGACTACCTCACCAAGCCGTTCGGCAACGCCGAGTTCGTCGCCCGGGTGCAGGTCCTGCTCCGGCGCCCGCAGGCGGCCGAGCCGGCCCCGGCCGAGGTCTACGACGACGGCAGCGTGCGGGTGAACTTCGGTACCCACGAGGTGGTCGTGGACGGCGTTCCGGTCGAGCTCACGGCGACCGAGTACCGGCTGCTGGCCGCGCTCATCCGGCATAAGGGCCAGGTGCTGAGCCCGGTCAAGCTGCTCGAGCTGGCCTGGAGCGACCCGTTCGGGGTCGGCCCTGAGCGGGTCAAGTACAGCGTGATGCGACTGCGGCGCAAGCTCTGCCCGAGCGCCGACGCGGGCCCGTCGATCGAGGCCGTCCGCGGCTTCGGCTACCGATACCGGGCCGGCAGCTCGTCCCGATAAGGCCGGGACGACGGCAACCGTCCCGCACCACAGAAGCCACCAGGTCGACATTTTGACCGGGCAGACTCTCGGTCCATGGATGCACCACCACCGCACCAGCCCGCAGGGACGTCGCCCGCCTCACGAGGGCGGGTACTCCTTGTAGAGGACGATCCAGAATTCGCCCTCTTCTGCACGCACGTGTTGGCGAAGGGGGGTCGGTTCGATGTAACCCACATCGCCGACCCCACTGCCGCCCTTGCGCTCGCGGCTGCCCAGCCCTGGGACCTCGTCATCACCGACCTCGACCTGCCGCTTATGTCGGGGTTCGAGTTCGCGGCGGTGCTGCGGCGGATGGCGCCCAGCCTCCCGGTGGTCATCGTCACCGCGTACCCGCAGGACGCGCCGATCCTGACGTCCGCCGACCACGGCGCTCGGCCGGACGCGCTGCTGGCCAAGCCGATCACGGTCGACCTCCTGCTCACCACGGCGACCGCGCTGACCGCGTAGTGCAGAAGATCAAATTCGTCATCTCGAACGGACCGTTGCTCCGCCTCCCTCCCCTCCGCTCACGGTGAACGTCGCTTCCGCCGTCGGCGGGGGCTCTCTACTGTGGAGTCATGGCTGAGATCATCGGGATCTTCCCGCACTGGGGTCAGGCGCCGGAGCCGCTATGGCGGGAGGTGCTCGGCCGCCGCCTGCGGGATCTGCGGGCCGACCGCGACGAGACGCTGGCGCAGACCGCCGAGCGGGCCGGGATCTCGCCGCAGTACCTGTCGGAGATCGAGCGCGGCCGCAAGGAGCCGTCCAGCGAGATGATCGCCGCCCTGGCCGGCGCGCTCGACACCACCCTGGCCGACCTGACCCTCGCGGTCACAGAAGACCTGCGCCGCCTCTCCGGCATCCGGGCAGGCACCCAGTCCGCGCTCTCCCGTGCCGCAGACACCCGGGCGGTCGGCATCGGTCACCCCGCGACCACTCGTTCGCCCGCGCCTCCGGTCGCGCTGGCCATGGCCGCCTGAGCCGCTGCCTTTTCGTCGGTCGCGTTCCCCCCGGGCGCCCTGCCATCCGAAGGGAACGCGACCAGGTCGGAGATCGCGTTCAGCTGCGGTCGGTGAGGATCTGGTCGATCAGGCCGTAGTCGAGCGCGGCCTGGGCGGTGAAGATCCGGTCCCGGTCGGTGTCGGCCCGCAGCGTCTTCACCGACTGCCCGGTGTGTGAGGAAAGTACCGATTCGAACTCGCCGCGGAGCCGGACCACCTCGTCGGCCGCGAGGATCAGGTCCGGGATCGCGCCCTGGCCGCTGACGGCCGGCTGGTGCAGGATGACCCGGGCGTGCGGCAGCATCGCCCGACGGCCCTTCCCCCCGGCGGCGAGCAGGACCGCCCCGGCTCCGACCGCCTGGCCGATGCAGAAGGTCGCCACCGGCGCCTGGATGAACTGCAGCGTGTCGTAGATCGCGAGCATCGACGGGATATCGCCGCCCTCGCAGTTGATGTACAGGTTGATCTCCTCATCCGGGCTGCGCGCCTCGAGGTAGATCAGCTGGGCGGTCAGCGTGTTGGCCACGCCCGGGTCGATCGCGGTGCCGAGCACGGCGATCCGCTCGCTGAGCAGGTGCGAGTAGACGTCCATGATCCGGTCGCCCCGCGGGTGCTCGGCGATGACGTTGGGGATTGTGTAGCTGCTCATGAGGCGCTCCCGGCGGCGGTGCTCTTGGTGATGGCGGTTTTGGTGATGGAACCTTCTGCGGCGCTGCCTGCCGAGGTGGCGGCCGGGCCCGGCGGGCGCAGTCCGAACGGCCGCTTCCGCGACGGCATCAGCTGGGCGAACGTCTCGGCGATGGCGTCGACGAAGCCGTACTCCCTGGCCTCGACCGCCGTGTACCAGTGATCGTGCCTGGAGTCCTCGAAGATCCGGTCGGCGGGCTGGCCGGTGTCGGCCGCGATCAGGCCGAGCACGGTGTCCCTGGTCCGCCGGAGGTCGGCCGCCTGAAGCTCGACCTCGACGGCGGAACCGCCGATCCCGGCCGATCCCTGGTGCATCAGGATGCGGGCGTGCGGCAGCGCGAACCGCTTGCCGTGGGTGCCGGCCGAGAGCAGGAACTGGCCGGCGCTGCAGGCGATGCCGAACGCGAGCGTCGCCACGTCGCACGGGATCAGCCGCATGACGTCGCGGATCGCGAGCATCGACGGCACCGAGCCGCCGGGCGAGTTGATCCAGAGCGCGATGTCGGCGGCCGGGTCCTCGTCCGCGAGGGTGAGGAACTGGGCGGCCAGCAGGGTGCCGTTGTCGTCGTCGAGCACGCCGTCGAGGACGAGCACGCGCCGTTCGAGCAGGGTGAGACGGAACCGTTCGGTGAAGACCGGAGTCTTTGCTTCCTGAGACATGGCCCCAGGATGCAGCCGAGCAGGCCGGATCCGGCCTGCTCACTGCTGTCGGCGGATCTGCTCTGGGCAGCGCGCCTAAGCCCGTGTCCTGGCCCGGCGATTCTCGATGTTGTCGGCGTGTCGTGTCCGTATACGAGCGATAGTGTCGGTTACTTTGTGTAGATGATGGAAAACTCTACGTACACGCCGATGCGCAAGGGGCGCGCACCGGCAGGTATGCGGGGACTAGGCCCCAGTTACGGGGGATTTGCGATGAGCATTCGACGACGCGTAGGAGCGTTGGCCGGAGCGGCGGTTCTCACCGGCGGCCTGGCCGTCGGCGTCGCGGTTGCGCTGCCCGGCACGGCGTCCGCGAGCGTGTGCACCGGCACAATCAGCTCGCCGTGCACCATACTCGGCACCGTCACGCTGACCGGCGGCGTGCTGACCATGCTCGCGCCGACCACCCTGACCTGGGGGCCGCTGTCTGTGACGGGTGCGCCGCAGAGCGCGGTGGACACCCTCGTCACGGACACCGGGTACGAGATCTCCGACCTCACCGGGTCCAGCGCCGGCTGGAACGTCACCGCGGCCGCCACCACCTTCACCTACGTGGGCACCCCGCCTGCGGGCACGGCGGCCACGTTCTCTGACACCGGAACCCTGCTCAACGTCGGCAGCACCGCATCGGAGTCTGCGACCACCGTGCCGAGCGCCACCTGCCTGATAGCCGGGACCTGCACCGTGCCAACCGGCGGCGAGCCGACCTACCCGCTGGCAGTCACCACCGCCGCGACAAGCCCGGCGCCGGTCGTGCTTTACAAGGCCGCTGCGGGCAGCGGGGCAGGGCTCACGGAGATCGGCACGACCGCCCTGCTAGGGACCAACCCGGCCGCATGGTGGGTCAACGTCCCTGCTAACCCGGCGGCCGGCGCCTACACCTCGACGATCACGATGACTATTGCCTCGGGGCCATGATGCACGGCTGCTGCTGATCGTCGTGGCGACGATCAGCAGCGTGTTCGTCGCCATGCTGGGGTGGGGGTCGCCGCGCGCGAGCGCGGCGGCCCTCCCTAGCGCTGTCTGGACCGCGTCCAAGACCGTCACCAGCACGATCGTGACGCCGGTGACGGCCGCGTACACCTACACGGTGATGGCGGCGACCACGTCGACGCTGAGCAAGGTGACGATGACCGTCCCCGCCGGGACGGGCGGCACGCCCGCCGTGGGGACCGTCACCCCGGCCAGCATCACGGCCGGCAAGAGCGTCACCCTCACCGGCACCCTGTCGGCCGTCTTGACCTATACCTTCAACCCGGTCACGGTGGCGGCCGGCACGGTGCTCTCGATCCAGGTCACCGGGCTCACGAACACGACGACGCCCGGCACCTACACCTCAACGATCACCACCGAGAACGGCAGCACCGCGGTGGACGCCGGCACGGCCTCCTTCGTATTTACCCTCACCGCGCTCGGCGCCCCGGGCTGGTCGACCACGTCCACCGTGGTCGGCGTCCCGAACACGAGCTACACCTATGCGTTCACGCCCTCGTCGCTGCTCTCGTCGGTCACGCTCACGATAACGATTTCCGTCCCCCCCGGAACGAGCGGCACCCCCACCATCGGCAGCGTGAGCCCGAACAGCCTGCTCGGCGCGTTGAACGCGCCGACGCTGAACGCGTCGGGGACAACGCTGACCATCACCGGAACTGCGGTGACGCTCAGCCTCGGCACGCCGGTGTCGATTCAGATCAACGGGCTGACGAACACCCGCACGGCCGGCACGTACGTGCCCGAGATCTCCACCAGCGTCCTTGGGATCCTGGCCGACTCGGCCGTGGCGCCTGCCGTGACCTTCCCCGCAGTGCTGGCCTTGACCACGCCGGCCACGCTGACCTGGAGCGGCGCCCTGACCGGCCGCAGCCAGGCGCTGGCGGACACCAACGCCGCCGACGAGCAGCTGGTGGTCAACGACCAGACGGGCAGCGGCGACGGCTGGAACGTCACTGTCACGGCATCGAACTTCACCAACGGGGGCGGCCACTCGCTGCCGAGCGCCAGCGTGCTCGAGGTCACCGGCAGCGTAACCAACGCCGCCTCGGCGGCGACGCCGACGGCGTCGTGCGTCGCATCGTCGATCTGCACGCTGCCGACCGAGTCGGTCACCTATCCGCAAACGATCACGTCAGCGGCGCAATCGCCGACGCCTGTGGTCGTCTACGTCGCCGATCAGAACACCGGGATCGGCCCGGTCACCATTGGCGGCTCGACCGCCGCGAACCCGTTCGGCTGGTGGGTGAACGTCCCCGGCTACGCCGCCAGCGGCACGTACGCCTCCACCGTGACGGTGTCCGTCGGGTCTGGTCCATGAGCGTCACAGCCACAAGGAGCTCGCCCATGCGCAGGAAGCTGTCACAGGCCGTCGCCATCCTCGGCGCCCTTGGTGCCCTGGTCGCCGCCGGCCCGCTCGGGCAGGCGGCCGCGGCAGTGCCCGGCCCCGGGCAGTTCGCGCTCACGCCTGCGCCGGGCGCGAGCGGCCAGCCGCGCCCCTACTTCACGCTCGCGATCGACCCCGGCGGCTCCGTCCGCGACACCATCGTGGTCAGCAACATCGGATCCACCGCGATCACCCTTCGCCTCGGCACGTCCGACGGCATCACCGCGGCCTACTCGGGCAGCGCCTATGGCCCGCTGGCCACGGCGTGCCGGGAGATCGGCTGCTGGGTAGCCGATCTCCCGAGGACCGTTACCGTCGGGCCGCACAGCGAGCAGGACGTGCCGTTCCGGGTCACGGTCCCGGCCGGGACAGCGCCGAGCCAGTACCTGGCCGGCATCAGCGCCACCCCCGCGACGGCGCCGAAGCCGGTCAAGCTCAAGCTGACGCAGCACTCGGGAACCCGGGTGGTCATCGTCCAGCAGGTCAGCGTGGGTGTCGCCGTCACCGTCGGCCAGCTCGCCAGGCTGCGGGTCAAGATAAACATCGCCGGTGTCACCGCCGGCTGGATCGGGACGCTCGTCCGACTCAGCGTCAACCTGCGCAACGACGGCCAGCGGTTCACCAAGGGGACCGGCCACATCACGTGCCAGCTAGACGGGACCACGCACACCTACCCGATCGACATGGACACGGTGCTGCCCGGGGACACGGCCGCCCTCCAGGTCAACGGCATCGGGATGCACACCGGCAGCTGGCCCTGCACGATCAGGATCGCCAACAGCGGCGGCCACGTCGACACCTGGGCAGGCACGGTTGTCGTTCCCGCTGAGACGGCCGCCGCGACTAAGCGCATTGCCGAGAACGATTACGAGGTGCCGCCCGGCGACGGGATCCCCGGCTGGGCGATCGTCCTGATGGTGCTGGCGGGCCTGATCCTGTTCAGCATCTGGGCCCTCATCCTCCGCCGCAACCATGACAAGAACCTCGGCAACCCCTCCGACACCTAGACCGACAACGCGGACGCGGCCGGCCCTCGGGGGCTGCCTTACACGACCGGGTTGTACCAGGTCTCATCGGCCGGGATCAGGGAGGTCGCGTCCGGTCCCCAGGAGCCGCGCGCGTAGGGCACCAGCGGGCCGACCTCGCCCAGGATCGGGTCGACGACCCGCCAGGCGGCGTCGACGGTGTCCTGCTGGGCGAACAGCCAGCGCTCCCCGCCGAGGGCGGCGCCGATCAGCCGGTCGTAGGGGCGCATGTCCGAGCCCGGATGCTGGTTGAACGTGAGCTCCTGCACCTCAGGCGCCCAGCTGCCGCCCGGCTTCTTGCCGACCAGCGTCAGCGCCGTCTGGCTCTCCGGCCACACCCGGAACCGCAGCGCGTTCGAGGTCAGCACGTGGCCGAGGCCGAACACGTCGCGCGGCGGCCGCTTGAAGTCGATGTACATGTCGGTCGCGGTGACCGCCAGGCACTTGCCCGCCCGGATCGCGATCGGCACCCCGTCCCAGCGCCAGGTGTCGGCCGCCAGCCGCACGGCCGCGTAGGTCTCGGTCTTCGACTGGGGCTCGACCCCGGACACGGACACGTACCCGTCGTACTGTCCCTTGATCACATCGACGGGCGACAGCGGCCGCAGCGCGCCGATCAGCCGCGCCTTGGACGTGATCCACGAATCGATTCCCGACCCGTCCGGCGGGTCGGCCAGCACAGTGGCGAGCACCTGGAGCATGTGGTTCTGGATGACGTCCTCGATCGCGCCGGTCTTATCGTAGAAGCTGCCCCGGTCGGCGACGTCGAATGCCTCGGCCATCGTGATCTGGATCGACCGCACGTAGTTCCGGTTCAGCAGCGGCTCGATGATCGAGTTCGCGAACCGCGCGAACATCAGCGACTCGACCGGGTCGAGGCCCAGCCAGTGGTCCACCCGGTAGACCGACTCCTCGGGGAAGTATTTGTGGATGGTGTCATTGAGCACAAGCGCGCTCGCGAGGTCGTAGCCGAACGGCTTCTCGACCATGACCCGCGACCCGGCCGCAAGCCCGACCCCGGAGATCTCCTCGGCGATCCGGCCGAACAGGAACGGCGGGACCTCGAGGTAGAACAGGATTTTCTTCGCGTCGCCGAGTTCGTTCTTCATCCACTGGTACGTCTGCGGGTCGTCCAGGTCCCCGTCGACGTACTTCAGCAGATTGATCATCTTGGCCGCCGCAGGCGCGTTCGCGTCCATGTTGTTCTGCCTCAGCGAGGCGGCCGCGTAATTGCGGAACTGCTCCACTCCCCAGCCGCTCTTGGCGACTCCCATGACGGGCACGTCGAGCAGCCCGCGCTCGACCAGGCCCACCAGCGCGGGGAACGTCTCCAGCTTGGCCAGGTCCCCGGTCGCCCCGAATATCACCAGCGCGTCGACTTGATCAGCACTCATAGTCACATCCTGCCAGTGTGTTTTCCGCCCGGGCACGGCGGCTCGCCTTGCCGACGGTGAACTTCTGGTGGGTTATCTGGTCCTGGTGATGAGCAGCTGGCAGACCAGGCCGCCGAGGCAAAGGGCGCCGATCAGGAGGCCTGCCACGGTGGCCGCGCCCTGGCCGCCGAGACCCGCCAGCGGTGACAGCAGCGCGCCGAGCAGGAACGGCAGCGCGCCGAGCCAGGCCGACGCGGTGCCCGCGATCGCGCCCTGGCCGGCCAGCGCGACCGCGGTCGCGTTGGGGCGCATCATGCCGAACGCGGCGACGAAGACGAACAGCGGGACGAGCAGGGCGGCCAGCGGCGGATGCCCGGTCAGGGCGGCGGCGAGGAAGCCGCCGCCGCCGACCGCCATCGCCAGCAGCGAGATGCGGACCACCCGCGTCACCGGCAGCCGCCTGACCAGCCGCGCCCCGAGCTGCGACATCGACGTCAGGCCGATCGCGTTGATCGTGAAGAACAGGCTGAACAGCTGCGGCGACTGGTGATAAGCGTCCTCGACGATGAACGGCAGGGCCGAGATGTAGGTGATCAGCGCGGCGTTGCCGAGCGCGACCGCCACCGCGTTGCCGGCGTACTGGCGGTCCCTGGTCAGCGTCCGCGAGTCGGCCGCCAGCCGGCGCAGCCGTGACCGGGTGCGCCGCCCGGGCGGCAGCGTCTCGGGCAGGAACCAGCTCGCCGCCAGCAGCGCCAGCCCGATCGCGGCGAGCACGCCGAACACCCCGCGCCAGCTGGTGAACCGGAGCACCTGCCCGCCGATCACCGGGGCGAGCACCGGCGCGAGCCCGAAGACCAGCATCAGCGACCCCAGCACGCGAGCGAGATCGCTGCCCGCGTACAGGTCGCGGACGATCGCGAGCGACAGCACCACGCCGGTGGCCCCAGCCATGCCCTGCAGGAAGCGGAGGGCGATCAGCGCGCCGATGTCGGGCGCGGCCGCGCACCCGAGCGACAGCAGGGCGAAGGCGGCGACGCCGGCCAGCAGCGGCCTCCTCCGGCCGAGCCCGTCGCTGAGCGGCCCGGCCACCAGCTGCCCGACGGCCAGCCCGGCCAGGCAGCCGGAGAGCGTGAGCTGCACCAGCGTCTGGGACGCGTGCAGGTTGGCCGCGATCGTCGGGGTCGACGGCAGGTACATGTCCATCGACAGCGGCCCGAACGCGGAGAGCGCGCCGAGCAGCGCCAGCATCCCCAGGCGGCGCCCGGGTCTCGCGGTCGACGCGGCCAGCTCGACCACCCGACCAGCGGCCGAACCCTCAAAAGTCTCCATCGCCAAGGATGTTATGCCTGGTCAGCGCGCGCGGTAATGTGCCCGTCCCCAGCTTCTATCCCGTTTTGCCTGTCCGTCCCACCCATGTCCGCGCCCGACGGCGAGAACGCTAGAAGCCCGCCGCGAGCGCCCCGCTGCCAATGTCGCGCCGAGCGGCGGGCAACGCCGGAACCCGGTCGTGCGCCCGCACCCAGCCCGCGTAGTCCCAGGTGACGTACCCGAGCAGGCGCAAGATGCGCGCGTGATCAGCGTTGAGGTCGCGTGCGTAGATCGGCTCGTGGTGAGCAATGCGGTTCCTTAGACGTCTGCAGGCGTCAAGTTCAAGGTGGAGCGCCGCGCGGCGTCCCCGATATCCGGGAAACGCGCGTCGCAGCCCAGGCCGCCATGGCCTGGTTTCATAGTCTGTTCCCGAGCCGAGCAGCGAGACCCAGAAGCCGAATGGCAGCTCCGCCACCATCCGACCGGATGTGATGCCGCCGCGCCATCGCTGAACTTCTCGCTTCGCGTCACTGGCAATTCTTTGCGCTGTGTGGTGTAGTCCCAATTCCGGTGCGTCCCACCAATCATCGCGCCCAAACATCGTCGAGAGCTGTTGGTGCATTGCGTTGCGGCACGCAATCTCTAGGCATCCAAGCGGCGCATGAAAGGCGCCGGAAATCCGAATATTCCAAGCGTACAGCCGTGCTGCGGCGGCCTGGTCGCCAGTGCAGGCCGCGAGATACGGTCCGAGTCGATCGCCGGACACGCTCGCACGGAGCACAGAGAACGCTCCTGTCTCCATGGGAACCCTCCTCATCCCGTCAAGCCCGTGGTATAGTTTTCTTCGTGAGCCCCGGTGTGTGCCTCTGCTTCGCAAGCGCCCCGGGGCACAGTCTTTTCTGAAGTACTTCGATTCGTTTTGCGAAACGCAAATTTGCGGAAACCGGCCTCGCCGCAGATTGCTGCGGTACCTCTCATGATAATAGCGACAAACTGGTTATGCCGGAAATTCGCGCAATGCCACTTCCACTATCGGTCGGCTACGCCAGCGACAGCGCCTATTGGTGTCGCTGGCGTAGGTGACAGGCGGCGTTTCGGGTCAATGGCCTGGGTGACAGGTCCGCGGGGCGGCGGGACGCGGCCCCCTAAGGATGAGGCGGGGATCGGCTTGGCGCCGGCCAGCAGGATGCGGTGCATGACGCGGCGCTGGCCCTGGTAGTCGTTGACCGCGAAGTGCCAGGTCTGCCGGTTGTCCCACATCGCGATGGAGCCGGGGACCCAGCGGAACCTGGTGGTGAACTCCGGGCGGGTGCCGAACGCGAACAGGTAGTTGAGCAGCGGCAGCGACTCGCGCCTGGTCCAGCCCTCGAACCTGGTGGTGAACTCCGGGTTCACGTACAGCACCCGGCGCCCGGTCTCCGGGATCAGCCGGACCACCGGGTGGACCGGGCCCTCGGCCGCGTCGTACTCGGCGATCGACGGCTCGGGCGGGTCGGTCTGCGCGTAGCTGTAGCCGAGCTTGCGGACGTTCGCGTGGATCGCGTTGAGCCCCAGCAGCGTCGCCTGGAGCCCGGCCGACAGCGCCTCGAACGTCGGCCCCATCGCCGCCCACTGGGTGTCGCCGCCCCACGGCGGCACCTCCTCGCAGAACAGCATGGTGGCCTTCGGCGGCTCGTCGAAGCAGGTCATGTCCGTGTGCCAGCCCTCGCCGATCGCCTTGGTCTGCTCCGGCTCCTTGCGCAGCTCCTGCCGGACCCGGATCTCGCCGAGCCGTGACGCGAACGCGTCCCGTTGCGCCGCGTTCAGATGCTGGTCGCGGAGGAAGATGACCCCGTGCTCGGCCCACGCCCGCAGCACCGCCTGATAGGTCTCGTCCGGGTACTGCCTGGTCAGGTCCAGGCCGCGGACCTCCGCGCCGATCAGCCCGCCGGACTTGCGCACCTCGGGCAGCGTCACCGTCTCCATGTGGTCATCATCGGCCAGGACAGGCGCCGGCGGTAAGCGGGAATTGCCACAGCGCGGCGGTGGCCAAACCCTCGGCTGAGCACAAACGCCATCGCGGCTGGCCACGGGGCCGCTGCGCCGCCACCGCCCCGGCTCCCGGCTAACGCGAGTTGCGCGCGTTAATTGCGTGGCATCACTGGAGGCTAATGATGCTTTTTGTGCGAGATGTGGTACCCGTGTTGTGAAATTAACGGTAACGCTTTAGAAGTATTGGGGAAGCAGGTATTGCATAGGCGACCACTTGCTCTACGATTTGGCGCACGACCGTAGCTATTTCCGGGGGGATGACTCCCCGTCCCCCCGCGGCCGAACGGGGAAGAATCAAAGAGAAGCTCCCACGGGAGACTTGCGGAGGTCAATGCAATGAACTGCCCTCAATGCCAGACCGCGAACGGCTCGGGGTC
>Ga0208220_1000290_pt1 | contig 20841 bp, 19 predicted proteins | sample NGESurdeep092012_9_FD_184484 | JGI IMG/M metagenome (GOLD analysis project Ga0208220, IMG submission 184484) | Arctic peat soil microbial communities from Barrow, Alaska - NGEE Surface sample F53-1 deep-092012 (SPAdes) | ecosystem: Environmental > Terrestrial > Soil > Wetlands > Peat ...
CCTACGCCTCCGACGGGCAGGATCTCCGCCGCCAAGAACAGCAGGAGCGCGCCCTGCAGGCACAAGAGCACGCGCAGGTAGACCAGGAATGCCGTTCTCAGCATGATCCGCACCGTTTAATAGTGGCCTAAATCGGGGGATGAGGGCGCCGCAGTTGCGGTTCGCGATAGCTGCCGTTCGATCATGGCCAGATCGTAATCGCCCGTGACCAGGCCATCCTCCATTTCCGCGGCGGCCATGCCGACCCGAAAGGCGTGGTAGACCGGCGTCAGGGCCGCCTCCTCGAGCTCGCTGAGCGGCCAGCCGCGGGCGGCGAGCTCCGCGCGGTAGGCGGCGGTCATCTCCGGCGCCCGGTAGCTCCGCGCGATCGCCAGCTCGTAGGGGCGGGTGTCCACGTGGGTGAGCCCGAAATCGATGACGCCGGCCAGCCGGCCGCGGTCGTAGTGCACGTTCCACTCGGCGAAGTCCCCGTGCACCACCATCACCGGCAGGTCGTCGGCCCCAAGGACCGCGAGCGCGGCCTGGGTTTGCGTCTCGGCCGCCTGTGCCCACGCGGCCAGCCGCGGGCTGACCGAGGCGAGTCCGCGAACGCGCTCCTCCCACCGGTCGGCGGCGGGCGCGCCGACGGCGGGCCCGCCGACGGCCGAGTGCCGGGCGCGCCATCCCGGACGCTGCCCGATCGGCTCAGCCAGACCGCGCAGCGCCAGGTGCAGCCGGGCCAGATCGCGTCCGCGCTGGCCGCGCTGCCCCGCATCCTCGCCGCGGACAGCCTGACCCGGCACATACCGGGTCAGGCAGTACCACCGGTCCTGCCAGCGGACGGGCTCGCCGAGCGCGGCCGGCACGACCCAGCCGGCCCCGGCCAGGTAGCCGAGCACCGCGTGCTCATAGGCGAGCTCCTCCCGGGTGGCCAGAGGATGATAGCGGCGCAGCACCGAGGGCGGCCGGCCGGCTGTCCCGACCAGCCAGTTGCCGTTCCCGAGGGGGACGTCCTTGAGCACGACAATCCGGCCCGGCCGAACGCCAAGCAGGTCCAGCACGTGGCGAGGGTCGTTGGCAGCCATCGCGCCTACGTTAACAAGCGCGTTGGCGCCTGGACCCCTACCGGTTTCGTAGACACCACATCAAGTGGCACGGTGGTCTACGAGGAGACTTCAAGGCCCACTACGGACTCAGCGCCACCACCTACCGCGAGCGCTTCGCCACCCAGGCCGTCCACCTCCACGACCATGGCGAACCACGCTACGGCTGACCGGGCGCCAGCAGATCGTGTAACGATTCCGTTTCGAGCGCGGAACCACCCATTGACACTTTTGTGACCCAAGCGAAGACTACAGGCCAGGAATTGAAACGTTCTATTAACGTCGGGTACGCGGAGGTACGATCGGTGGGTGCTGGCAACGAGGCTGGTGGCGGAGCCGCAGCGGCGATACCCGCCGATGTGCCGCCTGCCACGATGGTGCTTGAGCTACGGCACGCCGCGAAGTCGTTCGGTCCGGTGCAGGCTCTGCTCGACGGCTCGATAGAGCTGCGCGCGGGAGAGGTGCACGCCCTGCTGGGCGAGAACGGCGCAGGCAAGTCGACGCTGGTGAAGATTCTGGCCGGCGTGCACCAGCCGGACAGCGGCCAGGTGCTCGTGGACGGCCAGGCGGTCACGCTGCACGGCCCGGCAGCGGCGAGGGCGGCGGGCATCGCGGTCATCTACCAGGAACCCATGCTGTTCCCCGATCTGACCGTGGCCGAGAACATCTTCATGGGCCGCCAGCCGGTCCGCGCGGGGCGCAGGATCGATCGCGGCGCCATGAGCCGCGCCGCGAACGAGATCTTCGCGCAGCTCGGCGTGGCGCTTGACCCGGCGCGGCCCGCCCGCGGGCTGTCCGTCGCCGACCAGCAGATCGTCGAGATCGCCAAGGCGCTCTCCCTGAACGCCCGGGTGCTGATCATGGACGAGCCGACGGCGGCGCTGAGCAACATCGAGGTAGAACGGCTGTTTCGGGTCATCGCTGCGCTGCGTGCCCGCGGGGCGGCGGTGATGTTCATCTCGCATCGGCTGGAGGAGGTGTTCGCCATCTGCCAGCGGGTGACGATCATGCGCGACGGCAAGTTCGTCATGACCGCGCCCACGGACACGCTCGACGTGGATACAATCATCCGCTCGATGATCGGGCGGGATCTTGGCGACATGTACCACAAGACGGGTACGGTGCCCGGCGAGGTGGTCCTCGCGGTCGACCAGATCACGCGGGAGAACGTCTTCTACGACGTCAGCTTCAGCGTCCGCCGGGGCGAGGTCGTCGCCCTGGCCGGGCTGGTGGGCGCGGGGCGCACCGAGGTCGCCCGGGCGATCTTCGGTGTTGACCGCCGGAGCTCAGGATCGGTGCGGCTGCTCGGCAGGGAGCTGCCGAACGGCGACCCGACGGCGGCCATGGCGGCGGGCATCGCGTTCGTCCCCGAGGACCGGCGGCAGCAAGGTCTCGTCATGGACTTGGCGATCGACCACAACGTCGCGCTCGCGTCGCTCAACCGGCTCAGCAAGGGCGGGCTCATCTTCCGTGCCGCCGAGCGGCGGCTCGCCGTGACCTGGGCGGAGCGGCTGCAGCTCAAGTACGGGCGGATGCGGGACACGGTATCCACCCTGTCCGGCGGCAACCAGCAGAAAGTCGTGCTCGGGAAGTGGCTCTCCCGCTCGCCTTCGCTGCTGATCATCGACGAGCCGACCAGGGGGATCGACGTCGGGACCAAGGCCGAGGTGCACCGGATCATCGACCAGCTGGCTGCGGACGGGATGGCGGTGCTAATGATCTCATCCGAGCTGCCCGAGGTGCTCGGCGTGGCGGATCGCATCCTCGTCATCCACGAGGGCCGGCTGACGGGTGAGTTCGCCCGAGCGGACGCGACCGAGGACAAGATCATGCGGGCGGCCACCGGCCAGGTCGCGCAGGCAGCGGCATGACTGCCCCCGCCGCGCCCATGACGCCCATGACGCCGGTGCAGGCGCCGGGCATACCGAGGACGGCGCGGCTCCTGCGGGCGAGGGAAGCCGGGACCCTGGCGCTCGTGCTGCTGGTGTTCCTTCTCACGACGCTCAAGAACCACAACTTCGCCAGCAGCAGCAGCATCCAGCAGCTGCTGGTCGGAGCGTCCCTGGTGGCGCTGCTCGGAGTCGGGGAGACGATGGTCATCGTCACTCGCAACATCGACCTGTCGGTCGGATCGACGCTCGGCCTGGCCGCGTTCGTCGTGGGCGACCTGTTCAGGACCCAGCACATACCGGTGTGGTCCGGGTTCGTCATCGCGATCGCCATCGGCGCGGCCGTAGGCGCGGTCAACGGGCTCATCACTACCCTCATCCGGGTGCCGAGCCTGGTCGTTACCCTGGCGATGCTGTACATCGTCAGGGGCCTGGACTCAAAGCTGGTGAACGGAAACATCGTGGTCCCGAGCCAGGTGCCGCACGCGTTCATCGAGGTCGGCTACCAGACGGTGCTCGGCATCCCGTGGCTGGCGATCATCGTCGCCGTCGTCGTGATCGCCGTTGGCTATGCGATGCGCACCTTCCGCCCCGCCCGCGAGCTGTACGCGATCGGGTCCAACCCTGACGCCGCCGCGCTGGCCGGGATACCGAGCGCCCGGCGGGTATTCGTCGCGTTCGTCACCAGCGGTGCCCTCGCGGGTCTCGGCGGCGCGCTCTTCCTCGCGCTGTTCGCGCAGGTGGATAACAGTGCCGGGCTCGGCTATGAGCTGAACGTCGTGGCCGCCGTCGTGGTCGGCGGGGTCGCTATCTTCGGCGGCAGCGGCACGGTGGTGGGCGCGGCGCTCGGCGCGCTGCTGCTCAATACCATCCAGCAGGGCCTGGTCGCGGTCAGGAGCTCCTCCTTCTGGGACGAGGCCATCGCCGGCGGGCTGCTGCTGGTCGCAATCTCAATAGACAGGCTGCTGGCGCTACGGGTGGCGCGCAGCCTGCGGTCAGCCGAGGGGGCCCACCGTGAGCTCTGAGATCGCACCGCCCGCGGCCGGCGCTGAGTCCCCCGCCGGCGCTGGCAAGCAGGGCACGGGACCGGAGCCGTCGGGCGACACCGGGACGCGGCAGCCGCTCTGGCACCAGGCGGCCCGCTGGGAGGTCGGGCTCGTCATCGTCCTGATCGGGGCCCTGGTGTTCGGCAGCTCCGAGTCATCGACTTTCGACAGCCAGACCACGCTGTTCTACGGCGGCATCAACGCCGGCTTTATCTCGATCATGGCGCTGCCGATGATGCTCATCGTGGTGACCGCCGAGATCGACCTGTCGGTTGCCTCGATGCTCGGCCTGGCGGGCGCCCTCCTCGGCGACCTGTGGCATCACGGCTGGGGGATTTGGCCGGCGCTCATCGCCGCGCTGGCCGTCGGCGTCGTCGGCGGAGCGCTCAACGGCTTCCTCGTCGCTAAAGCGGGATTGCCCTCCATCGCGGTGACGATCGGTACCCTGACGCTCTACCGCGGGATGGCCGAGATCCTGCTCGGGTCACAGACCATCCCGGGGGCTGGCGACCGGACGTTCCCCGTATGGTTCACCAAGATCGGGGTCGTTCCCGTCCCCGGGACGCACCTGTCGTACACAACGGTGATATTTATCGTTCTGGCCATCATCTGCGGTGTGGTCTTGCATGCCACGCCGCTCGGTCGCTCCTTGTACGCAATCGGACTGCAGCCTGAGGCGGCCCGGTTCGCGGGGGTCCGGGTCGCCCGGATCAAGTTCTGGCTGTACGTCGCCTCAGGCCTCATCTGTGCCTTCGCGGGGATCCTGCTCACGGCACAGAACTCCTCCGTCAGCTATAACGCTGGCTACGGGCTCGAGCTCAACGTCGTGGCGATCGCCCTCTTCGGTGGAGTGTCGATCTTCGGCGGCAAGGGCAGCGTGCCCGGAGTGGTGCTATCGGCAGCCATCGTGGCCACCCTGCAGATGGCGATGACGCAGATGAACATTGACCCCAATGTCCAGGAAATCGTGATTGGCGCCCTGCTGCTGATCAGCGTGGTGGTTCCCAGCCTCGGCCGGCTGATGCGCTGGCCTGCTGTGCGGCCACGACGGTCACGTCCTTAACGGCCCGCATATCCCGTTTCTAATAGCCCCGAATAGTTCACGCATCCCGTCCCTAACAGCCGGCACACAGTAGTCCCGGTCCAGGTATCACGGAAAAGAAAGTATTCGAATGAAACGTTACAAGAGAGCAACATTCATCGCCGTCCGCAGACCCGCGGTCCTGGCCTTCGCGGCCGTGGCGGCCGTGTCGACCATCGCGGCATGCAGCTCAAGCTCAAGCACCGCGAGCTCAAGCACAGCTGCGAGCACCTCGGCGTCCGCGACCACCTCGGCCAGCGGCACCGCGACGGGGATCAAGAAGGGCCTGGTGGTCTACTTCATCCCGAAGGACACCCAGAACCCGTACGAGGTCCTCGCCGACCAGGGCGGCGCGAAGGCGCTGGCCGAGCTGGGCGGCAAGGTGGTCGTGAGCAGCGGAACCGCGGACACGGCAGCCGCCCAGATTCCCTCCATCCAGGCGGCCATCCAGGCGCACGCCAACGCGATCGTGATCGCGGGCAACGACCCGAGCGCGCTGTGCCCGTCGCTTCAGCAGGCGGCATCGGCGGGTATCGCGATCCTCTCGTTCGACTCCGATGTCACCTGTGGCTCCAGCCCGAACCACCTGTTCGTCAACCAGGCGAACACGGCCAGCATCGGCACATCCGAGGTTGACATCCTGGCCAAGGAGATCGGTGACAGTGGCCAGATCGCCATCCTCTCCGCGGCGGCCAGCGCGACCAACCAGAACGCCTGGATCGCGTACATGAAGCAGGAGCTCACGAAGTACCCGAAGATGACGCTGGTCAAGACCGTCTACGGAAACGACGACCCGGCCATGTCGCTGACCGTGCTGCAGGGCCTGCTCTCCGCCTACCCGAACCTGAAGGGCATCATCTCGCCCACGACAGTCGGCATCCAGGCGTCGGCGCAGTACCTCGATACGCACAAGAGCCTGCTCAAGAAGCTCACGCTGACCGGCCTCGGGCTGCCGTCGCAGATGAAGCCGTACGTCAAGGACGGCACGGTCAAGGAGTTCGAGCTGTGGAACCCGTCCCAGCTCGGCTACCTGGCTGGTTACGCGGCGGCCGCGATGGCTTCCGGCACCGCCACCTTGACGACCGGGTCCACCTTCACGGCCGGCACGCTCGGCAGCTACAAGGTGCTCGCGCCCACCACCGGCGTCGGCCCGTCGATCGTGCTCGGCCCGCCGACCGTCTTCGACGCGGCCAACATCGCCCAGTTCAACTTCTGACAGGTCAATGACGCGTTACTGCTTTACCCTGCATGTCCGGCCAGATCTCCTGGCGGAATACCGGCAGCGGCACGCCGCGGTCTGGCCGGACATGCTGCGCGCATTGCGGGACGCCGGCTGGCGCAATTACTCGATCTTCGCGCGCCCGGACGGCCTGCTCATCGGCTACGTCGAGGCCGACAACCTCGCGGACGCACAGCGGGCGATGGCGGCGACCGAGGTGAACGCGCGCTGGCAGGCGGATATGAGCCGGTACTTCACCGGTCTCGACGGCCGCCCGCCGGACGAGAGCTTCCTGCTGCTTGACGAGATCTTCAACCTCGATGATCAGCTCGCCGGCCTGGACAGCCCGCACGAACCGGACAGCAGTGCTCCAGACAGCATTGCTCCAGACACCACCGGGGAGGAAAAATGAGACGCACCAAGGTCGGCCTCGTCGCTGGCGGGCTCGGTGCCTACTGGCCGCAGTTCCCCGATCTGCTGCCCCAGCTGGAACGGTCCGCTGGACGCGTGTCCGAGCGGATCCGCTCGATGGACTGCGACCTAGTCGACGCGGGGTTCATCTCCGACGCCACCGGCGCCGCGAAGGCTGCTGAGCTGCTGCGGACCGCGGGATGCGACCTCATCGTCTGCTTTCTCACCACCTACATGACCGCCTCGATGCTGGTGCCGGTCGCGCAGCGGGCAGGCGCGCCCGTGCTGCTCATCAACCTGCAACCGACCGAGGCGATGGATCACGACACGTTCGATACCGGGCAGTGGCTGGCGTACTGCGGCGCGTGCCCGCTGCCGGAGATGGCCAACGCGTTCGCCAGATGCGGGGTGCCGTTCCGCTCCGTTTCCGGATACCTGGACGACGAGCGTGCCTGGCGGAAGATCACGAGATGGATCAAGGCGGCCGGAGTGCGGGCCGGTCTCAGGTACGGCCGGCATGGGCTGATGGGGCACCTGTACCCCGGGATGCTGGACGTGTCGACCGACCTCACCCAGGTGACCGCCAACTTCGGCGGTCACGTCGAGGTTCTTGAGTTCGATGACCTCCGGGTCCGGGTTGCGGCTGTGACGGAGGAACTCCAAGACGAACGCGTCGCCATGGCGAGGGGCATCTTCACCTTCGACGAGTCAGTGAAGGAAGAAGACGTGAGATGGGCCGCTAGGGTCTCCGTCGGCCTGGACACGCTGACCCAGGATTTCGGCCTCGACAGCCTTGCCTACTACCACCGCGGCCTCGAAGGCGAGCAGCACGAACGGCTCGGCGCGGGGATGATCCTCGGCGCATCGCTGCTCACCGCGCGCGGCATCCCGGCGGCAGGCGAGTACGAGCTGCGGACGTCGCTGGCGATGCTGATCACCGACCGGCTCGGCGGAGGCGGATCCTTCACCGAGCTCCAGGCGCTGAACTTCCGCGACGGCGTGGTGGAAATGGGCCACGACGGCCCCGCGCACCTGGCCGTCAGCAACCGCAAGCCCGTGCTCAGAGGCCTCGGGGTTTACCACGGAAAGCGCGGCTGGGGAGTGTCGGTCGAGTTCGACGTGAAGCACGGGCCGGTCACCACGTTCGGCATCGCGCAGCGGCGCGACGGCACGTACCGGTTCGTCGCCTCGGCGGGCACCGTTGTGGCCGGACCGTTGCTCAAGATCGGCAACACCACCTCACGGGTGGATTTCGGCTGTGACCCCGGCGAGTGGACGGACGCGTGGAGCGCGACCGGGATCTCGCATCACTGGGCGCTCGGTACCGGCAACCTGCTGCCCGAGCTTCGCGCGACGGCTGAATTGCTGGGCGTTGAACTCGCCGAAGTGGCAGTCCCAGCGAGAAACGAGGATCTGTAATGGTTGACCAGAAGGCAGTCAAGGACGCCCTGCGGCAGCACGAGATCGAGCTGCCGTCCTGGGCGTTCGGGAACAGCGGAACCCGGTTCAAGGTGTTCGCACAGCCCGGGGTGCCGCGCACCCCCTACGAGAAGGCCGACGACGCCGCCCAGGTGCACAAGCACACCGGCGTCGCCCCGAGCATGGCCGTGCACATCCCGTGGGACAAGGTCGACGACTACGAGGCGCTGGCGGCGCACGCCAAGCGCAACGGCATCCGCATCGGCACCGTCAACGCCAACGTGTTCCAGGACGACGACTACAAGCTCGGCTCGATCTGCAACCCGGACCCCAAGGTCCGCCGGAAGGCCATCGCGCACCTGATGGAGTGCGTCGACATCATGGACGCGACGGGGTCGAAAGATCTCAAGCTGTGGTTCGCCGACGGCACCAACTACCCCGGCCAGGACGACATCTCCGCCCGCCAGGATCGCCTCGCCGAGGCCCTGCAAGCGGTCTACGCAAGACTCGGCGACAACCAGCGCATGCTGCTTGAGTACAAGCTGTTCGAGCCGTCGTTCTACACCACCGACGTGCCCGACTGGGGGACCAGCCTGCTGCACTGCCAGGCCCTGGGCGACCGGGCGCAGGTGGTGGTGGACACTGGCCACCACGCGCCGGGGGTGAACATCGAGTTCATCGTGGCGCTGCTGCTCAAGGCGAGGAAGCTCGGCGGCTTCGACTTCAACTCCCGGTTCTACGCCGACGACGACCTGATGGTCGGCGCGGCCGACCCGTTCCAGCTCTTCCGCATCCTGCACGAGGTGGTCAGGGCCGACGCCCTCGGCGCCGCGGGCGGGGTCGCGTTCATGCTCGACCAGTGCCACAACATCGAGCCCAAGATCCCGGCCCAGATCCGCTCGGTCATGAACGTGCAGGAGGCGACGGCCAAGGCGCTGCTGATCGACGCCGACGCGCTGAAGGCGGCGCAGCTCGCGGGCGACGTGCTCGGCGCCAACGCCGCGCTCATGGACGCCTACAACACCGACGTCAGGCCGCTGGTGGCGGACCTCCGCGAGGAGATGGGGCTCGCGCGGGATCCGTATGCGGCCTACCTCGGTTCCGGCTACGGCGAAAAGATTTCCTCCGAACGGACCGGGGGGACTCCCGCAGGCTGGGGAGCCTGATCACGGTGGACGACCTTACCGACGGGCTTCCCGCCCGAGGAGACAACCGCAGGCTGGAGGCTTGATCACCGTGGACGACCTTACCCATGGGCTTCCGGCCCAGGAGACAACCGCTGGCTGGAGGGCTTGATCACGGTGACTGACCCGACCTACGGAGCCGCGGCCGAGGAGACCGTGGCCGCGCTCCTCGCGCGGTCCAACCGGCTCGGCTCGGACCCCCGCAACACCAACTACGCGGGCGGCAACGCCTCGGCCAAGGGCACCGCGACCGATCCCGTCACCGGCCGGCCGGCCGAGCTGATGTGGGTGAAGGGCTCGGGCGGCGACCTCGGCACGCTGACCGAGGCCGGGCTGGCGGTGCTCCGCCTCGACGCGCTCCGCGCGCTGACAGTTGTCTATCCCGGCGTCGAGCGCGAGGACGAGATGGTCGCGGCGTTCGACTTCTGCGCGTTCGGCAAGGGCGGGGCCGCCCCGTCGATCGACACCGCCATGCACGGCCTGGTCGAGGCGGCCCACGTCGACCACCTGCACCCGGACGCCGGCATCGCGTTCGCCACCGCCGCCGACGGCGAGAAGCTGACCCGCGAGTGCTTCGGGATGAGGGTCGCCTGGGTGCCGTGGCGGCGGCCAGGGTTCCAGCTCGGCCTCGACATCGCCGCCATCAAGCGCGAGCACCCGGACGCGATCGGGGTGATCCTGGGCGGGCACGGCATCACCGCCTGGGGGCAGAGCAGCGACGAGTGCGAGGCGCGGTCGCTTGAGATCATCGCCGCCGCGCAGAAATTCATCGATGAGCGCGGAGCCCCGCGCCCGTTCGGAAAACTGGTTGTCGAGCCGCTGTCGGAGACCGAGCGCCGGGCGCGGGCAGCGGCTCTCGCGCCCGCGATCCGGGGCCTTGCCTCCACCGACAAGCCGCAGCTGGGGCACTTCACCGACTCGGCCGCCGTGCTCGAGTTCCTCGGCAGCGAGCGGATGCCGGAGCTGGCGGCGCTCGGCACCTCCTGCCCGGACCACTTCCTGCGCACCAAGGTCCGGCCGATGGTGCTCGACCTGCCGCCGTCGGCGCCGCTCGAGGACGCGATCGCGCGGCTGCGCGAGCTGCACGCGGCCTACCGGCAGGAGTACCGGGCCTACTACGAGCGCTACGCGACCCCGGGCTCGCCGCCGATGCGCGGCGCCGACCCGGCGATCGTGCTGGTCCCGGGCGTCGGCATGTTCAGCTACGGGGCCGACAAGCAGACCGCGCGGGTCGCGGGGGAGTTCTACGTCAACGCGATTAACGTGATGCGCGGGGCGGAGGCGATCTCGGCCTACGCGCCGATCCCGGAGAGCGAGAAGTTCCGGATCGAGTACTGGGAGCTCGAGGAGGCCAAGCTCCGCCGCCGGCCCAAGCCGAAGCCGCTGGCGGGCCGGATCGCGCTGGTGACCGGCGGCGGGTCGGGGATCGGCCGGGCGACCGCGCAGCGGCTGGCGGCCGAGGGCGCCTGCGTGGTGGTGGCCGACCGGAACGCCGAGTCGGCCGCCGAGGTCGCGGCCGACCTCGGCTCGGCCGACGTCGCGGTGCCGGTCGGCGCGGACGTGACCAGCGAGGAAGACGTGGCCGGGGCGATCGCGGCGGCGGCGCTGGCGTTCGGCGGGGTCGATCTGGTGGTCAACAACGCCGGGCTGTCGATCTCGAAGCCGCTGACCGAGACGACCGCGGCCGACTGGGACCTGCTGCACGACGTGATGGCGCGCGGGTCGTTCCTGGTCTCGCGGGAGGCCGCGAAGGCGATGACGGCGCAGGGCATGGGCGGCGACATCGTCTACATCGTGAGCAAGAACGCGGTCTTCGCCGGGCCGTCCAACGTCGCCTACGGCGCCGCCAAGGCCGACCAGGCGCACCAGGTCCGGCTGCTCGCGGCCGAGCTCGGCGGCATCGGGGTGCGGGTCAACGGCGTCAACCCGGACGGCGTGGTCCGCGGCTCGGGGATCTTCGCGGGCGGCTGGGGCGCGTCGCGGGCCGCCGTCTACGGGGTGCCGGAGTCCGAGCTGGGCGCGTTCTACGCGCAGCGCACGCTGCTGAAGCAGGAGGTGCTGCCCGAGCACATCGCGGCGGCCGTGTTTGCCCTCTGCGGCGGGAACCTCCCGCTCACGACGGGCCTGCTCATCCCGGTCGACGCCGGAGTGGCGGCGGCGTTCCTGCGATGACGCGGAGGTACCACCCATGGCTGACCCCAGTGCGGCGCCCGCGGGATTGGCGACCGAGTTGAGCCATCAGGACGTGGAGCTGCTGAGGCTGCTGGCGGGCGGGCTGCCGCTCGACGCGGTGGCCAGGCGGATGGGCAAGTCGGAACGGACCGTCCGCCGCCGGGTCAGGGGCATCTGCGACCAGCTCGGGCTGGGGACATCGATCCAGGCGGTGGCCTGGGCGGCGCGACGGGGACTGGTTTGAGCACCGCCGCGCGTTCGAGCTCCGCGGTGATGGCAGCGGTCGACCTCGGCGCGTCCGGCGGCCGGGTGATCGCGGGCCGGGTGTCCGGTTCCGGGGTGGAGCTGCACGAGGTGAGCCGGTTCGCGAACGAGCCGGTGCTGGCGGGCGGAACGCTGCACTGGGACATCCTCCGGCTCTACCGGTCGGTGAGCGCCGGGCTGGCCGCCGCCGCCTCGACGTTCCCGCTCGCCAGCGCCGGCATCGACACCTGGGGGGTGGACTACGGCCTGCTCGACGCGGCCGGGGCGCTGGTCGGCAACCCGGTTCACTACCGTGACTCGCGCACCGACGGCGTCACCGTGCCGGTGCCTGCCGAGACGCTGTACGCCGTCACCGGCATCCAGCACCTGCCGATCAACACGATCTACCAGCTCGCGGCGGCGGCGGGCACGCCCGCCCTGTCGGCCGCGAAGACCCTGCTGCTCATCCCCGACCTGCTCGCGTACTGGCTGACCGGAGCGGCCGGGGCCGAGGTGACCAACGCCTCCACCACCGGGCTGCTCGACGTGACCACCAGGACCTGGGCGGCCGGGCTCATCGAGCAGGCGGGGATACCGGCCGGGATCTTCCCGCCGCTGCGGCAGCCGGGTGACCTGATCGGGCCGATTACGGCCGGGCAGGCCCGCGTCGGCTCCGGCGGCGGCGCCTGCGGCCCGGGCGCCTTCGTCGGCGGCGGCCCGCAGCCGCTGCCGCTGGTCGCGGTGGGCTCCCACGACACCGCGTCGGCGGTGGTCGCCGTGCCGGCCTCGGGACCGCATTTCGCCTACATCTCCTCCGGCACCTGGTCGCTGGTCGGCCTCGAGCTCGACGCCCCCGTGCTGACCGAGGAGAGCCGGCTGGCCAACTTCACCAACGAGGCCGGCATCGACGGGACCGTCCGCTACCTGCGCAACGTGACCGGCCTCTGGCTACTCCAGGAGTGCGTGCGCGCGTGGGGAGCTTCTGCTGAACCGGCCACTAGGCCGATTGCGGAGCAGGCCGCCGGGCCCGGCGCGAGGCCGAGCGCGGCCCCGCTTGACCTTGACTCGCTGCTCGCGGCGGCGGCCCGGGAGAGGCCGCTGCAGTTCGTCGTCGACGCGGACGACCCGGTGTTCCTGCCGCCGGGCGACATGGCCGCCCGCATCTGTTCCTGGCTGGCCGCCCGCGATCTCCCCGCGCCGTCCGGCCCCGCCCAACTCGTCCGGTGCATCCTGGACAGCCTCGCTCTCGCCTACCGGCGTGCCCTGCTTGACGCGCAGTCGCTGTCCGGGCAGCACGCGGACGTGGTCCACATCGTCGGCGGCGGGTCCCGCAACGACCTGCTCTGCCAGCTCACCGCCGACGCAACCGGGCTGCCGGTGGTGGCCGGGCCGGCCGAGGCGACCGCCATCGGCAACGTCCTCGTCCAGGCGCGCGCCCTCGGCGCCGCCCCCTCGACGCTGCCGGGCATGCGGGCCATCCTCCGGTCCTGCCTCGCGCTCCGCGCCTTCGCGCCGGCCGGGAACGCACGCGCCTGGGAGGGCGCCGCCGATCGAATAAATGTTTGCCTTTTACGTCGTCGGGGTGATGTAAAAGGCAAACATCTCCGCTAAACGATCTTCGGTGGTTTGACACGTTCCAATCTCAGGCCGGAGACTATCTTTCAGCCCACACAAGAAGCTGGTGAACGTGCCTGTCAGCATCAGGGAGGTCGCGGCGCGGGCCGGGGTCTCCGTCGCCACAGTCTCCAACGTCATCAACCGTCCGGAGATCGTCGCGGCGCAGACACGCGACCGGGTGCAGGCCGCGATCACCGAGCTCGGCTTCGTCAGGAACGAGTCGGCCCGCCAGCTCCGGGCCGGGCGCAGCCGGACGATCGGGCTGGTGGTGCTCGACGTGGCCAACCCGTTCTTCACCGACGTGGCCCGCGGGGTCGAGGACGAGGCGAACAAGGCCGGCCTCGCGGTCATCCTCTGCAACAGCGACGACCAGGCGCGCAAGGAGAACCGCTACCTCGATGTGCTCGAGGAGCACCGGGTCCACGGCGTGCTGATCACGCCGGTGGTCGGCGCGAGCACCCGGCTGGCGAGCCTCCAGCTGCGGGGCACCCCGGTGGTCCTGGTCGACAGCCGGTCACCGTCCCGCGGCCAGTGCTCGGTCGCGGTCGACGACGTGATGGGGGGCGACCTGGCGATGTCGCACCTGCTCGCGGCCGGCCACGAGCGCATCGCCTACGTGGCCGGCCCGGACAGCATCCGGCAAGTGGCGGACCGGCGCGAGGGGGCGCTGCGGGCGCTGCGCCGGGTCGGGGTGGCGGCCGACGACCTCATGGTGATCAAGACCGACGCGCTCAACGTCTTCGCCGGCCAGCAGGCGGGCGCGTCGCTGGCGGCGATGCCCGCGTCGTCCCGGCCGACCGCCGTGTTCTGCGCCAACGACCTGATGGCGCTGGGCGTGCTGCAGGAGATGACCCGCAACCGCATCCGGGTGCCGGACGACATCTCGATCATCGGCTACGACGACATCGACTTCGCGGCGGCCGCCGCAGTCCCGCTCACCTCCGTCCGCCAGCCCCGGCAGGAGCTCGGCCGCACCGCCGCCCGGCTGCTGCTCGAGGAGGCGGCCGACGACGAGACCCACCGTCACCGCCAGGTGATCTTCGAGCCCGAGCTGGTCGTCCGCGGCTCCACCATGCCCGTCGTCTAGCGGCCTAGCGGCGGCTCGACCGGATCGCGGCGATGCGCACGAGGCAGTTGTACGTCACCACCGCGATCGCGAGGTGCATGACCATCAGCACGGCCACGGCCTGGACCGGCTGGCCGAGGTGGAGGATGTACAGGTCGGGCAGCCACAGCACGAGCGTGACCGCGATCGCCATCCGGAAGAAGAGCCACTTCGGCGTGGAGCTGATCCTGGTGACGACCGGCCATGCCGCGCACGCGATCAGGACGCCGATGACGGTCAGCTTGCTGTAATCGGAGAACTGGAAGTGGGCGTAGCCCTTGGTCGAGGGGAAGATCGCTTCGCCGATCACGACCAGGATCGCGTCTACCGCCAGCGACCCGGCCACGGACGCAACGGTCGCGATCGCGAGCTGCAGGGAAGACGGCTGACGGTGGGCCGGGGCCAGGTCCACCCGGACGAGTCCCAGTGCGCGGCCAAGCGACGACGGCAGTTCGGCAGGCATGTTCCCCCAAGATCGGGCGACCAGTCGGGCGCGGTGAAACCAAGACGATAGGCAGAAGATAGACCCCTTGGCCCGGCCAGGGAGACCTCCTGGAGGACGAAATCCCGCTGCCCTGGCCTCATCCTCAGGTCGGATCAACACCGCATCTCGCCGACCGCGAGGGCCGGAGAGGATCGGTGGTGGTACTGCAACCCCGTACCACCACCGTGGTACCGTGATGTTGTACCAATGGAGAGGTGGATCATGGCGATTACCGCATCTGACGCGCGCAAGAGGCTGTTCCCGCTAATCAAGCAGGTGAACGACGACCGGGAACCGGTCGAGATCGTCTCCAACCACGGCCGGGTCTACCTCATCTCGGCAGAGGACTACGAGTCCATGGCGGAGACCGACTACCTGCTGCGCTCGCCCGTTAACGCCGCGCGCCTTATGGCCGCCGCCGAGGAGGTCCGACAGGGGCGCTCCCTCATCACCAAATCCATGGACGAACTCCAGGCGTTGGCTGATGAGGGCGAGCTGCGGTGAGGAACATCGTCTTCCACGCTCAAGGTTGGGAAGACTTCACCCATTGGGCCCAGGCCGACAAAAAGATGCTGCGCCGCCTGCTGCGGCTGATGGAGGAGACCAGGCGCACCCCGTTCGAGGGTGTTGGAAAGCCGGAGGCGCTGCGGCGCAACCTCTCCGGGTTCTGGTCTCGGCGGATCGACGACGAGCATCGTCTCGTCTACGGCGTGACCGATGATGAGCTGATCATCATTCAGGCCCGTTACCACTACGACGACTGACGGAGGCCCAGATGGTCGGCCAGCGGGAACCGCTGGCCTCTGATGGCGAGGCTGGCCGCCTGTGCGAGCGACGGTGATTCGAGCGTGCTGGCGAGGACGGCACGCGGATTAAGGAGTCCTCATCGCCTGGTTGGCAGCGTGGGCATCACACGGGTAGCGTCAGTATGCGCAACGTTGTTGGGGGTCGCATGCAGCCTGATCGGTGGTTCGGGGCCGGATCCGCCGAAGGGATCGACGCGGGTGCCCGGGCGGTAGACGACGCGCTCCGCCACGACGATGCGAGGCTGCTGATCGTGCTCTGCTCGCAGTCGATTGCCTTAGATGGACAGCTCATCGTCGTCGACGCAGCAACTCGCGGAGTTCATCGCGGGCGTGTCGGTCGCTGAGACAGAGGCTGCGGCCGCACGCGCGGCGGTCGAGCGGGCGGCTGAGGTGCTGGACGCGGACGTGGTGGCGATCGTGTGCGGCGGCGAGGTCGTCGCAGCGGTGGGCTACCCGGAGGATGGCGTGCCGGTCGACCAGATCGTCCGGGTTAGGCCCGATGCCACCAGCTGCTGGCTGGACATTCCTGGCGTCGGCCGGTGTGCGTCGGTGGCAGCAGCACTCGAGTATCCGGCCGGCGCGACGCTGGTACTCGCCCGGTCTGGCGCCCTGACAAGCCAGGAAACGAGCCTGTTGGGCGGGATGGCCTGGGTCGTGGGGATGACGATGCGGATGCTCAACGTCCTGGGCGCCGAGCGCGCCGGGCGTGAGGAGATTGTGCGGCTCGCGGGGGAGCTGGACGCGCTTCGGAGAGTGGCCATGCTGGTCGCCCGCGGCGCTCCGCCCGGCGCGGTGTTCGCCGCGGTCGCTCAGGAGGTCGGGCGCGTCATGCCCGCCGCCGACTTCACGGTGGTGGGCCGGTATGACCTGGACCGCGCTCTTGAGGTAGTCGGCGGCTGGAGCAGGGCGGGCAGTCACGATCTTGTCGGCCGCCGGACGGAGCTTGGCGGGCGGAACGTGAGCACCCTCGTGTTCGAGCGCAATGAGCCCGTGCGAGTAGACCATCTCCCTGAAGGCGGCGACGCGGTCGCCGCGGCCGCGCGGGTGATCGGGATGCGTTCCTCGGCAGGCGCGCCGATCAGCGTCGAGGGACGGCTGTGGGGCGCTATGATCGCAACGTCGATGCGCGAGAACGCGCTGCCGTCCGACGCCGAGCAGCGGCTGGCCGCTTTCACCGAGCTGATAGCGACCACGATCGCGAATGCCCAGGCGCGCCAGGAACTAAGCGCGCTCGCGGAGGAGCAGGCCGCCCTGCGGCGGGTGGCAACCCTCGTCGCTCGCGGCGCTGTGCCAAGCGCGGTATTCGCTGCGGTCGCGCAGGAGGTCGGCCGGCTGCTGCCCGCCGATCTCACGGTGATCAGCCGCTACGAGGACGGCCTGGTGAGCCACGTGGGTGGCTGGAGCAGCGTCGGCGAGCCGCTCCCGATGTACGAGAGGGTGAGCTTGGGCGGGCGGAACGTCACGGAGATGGTCTTCCAGACCGGGCGGCCCGCACGGATGGACAGCTATGCGGACGCCTCTGGCGCGATCGCCGCGAACGCGCTCGACAGGCGCATCAGTTCAGCGGTGGGCGCGCCGATCGAGGTCGAGGGCCGGGTTTGGGGCGTGATGGTCGCGGCGTCCACCCATGAACGGCGACTGCCGCCGGAGACCGAGGAACGGCTGGCCGATTTCACCGAACTCGTCGCGACCGCACTCGCCAACGCCGAGGCCCGTGAGGAACTGCGGCAGGTCGCCGACGAGCAGACCGCATTGCGACAGGTGGCCACGCTGGTCGCGAGAGGGGCGTCGGCCTCGACGTTGTTCCGTGCCGTCTCCGAGGAGATCGCCTTGCTGCTCCCGGCCGACGCCACGGTACTGAGCCGTTACGATTCTGACGGCTTCCTGACGCGAGTGGGCACATGGAGCAGATCCGGTGTTCACCTGCCCCCGGGAGAGCGGTCGGCGCTAGGGGGCCGGAACGTCAGCACGCTGGTGTACGAGACCGGCCAGGCAGCGCGGCTCGACAACTACGGTGACGACGCTGGGGAGGCGGCCGTCTGGGTCACCTCGGGCCTGCGCTCGTCGGTAGGCGTCCCGATCAGCGTGGAGGGTCGGCTGTGGGGTGTGGTGGTGGCCGTGTCCATGTCCGCGGAACCGCTGCCCGCCGACGCGGAAACCCGCCTCGCCGGATTCACTGAGCTAGTCGCCACCGCGATCGCCAATGCCGAAACGCAGGCAGAGCTGACGACCTCCCGTGCTCGCATCGTCGCCACCGCCGACAAGACCAGGCGCCGCATCGAGCGCGACCTGCACGACGGCGCGCAGCAGCAGCTCGTCACCCTCGCGCTGCAGCTCCGGGCGGCCCAGGCGACGGTACCACCCGAGCTCGAGGAACTCCACGCCGAGTTGGACCGCGTGGCGGCCGGACTGAAAAGTACGCTCGATGAACTGCGCGAGTACGCCGCGGGATCCACCCGGCGATCCTCGCCGACGGCGGTCTGGCACCCGCGCTCAAGACGCTCGCCCGCCGATCATCGACCCCGGTGACACTCGACGTGCGGGGACACGGGCGTCTCCCCGAGCGCGTCGAGGTCACCGCCTACTACGTGATAGCAGAGGCACTGGCGAACGTGGCCAAGCACGCCAAAGCGTCTGCCGTCCACATTGAGGTCGACGCGACCGGCGAAGTCATGAGGCTTGCCATCCGGGACGACGGTGTCGGCGGCGCGAACCCGGTGCGCGGCTCTGGCCTGATCGGCCTCAAAGACCGCGTCGAGGCCATCGGCGGAACATTGAGCGTGCGAAGCCACCACGGTGAAGGCACGACCCTGCACGTCGAACTCCCGTTCCGCCCATTGCGATTGTCTTCCGGCTAACGCTGCGGTCGGCGACGCATCGGCGGCCATCCAGCCATGGCAGGCGACTTCATTTCCCTGCCGCCCGGAAGTAGTATCCCTGCGTCGTCGAACAGCAATACACCGTTGCATAGCAGGCTCCATCCTTGCTCGGGATGGCTGATCGTCACGTGTGCGGCCGTCCGGTCCGATGCCAGTGCGTCTGGGCACCGGGGCTGGTGCTGGCACATATCGTCCTCCGGTTGTGCGAGTTACGTTTCACACACTGCCGATGATCGTTGACGAGATCGTCGTGGACCACATGGCGAGCGCCCAACCTCACTACCGGGTAGCCGGAATACGCGGAGTGAAGTCAGCACAACCCGATGACGGGTGCTCGCCGTAATGCGCGGCCCGGTGCCTGGGTGCGACGATTTTACCCAGCGCCCCGGTCGGTTATGGCCACCCCCCCGGGCCGACCGGTGCGATCCCGCGCCCCGGTCGGTTATGGCCGTCCCCCGGCCGACCGGGGCGATCCAAAGCTATTCCGGCTACCCAGAATGCGCTGCGCCCGGTGCTTGGGGGAGGCTGAACTCGTGCCCATGCGCTGCCTCCTAGTCGATGACAACAGGAGCTTCCTCGAAACCGCGCGCGGCCTCCTCAACCGTCAGGGGGTGACGATCGCTGGCATCGCCTCGTCCACTGCCGAGGCGCTGAGGCAGGCCAGCGCGCTCCAGCCAGATGTCGCTGTCGTCGATATCGGACTCGGCGACGAGAGCGGATTCGACCTTGCCCGCCACCTCGCCGCGGCGGGCATCGTCGTGATCATGATATCGACGAGTGCAGAAGCGGACTACGCCGATCTGATCAGGGAAAGCCCGGCGGCGGGGTTCCTGCCGAAGGCAGAGCTGTCTGCTGGGGGGATCCGGCGGGTCCTCGGCCAGAGCCCTGATCCTCGGTCGGCCTAACGGGCACCCAGGAAGGTGAGCACCGCGAGAACCCGCCGGTGCACCTCGTCGGATTCTGGGAGGCTCAGTTTCATGAGGATGCTGCGCACGTGTTTCTCCACCGTTCCCTCGGTTACCCAGAGCTCGCTGGAGATCGCGCTATTGGAGCGGCCTTCCGCCATAAGCGCGAGCACCTCGTGTTCCCGGGGGGACAAGGCATCGAGCGGGTCGTGCACGCGGCGGGCCGCGACGAGTTCGGCGACGAGAACGGGATCGACGACCGAGGCGCCCCGGACCAGGCGGCGGAGCGTATCCGTGAAGTCATCAACGTCGATGACCCGGCTCTTCAGTAGGTAACCGCTCCGCTGGCCGCTCGCAAGGAGATCCATGGCGTGTTCGACATCGACATGCGCCGACAGGACCAGGATCGCCGTGTCCGGGAATTCCGCGCGGATCTGGTGGGCCGCGTCTAGGCCCTCGATGGAATGGCCCGGCGGCATCCGGATGTCCACGAGGACGAGGTCGGGTCTCTGCTGTCGGACAAGGTCCAACAGCCGCGCCGAGTCGCCGCACTGGCCGACCACGTCGAAGCCAGAGCGCTCAAGCAGGCTTGCCAGACCCTCGCGCAGGAGAATGTCATCGTCAGCCAGCGCGACCCGGATCCGCTCCTCAGTCATCTCTACAGCTATTCTCCGTTACCGGAGAACCGACTTCAGCCAAATCTCACGAGCTCGGAGCCGGAGTTGTCGCAGCTGAGAGGGCGCTGAGAGCGGCGACGTCCGACCTGAGGATGATTTCCGCGTCGCCCGGCCGGGTCCGACCGGCTGCGTCGCTAGCTTTTTGCGCATGGTTATGGAACAGACGTTGCAACGGCCGGGCCCGCGGCCCGGCGGGCCGCTCGCCGTGCAGACGGCCGGGCTTACCAAGCGCTTCGGCGAGCGCATCGTCGTCGATGACGTGGCGCTGGAAATCCCGCAGGGAGCGGTCTGCGGGTTCGTCGGCCCCAACGGGGCCGGCAAGACCACCACCATCCGGATGCTGCTCGGACTGGTCAGGCCCACCTCGGGCAGCGGCACGATCCTCGGCGGCAGCCTGGCCGAGCCGGCGAGCTACCTGCGCAAGGTGGGCGCGCTGATCGAGTCGCCGGCGTTCTACCCGCAGCTGAGCGGCCGGGAGAACCTGAAGGTACTGGCCCGGCTGGGCGGCATCCCGCTGGCCGCGGTCGACCCGGTGCTCGACCGGTCCGGCCTGCTCGCCCGGGCGGGGGACAAGTACCGGTCGTACTCGCTGGGGATGAAGCAGCGGCTAGGCATCGCCGCC
>Ga0208220_1000292_pt1 | contig 20730 bp, 18 predicted proteins | sample NGESurdeep092012_9_FD_184484 | JGI IMG/M metagenome (GOLD analysis project Ga0208220, IMG submission 184484) | Arctic peat soil microbial communities from Barrow, Alaska - NGEE Surface sample F53-1 deep-092012 (SPAdes) | ecosystem: Environmental > Terrestrial > Soil > Wetlands > Peat ...
GGATTTCCAATGACGCCGTATTCGTATTCATTTGTAATGACCGGAGGCGGTACCGGCGGGCACATCTTTCCAGCGCTTGCTGTGGCCGAAGTGCTGCGAAGCCGTGGACACAGGCTGCTGTTCATCGGGACGAGAGAAGGTATGGAATCACGGTTAGTTCCCGAAGCCGGCTACGACATCGAATTCATCCGAAGCGGCGGGCTGAATCGCGTGGGCTTGCGGAAACAGGCGCAAACGGCAATGCGTCTGCCGCTCAGCGTGGGAGCGGCCTCCCGTGGGCTGAGGCGTTTTCAGCCGCATGCGGTTTTCAGCATGGGCGGCTACGTCGCGGGACCGGTGATGATCTCCGCCATTTTGAACGGGATTCCGCTGGTGGTCATGGAGCCCAATGCGATTCCGGGATTTACGAATCGCAGGGTGGCGCTCCGGGTTTACCGCGCGCTCTTAGGATTCGAATCGACGCGCTCCTGGTTTCCCCGCTCGAAATGCGAGGTGACAGGACTGCCGGTGCGGCCGGAATTTTTCGCCGTTCCGCCGAAGCGCGGCGGAGTGTTTACAGTGCTGATCACCGGCGGCAGCCGCGGAGCGCGGACGCTGAATCGCGCTTCCCGCGAGAGCTGGCCGCTGTTTCGGGAGAGCGGGGCGCCGGTGCGGATCGTCCATCAGACCGGTCCAGTGGAGCATGCAATACTTGCGAGCGAATTTGCGGCTGCGGGAATCGAGGGAGAGGTTGTGCCGTTTATTCGAACTATGGCGGAGGCTTTCGCCGAAGCGGACCTGGTGGTGGGGCGCGCGGGAGCGGGAGCCGTAAACGAGATTGCGGCGGCCGGCATGCCTTCCGTTCTGGTTCCGCTGCCGTTTGCGGCCGACGATCATCAGCGCCGCAACGCCGAAGCGCTGGCCCAAGCCGGGGCGGCTCGCCTGGTTTCGGACCGGGAGATGAATGGCGAGCGGCTGTTCCGCGAAGTGGAGAGTCTGCGGCGGAATGCGGAGGAATTGGAAAGCATGCGCGCGAATGTCCGGCCATTTGCACGGCCCGGCGCGGCCGAGCGCGCGGCGGAAGTTCTGGAGCAGGCGGCGCGAGGTTGATTTTTCCAGTCAAAGTGTTGACACCTAAAAAGAAAGCCGAAACAATACGTTTGAGAAATGTTTTTTAAGCCCCAGCATGTGCACTTCGTCGGAATCGGGGGTATTGGAATGAGCGCGATTGCCGAGGTCTTGCTCACCCTCGGCTACCAGGTCTCGGGGTCCGATCTGAAGGCGAGCGCGATCACCGGACGTCTCTCGAAACTCGGCGCGACCATTCATCTGGGCCACCAGGCGGAGAACGTGGCTGGAGCGAAGGCCGTGGTAGTCACTTCCGCGCTCGACGCCGGAAATCCCGAGGTCGCGGAAGCGCGCAAGCTGCAGATTCCCGTGATTCCCCGCGGCGAGCTGCTCGCCGAGCTCATGCGCTTGAAATTCGGGATCGCGATCGGCGGCAGCCACGGGAAAACCACCACTACTTCGATGGTCGCTTCCATTCTGAACGCCGCGGATATGGACCCGACGGTAGTGGTGGGCGGACGCGTCGCCGGAATGCAGGGGTCGAATGCCCGAGTGGGCAAAAGCGCCCTCCTGGTGGTCGAATCCGATGAGAGCGATGGCTCGTTTCTGAAGCTCGCTCCCATCATCGCGGTGGTCACGAATATCGATCGCGAGCATCTCGATCACTACGCATCGCTCGATGCGATTCAGACCGCTTTTGCCGATTTCGTGAATAGAGTGCCGTTTTATGGCGCCTGCGTCCTGTGCATGGAAGACGAAAATATTCAGCAGATCTTTCCGCTGATCCGTCGGCGCAGCATCACTTATGGGCGATCCGCGCAGGTGGATCTCGAAATAGAAGATGTAAGCCTCTCCCCGGCGGCCAGCGATTTTTCCATCCGCCGCCCTTCCGGTCCGCTGGGAAGCTTTCATTTGAGCGTTCCGGGCGTGCACAACGTATTGAACGCAACCGCCGCGATCGGCGTGGCGCTGGAACTCGAAGTGCCGCTCGCGCAAATCCGCGACGGACTGGCCGCTTTCAGTGGAGTCGACCGGCGATTCTCGATTCGCGGCGTCGAGCGCGGCATCACGGTGGTGGACGACTACGGGCATCATCCGACCGAAGTGAAGGCTACGCTTGAGGCGGCAAAGCTCTCCGATTACAAACGGATTCACGTTCTGTTCCAGCCGCACCGGTTTTCGCGGACGAAATATCTGCTGGATGAGTTTGGAACCGCATTTCACCAGGCCGACAATTTGTATCTGCTCGACATCTATGCCGCATCCGAGCCTTCGATTGAGGGCGTGAACGCCGAAGCTCTGCTCGAGAAAATTCGTTCCTATGGGCACCGCTCGGCGCACTACGCGCCCAGCATGGAAGAAGGCATTGAAGCCATCGCAAGCGCGGCGGAGCCGGGCGATTTGATCCTCACGCTTGGCGCGGGCAGCGTGTCGCAAGCCGCGGAAAAGATCCTGGACCGGTTGCGGGAGCGGGCCTGATGGCGCGGCAGGAACAATCGCTCGTGAGCGGCGTTCGCTGGGGACGTTTCACGTTCTGGCTCGCCGTGGGAATTTTCCTGATGGTGGCCGCTTTATTCGCCTGGCATCGGGTTGAGGAGTTTTTGATTAAGGACAACCGCTTTCGGGTTGCGGAGGCGGATGAGTTTGCGGGGCCAAGCCCGAATCTGATTGTGGAGGGAATTCATTATGCGCCGGCTTCCCAGATCCGTCATGTCTTCGCGGAGGACTTTGGCCGCAGTCTTTATCTCGTGCCGATTCACGAACGCCGCGCGCAGCTTCTGGAGATTGACTGGGTGGAGGATGCGTCGGTATCCAAGATCTGGCCGGGCACGATAAGAGTGCGCGTCGAAGAGCGCGTTCCCGTCGCCTTCATTCACCTGATGCCCAATCGCGGAGATGGCATGTCGCAGTTTGCGCTGATCGACAAAGACGGTTATATTTTGCGGCCGCGTGTAAAGGCCAAATTCACTTTGCCGGTCATCCGGGGCATCCGGGAAAATGAAACGCTGGAGAACCGCCGCGCGCGGGTGCGGCGCGTCCTCGCAATGCTGAAAGAGATTGGCCCGTTGGGTGGACAGATTTCCGAAATCAATGTGGCCGATCCGAACGATCTGGTAGTGGCGGAACACATCCAGGACGGAGTGGTCAATTTGATGTTGGGAGACGAAAACTACGCCGACAGGCTGCAAAACTTTTTGGCGAACTACAGCGAAATCAAAGCCCGGCGTCCGGACGCGACGACGCTCGATTTGCGTGTTGACGGTCTGATCACGGCAGTGGGAGAGGGCGAGCGTGGCGAGTAAAACGAGATTGGCGGTAGGGCTGGATCTGGGCAGCACGAGCAGCCGCTTAGTGATCTGCGCGCTCGAAGAAGATACGCTCAGGTTTCTCGGGTATGGGGAAGCTCCCGCGCCGGCCTGGAACCGCTCGCGGCTGGCCGATCGGGAGGCGCTCGCCGAGAGCGTCCGATTTGCGCTGCATGAGGCGGAATTGCGGGCGCAAGTGTCGCCGGAATCGGCCGTGATCGGACTGGGCGGCTCGGTGGCTGGCGTCAACAGCCGCGGTCTGTATGAATTCGGCAGACGGCGCGACATCGAGCCGGGAGATCTGCGCTATGCGGTGGAACTTGCGGCGCGGGTTCGCCTCGAAGAGGACCGGCAGGTTCTCCAAATCTGCCCGCAGGATTTCACCCTCGACGGACGCGCCGGTTATCGCAATCCGAAAGGAATTCTGTGCGCCAGGCTGGAGGCGAACGTGCATGTGGTGACCGCCTCCATTCAGGATCACCAGGGACTGGTTTCGGCTGTTCATCAAGCGCATCTGGCGGTCGAAGAATCGATTTTTGAAGGAATCGCGGCGGCTTATGCGGCGGTTTTGGCGGAGGACCGCGCCCGCGGCGTAGCCGTGATCGATATTGGCGCTCAATCGACCCATTTAACGGTCTATGACGGAGACGCGCTGTTGCTGGCGACTGCGATTCCACTCGCCGGCGACCATCTGACGCGCGATGTGTCATGGCTGCTGAAAGTGAATTACGAGGATGCGGAGAACCTGAAGCGGGAATACGGCTGCGCGATCACCGGTCTCGAATCGGATCACAGCCTGATTGAAATTCCATCCGCCGAAGGAAGAGCTTTGCGGGAGGCGCCGCGCCGCCAGTTAAACGAAATTCTCGAAGCGCGCGTCGAGGAAATCTTCGAGCGCATTTACGCGGAGATTCTGCGCGTGGGCATGGAGCAGTCGCTGTTGGAAGGAGCGGTTCTGACCGGCGGCGGCGCGTTGCTTGCAGGCATGTGCGACATTGCCGAGCGAGTGATGAATTGCCAAGTGAGAAATGGCCTGGCAACCGGAATTGAAGGGTGGCCGCAGGAATTAGATAGCCCGATTTGGACCACCGCCGCCGGCTTAGCCATGTACTCGGGACGGCTGAAGCTGAAGCGCGATTGGAAACGGGCAGCCCCAGGCTTAATGGGATTGGTTTTGAAGTGACAAATCGGGCGCGGAAATAAGAAAGGGAGCGGAACATGGTCGACGATCTGAAATTTCTCATTGAAGAAGAAGCGCAGCTTGGCACCAAAATTAAGGTGGTGGGCGTAGGCGGCGGAGGATCTAACGCAGTCGCGCGCATGCTGCAACAAGGACTCAAAGGCATAGAGTTCTACATATTAAATACCGATAAGCAGTCGCTTAGCGCCTCGCCGGTAGCGAATAAGCTGCCGATCGGAAGAAAGCTGACCAACGGCCTGGGCGCCGGCGCGGATCCATCGGTAGGCCGCCAAGCGGCGCTCGAAGATACCGAGCACATTATCGAAATTCTGGAAGGCGCCGATATGGTCTTTGTCACGGCGGGACTCGGAGGCGGCACTGGTACCGGTGCCGCTCCCGTTGTGGCCTCACTCGCCAAGGAACTGAACGCGCTCACAGTGGCCGTAGTGACGAAGCCCTTTGCATTCGAAGGTCCGCGGCGCATGCGGCAGGCCGAGCGTGGCTTAGCCGAACTCGGTGGAAGCTGCGACACGCTGATCAGCATCCCCAACGAAAAGCTGCTGGCCTTAGCCCCCAAGGGCATGAGCTTCTTCGAATCCTTCCGCTTAGCCGACGACGTTCTGCGGCAAGCCGTGCAGGGCATCGCCGACATCATCACCACGCCTGGATTGATCAATCGGGACTTCTCCGATATCCGTACCATCATGCTGGGGATGGGCTACGCCATGATGGGAACCGCCATTGCGTCGGGAGAAAACGCTCCAGTCGAGGCGGCGCGCAGAGCCATCAACAGCCCGCTTATGGAAGAAGGTGGAGTACTCGGCGCACGCGGAGTTCTGATCAATATCACCGCCTCCAGCCTGCTCGGCATCCACGATGTCAATGAAGCTTGCAACCTGATTCGGGCCGCGACCGAAAACGAAGATGCGCAGATCAATTTCGGAGTGGTTCTCGATGAAAGCATGGGAGACGATGTGAAGATTACCGTCATCGCCACAGGCTTTCAGAGAGATACGCTTCCGGAGATCGACCGTAGGAATCCGCATTTCCCGTTTACCACGTCAACCGCTCCGGTGTTTCCATCGTCGTCCGGGTTGGATCGGGAGCCGGAAACGACTAACGCCGCTCCCCAGAATGGACAACCGGAGCCCGCTCTCGAAGATATGCCGCCTGTGAACGATTACGATACGCCGGCGATTCTGCGCAGGCAGAGGAAGATGGTGCAGTAGCGGCTTACTCGCCCATCAACTGAACCACAACCCGCCGTTGATGCGGTCGAGACCGGTGCTCGAAGACGTACAGCCCTTGCCAGACGCCTAGCGCCATGCGACCTGAAATCACAGGTATGGAAAGGCTGGTTTGGGTGAGAGAAGAGCGGATGTGCGAGGTCATATCGTCCGGACCTTCCAAGGTATGGCGATATCCCTCGCCCGCCTCCGGCACAAGCCGCTCGAAGAAATCGCGCAAATCGAGCGTCACGTCCGGATCGGCATTTTCCTGAATAGTGAGCGAGCACGAGGTGTGCTGAATGAAAACGGTCAACAGTCCGTTTGCGATCGCTTGTTTGGAAAGCCAATCTTCGACCACGCGCGTAAAAACATAGAGGCCTTTGCCGCGCGTCGAAACGGTAAGCGTGGTGTGGGAGAGCTTCAAAGTACGCGGCTATTCCACAGTCACGCTTTTCGCGAGATTGCGCGGCTGGTCCACATCGCAGCCGCGGCGCACCGCGATGTGATAGGCCAGCAATTGCAGCGGAATCATCTCGAGCAGCGGCAGAAGTAACTCGCGTGTCACCGGAATGGCGATCAGGTGATCCGCCATTTTCGCGGCTTCTTCGTCGCCTTCGCAGACCACCGCAACCACCACTCCGCTGCGCGCCTTGACCTCCTGTATGTTCGACAGAGTTTTCTCGTAATGAAGCCGGCTCTCTTCGGATTCCGGATCGCGGGTCGCAAGCACTACTACCGGCAGGTTCTCATCGATCAAAGCATTCGGTCCGTGCTTCATCTCGCCGGCGGGGTAGCCCTCGGCATGGATGTAAGAGATCTCTTTCAGCTTGAGCGCGCCTTCGAGCGCAATCGGAAAATGGATTCCTCTGCCTAGATAGAGAAAATCCTGCGCGCGAAACAGATTGCGCGCGAGCGTCTCATAGAGTGCTGTTTCGGAAAGGATCCGTTCCAGCTTGCCCGGTATCCGGGCGAGTTCCTCCAACAGCGTGGACGATGCTTGCGGAGACAGTGTGCCGCGCGCCTGCCCAATATACATGCCCAGGATTAAGAGAGCGGTGAGTTGGGAAGTGAACGCCTTGGTGGAAGCGACGCCGATTTCGGGGCCGGCGTGGGTCAGCAGCGTGCCGGCGGCTTCGCGCGTAATCATCGAGCCGACTACGTTGCAGATCGCCAAGGTCTTTGAGCCCTTCTGCTTGGCCTCCCGCTGAGCGGCGAGCGTGTCGGCGGTCTCCCCCGATTGCGAAATCACAATCGTGAGTGTGTGCGGAAGAATGATCGGATCGCGATAGCGGAATTCGCTTCCGTAATCCACTTCCACGGGAACTCTGGCCAGGCGTTCGATGAAATACTTACCGGTAAGCGCGGCGTGCCAACTGGTGCCGCAGGCGATAATCTTGATCTGCTGAAATTCGCGGAATCCCGCTTCCGAAATTTCGATTTCGTCGAGAAACACGCGGCCGCTCTCGAGGCCCACGCGCCCCACCAGGGTGTCCTTAACCGCGCGTGGCTGCTCAAAGATTTCCTTGAGCATGAAATGCTTGTAGCCGCCCTTTTCGGCCATAATTGGGTCCCAGAGAATGTGCGAGACCGGGCGGTGAACGGTTTGGCCATTGAAATCGGTGAGCCGAACGCCTTCCCGGGTCAGAATCGCGAGATCGCCATCGTTTAAAAAGAGGATGTCTCGTGTATGGCTGAGAATCGCGGGAACGTCGGAAGCGACAAAAAATTCATTTGCGCCCAGACCGACCACCACCGGCGGACCGGATCGGGCGGCCACAATTTTATCGGGGTCGAGACTCGAGATCACGCCGATCGCAAAAACGCCCGAGATTTGTTTCAGAGTCTCCCGAACCGCCTCTTCCAGGTTGCCTTTGAAATACTTTTCAACCAGGTGGGCAATTACTTCCGTGTCCGTCTCGGTCTTGAATGTATGCCCCTCGGAAGTAAGCTGTTTTCGCAGAGCGAGATAGTTCTCTACGATCCCGTTGTGAACCACCACGATCTCGCCCGTGCAATCGCGGTGCGGATGGGCATTCTCTTCAGTGGGGCGGCCATGCGTCGCCCAGCGGGTGTGCCCAATTCCATAGGAGCCGGAGAGCGGATTGCTGCGAATGGCCTCTTCGAGATTCTTCAGCTTGCCCGAAGCGCGGCGGATATCCAGGCACTTTTCCCCGGAAAATACAGCGATTCCCGCCGAATCGTATCCGCGATACTCCAGGCGCCGCAGGCCATCAATGATGAGAGGCACTGCTTCGCGGCCGCCGATATAGCCTACAATTCCACACATAGAGAATGATCGAAAGAGAGTATTACTAGTCTAGAATCTCGATCCGATAGTCCTCAATCACCGGATTCGAGAGCACGTCGCGGGCGATCTGATCGAGAATCTTATCGGCGGAATCGCGGGTTGTCCCTTCGGCCAATACGATCTCGAAATATTTGCCTTGCCGGACGGAAGCGATCTCCGGATAGCCCAATCCATTCAGCGCCGCACAGATAGTCTGGCCCTGCGGGTCGAGGACGGTCGGCTTGATAGAGACGTAGACGCGCGCTTTCATGCAAGTCTCTCCATTGTAGGGGGTTGTGCCTCGAAACAATTTCGAAGAATTTGTTCGCAATGTTTCACCGGAACCGATAAGATATATCCAAAGACATAACCGAGCGGCCCACCCCCGCGGCGGCCGCACCGAAAAGAGGAGACTCCCCATCGTCAAGATCTGCATACTGGCGAGCAGCAGCGCGGGAAACTCGGCGTTTATTGCGACTGACAAAACACGCGTGCTGGTGGATGCGGGCCTTAGCCGCCGGGAGATTGCGAAGCGTCTCGCGGGAATCGGCGAAGACATCCGGCGTCTGGATGCCATCCTAATTACTCACGAACACAGCGACCACACCACGGGCGTCGCCGCTATCGTGAAAGCCTCCAACCGAAGTATTCCGGTATACCTGACGCATGGCACCGCTCGATTTATCGAATGGGGCGAATGCTCTCCGGCGGTCGAGAGTTTCCAGGCCGGCTGTTCCTTTTCGATAGGCGATTTCGATGTCGCAAGCTTCACGCTTCCGCACGATGCGGAGGATCCAGTCGGGTATACGCTGACCGCGCAGGGAATCAAGGTCTCGATCGCCACCGATTTCGGCTATGTGCCGGATTCGATTCGCGTCCACTTGCGCGGCACGGATCTGTTGCTGCTCGAATCGAATCACGATCTGGAAATGTTGAGAGTCGGGCCATATCCCTGGTCCGTAAAGCAGCGCGTGATGAGCCGCCGCGGCCATCTTTCGAATGAAGTGGCTGCCGGATTCATTGAGAACGACCTCGATACCGGGGTCTCGACCCTCGTGCTCGGCCACATCAGCGAGCACAATAACCATCCGGAGCTGGTTCGCAGCGCGGGCCTGAAGGCGCTGAATGGCCGCGCGCTATTCACTAAGCTGGTAGTTGCCGAACCTGGTGTCCAGTCCGAAGTCTTCTGCTATTAGAGTCCTCCGGATTCTCTAAAAAATGATTGCGCGTTACACACGCCCCGAGATGGGTGCGATCTGGAGCGACCGCCGCAAGTACGAATGCTGGCTCGAAGTGGAGCTGGCGGCCGCGGAGGCGCTCTCCGATCTGGGCGAAGTGCCGAAAGATGCCGCGCAGGCGCTGCGCTCCCACGCTGTTCTCGATTTGTCCCGCATCCAGGAGGTTGAGCGCGAGGTGCGGCACGATGTAATCGCCTTCACCACGGCCGTCGCCGAAGTTTTGAAAGCGAGCGGCGCCCAGGACGCCTCGCGGTGGCTGCATTACGGCTTGACCTCGAACGATGTGGTCGATACCGCGCAGGCTCTCCAGATCGGGAATGCGTCCGCCTTGATTGCCGCCGGGCTGGAGCAGTTCGCCGCGATTCTGAAGAAGCTCGCGTTTGAGCATAAACACACGATTCAAATTGGCAGAACCCATGGGATGCATGCGGAGCCGATTACCTTCGGCCTGAAGCTCGCGCTGTGGTGGGATGAAATCGAGCGGCACCGCAAGCGTTTTGCGGCAGCGGCGGAAGAGATTCGCGTCGGGAAAATTTCCGGGGCCGTCGGGACTTTCGCGCACATCGGACCCGAAGTCGAAGAGCGGATTTGTGAGCGTCTCGGGCTGAAGGCGGCGCCGGTCAGCTCGCAGGTCCTATCGCGCGACCTGCATGCGAATTATCTTGCCACCCTCGCGGGCATCGCTTCCACTTTAGACAAAATTGCGCTCGAGATCCGCCATCTGCAGCGCACCGAAGTGCGTGAAGTGGAGGAACCCTTCGCCGCTGGACAAAAAGGATCGTCGGCCATGCCGCATAAGCGCAATCCGATCACCGCCGAGCAGATCTGCGGGCTGGCGCGCGTAGTGCGCGCGAATGCGCAGGCGGCGTTTGAAAATGTGGCTCTCTGGCATGAGCGCGATATCTCCCATTCCTCGGTCGAGCGCGTGATTCTGCCGGATTCAACCATTCTGGTCGATTATCTGCTCGCGAAAAGCGCCTGGCTGTTCTCCGGATTACGCGTGAATGCGGATCGAATGCTGCGTAACGTGGATGAAACCAAAGGGCTCATTTTCTCTGGACAGTTATTGCTCGATCTGGCGGCGGCGGGCATGCTGCGCGAGGACGCCTACCGTCTGGTTCAGCTCCACGCCATGCGAGCCTGGGAACAGGACGACGATTTCCGCGCCGCGATTCAGGCGGATGAGCGCATTCAGGATTACCTGAATCAAGAGCAGTTGGAACACGTATTTTCCCTGGCACGGCAGTTGAAAAACGTCGATCGCATTTTTGAGCGTGTATTCCCCAACTGACACCCCAACCATTTATAAAAAATCAGCTCGCCAGAGTCCTGCTAGTTGACGACGATCTCACCTCCCGCTTGACCCTGAAAGCGGTTCTCGAAGCGGGTGGGTATTTCGTCGATTCAGCGGCTTCAGCGGCGGAAGCAGTCGGCAAATTGGATGAGCGCCAGTACGAGCTGGTTTTGAGCGATCTGCGGATGGAGTCGCCCGAAGCGGGGCTGAAGGTTCTCGCGCACGCTCGCCTGATGGATTATAGGCCCGCCACCGCCATTCTGACGACCTATCAGACTCGGCGATCCGATTCGCACCAGCGTCCCGATCCGCGCCGCCAAGTCCTGATCAAGCCGGCGCGTCGCCCGAATCGTGGAGCGCCAGCTTAGACAGAGCTAGGCTCAGCCTCACGCGCGCGCCCAATTCCCACAACCACAGCCTCCAGCGCATCCAGCGCCCCTTTAAAGAAATGATCCTCCGCCTCAATCCAATCCAGGTGTTTGGGCTCCGGCACGGATTCGAAGAACTCACTGAAGTCCGGCTTCGGGCCGAATTCGTCATTCGTGCTTTGTATAAAATATTTCGGCGCTCGCACTTGAGAGACAAATTGGCGCTCGGTCACTTTGGTTGGGAACCCCGCCGCAACGACGCGGGAAATCCCGGGCTCCTGAGACGCCAGACGCAGCGCGACTCTCGATCCAAAGGAAAAACCCGCCAGCAGCATCGGCAAGCCGGGATAACGTTGGCGAAGCTCATTAACCGCCGCGCGCGCATCCTCGGTTTCACCGAAGCCGCCGTCATATTCGCCTTCGCTCAGATTCACCCCGCGATAGTTGAACCGCAGCACCACGCTGCCGGACGTTCGTAGCCCCCGCGCGAGACGGTATACAACCTTGTTGTGCATGGTCCCGCCGTGCCGCGGATGAGGATGGCAGATCACCGCCGTGTCGGCCGGAGATTCGTTTTCAGGCTCTTCAAGCAGCGCTTCCAGCCTGCCCGCGGGACCGGCGAGAAACAAGCTCTCGATGCGCCGCGGCATCAGTTGGTCCGGTAATTGATGAACTGCAGGTCGATGCCGAACTCTTTGCCGCGCAGCAGCGCAATCACCTGCTGCAGCGTGTCCCGATCCTTCCCGCTAATGCGGATCACATCCGCCTGGATGCTCGCCTGCACCTTGAGTTTGCTGTCCTTGATGGTCTTGACGATCTCTCTTGCCTTTTCAGCCGAGATGCCTTGCTGCAGCGTGATCTCCTGCCGCACGCTTCCATGCGAAGCGGAGTTGATAACGCCATATTCCAGATTTTTCAGTGGAACGTTCCGCTTAACGAGCTTCTGTCCGAGAATTTCGGTGACGGCCTTCAGTTTGAATTCATCCGAGCTCGCGAGCAGAATCTTATGTTCTTTTTCGTTCAGCTCGACGGAGGATTTGCTGTCTTTGAGGTCGTAGCGAGTTTGAACTTCTTTCGAAGTCTGCTGAATCGCGTTCGAGACTTCGTTGAGATCTACTTTGGAGGCGACATCGAAGGTGTTTTCAGGCATAAGAGCTTAATAACTCCATAGTAGAGCGTGGCTGGAGAGAATATATCGACGTAATGTTATCTTCGGCGCGCTCTGCGCCCTGCTTGGATTGCATCCTGTGGCCCAGGCCGACGCCGCCGAATCTGGATCTTAATTTCCGGCAGCCTCTCTCGCTTTGCGGTGTCCAGCTCATAATTCTGCTGTAAGTTCATCCAGAATTCCGCGGAATTCCCAAAGTATTGGGACAGCCGGAGTGCCGTATCAGCCGTAATGGCGCGTTGGCCTTTCAGAATCGCCTGGATTCTGTTCGCCGGCACGCGAAGCTCCATTGCGAGGGCATTCGCCGACAAACCCAGCGGCTCCAGAAATTCCTCGCAGAGGATCTCGCCAGGCGTAATGAGCGGTAGGAGGGCCATCTTGGCGCGATTGTTACGAGTGGTAGTCGACAATTTCGACTTCATATGCGGAGCCGTCCTTCCATAGGAAGCAAATGCGGTATTGATCGTTGATGCGAATGCTGTGCTGTCCTTTGCGATCGCCTAGCAGAGACTCCAGCCGGTTTCCGGAAGGCGTCTTCAAATCTTCCAGCTTAGCCGCGGCCCGAAGAACGCTTAACTTCTTTTGAGCCATTCGAGCAATGGCCTCGAACTTCTTAACGCGAATACCGAGTGCAACCATTTCGGTTTGCCGGTCTGCGTAAGACGCGATCAACGACCATCGTACTACGCAACGCGTACGACATCGTGCGTATTATGGGAATTGTCAGCGGAAATGTCCTCCGCCTCGTCTGATATCTAATTAACCAGGAGTACGAAATGCGCCTACTCGAAGCAATCCGGCAGGATACGCGATACGCGGTCCGCATCCTCGTCCAAAATCCGATGTTTGCAGCCATTGCAATCCTTTCGCTGGCGCTGGGCATCGGAGCCAACACGGCGATTTTCACGCTCATCGATACAGTCCTGCTGCGCTCGTTGCCGGTGCGGGATCCCGGGCAGCTCGTTGTCTTCGCCACCAATCCCGATATGCCGTCGGTTGGCAACAATTATCCGGATTACCGGTACATCCGCGATCACAACAAGTCTTTTTCGGGAGTAGCCGCCTACAGCATGGGAGGATCGCCTTCCGCCATGGAGGTCCCGGACGAAGGCGGTCACGCAAGCGCTCAACTGGTGACCGCGACGCTGGTGTCCGGCAACTATTTTGAGGTGCTCGGCGTCACTCCCGCCATTGGGCGCCTGCTGACGCCCGCCGACAACAAGACCGAAGACGCACATCCTTGGGTTGTGCTCGATTATGACTTCTGGCAACGGCGGTTCGCAGGCGATCCGCGCGTGATCGGGCGCGCCATCACGCTCAATGGGTCGCCATTTACCGTCGTCGGCGTGGCGCGCTCCGGATTTACCGGCACGGTGGTTGGCAGTCATCCCAACCTCTATCTGCCCATCATGATGCTGCGGGAAATTCAGCGCGGAGCCGGGCAGTGGAACACTCGCCATTACTGGTGGCTCACCATACTCGCTCGCTTGAAACCCGGCGTGACCAGGCAAGCCGCAGTTCCCGAAGCCGATTTGTTGTGGAAACAGATCCTGGCGAACGATCCGGAGCGCCGTCCAATACCCGCTTATATTAAGGATTACAAGCAGCGCAACAGAGGAACCCTTCTGCCGGGAAGCGGCGGATATTCCTACCTCCGCAACGACATCCAAAAGCCGCTCATCGTGCTGATGATCGTGGTCGCTCTGGTGCTCCTGATTGCCTGCGCAAATGTGGCCAGCCTTCTGCTGGCGCGGGCGGCGGCGCGGCAACGGGAAATCGCCATTCGTCTTTCCGTGGGCGCCGGACGTGCGCGGCTGGTCTGTCAACTCGTGCTGGAGACGCTTGTCATCTCGCTCCTCGGCGGCGTTTTGGGTTTGGCATTTGCCTGGGGAAGCGTGCGAGTGCTTCTGGCGCTCATGCCCACGCGCGAGGTTCCGCTGGCCCTCAATCTGTCGCCGGATTGGCGGCTGCTTGCGTTCTCATTCGGCGTCTCCCTGGCGGTCGGCCTGGTGTGCGGCATCGTGCCAGCGCTGCAGGCGACGCGTCCCGATCTGAATTCGGCTTTGAAAAACGAGGTCGCCACCATCGGTCGTTTCGATCTCCGCCGCGCTCTGGTGGTTATACAGATTGCAATCTCGCTGCTGCTTCTCATCGGAGCGGGGCTGTTTGTCCGCAGCCTGCGGAACTTGCAGTCGCTCGATCCGGGTTTCCTGCGCGAGAGCGTCTTGTTGGTCAATGTGAATCCCGAGCAAAGCGGATATAAAGGGGAGCGCCTTCGTAACTTCTATGAGCGGCTTCTCGAACGCGTCCGCAATTTCCCGGGCGTCCACGCGGCGAGCTTAGCCAACATCACGCCACTGAGCGGCTCTCGCTGGAACAATACCGTGTCCGTTGAGGGCTATCAATGGAAATCGGACGAAGAGCCTGACATCGACTTCAACGCCGTCAGTCCGGGATATTTTGAGACGTTAGGCATCCCCATACTCCAAGGGCGCGATTTCCGGCCTGAGGATAATCCTGCGGTTTCACCCGATCCCGTTCCCCACACTGGTCCGGATAACAGCAAACTGGGGCCGCCTCCACCCGTAGCCGTCATCAACGAAGCCATGGCCCAAAAATTCTTCCCGCATGAAAGTCCGATCGGCCGGCACTTTTCTCGCGGCGACAAATTCGATCTCGGCAACTCGTTCGAAATCGTCGGCGTAGTGAAGAATTCAAGGTATTTTGACGTTCGCGAAGCCGTCCAAAGCATGATCTACGTTCCGGTTTGGCGTTTCAACGCAGGGTCGAATACTCTTTGCATTCGTTCGACCGCCAATCCTGAACCGCTGGTTGGAGCCGTCCGCCGTGAAGTGGCGAGCATCGATCCCGCCATCCCAGTCTTGCAGAGCCTCACCATGGAAGAGCAATTCGACAACACGATTTCGCAGGAGCGGATGGTCACCACCTTGTGCGGCTTCTTCGGAAGCCTCGCGGTGCTGCTTGCGGGGATCGGGCTCTATGGTGTCATGGCCCATTCGGTAACCCGCCGGTACCGGGAGATCGGTATACGCATGGCGCTCGGAGCCCAGCCCGGAAGTGTCTTGTGGCTGGTCCTCCGCGACACGGCTTTGATGATCGGCGTGGGCGCTTGCATCGGTTTACCGGCTGCGCTCGCTCTCACGCGCCTGGTTTCCACCTTCTTGTTCGGCCTTACACCGCAAGATCCGCTGAGTATCGTTCTCGCCACCGCGGGCCTGATTGCCGTAACTGCGCTCGCCGGTTACATCCCGGCGCGCCGCGCTACCAGAATAGATCCCATGATTGCCTTGAGATATGAATAAGGTACTCCTCAAAACACGACCCGGCGCTGCGTCTCGGTAGGCGCAGGGCGTGTCCGCTGGAAGCGTCATCGCCTCTGAAATCGCATGAACGTCTATGCATTGTGATCAGTTCAGCAGAAGCAGTGTTTTTCGGTCGGTTTGTAATAATGCCATGCCCTGTGCGCCTTGACCATGCTGTCAAGGCAGCCAGCGCTTCAGGAAGCTGTTTGTCTGGTCAAGAGGAAGGAAATTCAAATTGAGCCACTACTTTGTGAGCGATAACTTGGCATGATAGGCGTTGAGGGCTCTCATGCGGGTTGCGGTAGTGCTGTTATTATTTGCTTTGGCGGCTCCGGGTAGCCAAACGAGCAAGTCTTCCGATGCGGTTTACGCTCCGTTATGGCTTTACAACGGCGATTGGCAGGTGACGCGAAAAGGGGCCAAGTCGGATGCGCTAAAGAACGATTGCGCGCTGGTAGGGCGATACTTTGTCTGCCAGCAGACCGTGAATGGCACGCCCGGCGAGTTGCTGATTTTCATCCCCACCAGCAAAGCCGGGCACTATTCCACGCAAACCGTGATGCCGGAGGGACGTGCCGGAGGACGCGGCGATCTGGAGATTGCGGGCGATCGGTGGACTTACACGAGTACCTGGGACGCGGGTGGAAAGACGGTGTATTACCGAACCACGAATGTGTTCACGGGCAAGAATCACATTCATTTCGAGCAGGCCGAATCCGATGACAACAAGGAGTGGAAGGTAACGGGCTCGGGCGACGAGGCGCATGCGCCGGGAACGAATACGCATCACTGATGGGCGACGGACGCGGGTTTCGCCGCTTTATGCGGCTGAGATCTCACCCGGCGAATCCAGCGTTGTTTTCCGAGCTTCCGCGTAAGCGCGATAGGACAAGATTCCCGCCGCGAGAAGAGCCGGCAGCAGATTCGTGAGCCATACCAGAGAATGAGCCGAGACTTCGCGGGTTCCGAGAAGAACAGCTTCCGTGGCGCTGGTTATCAGATAGATAGTCACCGCCAAGCGCTTAAACCCAAGCAGGAATAAGAAAGCGGACCCGGCGAGATCGCTTAGCAAGACACAGGAGATCCAGGGAAAATGGCGCGCCAGAGCCAGTTCGGCGAGACCGGGCATGCCATATAGAAGGATCATGCAGAACGCGAAAACCGCCGCCACCAAGGCTCCCACGCGTACCTTTTCGTCAAGCATTCGACGGTCCGCCTTCGCAACTTGAATCCGGGCCGGTATCACGCCTTGAGGCGCCCGGGGCGTAATCCAGTCCGCGATAAACGCCAGACGCGCTGGTCCTGTGCCGCTCAACGAGGCTACCGAGCGCCGCACCATGCGCCAGGCGAGCCGCGGCGTATCCACATGCACCGCGACCGTCGGGATGGGTTTCGCGTACCGGCCCAGAGCCCCCGCTCCGCCCCAGAACACGATTTCGCCGATGCCTCGCTCAATCAGCATCTCGATCAGGTATCCGCGCAGCACGACCGACAAGGAAGAACGGCCATGTCTCTTGTCGCTATTCATCTGCACAAACAGAACTGCGCGATTGAGTTCGTACCACCCGGCGGCAATGCTCAGCCATTCGCCGCAGCCGCGCAACCCGGTCAGGAAGGGACGATTCACAGCGGATACTATCCGCAAAGCACGGTCGAGCGCGCTCTGGTCCATTTCAATCGCAGATTGATCGAACAGGTAATGAGCGGCCTTTTCGAAATCGGCGAATGGCACTTCTTCAACGTATCGATGGCCGGCCGCTTCGGAACGCCTACGGTAGCGCCGAAAATTGTGGCGCGTGTCGGCTCCCACGCTCTCAAGAAACGCATCGTACCTGGCGGGCAGCGGGAGCACACGATGATTTTCAAATTTCGTATAGCAGAAATCGAGCGGAATAGACGCGGCGAGGCTTTGAATTGTACTCATCTCCAGGCCTTGCGGGGGAGCTACAATCCGCAGACCGCGCACGCCCGGCTGGGCAAGTATAGCCTCGAGCGCCGCAAAGAGCACGCTTTCCCGGCGATTGGGCTCGGCCACCAGCATGCTGCTCAGGCTTGCATCGCCATAAATAATTCCGGCCGGAAGAGCCGCCAGCTTCTTTTCTTTCAGGTAGACAATTCCTGAGACCACGCGATCCCGGGTCAGCACCACGACGCGCGGAATCCAGCTTTTACCGGATACCGACGCCAGAAAGAACTCCGGCTGGCTCAAGTCCTCTTTGCCGAGAAGCAGCGGCCGCGCGCGATGAGCCAGCTCATGGATATCCGTCGCGGAAGAAAGAACCTCTGCCGAATAAATCGAATTCTCGGACGCCGCGCCGATTGAATTGAATTCAGGAGGGCACTGCCGTCTATTCATTGCTCGAAAATTCGTTTCATTGTCATCGATTTTAAGGATATTCCGGAAAAGGGACGAATCTTTTAGTATAAGGCCGAACTGGCGATCATATTGATCTAGTAGGTATAGTACGGCTGGGTGGAATAAAATACGAAGCCCGGTTCGAAGCGCTTGACCGCGGCGACGATTCCAAGCAGTCTGGTAATCTCGAAATTTACCTCGAAAAACATGAGCAGTTTGACCGTGACGCTGCCCGATGGCAGCCAACAGATCGTTGCGCCAGGGACCCGGCCGATCGACGTCGCAAAATCGATTAGTTCGCGCCTGGCCGGGGACGCCATCGTCGCCCGGGTAAATGGCGAACTCTTCGATCTGACCCGTCCGCTCGAGCAAGACGCGAAGCTCGAGATCCTGACTACTAAGAACCCGGAAGCGCTTCCCGTTTACCGCCATTCGACGGCTCATTTGCTGGCGGCAGCGGTGCTCGAACTGTTTCCCGAGACGAAGCTGGGCATAGGGCCCCCCATTGAGACCGGCTTCTACTACGATTTCGAGCGCGGCGAGAAATTCACACCCGAGGATCTCGAAAAAATCGAAGCGCGCATGCGCGAGCTGCAGGCGAGGAATCTGCCCTTCGAGCGCAAGCTGACGCCCAAAGCCGAGGGGCTTGAAAAGTATCGCAACGACTGGATGAAGCGGGAATTAATTGAGGAACGCGCCGGCGACATTTTCTCGGAATACACGCTGGGGCCGAATTTCATCGATTTCTGCCGCGGCCCGCACGTGCCGTCGACGGAGAAGCTAAAGGCTTTCAAGCTGCTCTCGATTGCAGGCGCATATTGGAAAGGCAACGAAAAGAATCCGCAATTACAGCGGATTTATGGAACGGCGTTCTTCTCCAAGAAGGAACTTGACGATTATCTGAACCGGCTGGAGGAGGCCAAAAAGCGCGATCACCGCAAGCTTGGCCAGGAACTGGATTTATTCAGTATTCAGGAGCTCGCCGGGCCCGGTCTGATTTTCTTTCACCCTAAAGGCGGAGCGGTCCGGAAGGTGATTGAAGACTGGATGCGCGAGGAATACATCAAGCGCGGCTATTCGCTGGTGTATACGCCGCATATTGCGCGCAGCGACTTGTGGAAGACGTCGGGCCACTACAATTTTTATTCCGAAAATATGTTCAAGCGGATGGATCTGGACGATGCCGAGTACCAGCTCAAGCCCATGAACTGCCCGTTTCACATCCTTATTTACCGGGACCGCCTGCGCAGCTATCGCGATCTGCCGGTGCGGCTCGGCGAGCTCGGAACGGTTTACCGCTATGAGCGTTCCGGAGTGATGCACGGGCTTCTGCGCGTGCGCGGCTTCACGCAAGACGACGCGCACATCTTCTGCACTCCGGAGCAGATCGAAGACGAAGTAGTGAATTGTCTGCAATTCGCTATCGACACGCTGCACACCTACGGCTTCAAAGATTATGAAGCTGAATTATCCACCTGGGACGGCGGAGCGAGCGGGAAGTATGACGGATTGCCGGAGCAATGGGAGTTGGCCGAAAAGGCGCTGAAGCGCGCGTCGGATCGGCTCAATCTAAAGGTGAAGGTCACGGCGGACGAAGCGGCCTTTTACGGGCCCAAAATCGACGTCAAGCTGGTCGATGCAATTGGACGCCTGTGGCAGCTATCGACGGTTCAATTCGATTCTTTTCTCCCACGCCGCTTCGGTCTTGAATACATTGCCGAAGATGGAAAATCACACCAGCCGCTGATGGTGCATCGCGCGCTCTATGGTTCGATCGAGCGCTTTTTCGGCATTTTGCTCGAGCATTATGCGGGCGCCTTTCCGGTGTGGCTCGCGCCTGTGCAAGCGATCGTACTGCCGATCACAGACCGACAGAAATCCTACGCGGAGGAAGTACGAAAAAGGCTGTTCGACGCCGGCTTCCGCGTGGAGCTGGACGGACGCAACGAAAAGGTCAATTTCAAGATCCGCGAAGCGCAGCTCCAGAAGATTCCCTACATGCTGGTGGTGGGGGACCGCGAAGCTCAGGCCGGGCAGGTTGCCGTCCGCAACCGCAAGCATGGCGATCAGGGGGCTATCGGACTGGACGAGTTCGTCACCCGCCTGTCACAGATCGTTCAAAGCAAGAGCCTCGAAGAGTAGGGGTTTTTCCGGTACATCCGTGCGGACGTTAGGGCAGCAGATCCGCCAGATGGACCTCAATTCCGAGTTCCTCGGACAATAACCGGCCGTCAAGCACCTCGACGGGCGGATTTTCCAGATGGAATACCCAGGCCCGCGATCCGTACGGATCAATCACCCAGACGCAAGGCACGCCCATGTTCTGATAATCCGACACAGAGGCATTCACGCGGCTCCAGCGATCGTCGGGGGAAAGGACCTCAACGCACAACAAGGGCGGCTTGCCGATCACTTCTTCGAGTTCCCCAACAACACAAACATCGGGCACCCGGACGCGAGTCGCCGAAATTCTGACCCGCTGCTCAGGAAGAACGATTAGCGACTTCGGCTCAACCTGTTGACTGATTTTTAGATAAACCTTTCCTTGCGTATAAGCGTGCTTTCCTTGTCCCACGTTGCGCTCCACAATTGTGCCGTCGATGTATTCGCAATCGGGCGAATAGGAACTCCGCATGTATTCGTCAAAAGAGATGAAGTTCGCCGCTGTTGCCATGCCTCTATCCAGATTTCATTGTCCTCCAGCGGCTATTGAACCCTTCGCCGGATAAGTCGAAAGAAACTTCGAGATCTCTTCGGCAGCACCGGCTTTGCGGCGGCACAGAGATGAATCCGCCCGCCGCGAGTCCGGGTAGACGGAGCAAGGGGGCTCTGCCCCATAAGCGCTAACCTAAGAGTTGAAACATTCCCATTAAGTTTTGTATTATTGGAACATGGGGCAAGAGAGCGAAGAGGATTGGGTAGTTTTGCGCTCGT
>Ga0208220_1000295_pt1 | contig 20658 bp, 21 predicted proteins | sample NGESurdeep092012_9_FD_184484 | JGI IMG/M metagenome (GOLD analysis project Ga0208220, IMG submission 184484) | Arctic peat soil microbial communities from Barrow, Alaska - NGEE Surface sample F53-1 deep-092012 (SPAdes) | ecosystem: Environmental > Terrestrial > Soil > Wetlands > Peat ...
GCGCGTCGGTAATGGCATGCAGGAAGTGCAGGAACAGCCTGGTATATTCGCTCATCGAGCCGGATATATCGAGCAGCGCCACGATCGGCGCCGGCTTGTCGATCTTGCCGAGGCGGTGGATATCGACGATGTCGCCGCCGGTTCGCAGCGAGCCGCGCAGGGTGCGACGCATGTCGAGCCGCAGCCCTCGCGCGTCAGGCTGATAGCGGCGGGTGCGCAACTCGGCCTGCGGCAACTTCATCTGCGCGATCGCGCGGGTCACTTGCGCGATTTCGGCCGCGCTCATCTGGGCGAAATCCTTCTTCTGCAGGACTTCCTTGTCCGAGACCGAGAGCCTGAGCTCCTGTTCCCGGGCCTGCGGCGTCTCGCGCATCTGCGCCAGCGACAGCGCCTCCTGGACCCGGCGCGAGGCCGGCGGCGGCTTTTTCCGGGCGTGCTCCGGCAACGGCACCGAATCCAGCATGTGCTTCCATTCCTCGGCGGCGCGAAAGAACAGGTCGAACGCCTGCGCGAAGATCAGCGCGTGCTCGTGGCGCGTGACGAAGATCGCTTCAAGCGTGGCATAGACATCGGCGCGGTTGCCGATCTCGATCACCTGCAACGCATTCATCGCATCGATGACCGCGCCCGGGCCGACCGGAATCCCGGCGGCACGCAGCGCACGGGCAAAGCCGACCACGTTGTCGGCGATCAACCCGGTGGCGGGAGCGGTGGTGGACGTGGTCATTTGCGTTTCCCGAACCCTCGTCGCGCCCCGGAATGACAAGCAGTCAATTCTCGCTGGTCGCTTCCTTCAGCACCTTCTGCAGCGCGTCGCCCTGCATTCGCGCGATGTCGTCCTGGTATTTCAGCAGCGCGCCGAGCGTGTCGCCGACCACTTGCGGTGTCAGCGAGCGCGCGTCGAGTTCGGTCAGCGCGGTGGCCCAGTCGATGGTTTCGGCGACGCCCGGCGACTTGTAGAAATCCTGCTCGCGCAGCGCCTGCACGAAGCCGACCACCTGCTGCGACAGCTTCGCGGAAATGCCCGGCACCCGCGACTTCACGATCGCAAGCTCGCGCTCGGCGTTGGGATAATCCACCCAGTGGTAGAGACAGCGGCGCTTCAGCGCGTCGTGGATTTCGCGGGTACGGTTCGAGGTGATGATGACGATCGGCGGGTGCGGCGCCTTGACGGTGCCGAGTTCGGGAATCGTCACCTGGAAGTCGCTGAGAATTTCGAGCAGAAAGGCTTCGAATGCCTCGTCGGCGCGGTCGAGTTCGTCGATCAGGAGCACCGGCGCGCCTGCCGTGTCCGGCTCCAGCGCCTGCAGCAGCGGCCGTTTGATCAGGTAGCGCTCGGCAAAGATATCGCTGGACAGCTGGTCGCGGTCGGTATCGCCGGCGGCTTCGGCGAGCCTGATCGCAATCATCTGCGCGGCGCTGTTCCACTCATAGACCGCGGAGGAGACATCGAGGCCCTCATAGCATTGCAGCCGGATCAGCTTTCGCCCCAGTGCCGCCGACAGCACCTTGGCGATCTCGGTCTTGCCGACGCCGGCCTCGCCTTCCAGAAACAGCGGCCGACCGAGCCGCAGCGACAGATAGGTCACCGTCGCCAAGGCCCGTTCCGCGAGATAGCCGTGCGACGTCAACAGCTCGAGCATCGCGTCGACGGAGGCAGGCAGCGCCGATCCGCTCATGACAGGGCCAGTCTGGGGAGCGTGGGGATGAGCAATGTCACGCCTTGGTGGTCGCGGCTTCGACGGCGCGGCGCGCCATTACCGAGATCAGGTGCGCGCGATATTCGGCACTGCCGTGCAGGTCGCTGTTCAGCCCCTCCGCGGACACCGCCAAGCCATCGAGTGCCTTGGCCGAGAAGCGCTTTTTCAGCGCTTCTTCGAATGCGGCGACCCGGAATACACCGTCGGCGCCGGCACCGGTGACGGCGACGCGGACGTCCGATGGACGCTTGGCGACGAACACCCCGACCAGCGCGTAGCGCGAGGCCTGGTTACGGAACTTGACGTAGGCGGCTTTCTTCGGCAGCGGGAACATCACCTTGGTGATGATCTCGTCGCTCTCCAGCGCAGTCGTGAACAGCCCCTGGAAGAACTCTTCGGGCTTCAGGCGGCGCTTGTTGGTGACGATGGTCGCGCCAAGCGCCATGCAGGCGGCGGGATAATCCGCCGTCGGATCGTTGTTGGCGAGCGAGCCGCCAATGGTGCCCTTGTGGCGCACCGCCGGGTCGCCGATCAGGCCGGCGAGTTCTGCCAGGGCCGGGATCGCCTCGCCGACAACGGCAGATGTCGCGACGTCGGCATGCTTGGCGGTGGCCCCGATCACCAGCGAACGGCCCTTCATCTCGATGCCGTCGAGACCCTCGATATGCGAGAGATCGACCAGATGCGGCGGGCTCGCGAGCCGCTGCTTCATCACCGGCACCAGGGTGTGGCCGCCTGCGATCAGCTTGGCGTCTTCGTTCTTGATCAGCAGATTGGCGGCCTGCCGCACAGTCGCCGGACGATGGTATTTGAATTCGTACATGAGGTTTTCCTGGTCGCGCTGCGGGTGCGTTCGTTCAGGCGAGGTCGGACTTCGCCATCGCCTTGGCGCCGGCCGCGATCGATAGAACGATGTTCTGGTAGCCGGTGCAGCGGCACAGATTGCCTTCGAGCTCTTCGCGGATGGTGTGGTCGCTGAGATCGTGACCCTTGCGATGGACCATGTCGACCGCCGTCATGATCATGCCGGGCGTGCAGAAGCCGCATTGCAGACCGTGATGCTCGCGAAACGCCTCCTGCATCGGATGCAGCGGCGCGCCGTCGGCGGCGAGACCCTCGATGGTCTTGACCTCGTGCCCATCTGCCATCACCGCGAGCGTGGTACACGATTTGACCGCCTTGCCGTCGAGATGCACGACACAGGCACCGCATTGCGAGGTGTCGCAGCCGACATGGGTACCGGTCAGCCGCAGATTCTCGCGGAGAAACTGCACCAGCAAGGTCCGCGGATCGACATTGGCGTTGACGGGGTTACCATTCACAATAAGCGAGATCTTGGCCATTCAGCACTCTCTTCAGCTGCGCCGGCAGATCGACGGAGCAGTCATTGAAATCATTCCAGAGCCATAATATGGGCCATCCCGGCAATGAGCAACCTCGCCGGGGCATGGCCTGATATGACCTGACGGAACTAGCCCTGCACCGCCTTGGCGAAGTTTGCGAAGAATTCGTCGGCCAGTTTCTTGGCGGCGCCATTGATCAGCCGCTGACCAAGCTGGGCGAGCTTGCCGCCGATCTGGGCCTCGACATTGTAGCTGAGCAGCGTGCCGCCGTCCTTGTCGGCCAGCGCCACCGTCGCGCCGCCCTTGGCGAAGCCGGCAACGCCGCCCTCGCCTTCGCCGGAAATCTTGTAGCCATTGGGCGGATCGAGATCGCTCAGGGTGACCTTGCCCTTGAAGCGGGCCGAGACCGGTCCGACCTTCATCTTGGCGACCGCGCGGAAACCGTTGTCGTCGGTTTTTTCCAGCTCCTCGCAGCCGGGGATGCAGACCTTGAGCACTTCCGGATCGTTCAATTTGGCCCACACGGCCTCGCGCGGAGCCGCAAGCTGGACTTCGCCGTTCATTGTCATGGCCATGGATGCCTCCCGGTTGCTCGCGACGTTGCCCCTCAAGTAAAGCAGGCGCGGCGGAAAAGGAAGGGGATGGCTGCCGCCGGAGCGATGCATATTCGCAGCGCAGCAGATTGGCATGCGTGCTTTGGGATTGGCAGCGGCGGGCGGGGATGGTTAGGTCCGCGCATCATGAGTACTTCCCTCTCGCCTCTGCTCGCGCCGATGCTGTCGAGCGCCGCCATGCGGGCCATCTGCGACGATGTGGCATGCCTTCAGCATATGCTCGACTTCGAGGCTGCGCTGGCCCGCGCCGAAGTCGCAGCCGGCGTCATCCCCGCCAGCGCGGCGGGCCCGATCGCTGCAGCCTGCCGGGCCACATCGTTCGATCTCGGCGCACTGGCCGAGGCCGCCACCCGCTCGGGCAATCTCGCGATCCCGCTTGTCAAGGCGCTGACCGCGGAGGTTGCCAAGGCCGACCCTGAAGCCGCGGGCTATGTCCATTGGGGCGCGACCAGCCAGGACGTCATCGATACCGCCACCATGCTGACCATGCGTGCGGGCCTCGATGCGCTGCTGGCCGACATCGACCGCGCCATTGCGGGCTTTGCCAAACTGGCAGCCCAGCATCGCAACACCGCGGTCGTGGCGCGCACCTGGCTGCAGCATGCCCTGCCGATGCCGTTCGGACTGAAACTGGCGGAATATGCCGCGGCATTGCAGCGCTCGCGCACGCGGCTGCGGCGATTGCGCAGCGATGCGCTGGCGCTGCAGTTCGGTGGCGCTGCCGGCACGCTGGCCGCGCTCGGCGACCAGGGATTGCGCGTGGCGGAGAGTTTGGCCGAGGAGCTCAAGCTGCCGCTGCCGGAGGCGCCGTGGCATACCCACCGCGACCGCATCGCGGAGGCGGCCTCGGTTCTGGCGATCGTTGCAGGCACCTGCGGCAAGATCGCCCGCGATATCCAGTTGATGATGCAGACCGACGTCGCCGAGGCGTTCGAGCCCTCGGGCGAAGGCCGCGGCGGCTCATCGACCATGCCCCACAAGCGCAATCCGGTGGCGGCCGCGACCGCGCTCGCCGCAGCCACCATGGCGCCGAATTTGGCGGCGACGATTTTCGCCGCGCAGGTCGGGGATCACGAACGCAGCGCCGGGCCCTGGCACGCGGAGTGGCCGACCCTGCCGGGCCTGCTGCTCGTGACATCCGGCGCACTCGCGGCGGTCGTCGACCTTGCCGAAGGGCTGGAAGTCGATGCGGCGCGCATGCGCGCCAATCTCGATGCCACCGGCGGGCTGATCATGGCCGAGGCGGTGACGATGGCATTGGCGGGAAAGATCGGGAAAAGCGCCGCCCATCATTTGGTCGAGGCGGCCAGCAAGCAGGCTGTCGCCGGCAACCAGAGCCTGCGCGACGTGCTGGCCGGCGACCCCAGGGTCAGCGCGCATCTCGACGCCGCAACGATCGCAGGACTGTTCGAGCCGATGGCCTATCAGGGCGTCTCGCAGGCCCTGATCGACCGGCTGCTCGCCTCGCTCGATAACCAGCACGACACCGGAGAGTCCCGATGCCCATGATCGACGCCGACGGCTGCCTGCTCAATGTTTCGGTTGAAGGGCGCGACGGCGGCCCGACGCTGATGCTGTCGAATTCACTGGGCTGCAATCTGCAGATGTGGGAGCCGCAGATGAAGGCGCTCACGCAGCAATTTCGGGTGATCCGCTATGACCGCCGCGGCCACGGCAAGTCCGGCGTCCCGCCCGCCCCCTATTCCATGGAGCGCTTCGGCCGCGACGTGCTCGCCATCCTCGATGATCTCAATATCGAGCGCGTGCACTGGTGCGGCCTGTCGATGGGCGGCATGGTCGGACAATGGCTGGGCGCCAACGCGCCGCAGCGCTTCGGCAAGATCATTCTCGCCAACACGGCTTGCTACTATCCCGACCCGACCAACTGGCTCAACCGCATCAAGGCGGTGAAGCAAGACGGCCTCGCATCGGTCGCCGACACCGTCGTCGCCGGATGGCTGACGGCGGAGTTCAGAGAACGCGAACCGCAGATCACGGCAAACCTGAAGGCCATGCTGCTCGCTTCCCCGGTGCAGGGCTATCTCGCCTGCTGCGAAGCGCTGAGCACGCTCGACCAGCGCGACCTGCTGCCCGAAATCAGGAGCCCGACGTTGGTGATCGCCGGCCGCCACGACCCGGCGACGCCGGTCGCGGCCGGCGAATTCATCCGCGGCCGAATTCCCGGCGCGAGCATGACGATCCTCGACGCCGCCCATATCTCCAATGTCGAGCAGCCGCACGCCTTCACCGAGGCGGTGATCGGTTTCCTGACGCAACGTTGATGCAACCGGAGCACATCGCTCCTTCGCTCCGACAAGAGGAAAACGCAATGGACGAGCGACAACGCAGGGATGATGGCATGGTCCAGCGCCGCAAGGTGCTTGGCGATGCCTGGGTCGACAAATCGATCGCCAACCGGAATTCGTTCAATACCGATTTCCAGGATCTGATCACGCGCTATGCGTGGGGCGATATCTGGACACGTCCGCATTTCGATCAGCGCACGCGGCGCGTGCTCGTCATCGGCACCATGGTGGCGCTGGGCCAGTGGGATGAATTCCGCCTGCACGTCCGCGCGGCGCTGACCGAAGGCGGCTTCACGCCGGACGATATCACGGAGATCCTGTTGCAGCAGGCGATCTATTGCGGCGTGCCGGCGGCCAATCACGCCGTCAAGGAAGCCTCAGCGATCGTGGGGGAATTGGGCCTGCTGAAGCGATAGATCGGTGGTCGCCGCGTCCTGATCGGTCTGCGGCTGAAGCGGGCGTTCGAGCAGCAACACGATCGCGGTGCCGAGCAGCAGCAGAAGTTCTGTCGCGTGCAGTCGCAGCGCTTCGCTCTCGCCGACCTGCGATGCCATCAGCATGCTGGCAAAACTGATCGCGCTGCCGATGGCAAGCGCCATTGCCAGCGCCTCGTCGCATCCGCCGGTCTTGCGGATCGCGGCGCGGGTGATGAATACCAGAAAGAGTGCAAAAAAGGCCACGACGGTGAGCTTGCCCAGCGCCAGCAGCCACGCCAGGCGGATCGCGGTCAGCGCCGTGAGTTGCAGATGGTCGCTGACAAACAGGGCAACCGCGACGTTCGGCCGCTCGTAGAAGCCGTGGATCGGCGAAAGCATGATTCTGAAGGCGACGATGGTCCAGGTCGGAATGAAATAGGCCGCCAGCAGCACGCCATTGAATGAACTGATCCGCCAGTTTGTCGACATGTCGCTTCCCGCTTCCCGGCAGCCACCGAAGAGGTGCGCCGCGTTGCGGGCGAGGTAACGCGCCTAAACTATGAGGGGCAATTTAAACCCTTTGTTTACCTTAATGTCGCCCAGCCTTGCTGACCAGGCTTCTGGCCCGGGTTCTGGTTCTGCTGGCGCGGGTTCGGATTCTGATTCGGCATCGAAAACTCCCTTGTTGAATCGTCGCAGGAGCGAACTTCGGGCCCTCCGATTGGTTGCGGCAAAAGCCGGTTCCGCCGGGATCATTGCGTGGCAGGATCTTGACGCAAGTGCGGTCGCGGAACCGGTCCTACCAACTACCTATGCACAAGCCGCCCCGAAACGCCGGCCGCTGTTGCCGCACCGGGTTCCCGCTGTTACAAAATCACGCGACGCGTCGTTCCGGCTGCCGGGGCCATCGCCGCGTCATCCAAACAGCGGCAGCGCATGGACTATTTCGCCCAGCAACTGATCAACGGCATCGTCCTTGGCTCCATCTATGGGCTGATCGCCATCGGCTACACCATGGTCTATGGCATTGTCGGCATGATCAATTTCGCCCATGGCGACATTTTCATGATCGGCGGCTTCATCGCGCTGATCAGCTTCCTGATCCTGGTTTCGCTTGGCCTCACCATGGTCCCCGTAATTCTGTTCATCGTGCTGTTGGTCTCGATGGCGGTCACCGCGCTCTATGGCTGGACGGTGGAGCGCATCGCCTACCGGCCGCTGCGGCACTCGTTCCGGCTGGCCCCGATGCTGTCGGCGATCGGAATGTCATTCGTGCTGTCCAATTTTTCGCAGGTATCGCAGGGCGCGCGGGTCAAGCCGGTGCCGCCGATCATCACCGGCGGTTACACCCTGCTCGAACAGAACGGTTTCGCGGTGCGGCTGTCCAATGTGCAGATCATCGTCGTCGTCAGCACCATCGTGCTGCTCGCGATCTTCACCTGGCTGGTGGCGCGGACCCGGCTCGGCCGCGACATGCGGGCCTGCGAACAGGACCAGATCATGGCGGCGCTGCTCGGGGTCGACGTCGACCGCACCATCTCGATGACCTTCGTGATCGGCTCGGCGCTCGCTGCGGTCGCCGGCATGATGTACCTGCTGTATTACGGCCTGGTGGACTTCTACATGGGCTTTGTCGCCGGCATCAAGGCGTTCACCGCAGCCGTACTCGGCGGCATCGGGTCGCTGCCCGGCGCGATGCTGGGCGGACTCGCCATCGGCCTGATCGAGACGCTGTGGTCGGCCTACTTCTCGGTCGAGTACAAGGATGTCGCCGCATTCTCGATTCTGATCGTCGTGCTGATTTTCCTTCCGACCGGTCTCTTGGGCCGGCCTGAAGTCGAAAAAGTTTGACGGGCGACGGCGTGACCACGCTCGCGCCAGAACCGACGGGGGTGTCGCGCGCCCCGATGATCGCGTTCATCTTCAAGAAGGCGCTGATCAGCGCCCTGGTCGCGCTGGTGCTGTTTTCGCTGATGATCGGTATTCGCACCGAGGCAGGGCCGACCGGACAATTGATTTACTGGACCCGGTTCGGCGATCTCGCCGCCATGGTCGCCATCGTGTTTGGCGGCAGCATCGTCATGGAACTTCTGCGGCACTGGTGGGGACCGGTCGGCACGGTCAGGATCATGCCGCCGTCGGCGCAAAACGCGCTGGCGCTATTGCGTCGCGCCGTGGCGCCGATCCTTTTGATCTTCACCGTTCTGGTGCCGGTGATCTTCTACGACCAGCGCTACATCCTCGATCTCGGCATTCTGGTGCTGACCTATGTGATGCTGGGCTGGGGACTCAACGTGGTGGTCGGCCTCGCCGGGCTGCTCGACCTCGGCTACGTCGCGTTTTATGCGGTCGGGGCCTATTCCTATGCGCTGCTGGCGACCAATTTCGGCCTGTCGTTCTGGATCTGCCTGCCGCTCGCGGGCATCCTTGCGGCGCTGTGGGGCGTGATGCTGGGCTTTCCGGTGCTGCGGCTGCGCGGCGATTATCTCGCCATCGTCACGCTGGCATTCGGCGAGATCATCCGGCTCGTCATCATCAATTGGGAGAGCCTGACCGGCGGTCCCAACGGCGTCAGCGGCATTCCGCGCCCGACCCTGTTCGGCATTCCGCTGACGCCCGGCGACGATGGCCTCGCCGCCAGGCTCGGCATCGAATTTTCGCCGACCCACCGCATCGTGTTCCTGTTCTATCTGATCCTGGCGCTGGCGCTGCTCACCAACTGGGTGACCATCCGGCTGCGCCGGCTGCCGATCGGGCGGGCATGGGAGGCGCTGCGCGAGGACGAAGTCGCCTGCCGCGCGCTCGGCATCAACACCACGACCACCAAGCTGACGGCATTCGCGACCGGCGCCATGTTCGGCGGCTTCGCCGGCGCCTTCTTCGCCACCCGGCAGGGTTTCATCAGCCCGGAATCCTTCACCTTCCAGGAATCGGCGCTGGTGCTGGCGATCGTGGTGCTGGGCGGCATGGGCTCGCAGCTCGGCGTTGCACTAGCGGCGCTCGGCATGATCGGCGGTTTCGAGCTGTTTCGCGGCCTCGAGCAATATCGCATGCTGGTGTTCGGCATCGCGATGGTGCTGCTGATGATCTGGCGGCCGCGCGGGCTGATCGGGCACCGCGCGCCGACACTGTTCCTGAAGCAGGCCCAGGCCATCTCCTCCGACCTCGCCGGGGAAGGCCGCGGATGAGCGCCGATTGCATTCTCATGGTCGATCATCTGTCGATGCGCTTCGGCGGCATCGTCGCGGTGAACGATCTGTCGTTCGATGCCGAGCGGCGCAAGATCACCGCGCTGATCGGGCCGAACGGCGCCGGCAAGACCACCGTCTTCAACTGCATCACCGGCTTCTACAAGCCGACCGCCGGCACCATGCGGATCGCGCACGAGACCGGCGCCGAGATCCGGCTCGAGCGACTCAACGATTTCCGGATTTCCAAACAGGCGAGGGTCGCGCGCACTTTTCAGAACATCCGGCTGTTTCCCGGCATGACCGTGCTGGAAAACCTGATGGTGGCGCAGCACAACGCGCTGATGCTGGCCTCGGGGCTGACCTTCCTCGGCCTGATCGGCGCACCATCCTGGCGCAGCGCCGAGAAACGCGCGATCGACCAGGCCAAGCTCTGGCTCGAGCGCATCGCGCTGCTCGACCGCGCCGACGATGCCGCCGGCAATCTGCCCTATGGCGATCAGCGCCGTCTCGAAATTGCGCGCGCGATGTGTACCGAACCGGTTTTGCTCTGCCTCGACGAGCCAGCCGCCGGATTGAACCGACGCGAAAGTGCCGCCTTGAGCGAACTGCTGCTCTCGATCCGGGCCGACCACGGCAGCTCGATCCTGCTGATCGAGCATGACATGTCGGTGGTGATGGAGATTTCCGACCGCGTCGTGGTGATGGATTACGGCCAGAAGATCGCCGAGGGCGCGCCGCGGGACGTTCGCGACGACCCCAAGGTGATCGCGGCCTATCTCGGCGCCGACGAGCAGGAAGCCATCGCGGTGATGGAGAGCGGAACGTGACCGCGGCGCCCGCGCGCCCCCTGCTCGCGATCCGCGGCCTGCGCGCCGCCTACGGCAAGATCGAGGCCTTGAAGGGCGTCGATCTGGAGATTAACCGCGGCGAGATTGTCGCCCTGATCGGCGCCAATGGCGCCGGCAAGTCGACGCTGATGATGACGATCTTCGGCAGGCCGCGCGCCCGTGCCGGCCAGATCGAGTTCGACGGCCGCGACATCACCAAGGAGGCGACGCACCAGATTGCCAGGCTGCGCATCGCCCAATCGCCGGAGGGCCGCCGCATCTTCCCGCGCATGAGCGTGGCGGAAAACCTGCGGATGGGCGCCGACGCCACCGACAGCAGCGAGGCCGATCGCGCCCGCGGCCTGGAGCGCGTGCTTTCGCTGTTCCCGCGGCTCAAGGAGCGCATGGCCCAGCGCGGCGGCACGCTGTCCGGCGGCGAACAGCAGATGCTGGCGATCGGCCGCGCCCTGATGAGCCGCCCGCGCATGTTGATGCTGGACGAGCCGTCGCTCGGACTGGCGCCGCTGATCGCCCGGCAGATCTTCGAGGCGATCCGGACCCTGAACCGGCAGGATGGCCTCACCGTGCTGATCGTCGAGCAGAACGCCAATCATGCGTTGCGGCTGGCCCATCGCGGCTATGTCATGGTCAACGGCCTGATCACGCTGAGTGGGACCGGCACGGAACTGCTGCAGCGCCCGGAAATCCGCGCCGCCTATCTGGAAGGCGGCCGACGGGGCTAGACCGCCCCGGCCATCACCCTGTTCCAGCCGTAAAATTGCCGATGACTTGGCGGCAAAATCGGCCGACAATGGCTTTCGATTTCCGAGCCCGGCGGCGCGCCGGGCAGTTCCCGTAGCGAAAACCGCGAGGATCCCTCATGACATCATGGAAGCTGATCGGCCTGGCACTCGGCGCATCGCTGGCGCTGTCGACCGCGGCGTTGGCGCAGGACATCACCATCGCCGTGGCCGGCCCGATGACCGGCGGCGAATCCGCGTTCGGCCGGCAGATGAAGAACGGCGCCGAGCAGGCGGTGGCCGATCTCAATGCCGCCGGCGGGGTGCTCGGCAAGAAACTGGCGCTGGATGTCGAGGACGATGCCTGCGATCCCAAGCAGGCGCGCTCGGTCGCGGAGAAGATCGCCAGCGCGAAGATTCCATTCGTCGCCGGCCATTATTGTTCGTCGTCATCGATTCCGGCTTCGGAAGCCTATGCGGACGGCAACGTGCTGCAGATCACCCCGGCCTCGACCAATCCGCTGTTCACCGAGCGCAAGCTCTGGAACGTGGCGCGGGTCTGCGGCCGCGACGACCAGCAGGGCGCGGTCGCCGGCGAGTACATCGCGAAAAACTACAAGGGCAAGAATATCGCCATCCTCGACGACAAGACGACCTACGGCAAGGGCCTTGCCGACGAGACCAAGAAGGCGCTCAACAAGGCCGGCGTGACCGAGAAGATGTACGAGTCCTACAACAAGGGTGACAAGGATTTCAACGCCATCGTGTCGCGGCTGAAGCGCGACAACATCGATCTGGTCTATGTCGGCGGCTACCATCAGGAGGCCGGCCTGATCGTGCGCCAGATGCGCGATCAGGGCCTCAAGACGGTCCTGATGGCGGGCGACGCGCTGGCCGACAAGGAGTTCGCCTCGATCACCGGGCCGGCCGGCGAAGGCACGCTGTTCACCTTCGGTCCCGATCCGCGCAACAAGCCGACCGCCAAGGCGATCGTCGAGAAGTTCAGGGCCAAAAACATCGATCCGGAGGGCTACACGCTCTACACCTACGCGGCGATGCAGGTCTGGTCGGACGCCGTCAAGAAGGCCGGCACCACCGAGCCGAAGAAAGTGATGGACACGATCAAGGCCGGTTCATGGGATACGGTGATCGGCACCCTGCAGTTCGATGCCAAGGGCGACATCAAGCAGATCGACTATGTCGTCTACAAATGGGATGCCAGCGGCGGCTACGCCGAGGTCAGTCCGAAGGCCTCGTGAGAATAGTCTGACTCCGAAATGGAGCCGACGGCATCGCGGGCTTGTTGCGAAGATCGTCAGGCCCGGGCTTGGACGATGGCGGGGGACCAAATAAATGCTGTCGGACGCCACGCTGATTGTTTAACGCGCCGGCTGAAAAAACCGCCGCTTTGGATTCAATTGGGCTTGCGCCCAACCCGGATGGGTAGATTATGAGGAGCGGCTTATTTTTGCTGTCCAAATCTATTGGAGGTTGAAATGAAGATTTTTTTTCCGATCCTGGCGGTTACTGTTCTCGTCATCGCGATCTCGAGTTCGTTTTCGAGTGCCTTCGCCTACCGCCCCGCGGGGGGTCATCGCGCGGCACAGATGAGTGGATCCGATGCGACCTATGGTTCGACTGGGAAATGTAAGGCTGGCAATTGCAGTGGCAAGGTAAAAACCAAAGGAATGGGCCAGAAGACCAAATGAACGCGTCCAATGCTCGTGCCGAGGGGCAAACGGCCCCAGCCTGGAAGCCGGGTCTTTTTCCTTTAAGCCGCCACCGGGCTCTGCGGCGATTTGCTGGCAGATTTCGATCCTGGCGCGCTTGATCCGCCTAATCCCAATAAAGGCGGACACGGGCATCGATAAAGCAAGATGCGACTGCTGCTTGCATGCAAGCGGCAGTCGTGGATTTGCTTGCCTTGACGATCTTTCATTCCATTCATCATCCATCTTTAAGATCGTCATTGCGAGCGTGAGCGAAGCAATCCATGGCGCGGCGAGGAAGCTGTTGATTGCGCTCCTCGCAATGACGGCCGAAGCATCCGGGCATCCACGTCTTTGCGGCAACAAAACAAGAAAGACGTGGACGGGCGAGACATAGGCGAGCGGAAGCGACGCCGTCCTTCGGACGGCTATGCCCGGCGATGACGAGAGCGGCGACCCGGTTTCCAATCGCTCGATGATTCCTGCATGCTGCACGCGCGGCAAACAAGTAACCGGCGCGGCCGTGGCCGGGGTGCCGCTGCGGAATCAATAGTACTCTAGGCAATTAGTACGACGACGGTCGAAACCGTCGGGCGTCCCTTGTCACCCGCTGCATTTGCGGGCCAGAATGGGCCGGAAAGGCGGTACGTTTCTGTCTTCGCTCGACCGACGCAAGCATGAAACCGGTGGACTCGGCCGCCGAAGCGGCAACGCGTTTGATTTTTGAATCATCCCAGCAGAGCAAGGAGAGCACGTATGAGACACCTGCGCATGATCGGCCTCACGCTGGCGGCGGCGCTCTTCGCCGGGCAGGCGAATGCAGAACAACTGACCGGGACGCTGAAGAACATCAAGGAGACCGGTACCATAACCCTCGGCTTTCGCGATTCCTCGATCCCGTTTTCCTACCTGGACGACAACCAGAAGCCGATCGGCTTTGCGATGGACATCTGCTACAGGATTGTCGACGCCGTGAAGAAGGAACTCAAGCTCGACAAGCTCGACGTCAAGCTCAATCCGGTAACGTCATCGACCCGCATTCCACTGCTCGCCAACGGCACCATAGACCTCGAATGCGGCTCGACCACCAACAATGCCGAGCGTGAGAAACAGGTCGCTTTCACCAATACCCATTTCCTGACCGCCAGCCGCTTCGTTTCGAAGAAATCCGCCAAGATCAACTCGATCGACGATCTCAAGGGTAAGCCGGTGGTCTCGACCGCCGGCACCACCAACATCAAGCAACTCACGGAAGCCAATGCCGCCCGCAGCCTCGGTGCCACCATCATCCCCGCCAAGGACCATGCCGAAGCATTTCTGATGGTCGAGACCGATCGCGCGGTCGCCTTCGTGATGGACGATATCCTTCTGGCGAGCCTCGTGGCGGGATCGAAGGACCCGGGGGCCTATACGATCTCGACGGATGCCTTCTCGAAGCCCGAGCCCTATGGCATCATGCTGCGCAGGGACGATCCGGCATTCAAGAAGGTGGTCGACGGTGCGACTGCGGCGCTTTACCAGAGTGGCGATGGCCAGAAGCTCTATGACAAATGGTTCATGCAGAAAATTCCGCCGAAGGGATTGAATCTGAACACCCCGATCGCCCCGGAGCTCAAGCATGAATTTGCCCACCCGTCGGATTCGCCCGATCCCGCTTCTTACAAGGCGATGTAAGGCTTCGTGAGCTATCACTGGAACTGGCACATCTTCTGGGAGCCGGCCCCTAGCGGGACCGGCACCTATCTCGACATGCTGCTGGCGGGCCTCGTTCTCACCATCGAGACCGCACTTGGTGCCTGGATCATTGCGCTCGCGTTCGGATCGATCGTGGGCGTCCTGCGCACGCTGTCGTCGCAGACCGCGTCACGGATCGGGTTTCTCTATGTCGAGTTCTTCCGCAACATGCCGCTGTTGGTGCAGTTGTTTCTCTGGTTCTTCGTGTTGCCGGAACTGTTGCCCCATGCGTGGGGGCTTTGGCTGAAGCAGGTCCCGAACGCGCCATTTTACACCACGATGATCGGCGTGGGGCTGTTCATGTCGGTACGCGTGGCCGAACAATTGCGGGCGGGCATCGGATCGCTGCCACGCGGACAAAAGCTGGCAGCGACGGCGCTCGGCCTGACGACCGCACAGTCCTATCGCTACGTGCTGCTGCCGATCGCATTCCGCATCATCATGCCACCGCTGACGTCGGAATTTCTCAACACCATCAAGAACACCTCGGTTGGAATTACCATTGGCCTGATCGAACTGACCGGCGAGGCGCGTTCGATGCAGGAATACTCGTTTCAGGTGTTCGAGGCTTTCACCGCGGCGACCGTGCTGTACCTGCTGGTCAATATCGTCGTCGTCGTCGCCATGCGCCTGCTCGAGCGGAGCCTGGCGATCCCCGGCTATATCACCGGGAAGTGAGCTTGCGCTCATGATCGCCAATTTCGACTTTGACGTCATCCGCCGCTCGCTTTCCTATCTGTTTTTCGACGGCATGACGTTTACGCTGATGCTGACCGGCCTTTCTGCTGGCGGCGGTCTCGTGTTTGGCACGCTCATCGCGCTGATGCGCCTGTCGAGCTTCAGGCTGCTCGGCCGTATCGCGGGCATCTACGTCGACTTGATCCGCTCGCTGCCGCTGGTGCTGGTGATCTTCTGGTTCTATTTCCTGGTTCCCTATATCGGACAATGGCTGACCGGATCCTCGCAGCCGGTTCGGGTCGGCGCGTTCACTTCCTCGCTCGTGACCTTCATCATGTTTGAAGCGGCGTATTTTTCCGAAATCATGCGCGCCGGTATCCAGTCGATCTCGAAGGGACAGCCCGCCGCCGCCCAGGCGCTCGGCCTGACCTACGGCCAGACCATGCGCTACGTCGTGCTGCCGCAGGCGTTCCGCAACATGCTTCCGGTGCTGCTGACCCAGACCATCGTCCTGTTCCAGGACACCTCGCTGGTGTACGTGGTGTCGATCACGGATTTTCTAGGCGCGGCGAGCAAGGTCGCGGAACGTGACGGGCGGCTGGTCGAAATGTACCTGTTCGCCGCGGTGGTCTATTTCGTGATCTCCTGCCTTGCGTCATTCGGCGTCAGGCGTCTTCAGGCGCGTATCGCCTTCGTTCACTAGCGAGAGCTTCATGATCGAGATCAGCCATGTCGACAAATGGTACGGGCCGAGCTTCCAGGCGTTGAGGGATTGCACCACGAATGTGGCCAGGGGCGAAGTGGTGGTGGTGTGTGGTCCGTCGGGTTCGGGTAAATCGACCTTGATCAAATGCGTCAATGCGCTCGAGCCGTTCCAGAGCGGCGAAATCAGCATCGACGGCATCAAGGTCAACGATCCCAGGACCAACCTGCCGAAACTGCGGGCCCGCGTCGGCATGGTGTTTCAGCATTTCGAACTATTCCCGCACCTTCGGATCATCGACAATTTGTGCCTCGCCCAGCAGAAGGTGCTGCGACGATCGCATGACGAGGCGGTAGCGAAGGCCGCAAGCCTGCTCGACCGGGTCGGGCTCAAGGAATACGCACGCAAATACCCGGCCGAATTGTCCGGCGGCCAGCAACAGCGCGTCGCCATTGCGCGGGCACTGGCGATGGATCCGGTTGCCATGCTGTTCGACGAGCCGACCTCGGCGCTCGATCCGGAAATGATCAGCGAGGTGCTCGACGTCATGGTCGACCTCGCCCGCGACGGCATGACCATGATGGTGGTGACCCACGAAATGGGCTTTGCCAGCAAGGTCGCGCGCCGCGTCATTTTCATGGACAAGGGAGAGATCGTCGAAGACGCACTCAAGACGGATTCTTCGGCAGTCCCCGCAGCGACCGCGCGCAAAAATTCCTGTCCAAGATTCTATCGCACTAGCCTGGTCGCCTTGCTTCATCGCCGGTCGAAGAAACGTCACCAGTTCGAAATGCTGGCTGCGCTACGCCCAACTCAGCCCTCATATCACTTGTCGCGCAGGCGCGCTCAGTTTTCGAGCGCGCCCGCTTTTCGGTCAAAAGCGTTGTCCGCTTACCTGGCGATGGCAGCCTGGGCTGCCGCGATTTTTGCCTTTACGGCATCGAGATTGAAGCTCGCGCCTTTTTGCATTGGCGGAAACTCGATCGCTGTCATCGCCAGCTTTTCCACTTGCTGCTGAACAAACACAAACCGCCAGAATTCGTATTTGAACCAGTCGAAGTATTCCTGCGCGCCATACTTGGTTCCGCTATCGGGCCAGCCGGTCCGCTCGAAAGGATCAAGGCGAAGGTTAATCAGGTAGGGCACGTCAGGCTTGGTTTTTTCACCAAGCCAGCCTGCGGGCTGGTCGATGAAGCGATATTTGAAGTCGTCGATGCGCACGGCACCCAGTTCGCTTTCGCCGAAGTACCAGATTTCGTGTCGGTTCGATGGCCCCTTTCCGGTAATCATGTCCATTTGGTTATAGCCGTCCAGATGGCATTTGTAGCTGGTGTCGCCGATCTGCTTGCCCTTCTTCAATTCTTCGCCGATGTTCGGGTTTCCGGCGGCCGCAAGGAAGGTTGGAAACCAATCCAGCCCGGAGATCATGCCGTTTTCGACCTTGCCCGCCGGCACCTTGCCCGGCCAGCGGATCATGCAGGGTACGCGGAAACCGCCTTCCAGGACTGTGCCTTTGCTCTGTGCGAACGGCGTCTGTCCTCCGTCCGGCCAGGTGAACACCTCGGTGCCGTTGTCGGTGGTGAAAACCACAATCGTGTTGTCATCGACGCCCATATCCTTGAGCTTCTTCATCACGATGCCGACGTCGTCGTCGAGCTGCGCCATACCGGCTTCATGGATGGTCCAGCCGTTCTTGGAGTTTCGTAGCGCCTCGTACTTGGGCGACAGGTGCGTGACGATATGCATACGCGTCGGATTGAGCCAAACGAAGAACGGCTTGTTGTCGGCCTTGGCCTTGTCGATGAACTTCAGCGCTAGGTCGCGGATTTCGTCGTCCACGGTTTCCATCCGCTTGGGATACAGTGTGCCCGCGTCCTCGATCTTCTGTTTGCCGACCTTGCCCCAGCGCGGATCCACGGTGGGGTCGTCGACATTGGTCGCATAGCAATGGACCATGTTGCGCGGACCGACGGTGTTCAGCAACTCCTGAGGGTAGCCGGGATGTGCTGGATCTTCCATTGCATCAAGGTGGTACAGGTAGCCGAAGAACTCATCGAAGCCGTGCACCGTCGGCAAAAATTCGTTTTTGTCGCCGAGGTGGTTCTTGCCAAACTGGCCGGTGGCGTACCCCATTCCTTTGAGCGCGGTGGCAATTGTAACCGCCTGTGCCGGTATGCCGATGGGAGCGCCGGCCTGGCCTACCGTGGTCATGCCGGTCCGTATCGGAAGTTCGCCGGTTATGAAGTTGGCCCGGCCCGCCGTGCAGCTCGCTTCCGCGTAGTAATCGGTGAACAGAATGCCTTCGGCGGCGAGCTTGTCGAGGTTGGGCGTCCGCCCGGCCATCATGCCACGGTGATAGGCCCCGATATTCCACATGCCAATGTCGTCGCCCATGATGACAATGATATTCGGCCGCTGCCCGGCGGTCGCGGGCGCTGCCGCTTGTTGCGCTTCCGCAGCGCCTGTTAATCCGACGGCCGAGAGCGCCGAGGCGGCGACGAGAGAACTACCGCTCAAAAGCAGATCGCGGCGTTTCAATCCGGCGCCTGCAGGCTCCGTTCCTGTCTCAAAATGTTCTGGAGTCTTGTTGTTACTCATGACGAGTTCCTCTTCCTGTTGAAGTACCTGAAACCGATATGACTTGCAGAGGTGCCAACCGGATCTGCACGACGTTCGAACCGTCTGCAGCTGGACGATTGCGAAGCAGCGAGATTCATCACCAACTCCCGGCTGCATGCCGGGCGGCATGCATTGCTTCATCAATCTAGTGATTGAATAGCTGCTCGGCCGCTATGCGGTTTCGGCAGAAATGCTCCTACGTCCATTTCGGTCATGGAGAGTCCTGCGCGCCGCACCGTTTGTGGTAGGTATTTTGCCGCCGCTCAAACCAAGTTTTATATGCGAAAACCTCTGGATTTCCGATCGAATATTTGCCGCTTTCGCATATACTGGCTGCATGCAGCACGTTAGCCTCTGACTAGCGCTGGTCCAACTGTTAGGCGCGAGGCCTTTGATTGGCCGGAGAAATTTCGTCCGACCGTACATGGCCGCTAAACGGAGCAACGGCTATGAACCCAAGCGATCCCGGGATAGACCGTCGCACCCTGCTGTCGACGGTATTGCTTTCCGCCATGTCCGCGCCGTTGTTGTCTCTCTCGGCGTCGGCTCAGACCGCGACTTCGGGCAGTGCGCTGTCGTCATGGAACGATGGACCTGCAAAGCAGTCGGTTCTCGACTTCGTTCGAGACACGACGGATCGGGCAAGTTCGAAATTCTTGCCTCCCGACGAACGGGTGGCAACCTTCGATCAGGATGGGACGCTTTGGGTGGAGCATCCGGTCTACAGCCAGATGATGTATTGCCTCGACCGAGTGCCCATGCTGGCGAAGGAAGAGCCCGCGCTGAAGAAACTGCAGCCGTTCAAGACGGTAATCTCGGGTGACCGAGAGGCCATTGCCAAACTCCCATTGCACGACCTCGAAAAGACCATCCTCGTCACGCTCTCCGGGATGACCACCGATGAGTTCGAGGCCGAAGTCAGAAAATGGCTCGCCACTGCAAAAGACCCGCGCTGGAAGAGGCCCTATACCGAACTCGTCTACCAACCCATGCAGGAGTTGATGGTCTATCTGCGCGCAAATGGCTTCAAGACCTACATCGTCACTGGCTTCGGTCAGGACTTCGTGCGCCTGTATTCGCAACGGGTCTACGGCATCCCGCCTGAGCAGGTGGTCGGGTCAGCGCTCGCCGTTAAATATGCCTATGACAAGGGCGGCAAGCCGATCCTGATCAAACAACCCAAACTCATGCTGAATGACAACGACGCCGGTAAACCGGAGGGCATTCACCTGATGATAGGGTCGGCGTCCGAACGCCTCTTTCGGCAACTCGACCGGAGACAGGCAGATGCTGGAATACACGGGAGCGGGCGACGGCGCGCGCCTGTCAGTGCTGGTGCTGCACGACGATGCGACGCGTGAATACGCCTATGGCCCCGCGCAGGGTCTGCCAGATACCAAGGTCGGCGCATTCACTCCTGCGCTTTATGCCGAGGCAAAGCAGAAAAACTGGACCGTGATCAGTATGAAGAATGACTGGAAGAAGATTTTCTCGTTCGAATAGCCCATCGATGGCTGGCGAGGCAAAAAACAAAATCGCGGGAGGACGACAGTGTCACGATTGGCGCGATCCAATTCAAGCATCATCCTGGTTGTATGCCTTTTCATGCTCGCCCATGGCACGTCCAGTTACGCTCAGCAAACGACGGGGCAGCTTTTGATATCGTCGGGATTCAACCCGATCGCCGCGACTACGCCAGAGATGATGACGCGATTGATGTCATTTCCGGCAAATAAATTCGTTTTGCGGCATAAAGGAAGTCGCCCCTACTATGTCTACGCCGATCCCTCGGGATGCACCTGCGCCTATGTCGGCAGTGTGGCTGCGCTCAATAAATATCGCGCGGCCTTTGGGGCGTTGCCGGCGGACACGCTGTCGGCCGGCGGTTTTACGGATCCCGAGCAGAACTTGATCAACAGCATGGACAATGATGATGCGGGGGCCCAATTCAACGACGACGTATTCGGTCCGGACTTTTAGATTCTCCCGCGGTCGCAATCCGGCTGCTTTGGCGCCGTTTCGGTGGGCATGAGCCGACACGATCAACATGTCGACCGTTTCGAGTTGGGACGCGGTCT
>Ga0208220_1000296_pt1 | contig 20642 bp, 16 predicted proteins | sample NGESurdeep092012_9_FD_184484 | JGI IMG/M metagenome (GOLD analysis project Ga0208220, IMG submission 184484) | Arctic peat soil microbial communities from Barrow, Alaska - NGEE Surface sample F53-1 deep-092012 (SPAdes) | ecosystem: Environmental > Terrestrial > Soil > Wetlands > Peat ...
AGCCCGTTCAGCAGGCGGAGCCCGTTCAGCAGGCGGAGCTCATGCAGCCCGCGGAGCTCATGCAGCCCGCAGACCCGGTGCAGCCCGCGGAGCGGGCCTGGTCGCCCCCGGCAGACCCCGCCCCGCCCGCAGACCTCGCGCCAGCAGCAGAGCCGGTGCAAGCTGAGGAGCCCGCTCCCGCGCCCGCGGAGGCGGCCTGGTCGCCCCCCGCAGACCCGGACTCGCCGGTCGAGCACGCCCTCAACCCGGTCTGGCCCGGCGGGCCCGGCCACGCCGCCGAGCCGGCCCCGTTCGTCCCCGAACCCACCTCAATCGAGGCGATCCCGGCCTACGACGAGGCAGAACCAGCGCCGCTCGGCGTCCTGACCTCGGCCAACGGCCCGACCATCCTCCTCGACCGCGCCTACGTGCTCGGCCGCGACCCGCGCCGCGACCCGGCGGTGGAGAACGGCTACGCCGAGCCGGCCCTGCTGCAGGATCCGGAGAACGTGATCTCGCGCGTGCACGCCTACGTCGCCGTCAACAACGGGGTCGTGCTCATCCGCGATGCCTCCTCGCTCGACGGGACCTACATCAGCCCGCCCGGCGCCGAGCAGTGGACCCGGGTCGGCACCGAGCCGAGCGAGCTGCCGCCCGGCTGGAGCCTGCGCATCGGGGGGCAGGTCCTCACCTACAACCCGGCCGGGCCGGCCGACCTGCGCTGACTGGCCCGGTCGCCCGGCTCACCGGCGTCGGGCGGGCTGGGACAGGATCTTGTCAAGCAGCCAACCGCAGGCCCCGATGATCAGCGCGATGTCCAGGTAGTGGCAGGCCATCGCGCCCAGGAAGGTCGGGCCGCCCCAGGCGTTGGCGGTGAAGTTCGGGTTGAGCCCGGCCGTGACCTGCTCGCCCACCCGCCAGCAGCAGTAGCCGATCAGCGCCAGCGGCGGCAGCGCCGCCAGCAGACGCCACGAGGCCTGCCGCGCGGTCGCCAGCAGGCGCGCCGCGGCGTTCCTGCCCAGCGGGCGAGCAGCAGCAGGCGGCGGCTGCCCCGGCCGAACCGGCGGCCGTGCCGCCACCGGGCGACGCCGTACAGCGCGCAGGCCACGGCGGCCACGGCGAGCTGCTGTCCCCAGGCCGACGTGCCCGGGGCCGGCGATTCCCGGATCGGCGAGCGGTGCAGGTACTCGACGAAGCCGGTGGCGATCCCGACGGCGGTGACGCCAGCCGCCGCGGCCGGCCGCCTTGGTCATCGGCCACATGGCAGAGGACGTCACCGCGTTCGGGATCGTGGTACCCGTGCAGGACGGCGTCGTCATGTTCCTGGGCGGCGCCGTCTGGGGCGCGGTCACCGAACACGGCGTCACCCACCAGCTGTCCGGAGTACAGGCCCTGACCTGGGTCGACCAGCTCATACCGGGCACGTTCGACCAGCTCGCGATCGGCAGCGCGGCCGATCGGCCGGTGCACGCGGATCCGCTGTCGGACCTGCACAGCGGGGTGGTCCCCGGGCAGGGCTTCGTGCTGACCCGGCTCGCGAGTGCCCGTGAGCCGCTACCAGCCGCAGCGGATGCTGACTCCGCCCCGCCGGTGTGGGTCACCGCCCGCCGAGACGCCCGAGTCCGCGGCCCAGCCCCGTCAGGGAAGTCGACCCCATCCGCGGCCCAGCCCCGTCAGGGAAGTCGACCCCATCCGTGGAGGCAGTCCCGTCGTCCGTCGAGGCCACCCCCTCCGCACAGGCAGACTGGACGACAGATCCGATTCAGGCGTCGGAACCGCCCCCGACCGCCGACGCGGCCGAGCCGGCACCGTTCCACACCACCGATGCCTGGACCCCCTCCCCGGCCGAATATCAGCATCCGATCGACGCGGTGCCGGCTGACACGCGTCTCGAGCCCGCCGTGCCGTCCCAGCCGGCTCGCTCGACGGCGACCGCGCCCGCGCCGCTCGGGGTCCTGAAGTCGGATAACGGGCCGGCCATCATCCTCGATCGTGCCTACGTGCTCGGCCGTGACCCCTACCGCGACCCGGCCGTAGAGAGCGGCAGCGTCGCTCCGATCCTGATGCAGGATCCGGACAACGTGATCTCGCGGGTGCACGCCTACGTCTATCCCGAGAACGGGATCCTCATGGTCCGCGATGCCTCCTCGCTTGACGGGACCTACATCAGGCCGCCCGGTGCCGACGAGTGGGTGCGGATCGACACGCAAGAGCCGAGCCAGCTGCCGCAGGGCTGGAGCCTGCGTATTGGCGGGCAGGTCCTTACCTATAGCGCCCGTCAAGCCGACGCCGGGTGACACCGGGCCCGCCGGGTTCACCTGAAGTTCGGGTCGAGTCCGGCCGTGACCTGCTCACCGACCCGCCGACAGCAGTAACGCGTCGCGCAATTGCGTCCTGGGGTCCGCCGCCGACCAGGCCCTCCGCGACCTCACCGATCAGGCCCGGGCCCAGGCCCTCGCCGCCGTCCCGTCAGAACCCGGCCCGTCAGAACCCATCCCGACACAGGACGCGTGACGGTGCGTCGTCCACGGCACCCGGGTCACTGGACCGAGGGAGTCACCCCGGTCCGTTCGGGATAAAAGGCTTTGATCTTCTGACTGGGTGGCGTGTTCTGTCTCCAGGTTGCGGCGAAGGTTAGCCGGGCACCAGGATCGACGCCTCCGCGGTACGGCACAGGTCCGCGAGCGTCGCGAGCACGGCGAGCCCGATGGTCAGCGCTTCCGCGGGTTCTATCGCCTTTTCGCTGATCAGGCAGTCGAGCGGGTTGCCTTCGGATTTGCCGCCGAGTTGCCGCATTGTCTCGGCGTCGGCGGGGTCTGCGTCGAGGCGGTAGAAGTCGGCCGCCGCCCGCAGGAGCGTCTCGGCCAGCACCTTGCCGCTGGGTTTCTGCGTGCAGTTCAGCTCCGCGAGGGCGGCGTCGAGGCGCGGCCCGAGATAATCCAGCACGTCCCTGAGCGGGTCGAGACCCACGACCGCCCAGGTCGCATCCACGAGGCAGCAGGCACCCAGCAGGAAGACGGGCGCGTCGTCCTCGGGAAAGCCTCCCTCGACGCCGCCGATGGGCTGGCTTCCGCGACCGTCCGATGCGGCGTACTGGACCTCGGCATCGACGGCCGGGCCGAGCAGCCGGATGACCCTCGTCACCAAGGGATCGGTAACCGGGACCCGATCCAGGACCACGGCACGGATCAGGGTCGAGACGGCGACATCCCAGTGTCCGGTGTCAGCGGCGAAGGCCTCCGCCGAAGGTATCTCCGCCGTCGCGAGCCGCGGGGCCACGGCATACTTCTTCATTTGCGACTCTGCGAAGAAGCGGTCGCCAGCCGAACCATCCGCCCAGTTCGGGACCTGCGCGGCTTCCGGCTCGGCCCCACGCCGCCACAAGCGGCTGACCGCCGCTAGATGCTCATGCCTCGCCTTGAATATGTCGTTGAGGCTCTTCGAGGCCCGGGCCACCTGCGCCAGGGCTCGCCGGCCTTCGAGGTCCGCCCGCGACGTCCCGATACCTTGCCGCCGCTGCTTCTTCTGGTTGCTCGCCTTGCCCATGATCCTCCGTACAGCGCCTTCGGCGGTGTCAGTAGCTACCTCGGCCAGATCGGCTGACCGTTCCCGTCAGATAGCCGCGACCGCTACGTTGGCCGTCGTCAGGTCGAACCGGGCGGGGTCGTAGTCGCCGGCCCATTCGCGGATCTCGTCGCGCTCGGCGCTCAGCGGTCCGGCGAGCAGCGTCTTGAGGTCGGCGAAGCCGGGCGCGCCACCGCTGTCCTCGGGCGGGCAGGCGCCCTCGCCGCCGGTGCAGGCCGGGTAGACACCGTCCGTTTCCGCTTCCGTGGCTGCCTCGACGGCAACCTCGTGCTCCCAGCCGTCGCCGAAGTCGTACGTGTACCCGATCAGGTCCCCGGGCTTCACCACGTCGCCGAGCCGGGACTGCGTCTCGTCGCTGGCCTGGTTTTCCCTGTCCGGATCGGAGGGGCCGTAGCCGCGGTCGTCGATCGTGAACTCGTGCAGGTGATAGTTCTGCCAGCCCATGGCCGCCTGGATCACCGTGTGCACCCGGTCGAGGGTGTACCCCGCAGGGACGAGTACCCGCCGCCACACCGGCGGGTCGGTGACCTCGGCGAGGGTGATCCGCACCTGCAGCACGGGCTCGCCTGGCTGGGCCATGCCCCGGACCTGGCGGATCGCGTACCGGCCGAGGTCGGTGAGTGTGGCGATGTCCTGTTCCAGGTCGAGCACGACGACGCCGAGGACGTGCAGGGCGGCCATGGCGATCCTGACATCGACGGCGATCGTCCGCCGCAGGGAGTCATGCTGCGAATCGGTAAGCCGCGCGAGCATGTACCGGGCGGCGATCATGTCGTACGCGGTTCCGCTGAGCTCCGTCAGCGGACAGGCCCCCGGATGGTGGAGCAGCGTGGTGAGCAGCGCCTGGCTGATGTCGGTGAAATCGTCTCCGACGATGGAATTGCGCCAGGTGTTCCTGGGGAATATCGGCTTGCCGAGCTTGGGATAGGCCGCAAGCAGCGCCAGCACGAGTTCGAGTGGCTTGTCGGCGAGCGCGGCGTTCTTCTTCACCACCGCGAGCCGGGTGCCGGTCACCCGGACCAGGCGCGCGGCCTTGGCCCACTCCACGACCCGGTTGAGGTTGACCAGTTCCTCGCTGGACTTGGTCTTGAAGACCCGGTCGCCGATCGTCGGGTCGAACGTGTCGCCGGTGCCAAGCGACTCCACCAGGTGGCGGGCGTCGGCGAGGCCGAGGCGGCCGGTCTGCGTGAGCCTGCGCCCGTCGCCGATCCAGGCCAGGAACGAGCGGACCTGGCCGATGAATGCCGCCTTCTCGGCGGCGGCGTGCGACATACCGTTAACTTTAGGACGCTGCGGAGACGGCACGCGGCCGGTTGGCCGGATAGAAGCGCTGGCGCCGAACGGTCGTCCTAAAGACTCGGGCAGCGCCCTCCAATCGCAACTTTTTGATAGTGAGAGTTGGTGTAGGTTGCGATCATAGCAACATTGGCTAAAATGAAGAGGAACTAAGGAGGGGAGTGGCATGACGGAAGGGCTAACCGGTCTCGCCGCGCTTGATGCTCCGGAGGTGTCCGGGGACTCCGGTGCGGATGAGCATGCGGCGCAGGTCGGAGTGCGCGTGGCGGCGGCTCGCAAGCAGGTAGGAATGACCGGGACGCAGCTGGGAGAGTTGACGGGCCTGCGCAAGGACCAGATATCGAAGATTGAGTCGGGTCGGCGCCGACTGGACGTGGCGGAACTGCCTCGGTTCGCCAACGCGCTCGGCGTCACGGTCAGGCATCTCCTCGGCCAGGCTGAGCGTCCCGCATTGGCGGTAGCCGCGCGGCTCGCGGTCGGCGCCGGACCTGAAGCGTCCTACACGGCTCGCCGCCGGGCGCGTCAGCTGTTCGAGATCGACGACCTGCTTACCCAGATCACGCAGATGCCGGCCGCCCGGCCGAGCGCGGCAGGTCAGTTGGTCGCCGAGCAGAGCCGCCTGCGGTTCGGCTCGCTGCCGCCGTCGAAGCAAGCGGCGCAGCGGCAAGGCCGCGAGCTAGCCGAACTGACCCGCCGTGAACTAGATCTGGGTAGTGACGCGCTCGGTGATCTGGCCGGACTGATCGAGCAGCACTTCGCGGTTGACGTGGCGCTGTCACGGCTGGGCACCGAAGTCGACGGGCTGTGCGTGCACAGCGGCCCGGCGGCGCTCATCCTCGCGAGCAGTGACTTCCCCGAAGGCCACGTCCGGTTCACCCTCGCCCATGAACTCGCGCACCACATCCTCGGCGATCCCCGCGAGATCATCGAAGAGGCCGAAGGCGACATGTTCGCGGACACCGCAGCGGAGTGGCGGGCGAATGCCTTCGCCGGGCACTTCCTGGTCCCCGAGCGAGGCGTACGATCGGTCCTCGACTGGCTCGGCGAGACGCCGGGCACCGTCACCGAGCGAGCGGCGGTCGCGCTGATTGCGCACTTCGGGGTCTCGCTCGCAGTCCTCGTGTACCAGCTCAACGTCATCGGCGTCCTAAGCTACAGCGCTGGGCAGCAGCTTCGCGGTCGCGGCGTGGCAACGCTGCTCGCGCAGCACCGGGACGTAGCCCCTACCGGGGCCGCCGCCGGGATCCGGCGCATCCGCCGGTCGCCGGAACGGCTCACCCGCCGAGCGCTGTCAGCCGCCCGCGAGCAGCGGCTGGGCTTGTCGGTCGTCGCATCCCTGCTTGAACGCGACGACGACCAGCAGCTCTGGAACGAGGTCATGGCGGGCCAGGCGCAGGATACGGCCGATCCGGGAATCGTCCTGTGACCGCCGCGCCCGCGGGCGCGGCGAAGCCCGCGGTGTGGTTTCTGGACACCAGCGCTCTCGTCAGCCTGGCCGTCGATTTCCCGCTGCAGCAAGCGGTGCAGGCGACACTATCCTCGCACCGCCGTGTCCTCGTCGCCGCTGTCGTCGCTGAACTCGAGGAGCTGGCGAAGACCGCCGATCGCACTGCGGCATGGGCCGGCATGGCACTGGGCCAACTGCACTGGCTCGGCGAGCCGGTCCGCGTCGATGAGCCGGCAGGAGTGGAACTGGCTGCCGAGATCCAAGAGCAGATCGCCGCCGGACGGCCGTTGAAGCACCCACTTGAGCATTTCGGCGAAGCGGCCATCGTTTCCCTCGCGTGCCGGGCCAAGACGCTGCGGCCGCTGCTGCTCAGCGAGGACTACGATGCCCGCGTCGCAGCGAAGAATCGTGGTGTGGAACCGCTGAGCGTGCACAAGCTCATCCACCTGATGATCAAGCAGGACAAGATAGCCGTGTCTGAAGCGTTCGGCTTCGCTGACGCCTTGAACAAGGCCGGACGCGCCCAGGACTATACCCAAGCCGAGCTGGCGTCCGGTCGGCTCGGCCGCGTTGGCCAGCCATGACACGTGAAGAAGCCAACTGACTCGCGGTGTCAATGACCCGAGATGCTGTCCTGACGGCTTCGGCCTAAATCAGCTACGGCGTTTCCGCGGACTACGCTGCCGCACGCGATTACCGTGGCTGCATGGTGTCGCGTCCAGTTCGCCCACCCGTGGGCTTGTTCGATAACCCGGTTCGTGTCTTCAGTTTGGACGAGCTCGCGGAGACCGTGCGCGCGCTGGAGCGGGCACGGCCCAGCCGGACGATGGAAGAGCTGGCCAGCTCGGTGTTCGCCGAGCTGGCTATGAAGCGGACGCGGCGTGCCGAGGAACTGGTCGCCGAGGCCATCCGGATGGCGCGGGCGCGTCCGCCGCGCGCCGAGATCATCGGTTCGCGGTGGCAGGCCAGCAGCCAGGAGGTCAGAGACTGGGCCGTCAGCGCGGGCTTCGAGGCCGGCGATGACGGCAGCATTCCGGAACAGGCGATCGCGGCATATAACGGGACGCATCCCGACCGGCCGTACTGAACCGGACACCCGAGCCCATAAACAGAGGGAGTCACCCCGGTCCGTTCGGGATGATCGGTCTTGATCTGGTCCTGCGGAGAGTCGGCTTTGGTGGTGATTTAGTTCCGCATGGCGGGGAAACGCGGAATGCTATCGGCATGCCAAGTCAGGAACTCGTGGAGCGGGTCGCACAGCTCCGCCGTGATGGCCGTACTCCCAAGGAGATCGCTCGCGCGCTCGGCCTTAGGCCCGCCGAGGTGGCGCCGCTGATCAGGGCCGTCGGCGTCGCCGCGCCCAGGCGAGAGGCCGAGGTGGTCGGCTGCTGGGTCACCGACGACTGGTCCGAGAGGCTCACGGTGCGCGGCCATCCAGAATGGCCGGGGGTTCCAGCGGCCGAAGACGGCGAGTCCGGCGGCCTGGTGGGCGTGCTCGTCGCCCGGGAGCGCGGCAGCAGTGTATCCGCGTGCGGGTACCTGGTCGATCTCTGGTCCCTGGGCGTCAAAAACTGCATGGGCCCCAAGACCATGGACCGGCGCAAGCTGCCGGATTTCATGAGCTTCTTCTTCCGCTCCTTCAGCCGCCCGCCGGTGCCGGCGCCGCTGGACCTGGCGCGGCACGTGGTGTTCGGCGCGGTGGATTACGGGCGCGGCCTGGGTTTTGAGCCGCACCCCGACTTCGCCAAGTGCGCCGGGCACCTCGGCGAGTGGGCCGGGCCGAGCGACATCACCTTCGGGCGCGACGGGATGCCGATGTATGTCCAAGGGCCGCACGACGACGTGTACGCCATCATGTCGACCTTGCGGAAGACGGTCGGCGACGGGAAGTTCCACTACGTCAGCCGGATCGGCTGACGCCGCTATCGTTTCCGGCGCTTACAAGGCCGCGACGGCCTGGGCCGGGTCGGCCTGTGGCGGCCCGCTTGGCTCCCAGTCGCCGTCCGAGCGCGCATACGGATACCAGCGCAGGTCATGGCCGAGCCGAAGCTGGAGGCGGCCGGCGGTGACCCGGTTGCCCTGGACGCGTTCCGCCTCGCCCGTCTTCGAGCGCAGCACGTTCCCCGCTGCCTTGAGCAGGTCGGCGGACTCCGGCTCGTCCGCGACCGGGTCCCATTCGCGGTGCAGCAGCTCAAGGCCGCCCAGCCCGCCGTGCCGCCAGGCAAGTGCCTGCCTGACCAGTTCGCGGGCACCGATCCCCGAGCGCGCGGCTATCGGGCCGAATGCAGGCGTGCCCAGCGTCCGCGCCGCCCTGCGGGCAAGATCCGCGTCCGCGCTGAGGCCCAGCCCGGCGTCGGCGCTGAGCCCCACGGCCATCTCCCATGCCCGGGCGGCCGCGTCCGCCGCCAGCTCATGCAGGTCACTGCCCAGCCCGGCCCGCCAGGCCGGCGGGTCTACCGGGAGAGCCGCGGGCTGCCCGGGACGCGCGGGCGGCAACGGCGGGGCGGGAATCTTCGCCCACGGCGCCGGCTCGTCGAAGGCATCCCTCGCGTCCACCCCCTCGTCGCTAGCGGCCCGTCCGGCATCGGCCCGCGACCCGGCCACCGCGGCGGCCTTCGCCTCGTCGGGCGTACCGCGCCGCCGCGTCCGCACCCCGGCAAGCACCTGGTCGCGGCTGCGGCCGCGCAGCAGCAGGAGCACGAACGGGTCGGCGTCAAGCGCGTCGGCCACGAGGTAGCAGGCGGCAGCCGAGTGCTTGCACGGGTCCGCGTCGTCCGGGCAGCTGCACCGCGGCCCGATCTCCCCGCCGCCCGGCAGCAGGTCGAGGCCGGCGGAAGCCGCGTCTTCGGCGATCTGTGGTGGCAGCTCGCCGTCAAGCAGCGCGGCGGCGTGGCCGAGCCGGGCGGAGATCGCGGTGAGCACCCGGTCCCACTCCTCGTCGGTGAACCGCCGCACCCGGATCCTGACCTCGTACGGCACCGTCATGCGGCCCTGTACCTGGGCTCGCGCCTCGCCTGGTGCCAGGGTCAGTTCGCCGACCGCGCCGCTACGCGCGTATTCCCGGCCGCGCGGCAGCCGGTTCGGGTCAAGACGCGCCCGCTGCTCAAGCGCCTCCACCCACGCGGCGCCCCACCAGGTCCGGCCGAATTCCGCGCTCACGTCCGCGCTCATGACGCGGCCCGGAGGCTGACGAGCTCAGAGAGCTCGCCGTCCGACAGGTCGGCGATCCAGCGCTCGCCCGACCCGATCACGGCGTCGGCGAGGTCGCGTTTCTTCTCAAGCAGAGCCGCGATCCTGTCTTCGAGGGTTCCCTCGGCGATCAGCCGGTGCACCTGCACCGGGCGGTCCTGCCCGATCCGGTAGGCCCGGTCGGTTGCCTGATCCTCGACCGCCGGGTTCCACCAGCGGTCGTAGTGCAGCACGTGCGTCGCCCTGGTCAGGGTCAGCCCGGTGCCGCCGGCCTTGAGCGACAGCAGGAACACCGGCACGCCGCCCGCCTGGAACTCCGCCACCATCTCTTCCCTGCGCCGCACGGGCACGCCGCCGTGCAGGAAAAGCGAGCCGATCCCGCGCGCGTCGAGATGCTGCTGAAGGAGCGTCGCCATCTGGGTGTACTGGGTGAAGACAAGCATCGACTCGCCGCCGGCCACGATCACGTCGGTCAGTTCGTCGAACAAGGCCAGCTTTCCCGAGCGGCCAAGCAGTGGCCCTGGCTGCTTCAGGTACTGCGCCGGGTGATTGCAGATCTGCTTCAATCCGGTGAGCAGCTTGAATACCAGTCCGGCACGCTCGATCCCCTGGGCGGTGGCGATCGCCTGCATCGTCTCCCTCACCATCGCCTCGTACAGCGTGACCTGTTCGGCGGTCAGCGCCGCGATCTGGTCGGTCTCGGTCTTGGGCGGCAGCTCGGGCGCGATCCCTGGATCGGTCTTCTTCCGCCGCAGCAGGAACGGCCGGATCAGCGCGGCGAACCGCGCGGTGGCGTCGGCGTCCCTGTACAGCTCCACCGGCCGTGCGATCCGGCTGGTGAACGCCTCCAGATGGCCGAGCAGGCCAGGCGTCGTCCAGTCCAGGATCGACCACAGCTCAGACAGCCTGTTCTCCACCGGCGTGCCGGTCAGCGCGATCCGCGCCGGAGCGGGGATGGCCCGCAGCTCGCGAGCGGTCCGCGAGAACGGGTTCTTCGCGTGCTGTGCCTCGTCGGCGACGACCAGGCCCCAGCCGGCCTCAGCGAGCCGCTCGGAGTCGCGCAGCACCACGCCGTAGGTGACCAGCACCACCTCGTCGACGGCCAGGTCCGCCAGGTGCCGCCCGCCGCCGTGAAACCGTCGAACCGGGATCTGCGGGGCGAACCGCCTGATCTCGCGCTCCCAGGTGCCGAGCAGCGAGGCGGGGCACACCACGAGCGTCGGTCCCGCCTTGAGGTCACGCCGGTGCAGGTGCAGCGCGATGATCTGGATCGTCTTGCCCAGGCCCATGTCGTCGGCGAGGCAGCCGCCGAGCCCGGAATCGCACATCCCGGCCAGCCACGCCAGCCCGCGCCGCTGGTAGGGCCGCAAAGTCGCGTTGAGCCCTGGTGGCGGCTCGACCGCTTCCGGCTTCGACCCGATGCTCGCGATCCGCGCGGCGAGGTCAGCCAGCGGGCCTTCGGCGGTGACCTTGACGGTCTCGCCGTCGATCTCCGCCTCGCCCGCCAGCACGGCGCCGAGCGCCTCGGTGGTCCGCATCCGAGTCCGCGGCGGACGGCGCAGCCGGTCGAGCAGCGCCGGGTCGAGGATCACCCAGCGGCCCCGCAGCCTGATCAGCGGTCGTTTCGCCTCCGCCAGGGCGGCGATCTCGTCGGCGTTGAGCAGCGCGCCGTCGAGCGTGAGTTGCCAGCGGAATTCCAGCAGCGCCGCGAGCCCGAATCCTGCTTCGGTCAGCTGCTCAGGAGCCTGCGTCACGGCGGCCCGCAGATCAAGGCCGTCGTCGAGCAGGCTGGACGGCCACATCACCTCGATGCCTGCGCCCGCCAGGGCCTCGGCCGCCGGGCCGAGCAGGCTGGTGAGCGCGTCGTCGTCAAGGTCGATCGCCGACGGACTGGCCTGCTCGAGCACCCGTGCGAGGGGCGGCCACACCGAAGCCCCGCGCCGCAGCGCGAGCAGCAGGTCCGTCTCCGCCTGCGGGCCGAACCTGGCGAGCACGGTCTCCGGCTGGCGCCACAGTTCGGCGGCGTCCACGATCAGGCTGGGGTCGCTGCTGCTGCGCAACTGCAGCACCAGCCGGAACCCTGGCGCGGACGGTTCTTCGCCCGTTTCGTCTTCGGCTAGGTCCTCGTCTTCGGCCAGAAAACCGTCTTCGGCTAGGAAACCGTCTTCGGCCAGCGCCGTCGGCACCGCCTCGATCCGCAGGCTCAGCCGCGCGCCCGCGGCCAGACCGTCCGTGGTGTCCGCGAGCCAGTCGGCGAGGTCGCTGACACCGGTCGGCGCCGTCGCGGCGAACGCCGTCGACGCCGTGGTCCTCGGCGCCGCAGGTGACCGGACTATCGTGTCGGCGATCGCGTCCCACAGGTCGCGGACAAGGGCCTCGGGCGACCGCAGCCGCATCGGCCGCGAGTCGGGCACCGCTAGCGCGTGCGCGGCCGGCGGGAACGCGGCGGCGAGCTCACGCAGCCAGCTGAGATCGGACGGGTCGAGCGGCCCCGCCCGCCAGACGTCCAGATCACCAGGTCCGACCGTCGGCAGCAGCCGCCCGCGGGCCACCAGGCCCACCCCGGCGGCCGCGGCCGCGGCCCAGACCCGGACGCTGCGCCGCATTCGCAGGCTGTCCTCGCTGCTCAGCAGCAGCGGCAGCGCCTCTGCGAGCGGTATGAGCTCGGCCGAGACCATGCGCTTACGAATCCCGTAGGTACCGCCGGGGAAAACCAGCTCGATCCTGGCAGCACCAGGGACCGGGTTTCCCGGGCCCTTTCCCCACGCGGCGAACGCTCCGCGCCGGGGAATCTCGTTCGGTAGGAAGACCAGCTCACCATCTAGCACGCAACCGCACGATACCGGCCCGGCCCGCACCACCGCCGGAACTTCCCTTACGTGTCCCAATTTGACGCGGAAACCGCCACCGAGATTGTCGAGGTAGCGGAACTAGACCACTGCGGCAGCGCGGATGCGGTTGCCCGCGCACGCTCCCGTTCTTCACGGCGCATCAGGTTCTCACCCCAGCGGTCCGGAGCGCTGTCGGCGAACGCGCCGAACATGGCCTTGCCTGACGGCGTGTGGAACATGCCTGAGGACTTCGGCAGGGCTGGGTCGAGTTCGTAGCTGTCTGGGTTCGTCAGGTAGGAGTCGGCGTACTGGAACGTCGCGGTCTGCCCGCCGCGCTCGTGTATCCACAGCGTGCCCGTGACCAGTTCTCGCCCGGCGATCTCCACGCAGACCTCAACCGGATCCCGCCTGGCCATCAGCCGCGCACCCGTTTCGGCAGGATCTCGTCGGCGCGCAGCCGTCCGACGTCCGTCTGGTAGGGGTCCGCGGCGGTGACGACGCCGTCAAGAATGCCGAGGATGCGCAGCACCCGCAGTAGGTTCTCCGTACTTGCGGTGCCCCTGCCCTGCTCGATCGCGCGCAGCGTGTCCCTGGAGATGCCTGCCCGCTCGGCGACCTGAGCCGTGGTCAGCCGTTGCAGCTTCCGCCAGTCCGACACATGCGTGCCCAGCACCCGAAGCGCCCGCGAGACCGCGAGTGGCGCGACAGCCTTCTCTGAATTAACAGCGGTCATAATCGTCATAATACTCGTCTGCGCGGCCTATAGCCGCCAGTAAAGCCAAGGCGGCGATGATGGGGGTCGGCGAAATCAGCGCTCGAACAACCCGAATAGCAGTGCCTGGCTGCACCCCTGTAGCGGAACGGCTGCGGGTTGGCGCCGGGCTGGTCTGGCTCGCGGCGCGGTCGGCGGCCGACGCCGTCAGGGAACTGTTCGGCTACGCCGAATACGCGGACACCGATCAGCGCCTCAAGGCACTCACCATCGCCCGCGCGCTGAGTCAGGACGCGGCGCCGGCGTGGCGGGAATGGGCGCTGCGGCCCGGGTCCTGCCCGGCGGCCTCGCGCCGGTTGCCATCGCCGCGGCATTGCTGCAGGAGTCACCGGACGATCTGGCGCGGGCACTGCACGACATCAGCGAGTCGGGCCATCCGGACGCGGAGTGGATCCTGGCGACGGTGTCCGGCATCTCACCGGCGGCCGGGGCCTTCTCAAGATCACGCTGAAAGACGTCTCCAAGCCGCCGGTCTGGCGGCGGGTGCTAGTCCCGGCCGGGGTGAGCCTGGGCCTGCTGCACGAGGTGATCCGCCTCGCCATGGGCTGGGACGGCGGGCACCTGCATATGTTCAGCCATGGCGGGTCGAACGATGGCCCGACGGACCTCGACCTCGACCCCGACCCCGAGGACGCGGACGAGGTCCTGCTCGACGACCTGCTCGACGAGCCGGGGGACAAGCTGAGCTACACCTACGACTTTGGCGACGACTGGGCGCACGAGATCCGGCTGGAGAAGATCCTGCCCGCGGACTCCGTGACCGCGCCGCTGACCTGCCTAACAGGCAAGGGCGCCTGCCCCCCGGAGACAGCGGCGGAGCCTGGGGCGCGAGCGGCTTCGACGAGATCGCCTGGCTGCGCGCCAACAGCCCGGCGTGGCGGCTGCTGCGCGCCGAGAACGCGCCGCTGGTGCTGAGCTTCCTGCACCGGGTGTTCGTCGAGGACAACGTCCGCGCCATCCCCGCGGCCGAGCTGGCGAGCCGCCTCGATGACGAGCTGTTCGCGCTGAACGAGCGCACCCCCGGTAGCTTCCCGAAGACGGCCAGGGCCTACCTGGACGACTGGGCGAGCCCGCAGGCCGGCTGGCTGCGCAAGTACTACCCCGAGGGCACCGACGAGCCGCACTTCGACGCCACCCCGGCGGTCGAGAAGGCGCTGGCCTGGGTGCGGGCGCTCGGCGAGCGCGAGTTCGTCGGCACCGAGTCCCGGCTGAACACGATCTTCGAGCTGTTGCGGCAGATCGTCTTCGGCACCGAGCCCGACCCGCAGGCGCGGATCGAGGAGCTGAGCCGCCGCAGGCAGCAGCTGGACGACGAGATCGCCCGCATCGAGGGCGGCGACCTCAGCATGCTCGACTCAAGCGGGGTCCGCGACCGGTACCAGCAGTTCTCGGCCACAGCGCGGGAGCTGCTGGCCGACTTCCGCGAGGTGGAGGAGAACTTCAGGAAGCTGGACAGGCAGCTGCGGGAGAAGATCGCGGGCTGGCACCGCGGCAAGGGCGAGCTGCTCGACGACGTGCTCGGCAGCCGCGAGTCGATCGCCGGCTCCGACCAGGGCAAGTCGTTCCAGGCGTTCTACGACTTCCTGCTCTCGCAGGCGCGCCAGGAGGAGCTGTCCGGCCTGCTCGACAGCGTGCACGAGCTGACCGAGATCGCCGAGAGCGACCCGCGACTGCGGCGCATCCACCATGAGTGGCTCGAGGCGGCCGAGCGCACTCAGGGAACGGTAAGGCAGCTTTCCGACCAGCTCAGAAGGTTCCTCGACGACCAGGTCTGGTTCGAGAACCGCCGGGTGATCGACATCCTGCGCGGCATCGAGTCCCGCGCCCTCCAGCTCCGTGAATCGGGAAACATCCCGATAACGATGGAAATCGACACCGCGACGCCCGCCATCCGGCTGCCAATGGAACGCCCGTTGTACGCCCCGGTTCGCAAGCCCCGCATCGACAGCACCGGGGTAAAGCCGGCGGGCGAGGCCGAGGAGACCGACCCGGCGAAGCTGTTCGAGCAGGTCTACGTGGACCCCGCGCCGCTGCGGGGCGGCGTCCGCCAGGCGCTTCGGCGCACGCCGCAGGTCGGGCTCGCCGAGCTCATCGCGCAGGCGCCAATCACGCACGGCCTTGCCGAGCTCGTCACGTACCTGTCGCTCAAGGACGACGCGTTCGCGATCGTCTACGACGACCGGCACACCGAGCAGGTCACCTGGACGGAGCCCGACGGCCGCGCCCGGACCGCCACGCTGCCCCGGGTCACGTTCACCAGAACCGGGAGCGTGGCGCGATGACCGCGACAACCGAGCCCGACCTCTCGCAGGCCGTCACGCCGCTCATGAAGGGCGTCGTCTACCGAGACATGCACGAGAGGGCCTGGCGGCACCTGCTCGCGCTCCAGTCGCAGGTGCGCGACTACGTCGCCGTGCTCGGCCTGCTTGTCGTCATCGACGAGGCCGAAGGGTACGCGTTCCTCCGCCAGCGTCCCGCCGACGACCCGGACGAGGCGAACCCGCTGCCCCGCCTGATCCCGCGCCGCTCGCTCTCCTTCCATGTGAGCCTGCTGCTCGCGCTGCTGCGCAAGAAGCTCGCCGAATTCGACGCCCATGGCGGCGACTCGCGGCTGATGCTGAGCCGCGAGCAGATCACCGAAATGATCCGGGTATTCCTCCCGCCCACGAGCAACGAGGCCCGGCTGACCGATCAGATCGACGCGCACATCAACAAGGCGGTCGAGTACGGCTTCCTCCGCCAGGCGAAGAACACCGAGCAGGTCTACGAGGTCCGCCGAATCCTGAAGGCCTTCGTGGATGGCCAATGGCTCGCCGATTTTGACGATAATCTGGCTGAATACGCTCACCTGGTAACCGGGGAAGAAGAATGACACAGCCGCTCAGCGGATTCCGCCTGGCCCGTCTTGAGCTGTATAACTGGGGCACTTTCGACAGCCGCGTCTGGACGCTGCACGCGAATGCGCGGACCGCATTGCTCACCGGCGACATCGGCTCGGGCAAGTCCACGATCGTGGACGCGGTCACCACGCTGCTGCTGCCTGCCAACCGCATCTCCTACAATAAGGCGGCCGGCGCGGAGACCCGCGAGCGTTCGCTCCGCTCTTATGTCCTCGGCTTTTACAAGTCGGAGCGCAACGAGGTCACCGGCACCACCAAACCGGTAGGGCTGCGCGACGGCACGAAATTCAGCGTGATCCTCGGCGTATTCCGCAACGAGGGCTACGACGCCACCGTAACGCTCGCGCAGGTGTTCTGGATGCGCAACGCCGACGTCGCAGGCCAGCCGGATCGCTTCTACGTCACCGCGGACCGGCAGTTGTCGGTGGCGGGGGATTTCGACGAGTTCGGCACCGATATCACCCTGCTGCGCAAACGCCTTCGCGCCGACTCGGGAATCCGGGTGTACGACGGCTTCCCCGAGTACGGGAAGGATTTCCGCCGCCGTCTCGGCATCGAGTCGGAACAGGCGATGGAGCTGTTCCACCAGACGGTCTCGATGAAATCGGTCGGTAACCTGACAGATTTCGTCCGCGACCACATGCTCGAGCCGTTCGACGCCGCGAAGGCCACCGCGAACATCATCGCCCACTTCGAGGATCTCACCAAGGCGCACGAGGCGGTGCAGCGCGCCCAGGCGCAGCTCGCCGCGCTCACCCCGCTGCTGAAGGACTGCGACGCGTATGACGGGGTGAATTCCGAGATCGTCGCGCTTAACGCGCAGCGCGATGCGCTGAAGTATTATTTCGCGGCTGCCAAGGCCAAGCTCCTTGAGGGGTTGCTTGAAAATCTTTCTTCCGAACGGACCGGGCTTACCGTCCAACGCGACGGTCTCGACGAACAGCTGAAAGGCCTGCGGGAGCGGGAGACTCAGCTCCGGGTCGAGCGCGCCGGGCACGGCGGCAACCGGCTCGCGGAGATCGAGCGGCAGATCGACGCGGAAGAGAAAACCCGCGCGGCCCGCATGTCGCGATCGCAGCGCTTCGGGACCCTGCTCACCGAGGCCGGCCTGGACCCGGTAGTGACCGCGGAGCAGTTCGCGGGCCGCCGCGGCGAGATCACGACGGCGCGTGGGCGCGCCAGCCAGGCGGCCGACGGCTGCCAGAAACGGCTGAAAGGCATCGCAGGCGACGAGCGCCCGCTGCGCGAGCAGGCCGACAAGGTCAATGCGGAGCTGCGCAGCCTGCGCGAGCGGAAGAGCAACATCCCCAAGCGCAACCTCGACATCCGGCGGCTGCTCTGCCAGGAGCTGAAGCTGGCGGAGTCGGCGCTCCCCTTCGCCGGCGAGCTGATCGCGGTGCTCGAGCACGAGTCGGACTGGGAAGGCGCGGCCGAGCGCCTGCTGCACGGTTTCGCGCTGTCGATTCTTGTGCCGGACGAGCATTACGCGCCCGTCGCCGACTGGATCAACGATCACTTCCTGAACGGCCGGGTGGTGTACTACCGGGTGTCCGCGATGGCGCCAGCGTCCCGCGATGCGCGGCGGCCCCGCCCTCCGGCCCGCTCGGCGACCCGTAATCCGTTGTCGGCCAAGCTGGATGTTCGGGACACGCCGTTCGCGTCCTGGCTGGAGGACGAGCTGGCGACCCGGGCCGACTACGAGTGCGTCGCGACAATGGAGGAGTTCCGCCGCATGCCGCGGGCCATCACGCGGGCGGGGCAGATCAAAGGGTCGGGGGGCCGGCACGAGAAGGACGACCGGTTCCGCATTGATGATCGCAGCACCTACGTGCTCGGCTGGACTAACGAGCGGAAGATCGATGCCGTGCTGCGGCAGGCAGCCGAGCTCCAGGGGAAGCTGAGCGCGCTCACGGATGCCGAGGGCAAGCTCAAGGGGGAGCTGGAAGCCGCGATCAAGCGAGGGCAGGTGCTCGCCAGCCTGGACCAGACCAGCGAGTTCGCCGAGATCGACTGGCAGTCGACGGTCAACGCAGTCGCGGAGCTGAAGGACGAGCACGCCAAGCTCAAGGCGGCGTCCGCCGAGTTGGCCAGGCTGGATGCCGACCTGACGACGGTGACGGACACGATCGCCAACGTCGAGCGCATCAAGTCGGCGGCGGACGGCAGGCTCGGTGCCGTCGAGACCAGGATCGCCGACGCGAATGCCCGGCTGGGTGAAGCGCAGCAGGTCCTCGGTCAGCCCGGCTGCGAGCCGGCCAGGACGCGGTTCAAGGCCATCGGCGACCTGCTCGCCAAGGCCGGCCACGAGCCACCGGTCACCGCCGCCGCCTACGACAAGGCCGAGACCGCCGCCGCCGCGGTGATCGTCGAGATCACCGAGCGGCGGGCCGACCGGAAGGCGCGGCTGAGCAGCCGGATCGTCAACGCGATGGGCGAGTTCCGCCGCCAGTACCCGGTGGAGACATCCGAGCTCGACAACGCCGTCGAGTCCGCGACCGGCTACCGGGAGCTGCACAAGCGACTCATCGACGACGACCTGCCCCGCTTCCAGCAGCAGTTCAAGACCTACCTGAACCAGAACACGATCAGGGACATCGCCGGCTTCCAGTCGCAGCTGAACAAGCAGGCCGACGTGATCAGGGAGCGGATCGACACGATCAACAGATCGCTGGTCGACGTTGACTACAACCCCGGCCGGTACATCAAGCTGCTTCAGCAGCAAACGCCGCATCAGGAGGTCCGCGACTTCCGCGCCGACCTGCGCGCCTGCACGGATGGGGCAGTGTCGGCGGGAGCCGGTGACGGCGACGACCAGTACTCCGAGCAGAAGTTCCTGCAGGTGAGCCGGATCATCGAGCGGTTCCGCGGCCGCGAGGGCCAGACCGAGGCCGACAGGCGCTGGACGCGGTTCGTCACCGACGTCCGCAACTGGTTCCTGTTCTCCGCCTCCGAGCGCTACCGCGAGGACGACACCGAGTACGAGCACTACGCGGACTCGGCGGGAAAGTCGGGCGGGCAGAAGGAGAAGCTCGCCTACACGATCCTCGCCGCGTCCCTGGCCTACCAGTTCAAGCTTGAGTGGGGCGCCGCCAAGTCGCGGACGTTCCAGTTCGCGGTCATCGACGAGGCGTTCGGCCGCGGCTCGGACGAGTCGACCAGGTTCGCGCTCGAGTTGTTCGAGCGGCTCGGTCTCCAGCTGCTGATCGTGACGCCGCTGCAGAAGATCCACGTCATCGAGCCGTACGTGTCCGCCGTCGGGTTCGTCGACAACCCGACGAGCAGCGCGTCCCGGCTGCAGACGCTCACGATCGAGGAGTACCGCGCCCGGCGTGAGGCGCACCTGCTCGCCATCGCTGCCGTGTCAGTCGTCCCCGTCCCCGTCGCCGTGACCTGAGGTGGCGCCGTCGGCCTGGACCCGCCCCGTCGACGTGCGCGAGGCGGTTCGCAAGAAGTGGGGCACCCTGCTGGCTGCCTACGCCGTCGGCCAGGAGTGGGCACCGCTGAACGTCCCGCTGCGCGGCCCCGGTCCGGCCGAGATAGGCGAGCGCCTTGGCGAGGTGCAGAAGTGGGCGGGGGAGTGGGAGCTTGCCGCTGCCGGTGGCCCGCTACGGGTGGAGTACAAGAAGGTCGGCGGCAGGCACATCGGCGCCAACCTGATTCCCGGCCGGGCCTGGGTCGACGGCTATGCGCAGGCCTGGGCGCTGCTCGGCACCGTCGGCGAGGTACGCCGCCTTGCTGCGCTGGCGGAGCAGACCAGCGCTGCGTGCCCTCGCCTGGTGCCGTGGCTAACCAGCCACCCGGTACGCGCCCTCGGCCTGGCTGGCGACTGGGCCCAGCTCCTCGCGACCGTCGCCTGGATCGACCAGCGCCAGGCACCGGGGATGTACCTGCGGCAGGTAGACGTGCCCGGCGTCGACACGAAGTTCATCGAGCGGCACAAGGGCGTGCTCGCCGAGCTGCTTGACCTGCAGCTGGAATCCGGCCGTGTCGATCCGGGGGCCCGTGACTTCGAGGCCCGCTTCCGGTTCCGCCGCAAGCCGGCCTACGTGCGGTTCCGCTGTTCCGCCAACGACAGCGGCGCTGGCGAGAGCGGCTTCAGCGAGCTGACCGTCCGCGCCGACGAGCTCGCCGCCCCGCCCCGTGGCATCACCCGCGCCTACATCGTCGAGAACGAGGTCACCTATCTGGCGTTCCCGCTTGCCGCTGACGCGATGGTCGTCTTCGGTGGCGGATACGCGGTCCCCGTGCTCGAATCGCTAGCGTGGCTCACCGCCCTAGACGTCGTCTACTGGGGCGACATCGACACGCACGGCTTCGCGATCCTGAACCGCCTCCGGCATCACGTCCCGCAGGCCCGCTCCATTCTGATGAACCGCGCCACCCTCATCGCCCACCGCGAGCAGTGGGTCCGCGAGCCGACCCCCACGGCCGCCGCCCTCGACCTGCTCAACCCCGAAGAGCAGGCCCTCTACCGCGACCTGGCGACCGCCGAGTTCGGCCCCGCCGTCCGCCTGGAACAGGAACGGATCAGCTTCGCCTCGATCGAACAGTCCCTGGCCGCCTTGTCTGCGCCCGGTGACGGTGCGGGCGGTGGTGCCGGCGCTCCGACAAATCACCGGTTACAACTGGTATATTGTCGCGTG
>Ga0208220_1000297_pt1 | contig 20633 bp, 30 predicted proteins | sample NGESurdeep092012_9_FD_184484 | JGI IMG/M metagenome (GOLD analysis project Ga0208220, IMG submission 184484) | Arctic peat soil microbial communities from Barrow, Alaska - NGEE Surface sample F53-1 deep-092012 (SPAdes) | ecosystem: Environmental > Terrestrial > Soil > Wetlands > Peat ...
GAAGAAGAGCCTGCACATGGCTCGGGGGAGAAGCCATTTGCCTTTACAGCATAAACCATTACCAGTAAATTATGTTTGTGATTGTTTTGAACTCACCAAATCCCTGCACGGAAATTGCGGGAGAACCCACTTCAGTATGCCGAAATCAGCGCGATAGCAAATACAATTAGTGGCTTGATTCTGGCGTTCATTGCAGGCGTGGCCTATTTCGTCAAGCTGAAGTTGGACCTAAGGCACGATGCGAAGAAGCAACATCAATCCATCCAAATTGCCAACGAGGAAACGCGAAAGAGTAAAAGGGCCGCTTACGACGCAAATATCGTCAGATTAAAGCGCGACATGCACAATATGGCCGCAGCGATGGCCGACGCCACTAACCAAGCGTGCATACAGCGGGTTTGGGATGAGTATCGCGCTTGGTTGCGAATAAACGACCTTCCCCATCTTTCGGGAACCTTGAGGATTCTGGCCCAATACAGTGCTTACGGCGATAATTGGTTGAATTTATCTGATGCCAACGTGCCCCTGTTTGCCGGAAAGCTTAGCGCTTCAATAATGCAAACCGAACTGCACAACTGGACAGATCACGGAACTTGAGGGTAAAAGGTGTCCCGGCCTTCTTCTTGGCTGTGTTTTCAACGTTCCAGTTGAGCAATCCGTTCGAGCAGCTCTTCTTTGGTGGGCTCAGGCATGACGTCTCTAATCCGCTTCCCTTTTTCGCTTGGCCAGTGGCTTTTTAGCGACTGCAGCCTTGGCTGCCGCTCTCTTCGCTTCCCGTGCAGCCACAGCGTTCTTCGCCCGGGCACTACGTTCCTCAGGCGTTAAGTTCTCCCAGCTCTTGCTTCCGCCGAGTTTCCCGCCTTTAGCTCCTTGTTGCCTGAAAAACTCCAATACTTCTGGCGGGAGCTTCTCTTTCTTCATTGATTTGAGTATCGCTAAATTATCGTTAAATATCAAGAGGGGGTCTTGACATCAAAAGGGGCTCTTGATACGATTAGCTTGTCGGGCTGATCAGCTTCGACAAAAAACATTGCCGTAAGTAAAGGAGACCAAGTGAAGAGAAGCAAAGAAGCAGAAAGGACCAATGGCCAAGGGCGATCAGCGTCGAAAACCGTCACCCTCGGCCATGCCAAGTCCGATACGAAGACCGAACCCAGCAGCGAGTCTAGCAAAGACGAAGCGGCCGTGGAGGCAGAAGAGCTGCCGAGTGGGTGGCCGAGACTCCACAGGAATCTAGCTACGACTTGGCGATGTACGACGATGGCGGCGGATCAGTCCAACACATTGACCTCACGCGTGATGAATTTGAATTGCTTAAAACGCAACTGGCCATCCATCGCGGGTACATCCCTGCCGAACAGCAGGAAAGCTCAGAAGAATCGGGAAAGGCCGACGGGGCCGCCGCCGCTAACTCGACTGGTACTGTGCCCGGACGGCAATTCTGCTCCGCAGGTGAGCGTTTATCGGCAGAATCCCTGATCGAGGACGTTCAAGACCAATGCCAGGAATTCCTGAAGTATGCCAGCTACCTTGACCTTCGGTTGTTGTACGAAGTCCTGCAGCACCACTCAAGCAACACGATTCCGTGGAAGCAAGACGAAGCCGGTCTCGCGGATGCTTTTATGACCGAACTAGGCCTGGAAGCGCCGGTACCCGAAGGCACCCCGACCACAGAATAGACCAGTCTGTCAATCCGACCCAAACCAAGGAGAACTCACATGAACACGAAACGATCACAAGCGGAGGGACATACCTCGAAGGCTAAGCGGGATGATCCTAATCCAAAAGACATCGCTGCGGGCGTGGAACAATTCAGGGCGAAGATGGCCGCACGGGAGACGAGACGAGAAGCGGAACTCGGGTCGGTACGGGCCGGCGGCTATTCGTCACCATTTGAGGTTGCCAACCCTTTTGAATTTAAATCGTGCAGGGAGGAGGTAGAGAGCACCCTGTACAGCCTGCTCTCGCGGTGCGAAGACCTCACAGTATCTGCGGAATCACTGGCGGCATTGGATAATGCGCTCATTCACATTTACAAGAACACGACCCAGGGGCTTGTGGCTGAGTTTTTCACTAACGCAAGCGGTCAGGACCTCGTCTGGTTGGCGGTTCTCATTAATTATTGGGAGTCGCTGCGAAGCGATTTACCCGGTATGAAGAATCATTTGCTGCTGGCTACGCAGAGGATGCTAGAAGACGGATTGTCGGCCCGAGATGTAGAAGCTGAAAAGGAGAACCTGATAAGCTTGCATCGCTTTTCGGCTGCCTTGCCAATTCACGAGGGCTGATCATGTCCGCAGCCCTTGTCCCGATTCCAACTCCCGGCCCGGTCTGCGCTCTTCCTGCGGACCGGGTCCGGCTTTATCTCGCCAGTGCCCGCGCACGCAACACAATTCGAGGGTATAGGTCGAGCTTTCATCAATTCGAGATCTGGTGTCAGGCCGCGGATTTCTGCTCCATGCCCGCTATGCCGGAGACGATCGCGCTGTACCTGGGAGCACAGGCGGGGCGGCTCAAAGCGGCGACACTCTGTCATCACCTGGCGGCCGTCGCGAAAGCGCACAAAGCCGCCGGGTTCGCCTCACCCATCAAAGACAATGCCCTGATTGCCGAGACGTTGAAGGGTATCAAACGCATTCACGGAACGGCGCAGAATCAGAAGGCGCCGGTTTTGACCGAGGATCTGAGAATGATGCTGCGGATGCTGCCGAACAATCTGCTGGGGATCCGCGATCGCGCTCTGCTACTGGTGGGCTTCGCCGGTGCTTTCCGGCGTTCCGAGCTGGTAGCCCTCGACGTGGCGGATCTGAAGTTCACGCCAGAAGGCCTGCTCCTGACGCTACGGCGGTCGAAAACTGATCAGGAAGCAGAGGGTAGGCAAGTAGCCATTCCGCACGGCACTCACCAAGAGACGTGCCCTGTACGCGCGCTGCAGGCGTGGCTAGAAGCCTCTGATATTGCCGAAGGTCCGATCTTCCGGCCGATGCGCCGCGGCGGTCGTGTGCTTCCCGCCAGGCTCAGCGATCATGCCGTGGCTCTGGTGGTGAAGCGCTATGCGGAAGCGGCCGGCATGTCTGTCGAATTGTTCTCCGGGCACAGCTTACGAGCTGGCTTTGTGACGAGTGCTGCTCGAGCGGGCGCTCCGGAGCGGCAGATCATGAGGACTACCGGCCACAAAAGCATAGAAATGTTGCTGCGGTATGTTCGCGCTGCAAATGTATTTGCGGACAACGCCGCGCTGGCGTTGGGGCTGTGACAGCCTCGCATTATGCGAACTTTTTTCTATTGTCTTTGCAGTGGGTTAGCGTGACAAGCCGGGTTTTACGGCCATTCGGCGTGCCAACTTCAGTTTTCGGGGGCAGCAGCGCTCTTTTGACGGAGGCTATACAATTGTATATACTGAATGGCAGAGGAAGGACCAGAATGGCACATGGATCGGCAACTGCTATTGCCAAGTGGGGGAACAGCGCCGGTATTCGCATCTCGAAGGCTGTTGCGGAACAAGCGGAACTGCATGAAGGTGACCAAGTTAAGGTCGAGGTAGAGGCACCCGGCGTTATTGTTGTCCGCGCCGTGACGGAGCGGCCGTCCCTAACGACTCTGTTGTCGCGCATTACGACCAAGAACCGCCATGCGCAAGTGACTTGGGGCGCGCCGAGAGGTAAGGAGATCTGGTGAGCGGGACATGGATTCCTAGCGCTGGCGATTTCATATCGATCAATTTCGACCCGCAAGCCGGTCATGAACAAGCAGGCTGGCGACCAGCGCTTGTTCTTTCCGCACGCTCCTACAACTCTAAGGCAGGCCTTGCGATTGTTTGCCCGATAACAAATCAGGCGAAGGGCTATCCCTTCGAAGTGCCGATTCCTAATGGCTGTAGCGTTACAGGGGTAGTTCTATCCGACCAAATAAAATCCATCGACTGGAGAGCTCGAAAAGCCAGACGCTTGACAGCTGCGCCCCGGAGCGTAACTGAGACTGTGCGCCGCTATATAGGCCTTGTCCTCGAGCTATAGTCTTTTCGGGATCTGGTTGCGAGCCCTTTCAATCGTAGGCCTGCCAGCCCAAAACCGTGCCATGGGCTGGTGGGAGTTCTTTCGCCATGCCGAGACGCAACATGAGGCCATTTGATTCAAAGACCAACGCGAACGGCGGTTCTTCCGCGACTAGTCGAAGGCCAAGAGTGTCCCGATAGAAATCCCGCGCCCGGGAAACGTCGACGATAGAAACGAATCCGATGATGTTGTATTTGCCGAGTCCAGAGAGATGTGACATGCGGCTATGATGAACTCTTTTATGGCTTGTCGCAAGAATACCCTCAAGCGATTTGCGAGGCTGACGCGCTATCCAGACATTGACCGGCGACTGAGCGTCCAAGTGGGCTAGAGACACGCGGCGTTTAGCAACCACTCCAATGCGACTGATGCACAAAACCCGAAGGGCGATCCCTTCGGCTGAGTTCCGACAATTATCGTTAGCGAACGCTGGCCGCTCACGAGATTGCAGCATTGAAGGCCACGAGTCACACTGGACACGATCCGGCGAATATTACTGGCACCCGGTTATTAACCGCACCGCGCCGGCTTTGGTGGCCTGGGGTACCTCTATGAGCCGCCCACTTTTTACATCGTATACGTAGCCGTAGATGGGAATATCCGGCGGCACGAGGGGATGGGATTTAATGCGCACGACATCTTCCAAAACGCTCTGCTGCTGATCGGAAATCGGCAGCCATTCAATAAAGTTCCCCTCGGATGAACCCGGACCGCCACCGGTATTCTTCCAGCCGTCCGCTGTCAGCATCGCCGTCTTCAGGCTCTCAGCGAGCAACGCTCGCATCGTTTCGTTAGTAAAGGCCAGCATCCCGCAATCAGTGTGATGAACTACAAACCATTCGCGCGTGGCAAGCAATTTGTAAGAAATCACGAGGGACCTGATGGCATCGTCGGTGGCACGGCCGCCGGCATTCCGAATTACGTGCGCATCTCCCTCCACCAGGCCGGCGAATTTGGCCGGATCGAGGCGTGCATCCATACAGGTGAGAATGGCGAAGCGTTGGGCGGGCGGCATCGCGAGGTTCGCCTTCTCGTTAAAGGATGCGGCGTAGTTCGCATTTGCCTTAAGGACTGCGGAAAGAATTTCAGACATGGAAATGGCTCCTCCTTCGAAACGAAACTACAATCATTCCATAGTCTCCTGATAGCATGTCTACCGAATCTCGGAAGGCACTTTTATGAACGATCGGATTCAGAGGGTGAGGTGAAAGCCGTGCGTGGGTTCCTATGGCTTTGCGGTTTACTCATTCTGGGAGCATGGGTGCTCTCGCATCTAAATCGAGACACGAGCGCCGGAAACCCCTCGGCAACCCAGCCGGTGGCCCAACGCCAATTCAAGATCGGGGAAACGGTTACCACCGGCTACTGGACGTATCGCTGCAACGGCACTCAATGGCGTCCCTTCATTGGATCTTCAGAATTCGACATCCAGAGGCCGGACGCGGATTTTCTACTGGTCGATTTGAACATTGAGAACAACTCCAATACGCCAAGCTCGCTTCCCTCGATAAAGCTCATAGATACCCAAGGACGCGAATACCAAGAAAGTTCGGCTGGCGCATTATTGCCGGGAACGTTCGGTGTTTGGAAAACGCTTAACCCGGGCGTGGGGAGCCGCGGCGATGTAATCTTCGATGTTCCGCAAGATCGTCGGTACGTACTGAAAGTATCGGGTGGCCTCGAATCCGATAGCGCCGCGCTGATCGATTTGGAGCAAGAGGAGGTGCCCACATCGGCACCCGCCACAGCGCTGCCCGGATCGAATACAACTCAGGAGTCCGCGGTGCCGACCGAGGCCGCATCGACTCCAAATCCGCCTGAGACCGCGCCGACGCATGCGACTACTACGGACCCTGTTTGCACTTTTAAGGTCGACCCGCAATATACCCCGGAAGCGCTGGCGGCCCATATTTCCGGTCGGGTAGAACTGTCATTTACAGTCGATGAAAACGGAATACCGGGAGGCATCCGTGTTGTCCAATCGCTTGACCCCGGTCTGGACGGAAAGGCGATGGAGGCAGTTTCTAAATGGCGCTTTAGCCCAGCAACTAAAGATGGCAAACCCGTTGCGGTGCAGGCGACTGCCTCTGTTGATTTCAGGATCCGCTAAATCCGGAGCGTCATGATCTGACGGGACGTTTAGGGAAACAGCACCTTGGCCAGCGAATTCAGATTTGTGCTAGACCAGTTACCCGCGCCAGGCACTTTGGGAACCTTCGGCAGGTTTGGGATATTAGACAAGCTGTAGTTGTTCTGATTGATTAGCGAGGCACTCGGCGTCTCCGTCTGCGTCTCTCCAACGGAACTGGAATCGGTAGTTTGTGGCCGTGCGGATTGCGGGCTTGTCTGATTTTGTGCTGTCGTTCCACCTGAAATAATTTGCACAAAATGAACCAAAGCACGAAGGCCGTACCGCGTACGATAAGTATCCTCCGATTTGACCTCCTTGAGTTGCATGTTGCTGTAGGTTTTCAGCCGAGTGGAGATCGTGACAGGCAACCGCAAACTTTGAATGGTCAACAAGGTCTGAAACGCGGCCACGCTCTTGCTGGCATTTCCAGTCCAATTCCCCGCCGTGTAGCTGGCCATTGCATCGCTCATGCCGATCTCCAGTGTGAGTTCTGCCGGACGCAAATAGGCATGATCCGAGATGTTTGCGCCGGTCTGCACAGGATGCTGTGTCATCTCCAGTTCCTGTACGTGCAAAGCTCTCAGGATCGCATCGAAGACATAAACCGTCGTGTAGGACGGGGCGGTCGGTAATGGAACGATTTGATCAGGAGATGGCAATCCTGCCACTGCGGGCGGTGCCGAACTCGGGTAGGTCACGGTCATCGCGTACGTCGCAGGTTGGCCCCACTGCGGAGGACGCCAAACGGCGGTACCGGAGGAAGCCGAATCGGAATTGCTGCCCACCGTGGCCGATAGCTGCTGGAGGATTGACAAAACTTGCGTTGGGATAGACATTCAGTTACTCCGGATTCAATTGCGCCAGATCTTTTTGCGTCTGACGGCGCATGGCGTTGGCAACCCCGGTCTCCACTGCGTTGGTCACCTGATCGGGCGTCGCATTGGGGTGGGTAACGTGGACCCCACCCACGTTCACAGTGATGTTCTGCTGCGGAGCGGCATACTGCATATACTCAGAACCAAACCGCCGCATTCCGCCCGAATAAGTCTTCGCATCCACCTTGGGATCGTAATAGCCGCCGCGCTTGAAAACGGTCGCCATTTCTTCTTCGTTCTTGACCCCAAGCAATCCCGCATAGCGCGGCAGCTTGAGCACCTCCGCGTAGCGCTTCTCAAAATCGGAAAGGGAGCCGAACCGCTGATATTCTGTACTGCCCGGCAAGCGGATGCCGGCGAGATTGTTGAGCTGTGTGGCGCGGCTCGTGAAATTGCCAGTTTCAAACGCCCACTGCTCGAAGATCAGTTTGGGATTGATTCCGGTATCGGCCCCGGCCTTGCGTGCGAGTCCGGCAACTGTCCCTAGAAAGTTCTGATCGCCTCCCAGTTGTTTGCGTAATACATCCACCAATCCGCGGCCGATCAGAGTGTACGGCGCAAGGAAGATATCGTTCGTCGCTTGACGCGGGCTCTCGGTCTCGTAAGCCTTCGTAATGCCTTTTACCGCGTTGACAACTCCAAAAGCGGCCACCCCGGCGGCGATCCCGGCGGCTGGACCGGCCATCTTGCCTACTACAAGGGCCGTTGTTATCCCTGTCCCTTTCGGAGTTACTTTTTCCATTCCTTCCTGGAATTCCTTCCAGGCCGGCTTCCATTTCTGATCCAGAGCCAGTACCCCAGCATCGATAAAATGAAGCAGCGACTTCTCGGCGTCCGTGGTCCAGTCTACAAACTTCCCCAAACCAGCCGATGCATCCCCAACCGCCTTTACCAGTTTGTCGAAGCTGAACTCCGTTCCCTGTATCGATTTGTCTCCAGACAGCAGTCCGGTCGTGTTCGTGAATAGCACGCCGAATTCCTTCGCGGCCTCGCCCATCGACCCGAGCATGTGCCAAGTCTGCTTCAACACCGGGATGGCTTGATCCGACAACTTGTTCGCCAACTCCGGGAAATGTTTTTCGAGGTAGCCGACCCATCCTGTGAGCTTATCCCCGTTGATGCCGAGCTTTTCAAATAAATCAGAAGTGAACGCCTGGCCAAGATAGTTTGCGGCGACTTGCAGACTGGCGAATTCGGCGCGCAGATCCCGAATGCCAATCATGTTTTTCGAGAAATGGTCTCCGAGCCTGTGCTCCATCTCCACCTGATCACGGATGGACTTCAGCACACGGCCATGAACTTCCCGATCCCAGACCGCTTGTTCCATGGTCACGCCGAGAGAATCCAGCGCGATTTGGAGATGCTTCGCGCTGGTCTGCGTCATCATCATGCGCAGACCGAAGAGGCGGTAGCCCTGATCCGCCATGGCGACGTGATCGGCTAACCCGATGATTGAACCGCTTACCGCCAGGAACCCACTCGCGATCAGTCCTTGGGCTTTCAGGAGCGTGGCCGTGATGCCGGAAGTATGCCGCTCGGCTGCCGTCTCGGCATCCTTGAGCATCGACTCGTAGCGCCGGAAACTCGGCATGTCGGTCGAGAAACCGAGCGAGACGAGGTAGCTTCGGAGTACTTCGGTGTCAGGCATTAGCGCTTCTCTTGGCTCTCGCGGACTCGCCTCTCGTTCTCTTCGCGAACGTCGGGCAATTCAAGAGCCCCAGGAAGTAATTTCTTAGCCTGAAAAAAAGGATCGAGGTTAAACTTGATCGCTTCTTCACAGAGATCGAATACGGTTAACGTGTCATACTCCAAATCCTTCTCCAGCCATTTATCTGGTGGATCGAAAATCGGCAACGGAGCTTCTTTGCCATCCGGGAGCGTTTTATAGCGCTGGCAGACTGACAGCAGGTAGCCCTGAACCTTCTGAAACACACCGTCCTGGCTCATGTTGCCGTCCAATTGCGCAATGATCCAGGTGCCAGTCATCGCCGTAAGTCGGCCGATCCGGTAGCGGTGTCCGTTGATCTCTACATCTTTGCTGGCTTCGTTCATTTCCCTACTCGTTCTCTTAGCCACTGATGGACTGCATCGATGGGATAACGGATCGAGCGGCAGCCGATCCGGAGGAACTGCGGTCCGCGCCCTTCGTGGCGCCAGCGGCGCAGCGTACCCTGTGTCAACTGAAGAACCCGAGCTACCTCGCGATCTGTCAGCAGCCGCTTCGTAAATCTTGGCTTGCACTGAATCATCTGCTTGGAGTATCCAACTTTCTACCCACTAGAAAGCAACTAGAAAATGCATGTCGGTCGAAATTTCTTTAGACTGTCGAGGTTTCGCTGGCCAATGCATCTAGCCTGCGCAGAAACTCTTCTGCCGACAGGTTGACGGCGTCGTCGCATTTACGACGGGTATTCCTGCCAACGTAAGCGCCACGCTGCCACTTGAAGAATTCCGATTCATCTACGTCTGCGACCAACGCGACATCGGCCGTCTTGACGGTGCGATTAATCCGTGTGCAGCGCCGCTGCAGCGCCTCGACTTTGTGTTTATTTGTGAGCGGAGCAGAAGCGGAATTGGGTTCGGTCTCGCTGGCGCCAGACGTCGGCAACTGGTCCGCGGCCTCAAGCTCTTCCCGCAAGCGCTCTAATAGGCGATCGGCAATTCCGCCTAGCCGGTCCGGAATGTCGAGCGCGACGATGCGGATCATAATGAATTAGCGCCTCACGGCTGACTGCTTTCTAGCCTGAGCTGTCCCCAATTCCAGGTCAATGCGGTGATTTCCGTATACCAGGGATTCCCACGCGTATCGCCCGTGTGTCGGATACCGCAGACGACGTAGACTCCATTTGGATCTAGAATTCCTGGAAGTACTCCGATAGTGCGCGGCAGTTGATTGATGGCCGTTCCAGTCTGCAATTGCACGATGCTTCCGATCTTGGGCTCCGCATCGAGCAGGACGGTGAAGATAACGCCTTCCTGCGTCTGCTGCGGCACTCCAATGAGCGTGTACTTTACTTTGCTATTGATCGCGCCCGTGGCAGCCGGCGTGCCCGGAACAAGCGGCGGAGCATAGATGACATCGGGGTTGTCGGCCTTACTAAAAGCGAGACTGCGCATGCTCAGGCCGTTCGGGCTGATCCACATTTGCAGGTTATTCTCGTCCGCGATCTCGCTCAACACTTCAATCGGTTTCCCATAGATCGTCTGTCCGCGCGCAGTCGTGCCGCTCAATGCCGCAGTATCGATATTGTCCTGATTCATGTGCGCCTGATCGCAGATCATAGCGACAATGGCCGCCTGCGTTACACCCGCTCCCACGGGGAAATTGACAGACTGATCCGCATCCTGGAGGAGTCCGACGACACAACGCAGCGTGATCTTCCAATCGACCACGTTTTCGCGGGACCACATCGGCTGCAAGACCGCGCCTTTGAAAAGCAGACTGCTCGCCGGGTTGAAATTGTACTGATATCCGGCGCTGATCGAAAGCGTGTCGCCCTGAATAATCTTGTCGTTGTATGTCCAGGTATCGCCACCCGTCGGAAGAGCCCCCGCTGGAACGCCGCTTGTCAATAACGCCTGCTGCTGGCCTCGGTTGAGGTTCCATATCGTGACGTCGGCATACCAGTAAGCTTGCATCGCATATTCTTCGATGTCGAAGGTGATGCGAAGTCCCTCGGGCTCCCAACTACTCTGCGAGATCGTGAGTGGCCCGTTTGCTTGACTGTTTATGGAGATCTGCCAGGCGCGACCGAAGAAGTGTGTCTGAGATTGAGAAGCCATTATTCTGTTTGCTCCTGTAAGAGCTTGCGGCGCTCGTCTACACCACCGGCCCGCTCGTTCCCGATCCAGGCTGAACCCCCGAATGCTCATGAGGCTTGAACGGAACTCCATCAATCGTGGTGTCGTAGCCACTCCCGGAAGCCAATGTCAACTGCTCAGAGGCCGAGACGTTTACGTTTTGCCCCTGCACTGTCGCCGTTCCGGAGGCATTCACCTGAATATTTTGAGCCGTCAACGTAATCTGATTCGAAGCCAGATCGATCACCACCGTTCCATCGTCTCTGCGAAACTGGGCGGAGGTGGTTGAATAGTCGCTCAGCACCCGCGGCTGGCTCCAGATCCCGAAGATGGCGATAGCGTCGGAAAGCCGATGCCGGCGCGCGCTCATCGGGCTATTATTCGTGCCCCCGGACTGCCACCATGAATCCAGACACACATCCGACATCACCAGCAGGCATTCATCGCCGGCCTGAATTGGCAGCGTAAGCGTGCAGCCACCTCCGCGAGGCAACTGAATCGGCACATCGGTAAGAAGCGCGATAGGATCGGCCGTGAGCACGCCGTTGTTTCGGACGTACTCCTTGATCGCCGCTTGCACAGTGACGGTTTGATGCACGGAGTCGAACGATTGGACAATGCCTGGGATCGCGACCCGGATCGCTTTCGAGATGACGGCCTTCGTCTTGAGAAAGCGCGCAATGGACGGATTGAGCCGCTCCGCAATCGACAGATTCAGGCCCACAGGGGGTTTTAGACCAAGCATGTGATTATCTCCTCAAAACCTTTACGTTCGGTAAGGGCAATTGTCGGAACCAAAGGGCTCCGCGTTTACGTCGCTCCAGGGCGATTTGATCCGAGTGCTGCCTCTCGCGATCTTCTACGGTCAGACTCGGATCCATTAAGTCGCCTGGTCCGTGGGGAATCCCCACTTCTTCAGCCACTCTCCGGCTTCTCTCAGGCGATCTCCAAAGATGGGGACGCCATAGGCGCGTTGGTCGAATTTCCAATAGTTGGCGGGGACGAGGTTCGTAAGGGCGAAAGCGATTCCAGCGTAGGCATTATCGGCCGCGCGTGCGTATGCCCATATGCTCGATTCGGCATAAATCTCATTCGCTTGGACTTCCAGCGACTCCACTTCCTTCAGAAGCTGGATTCGTTTTCGAAGGTTCTCCGCGAAGCGCTCCCGCATCTGCTGCCTTGCCCGCTGATCGGCTTCGTCCTCGATTGCCTTCTGCCTACGCGCCACCTCTTCGGCTGTGGGATTCACTTCGTTGAACGCCTGCAGTTTTCCCTGGGCTTCAGCCAACGACTCACTGAGTTGCTTCAGGCGGGTCCGCTCTGTCAGGACTTGCGCTTCGGCATCCTGATTGGTTGGATCAAGCAGCGCGTTTATGCTGGAAACCATCCTGCATTTTTGCTTTTCGATATCTTGACTCAAATCCTGTATGGATTCTTCAAACGCCCGCCGTTCGCGAGCTATCCGATTTAATTGTTCCGTTGTCACTTCTCTCATTTCCATAACCTGTTTACCGATCCTCTCTTCTCTTGCGATGGCCATTGCGGGCGTACTTCTGGATGCAATCCCGGATTACGGGAAGCATCCGTTCCTCTTCTTCCGACAAGGGCTCGCCGGCCAATTGTCGTTTGTCGACTTCTTCGACGAACTGATATGCGCGCTCAATGCCCTCAGTCCATTCGGGCCAGCTCAGAGGAAAGTTTCTTGCCATGGATCTAGTTGGCCTCCGGTGCAAGTCCAGCATTTTCCTTGAGCCACTCATAGGCCGCTTCGGGATCAATTCCTTTTCGTACGAACGCACTAGCCCGGCGCAGTAAAGCCGTGACTTGGCGCCGTTCCGAGATCGCCTCCCGCGTGTAGCGGCCCGTGCGGATCTTTGACTGTTTCATGCGTTGTAGGCCTTCGGGCGTACGGCAACCCGTAGAAGGCCCGCCATGCATTCGGCAGCGACCATTTCGCATCGCCGGCGACATGCACTTTGTTCCCCTGCGAGTCTTCGCTCCGCACTTCCGGGCCTTCGAGAGATCGCCGCTCCGGTTCCCGTTTTTCAGAGACCGAAAAATCGGAATACTCCACGGTGCATGGGGTCGTTCCTCAGTTTTCATATCAACCCCTCCCCCCTCCCCCCTGGCTGAGCACGCCAATCGCGGCTTGACCGCCATCGCGGACATCGACTTTTTCAACCACAATGCGCTGTTGCGAAATCGTTCCCTGTAGCCTGGCCATGAGTTCAACCTGCGTGGCAAAGAGGCGCATCAACTTGATTGCGCGGTTCGTCAGAGTCTCTACATCCTCGGTCGCGGACGCACTGCCAGCCATCCGAAGGGCACGCATGGCGGCCCTGTGAATACCCACCATTTGCGCCACTAGCATCGCTTGGTCTCCGCCTTCCGGCTTCAGGGATGCAAGTGCTTGCGCGATCTCACGGAATGTGTTGGCGTCCGGTAGAGGCTCGGCACCTATCGCTTCGCTGAACAGGCGGCTAGCGAACGACCGGCCTTCGACCCCAAGAACCTTCTCAAGCATTTCGGCCAGAGGCTGACGCTGCTCGCCTTCGAGCACCTTGATCCACGTCGCAGGGTCATCTGTTCGCCCAGCCGCTCTGTGAAGGTCGTTCATCATCGCATTAACGCTGGGTCCCAACTGGGCGGAGTCGCTCTTCGTAATCGCCGCTTCTCCTCTCTTTGCGATAACCGTTTCTCGTTCCGCACCGGATTCAAGTTGGGTCATGCCGAAACCGCCAAATTCAACACCACAAGTCGAACGGGACAAGGGACAACTAAGGGACACCTATTTCTGTAAAACTCCCTTACGTACGCGAGCAGGCTTTTTTTACTGATTTTCATGTCCCTACCTGTCCCGATGTCCCGACCATCGTGCTAAAGCGTATTCCTCGCCACACTCTCGTACGTCCGTCGTCTCGCTTGCCTCGTCGAACACCTCGACTTTCCAATTGAGCAGCGAGGCCTTGCTGGGATAACGGGCGCTTTTCGTCGTTCCGTTCGGCCCAATCGGAGTAAGCTTTCCACATTTCCGAGACTTTTACCCAAGCATTCGGATCGTCCGGGTTCAGTTCACACAGATCCTCCAAAAAAGGTCCGATGGGGTTCATGTCTTCGCGCCAGCCAGCCACGGCATCACTGACGGCCGCGGGTTTACCTAATCCTTCGGCGTACCAGCGCTTGGCACCGATAACGCACCAGGCGAGGATGCCTTCGGCTTCACTGAGTAGCTTGGCTGGGAGCTGCAGGTCTATTTCCTCCGGCGGAATCACCACAGCAAACGGAATCGCATGAAGGCGATTCCAAATAGCGTTCTCGGAACCACTGATCACGGGCAGGTGATTCGCATCGATCCAAAGCTTGTGTGTCTCCGGAAACGTGATCGGATTTTCATATTTTCTGACGGCCTTGATCGTTCCCATCCCCTGGGTAATCCGCTTCAGCCGGCCTTCGCTCAGCCGCTGGCCATACTCTGTCTCGGACGTACTTACGAATCGGGCGCCGCGCAAATCGGCGAGGTCGGTCAAGGTATTCGCCGACTCACCGCCCGGTTTCAACATGAGACTATCGATCATGATTTTGGAGCTGTATTCCGGGATGAGTTGCCGAATTGTATCGAGCAAAGTGCTCTTTCCGTTATTGCCATTACCGTGAGCGATGAAAACGACCTTCTCCGAAGTTTCTCCAGTCAGGCTGTAACCTATCGCTTTCTGTAGGTAACCAATCAGTTGTTCGGCCCGGCAGTTTGCCGCTTCGCCGGCATCCGGACCGCCGCCCATCACCCGCTCCAGAAATCCAAGGAAGGGGGGACACTTCCCTTCGGGCACGAAGTTACGATGTATAAGCCTGGTAAGCTTGTCGGTCTTGTCATGCGGACGGATGGTTCCCGATCGGAGATCGACTGTGCCGTTCAGAAAGTTGAGCAAATGTCGATGATTGTCAAAATCATTAACATCGATCGGAAGCTCGCACTGCAGACTCGCCAGCGCATTGACCAGCCTTCCCTGGTCAAGACTTCGTTTAGCAAACGTCTCGGTCTGCGTGTCTCCACTCGCCACGGCGACTGTTAGACATTGCAGGCCCGTGTTTTTTGCCAGCCGCAATGCCGCGCCATTGACGTCCCGCGCCCATCGCCGCTCATCCCATACGAACCAGCATTTTTCCGCGTGGCTATACAGCAGATTCTCGCCAAATAGGGCGCGGATTCGGAGCGCATTCCCGTGATCGTTTAACGGGGGATCCAGCAGAGGCTCGCGAGCCAGCACTTTATGCACGTCGATAGGGATGGCACTCATGCAGCAACAGCACCTCCGTCCACAGGGGGCGAAATTGCCGCCGCAAGTTGGAGTTGAGTCTCTTTCGCTTCCCGAATACAGTCGGCCATAAACCAAGGCGCCACTCGCCGATACCGGCGCATGAAGGCAACGAGGGTGCGCGCCGGCCAATCCTGAATACACTGCAAAAGGCCAGTGATCTCCCGAATCTGCTCCGGTCGCTCAAGTGCGGTTTCATCAAATGCCCAGAGTTCCTTCGATAGAACCAGGTACCGTTCAAGAGCCCAACCGAATCCCGTCCGGAACAGCTCAGCGTTGGCCAAATCCTCCGATGTCAACCTTTTCTGCTTGGGCCACTGCAGCTCCTCCCGGCTGACGTCAATCCCGTACTGCCTTGCAAGAAACTTGAGCGTCTCGGAGAAGCTCAGATCCTCAATCCTCTGAACGAACGTGAAGACGTCGCCGGCCGCATCGCATCCAAAACACTTAAAAAAATCGCCGTTCACAGGAATGCCGAACGAGGCAGTCTTCTCCGAATGGAAGGGGCAGAGCCCGACGTGTCGTGAGCCGCGCCGCTTCAGTCGAACATACTGGCCGACAACATCGACAATGTTGATCTGCCCGCGGATGATATCCGCCGCCGACGGACTCATGAGCCCCTCGCGATCAGACTGGAGAGCTCGCCTGGCGCCCGGTTGATTAGCGCGAGGCCGAGCGCCGCCACATTTGGATCGCGTGTTTTCGCGGTGGCGTCACAGACTGTTGCAAGTCCTTCAAGAAAGCGCTTGGCTTTCGGCGAAAGCGTTGCTACACTCGAAAGTGAAATTGGGATAGGAAATCTGACGGCCTGGCGGGTGCGAACCGCCGGGCCGTTGTTGTCTGGGAGCATGGGTCAAACCGCCTCCACTCTTCGGCCACATCTGTGCGCCGCGATATACGAGGCGATATCTCGGGGATCAAATCGAATTTGTCGACCGAGCCTAATGTGCGGAACGCCCTTACCGAACAGGCGGTCCCGCCGACTCTTGCTGACGGACTCACCAAGAATTCTACATTTGGTGGGCTCGTCGATCAGTTGTCCGCAACGAACTAGATTGTCGAGGCTTATCTCTTCTTCGGCCTGAGTATTGCTCATGGAGCCAGTATGCTGGCCATGAACGCTACTTACCAGACGTAGAAATCTGCTATTTAATCGAGGCTATTTTTAGCTGATTTCTTTGGTATGTAGTTCGGTGGGAGGTCCACCTAAGCCGGGCGTTACTACTGGTTCCCGACAATATGTCATCTACGGATACCTGAAAGAGTTTCGCGTAGGCGTCAATCCAATTCCACTGTGCAGTCTTGCCGAGGAAGTGATTGGCCACCGTGTTTGAGCCACTAAGACCAACTCCTACCGCAATTTCCGCGTAGGTGCGATCGCCCTTATTGAATCGCTTGAGATTAACCCCGATTTGTTGTATATCACGAGTCTCTTCATCTGATCGCCTCGGGCGCCCCGGTTTTCTGTTTTTGGCCACAGCTTGAGCTTCGGCCTTAACGTGAGGCTCCATTTCGGAGGCTTTTAGGTTCGCACCCGGGCACTCGCCTGCCACCATCTGCGGCAGAGAGCGAAAACCGATAAGGTGAGCTTGTATCCGTTCTTCGAACGTCGGCCACTTGCCATCAATAGCTAAGGCCGATTCAAGGGCAGGACCGGGCTCTAAATGGGAATAGCTGCTCTCGTTCCGGATTGCTGCTGCGAAACCGTGAAAGTCCAATTTGAAGAACCGGTAGTGCTCATGACGTGGCACAACTTCATTCCAAAGTTCGAATAGCACTTCGTCACAGCACTTGCGGAACATTCGTTCTGCCCGGTCTGGCTCGGTAGATCCGGGACCTAGGTGTGTTTTCGCGAGCAGTTTCACCTTCTCTGCCGCGTAGTGTTGAGCAGCCCTGAGGACTTCCTCCTGCCTGAATGGCTGCGGTCCGGCGCGGCCCTTAAAGCGGTTATACACCGCTTGATGAGCAGCGGCAACTGATGGGGCACGGGCCACCGCATCCTGAATTTGCGGAGCTATTAGGGGATCGTCCGGATTGAAACCAGCACTTCGGACACTCGTTCGAAAGAACTCTTCAGTGTTGCTGATTTGGCGATCCGACGTGTGGCCGTTCTCCTGGTGACCGTCGCTGTCCATCCTCGCTCTCCTTCTCGCTCAAAATTAGTAAGGCCGCCAGGCGAGCGAGGTACCCTTCCCCCAGTGGATCAGACCAGGCTAGGCGGCCAACTCCATTCTACCCGTGAAACAGAAAGGCAGCCTTCTGTTTTGGCGATTTAAACTGCGAAATCCGAATCGCCGAACCCGCTCTGAAAACCATCTCTATGCGGCTCCCTTCACCGAATTGATCTGAGACATCAGTTCCAACACTTTCGGTGAAAGATTCTGGCCGGTTTCACACTCGCATGCGTGGGCTCCGCGATCATTCCAGATCTCTCCGGTTCCATCGCAGAGATTCAGCGAGCAACCAAGCTTTGGAACACGGGCCGCCTCGAAACGTTGCTCCCTATCCCGTTGTTGTCTCTTGAGTTCGCTCCCCCGCCGATTCTGCTCCGATATTCGGAACCTCTGACTTAGCTGCCTGTAATAACCGCCAGGGTTCTTGAGTTTTGCCGGCTTTCCCGTCTGCGCTTCGTCAAACAGCAAGAATGCCGTCAGATCAGCCGGTTTGCGGCCAATCCCTTCCAGCACGATCTGCAGAAGGCCCTCACTGAGCGACCCGTGACGCTCCTGAAGACGAAGGCGAAGCTCCTCCTCGCGATCCTCCAGCGATGGGCGTTTGGGCTTTTCATCATCATCAGGAGAAAAGTTTGAAGGTTTTGTTCTTTCGGTTTGGCTCGGAGCCGACTGGACGGACTTCCGTTCGGAGCGTCTGCTTCCTAATTCTTTTTCCTTTTCAGAATTGTTCTTTTGATGATGATGACTATTAGGGTGACATCCTGTCACTACCCCTGATGACAAATTGACACTACCCAGTGGTGACATTTTGTCACTACCGGATAATTCGAATGCTTCGTGCCAGAGCATCCGGTACTCGTTGGAATCACGATCGCCGGCTTGGCTGGTTTTCGCGATGAGGCGAAGAAAGTTCTTCTGTTCGAGACCACTAATCAACCGGATCGCCTGCCGCCGGTCGATGGCCAGATCGTTCGCAATGGTTTCGTAAGAAGGGAATGCGGCGCCCACGCGACCGAGGCGCTTCGAAATGACGATCCAGCAAAGTTTCTCCGAACTCGTCAGGATGGGGCAGCGCAGCAGTTCGGCAGGAACTATTCCGAAGTCGTCAAAGAGATCGTATGGGCGAAATTCATCACCGGGACGCAATTGCGCGCGACGCAATGCACGCTCTCGTCTTCGTTGCTCCCGTTGGCCGGCCTCCGCCAGCGCCCCGGCCGGGAGCGACGTCTCAAGCGATTCTACGGCTCCTGTATTCTGCGCCACCGATTAACGTTTTCAGTTTCCGAGCCGCCGCGGGCAAGGAGCTCTTCCGCCCGAGCCGTCGCCGCTATTTCGATTCGCCGGGACGTCACGTGCCCTCTAAACCACCGCGAGAGCGTAGTGCGACTAAGATTGAGCTCTCTTGCCAGGCGTGCCGCTTCGCCATAATGACGACGAAAGAGTCGCCCTAATTGTCCTGGGGTTTTGATGTTACGCTTCGAGGTAGTCTGCACTGTTAGCTTTACACAATTAACTATCCACGACTGGATAGCTGAAAGTCAAGTGAGTTTTGAGGACAGGTTTGACGATAGCGGAAGCAGTCAGAAAATTTCGATCAGAATGCGGACAGACGCAAGCCCAGTTCGCGGTGACCTTGGGCATGGCCCCCACGTCCATACACCGCTATGAATCAGGCTCCAGCGTCCCCGATTTCCCGGTGCTCAAGAAGCTTCTGGAGCATGCGGTAGAAAAGAACAACAGCGAGGCTCAGGAATTCTTCCTGACTGTTCTCGCGGAACGCATGGGGCTGTCCCCAGGTGCCTTGAAAGCCGGGCAGCAGGGAATGGAGTCCCTTCAACTCCTGGAGTTTCAGGGGCAACAAATCAGTAAACAGGAACGAATCCGTCTCATTGCTCTACTGCTGTGTCTTCGAGATCCCGAGGGTCAAGCTTTTTCTCGGCCATTGGAAGCGTTGCTTGCCCCCTGGATGGGGCCCGCTGAGGCCGTGGTCTCGCTAAAAGCCGTTTCAGCTGCATCGGGCGGTGGGCTCACCTTAAAAGCGGTGGCGAAGAAATCCCACAAAAGTCCTTGACAGCATATCTCGCTTTGAAGGATAGTCAGTAATGTAAGGTTTACTGTTAGCCATACAGAGAGAGCGTATGAACCCCGGCTCGCCCGAAAGTAAAATAACGTCATTGTCGAACCACGCTTTTCGCCGTGAGAAATCGCAGAACGGTTCACTCTCGCAGATGACTGAAGCCGCGACTAAGAGGGTTCCTGAGCTATGACCAATCAGAGCCGGACCGATTTTCTCAACATTGAGGTACTTGGCACTGCCGTCACCGGCAAGATCAAGGTTAAAGATCCGGCCATGAAGCGCGCGTTCGGTCTCGATGAAGCCCATTGCCTCGACGACTCTACGAAAAAGCGCGGCTCCGGAGCAATGCCCTGCTTCAATAGAGCGGAGCCGTAAGCGACCCAATTTAATTGAACGAAATTAGACCCATGACCGCCGCCGACCCCCTCTCCGCAATGATCAAAGCCGCCTGCCAGGCGGCGATCAAAGAGACGCTGAATATTAGCGACATCCAGCCGCGGCGCCTGATGACCGCTCAAGAGGCAGCCATCTACCTGGCTCTCTCTGAGCGGGAAATTTACAACATGATTTCGAACAGGGAACTGTTCGGGGTCCGGCACGGGCGTCGGCTCATGCTCGACATTCGCGATCTGGAGGATTGGATCGCAACACACAAGGCAGCCTCACTGCATGCGTAGAAAGATCCCCACTGGCACGGTCTACCAACGCAACTATCGCGACCGGAATGGGAAGCGGCAGAAAACAGCGACGTGGTTTCTGAAGTACTATGTCAAGGGCAAAGCGAAACCCGTGCGGGTGAGTTCCGGCACAGAAAATCGCGAGGAAGCGATTCGCATGCTACGCCAGAGAATGGCGAAAGCTGCCAAGCACGCCGAATATTCAGAGCAAGTCGAATGCGTTCTCGTCGATCAACTTCTCGACTTAGTTCTCGAGGACTACCGCTTCAACAAAAGAAGCAGCACGTACGATCTCGAGCACAGGCTTGAGAAACATCTGCGGCCGTTTTTTGGCCACAAAAAAGCTGTCGACGTCACCACGCCGGCGATCAAGAAATATACTTGCGTTTGGCAACTGTATTTGGGTTCTCCCGCAATTTCCGTGCAGATTCAAGGCGAGCGTTGATGTGACGGTGTGGCGGCGCCAAACACATAAGGTAAGACCCGGCAGCGCAGAAGCTTAAACTGGGCGCGCCCATACATTTGCCTTT
>Ga0208220_1000298_pt1 | contig 20630 bp, 20 predicted proteins | sample NGESurdeep092012_9_FD_184484 | JGI IMG/M metagenome (GOLD analysis project Ga0208220, IMG submission 184484) | Arctic peat soil microbial communities from Barrow, Alaska - NGEE Surface sample F53-1 deep-092012 (SPAdes) | ecosystem: Environmental > Terrestrial > Soil > Wetlands > Peat ...
GCCGACGTTTCGGTGGCGACCGTCTCGGCGGTCGCCAATGGAACCAAGTTCGTCAGCGAAAAGCTTGCACGACGGGTGCGGGACGCCATCGACGCGACCGGCTATCAGCCGCATGGCGTTGCCCGCAGCCTCAAGAATGGATCGACCCAGACACTGGGATTGGTCATCACGGACATCACGAACCCATTTTTCACCGCCGTCGCGCGGAGCGTCGAAGACGCGGCCCATCTTGCCGGTTATGCGGTGATGCTCTGCAACTCCGACGAGGACATCGAGAAGGAGCGCGTCTATCTGCGGCTGATGCGCAGTCGGCGGGTGGACGGCCTCATCATCGTCCCAGCCGGGCAGGATCACAGTTACCTGCTCAACGAGCAGCAGATGGGCACGGCGCTGGTGTTCGTTGACCGGCCGCCCCGGTTCCTGGCCGCTGACAGTGTCGTCTCCGACAACCGCGCCGGGGCGGCCAACGGTGTCCGGCACCTGATAGCGCACGGCCACCGCCGGATCGCCTACCTGGGTGATCTCACCTCGATCGCGACCGCCCAGGAGCGCTTCGCCGGATTCCAGGACGCGCTGCGCGAGGCGGGTCTCGCCCCCGACCACCATCTGGTGCGGCAGGACCTGCACACGATCGGTGCTGCCGAGGCCGCGGCGAGCGAGCTGCTTACCGGGCCCAACCCGCCGTCGGCGCTGTTCAGCGAGCAGAACCTGGTCACCATCGGCACGATCCGTGCGCTTCGCGACACGGCCCTGCAGCACCGCACCGCGCTGGTCGGTTTCGATGATTTCCCGCTCGCTGATCTCCTGGAGCCGGCGGTGACGGTCGTGGCTCAGGACCCGGCGGCCATCGGGACGCTGGCCGCTGAGATCCTGTTCCGCCGGATCGACGGGGACACCTCCGAGCCGCAGGCGCACATCGTCGCGACGCGCCTCGTCGAGCGCGGCTCAGGCGAGATCCCGCCGCCGGCGTAACGCCGCGGCCGGCCGCCCCTGGGCGGGCCGGCGGTGGCGTGGCGCCAGGACGCTTGCTACCAGCCGTATATCCGGGCCGGCAGCTGGTGCATCGGCGCCTGATCCGGGCCCGGGTAGGCGATCAGCACGACCACGTCGTCGGGGTCGCGCCCCTCGACCGCCGTCGAGCCCTCGGCGGTGCGGGTTTCGCGGTGCGCCATCCGCCGCTTGAGCACCTGCTCGCAGCGGTGCAGGTCGTCTTGGCCGGCGGCGCTCCAGATGACGTACTGGACGCCCACGCCGCCGAGCGGATGGGAAGCGTTGCTGCCCATCGCCCGCAGGATCAGCTGCGAGCCGGCCCGGCTGGCCAGCAGCGCGGCCGTCGGGTCCCGGTCGACCAGCTCAAGGCCCAGGACGTCCTGGTAGAAGGCCACCGACCGGTCCAGCTCCTGCACGAACATGACCACCGAGCCGAGCCGAGCATCGCCCGCCATCCCGAACCCCAATCTTGTCAGCTTGCCGGGAAGATCCACTCTGCCACCGGGCCCCGCCGGTCAGGTCCGGGCACCGGCCACGCGCAGGGCCCACCAGATGAGCGGCACCTGCAGCGGGAGCCGGCCGTAGGCCACTGCCCGCTGGGGCATCGGCCGATGGCGCCAGTCGACGGCCATCTGAACATTGGCCGGGAAGACCGCCGCGAACAGCACGGCGGCCGCGAGACTGCCGCCGCGCCGCGTCCGCGGGCGGGCGATGGCGGCCGCGAGGGCGAGCTCGGCCGCCCCGCTGACGTAGGTCCACCCGCGTGGCGAGCCGGGCAGCCACCGCGGCACGATCGCGTCGTAGGGCCGCGGTCGCGCGAAGTGCGTGATTCCCGCGGCGGCCAGCAGCGAGGCGAGGGCCACCGCGCCTGGTTGAGTGACAGCCACGGTACCCCCTGGGCTCGGGCACGGCCGCTCGGGCTTCCGAGCGCAGAACGAATGTACGACATGACGCGGCGGGACGGGCGCGACGCTCCGGAGTCGGGCGCCGGGAATGCCCGGTAAGATCGCCGCGACCAGGGAGGGCGGCGTGGGCGGACCAGCATTCGTGCCACCTAAGTGGCGCAAGCCCGCGCCGCTCGGGTACGGGAACGCGATCGACTCGGTCGGCACGGTCGGCTCGTCACTGCTGGCCGGGTTCAGTCTCGCGTCGGTCATCGTCGTCACCAGCGCGGCCCCGGAGTTCCGGTGGCCGGGGGCCGCCGTGCTGGCCCTGTCCGCGGCGGCGGTCCTCCTCCTGGCGGCCGTCCAGTTCACCTATAACACGCGCCAGTTCCTGTGGTCGGGCCGCGACGTGCGCGACTGGTGGCCGGAGCTGGAGGAGGGCTCAGAGCTCGAGACGCGGCTGCGCGAGGAGCAGGCCGACTCGTTCCGCCGGTGGGAGACCTGGGCCAGGTGGACCCGCACGGCGCACGGCGGTGGCGTGATCATCCTGCTGGCGGGCCTGGCCCTGGCCCTCCCGCCGCCGCGGGGCAGCGGCACCCAGGACGCCCTGCGCTGGGCGGCGTTCGGCGTCGCCGCCGCCGGCTGCGCGGGCGAGGCCGTGTTCACGACCGCCTGGTACTGGATCCGGTCGCGGCAGGTCCGGCCGCCCGCGCCGCAGAGCACCTGCCCGGTCTGCCAGCTGGTGCTCCGCCATCACCGCGGCTGTCCCTATGACGGCCTCAGCATGCCGCAGGCGTGGGCCCGGTACCGGCAGGACAGCCCTCCGGACCAGGCCAGCCCTCCGGACCAGGCCAGCCCTCCGGACCAGGCCAGCCGCCCGGACCAGGGCGGCCGTCCGGGGCGGGGCGGTTAGCCCGCGCCGGCCGCCGGGTCAGAGTTTCAGCGCCTGCGCCAGCTGCCGGTAGGTGCCCGACAGGTCGGCGCCCGGCGAGGTGAGCACCTGGATGGCGACGTGGTCGGCGCCAGCCTCAAAATGCTCGGCGACTCGCGCCGCGATGTCCTGCCCGCTGCCGTGCGCGACCAGCGCGTCGATCAGCGCGTCGCTCCCGCCGTCGCTGAGATCCTCGTCGCTCCAGCCCAGCCGGCGCAGGTTACTGGTGTAGTTGACCAGGTCAAGGTAGGGCTTGCGCACCGCCGGCCGGCCAACGGCGCGGGCCCGCTCCGGGTCGGTGTCCAGCACTACCTTCTGCTCGGGCGCCAGCAGCGGCCCGGTGCCGAGGATCTCGCGCGCGAGCCGGGTGTGCTCGGGCGGGACCAGATAGGGGTGGGCTCCGGCGGTTCGCTCAGCGGCCAGCCGCAGCACCTTCGGGCCCAGCGCGGCCAGGACCAGGCTGTCGGGCGGAACGCCGTCCGACAGCAGGGTGTCCACGTAGCGCGTGAGCGCATCGTAGGGCCGCACGTACTCCTGGGTGGCCTCCGGATGGCCCGTCCCCACGCCGAGCAGGAACCGGCCGGGGTAGCGGGCCTCGATCCGGCGGAAGGAGGCCGCCACGATGCGGGCGTCGTCCTGCCAGATGTTCACGATGCCGGTCGCCAGCGTCAGCGTGGTCGTCGCGTCGATCAGCTGCTCGGCCTGCGTGAGGTCGCCGGCAGGCGAGCCGCCCAGCCACACGGCGCCGTAGCCGAGCTGTTCGAGCTCCAGGGCCAGTTCCGGCGTTACCCCACTGCCGTGCCGCCAGACCCCGACTCGCCCCAGGTGATCACGCGCTAGCCCGGTCATCTTGTTCCCTCCTTCGCTCGTGGCCGCGTCTGTCCCGCAGCTGGCAGGATAACGCCCGGCGGTCAGGCCGCCGCTGCCCGCAGCGCCGTCAGCGCCCCGTCGAGGGCCGCCGCCAGCGGCTCGCCGGACTGCATGGTCTGGGTCAGCAGCAGGCCGCCGTGCAGCGCGGCGAAGGTCGCCAGCGCCAGCGTCCGCGGCTGCGCGTCGGCGCGCAGCAGGCCGGCCGCGCACATCCGCGTGAGTCCGGCCTCCAGGTACCCGCGCCACCGGTCCAGGTAGGCCGTCACTTCGGCGCCCCGCGCCGGGTCGCTGCCGATCAGCTCGCCGGCCAGTGCGCCGATCGGGCAGCCCCAGTGCGGCTGCGAGCAGTAGTGCGCCAGGACCGCGTCGCGCCAGCTATCCCACGCCTGCCAGGTATCGAGGGTGTCCAGGAACGGCCGCTGCGCCGCCAGCACCCGTTCGCTCTGGAACGCCGCGATGGCGGCGACAAGCTCGCCCTTGCCGCCCGGGAAGTAGTGGAACAGCTGGCTCTTGCTGGTCGCCGTCTGCGCCCGGATGTCATCGAGGCTGGTGCCCCCGGCTCCGCGGGCCAGGATCAGGTCGGCCGCCGTCTCGACGATGCGGGCACGCGTCGCGGCGCCTTTCGGGGTGAGCCTGACCAGGGCGGGCTGCATGGTTGCAGAATAGTCTTTCTGGACCCAGCGGTCCAATGATGCTAGCTTTATGGACCCTACGGTCCATTAACTTGGGCAGGACTACTGAAGGGACACCGCCGTGACCAAGCGACTGGCTGGCAAGACGGCCCTCGTGACCGGCTCCACCAGCAACATCGGCCGCGCCATCGCCGTCGCTTTCGCCGCCGAGGGCGCGCACGTCGTGGTCAGCGGCCGCAGCACCGAACGCGGTGCCGCAGTGGTCAGCGAGATACGCGCCGCGGACGGCCGCGCCGACTTCGTCGCCGCCCACCTGGACGGGTCACCGACCGCCTCTCGGCAACTCGCTGCTGCGGCGACCAGCGCGCTCGGCGGTCGCATCGATGTGCTCGTCAACAATGCCGGCATCTTTCCGGGAGCGACCACCGCGACGACCGACGAGGCAACCTTCGACCAGGTGTACGCCGTCAACGTCAAGGCTCCGTTCTTCCTGACCGCGGCGATCGCCCCGGAGATGATCGCCCACGGCGGCGGGGCCATCGTCAATCTCGGCTCCTGGATCGCCCGCCTCGGCATCCCGATCAGCTCGCTCTACAGCTCCACCAAGGGCGCGATAGAGACCCTGACCAGGGCCTGGGCCGCAGAGTTCGGACCGAGCGGCGTCCGGGTGAACGCGATCTCGCCGGGCGTGATCCGCGACCGCAAGCCGGGCGAGAAGCCCGGCGAGCATCGCGCCGAGGCGATGATGCGCGGCACGCCCGCGGGCGGCAGCGGCACCCCGGACGCCATCGCATTCGCCGCCGTGTACCTCGCCAGCGACGAGGCCGCGTTCGTGCACGGCACCGTGATCGACGTCGACGGCGGCCGCGTCGGCACCGCCGTCATCGCCGGCTGAGCCGCTCATCCCGCCGCTGGCTCGTCACCGGGACGCCGGCGACCGGCCAAACGACTTCAGGTAGGCCGCCGTGGGCGTGCCGACGCCCGTCACATCGTCATAACCGGGCGTGGCATGCAGCGTGAAGTCGGAGCCCAGCGTGACCAGTACGCCCTGCTGCGCCCCGTGCGACAGGCCCGCGGCCACGGCGGTCGCGAACGTCGCGCCGCCGGGATGGTCGGTGATGTCACGAAAGGCACCCAGGCCCCGGCGCTGGTCACGCTGGTAGATCTCAGGGTTCGCGAAGCCGATCGGGAAGCGCGCCGCCTGCTGAGCGTCGGCCTGGACGCCGGCGAACAGCGGGCTGGCCACGCTGGTGCCGCCGTAGCCCGCCTCGGCCCAGCCGGTGGAGCCGCCGGGCAGCGGCTGGGTGAAGCCCACCATGGTGGCGGCGAGCAGGTCGCCTTCCATCGCGACGTCGGGGACCACTCGCATCGGCCTGGCGGAGTACGTGCCGGTGAGCAGCATGTGGGCCAGCGAGGCCGGCACGATGTCCTGCTGGTAGGACGGCTGGGGGAAGTAGTTGCTGGTGCCGCCGCCGGCCCCGAACAGGAAGGTACCGGGCAGCGAGGACCAGGCGGTGCCCTGCGAGGCCGCCTGGGAGTCCCCCATACCGGTCTCGAACAGGTAATTGTGGCGTGCGCCGATCCCGATCGCGGTCGCGCCCACCCCCGTCGCCCAGGGGTCCGACGCAGGGAAGGCGACCTGCGGCTGCGACGAGTTGGGGTCGCAGTTCAGACCGCCGCCCACGATGCCCGGGTCGTTGGTGCTGCAGTCGCCGGAGGAGAAGTAGAAGCCAATGCCCTCGGTGGCGCCCTGCTCGAACGCCTGGGTGTAGGCCCGGATGGTGCTCGCGGACTCGTCGCCGTTGTAGTCGAACAGGTCCTCGTCCCAGGAGTTCGTCACGATCGTCGCCAGCCGATGGTCGATGATGCTGGCGAACGCGCTCAGGAAGTCATTGTCCTGGCAGGAGTTGGCTCCGACGTAGAGCACCCGGGCCCTGGGGGCCATGGTGTGCACGGCCTCCACATCCAGTGATTCCTCGGGCTGCCACCCGCCGGGACCGCCGCAGGCGTCCTGGCTGTTCCACTGGGCCGGCGTGACGATCTGGCGGAACTGGCCCGGCGCGAACTGCGGGAAGTGGTTGTACCTGGCGAAGGTGTTCGCGTCGGACACGATGGTGGATGAGCCGTAGGCGTCGACCACGGCGACCGTCGTGCCCTGGCCGGTCAGCCCGGTCCTCGCCACGCCGTAGGCGTCACGCAGCTGGTTGGGCGTATAGCCGCAAACCGGAAGCGGGTTGGCGTGCCCGTAGGCGGCCGGCAGGCCGGCGGCCGTCTTCTGCCCCCAGTAGGCAGAGCACGGTGATAGCCCGACGTAGGGCGGCGCGCCCCTGGTCCGAGCCACGCGCCTGACCTTGGCGGGCGTCGGGACGGCCGCCGCGCGCGCCACCGCGGGCGCGTTGTCCAGCCCGGAGACGCCCAGGACCCCTGACGTCAGGGCGGCGGGAATCGACGCGTTGGTACTTGGCGCGTAGTAGACGTGCCCGGAAAGCGCATACTCCCGCAACTGCGTGCCGAACGCCCTGCGGATGGCCGCTGCCGTGCCGGTGACCGACACGTACTGCTCAGTGGCCCCAGTGATCTTGAGACCGGATCTGGTCAGCCACGAGTCCACCTTCTGTACCTGCGCGGGGGCCGGCCCGAACGCGGCGTCTTGCTGCGCGACAGTCAGGTAGTGCCCGTACCGCGGGCTTCCGGGGGTGGAAACCTCGCGAGCATAGGCGGCCAGCCCGGCGGCGTTCCGCCCGGCCAGGTAGACCTGCGCCGAGATCGTCGCGGCGGACGGCGTGACGCCGCGCTGCGCCGCGGCGGTCGCCCACGCCGGATGGGTGCCAGCCAGCGGCCGGGTCGACGGGGTCGCGGCCCGCGCCGGGCCCGCGACGGCGAACGCGCCCGCGATCATCGCTGCGACAGCCGACAACGTGACCACGCCGAAAGCCCGGCGGCGCCGCGCCCTGACTGCGTCGCGCATCTAACGGATCCCCCTCCGCACCGACCGGCCCGCAGTCGACGGCGGCCCCTGCGCCGCGCCCCCCGGAATTAACAGCGCAGGCTCGATCACGTGATTTCTACACGCTTCTCGGTGCCGCTCGCAAGACCTTTGCGATACGTGCAATTTAATGACGCATGACCCTGCGCGGAGATTAGCAATTTCAATTGGCCGGTAATCGGGGCACCATGGTGCAAAAGATCGGGCCCGCAACCTGCACGATCGTTATGCGACAGTGCTGTACCGCCAGGCGGCCCGGCGTTCTGGCCCTGCCGGGCGCTCCGCCGATGCCCCGCCTGATACCCCGTACCTGATGCACCGGCCCGATGCGGCCGAGCTCGTGCCTACCGAGCAGCCTCGGCTTCGAGGGCGCGAGGCTCCAGGCCGAGCAGCCGGGGCCGGAGGTAGCCGAACGCGTGGCTGAGCAGCCGGGAGACCTGCATCTGGGAAATGCCGAGCTGACGGCCGATCTCGGACTGCGTCAGGTCGCCGTTGAAGCGCAGGAGCAGGATCATCCGCTCACGCGCGGGCAGCTCCCCCCAGTGCGTCGCGACCGCCTGCATGGTGAGCATGTGCTCCACCCGCCGATCCTCCCCGCCGAGCAGGTCAGCCAGCTTGGCCCCGTCCGGCCTACCGGACACGGGCGCATCTAGCGAGAACGTCTGGAAGGCCAGCGCCGCGAACTGCGCGTCACGCACATCGTCGCCGCTGACCCCCAGGTAGCGAGCCAGGTCGGACTCGCCCGGCGCGCGGCTCAGCTCCTGGGCCAGGTGCCCGGTCGCCTCCCGCACTTCCAGGACCAGCTCCTGAGCGGAGCGCTTGATGTGGACGGGCCAGCCCTTGTCCCGGAAGTGCCGCTTGATCTCGCCCATGATGGTCGGCTGCGCGTAGGCGGCCAGGCTGCCGCCCAGCGCCGGATCGAAGTTGTTGATCGCCTTCATCAGGCCGACGTATCCGACCTGCATCAGGTCCTCGTCCGGTTCGGACCTGCGCATATACCGCTGCGCGCAGAACCTGACCAGGCCGCGGTGCCGGCTGACCAGCAGCTCGCAGGCCGCGCCACGGCGCTCGCTCCCGCGCGGCAGCGAGCCGACGATACGCAGCAATTCGCCGTCATCCAGCCCGGCCAGGCTGCCGCGGATCTGCTCGGCGGGCGCAACGGAGACGAGAGCTGCCGGGACTGCCACGGCAGGCGGCCTGGTGACTATCTCGGTTGTAGAAATGGTTCCCATAGCTGCCTCGACTCAAGCGAGTCCCAGTAAGGACTGCCGGAGTCCGGAGCAGCCGGGTAAGTCACCCTGTTATGTACCCGCAGCGCTATTTGCCCGCAGCGTGACATTTTCCTGTCACTCGAAGTGTAACGGACGATTACGGCATTCCGCCAACCGTGGCCAGTCCGCCCTCGTGCCGCCCAGCCTCGTGCCCGCCCGGCTCCGTCAGGTCAGCAGAGCCAGCGCGCTGGACCGGACGCGCGGCCTGCGCGAGCGGGGAGTCATCCGCGGCGCCCGGCTCGATCTCGATCTCGCCACGATCGGCCGGCCGGTCCAGGCCCTGATCGCGGTGCGGATCCGGCCGCCGTCGCGCCGGAACATCGAGGCCTTCCGGCTCTGGGCCGGCACCCTGCCGGAGACCCTCGAGGTGTTCGTGACGTCGGGTCGGAGGACTTCCTCATCCATGTCGCGGTCCCGGACAACGAGAGCCTGTACGCATTCGTCATCGACAAGCTGACCGAGCGGACCGAGCTCGCCGACGTGCGCACCTCAGTGGTCTACGAGCATCTGCGCCACGACTACATCGAGCCGGTACCGGTGCCACCCGCGGCCGGCCCGCGCCGCTAGCCTGGCGGCAGAGGGAAGGCAGCGCCCCATCCGATGCCGACCAACCCGGCCCCCGGTCAAAGGAGCAGCCATGCAGGCGATCACCGTGAGCGAATTCGGCGGCCCCGAGGTGATGCGCATCACCGAGATGCCCATCCCGACGCCCGGCCCTGAGGAGATCCTGGTCCGGGTACTGGCCGCCGGGGTCGGCCCGTGGGATGTCTCGCTCCGCAAGGGCGGCTACACCGGCGACCTGCCCTACGTCCCAGGCGGAGAGTTCGCCGGGGTGGTGGTGGGTGACACCGGCGCGGACGCGGCCTTTAACGACGGCGTGCCCGTCTACGGCTACCCGGCCCTGACGGGTTGTTATGCGCAGTACGTGACCTGCCCCGTCGAGCAGCTCGCGCCCATTCCGGCCGGCCTGCCGGTCATCGACGCCGCGGGGGTGCCGATCGACGGCCAGACCGCCGAGCAGGGCATCACCGAAGAACTGGCCATCGCCGCGGGTGACCGCGTCCTCGTCACGGCCGGCGCGGGCGGCCTCGGGCACTTCGCGGTGCAGATCGCCCGGGCGCTCGGCGCCGAGGTGGTCGCGACGGCGAGCCCGCGGCACCACGATTTCCTGCACAAGCTCGGCGCCGCCGTGGTCATCGACCACACCCAGCCCGACTGGCCTGACCGGGCCCGGGACGCGATGGACGGCGGGGCGCAGCGCGTTCTCGCGTGCGCCGCGCCCACCCTGGCCGGAGCGGCCCGCGCCGCCGCCGATGGCGCGATCATCGCGACCCCCGTGCACGGCGACCTCCCGGATGCCGGGCGGGTCACCTGGAAAAGTTATAACGGTCGGCCGCGTGGCAGCCGGCTCATCCGGCTGGCCCCGTGGTTCGACGATGGCACGATCTCCGTGACGGTACAGGCTCGGTATGACTGGGAGGACGCCGCTCGGGCCCATCGCCAGGTGGCGGAGGGCCATACCCGGGGCAAGATCGTCCTGATCGTCGACGACGACCTCGCCGCCGCGACCGGAGTCTGAGCCGCGCCCCCCGCGGCAAGCAATGACATCGACCGAAAGCAAGCCTGGAGGAGTACCAGTGACAGCGATTCCGCCGTCCCACCGCGACCTGCTCGACGGACAGTTCGCCACCCTGGCCACCGTCGGCCCGGATGGCCGTCCCCAGCTCTCGGAGGTCTGGTTCCTGGCCGACGGGGACACGGTCTGCATCTCGCTCAACTCGAGCCGGCAGAAGACCAGGAACCTCGTGGCCAACCCGGCCGCGGACGTCTTCCTGCTCGACCTCGCCAACCCCTATCGCTATCTGGAGATCCGCGGCGACGCGGAGGTCTCGCCCGACGACGACTACTACTTCGCCGACCGGGTCGGCGCGAAATATCAGTCGGACCTGCGGGAGCACGACCAGCCGGGCCAGCGGAGGGTCGTCGTTACCATCCGCCCGGTGCGGGTGAACGCGGTCAACATGCGCGGCTGAGCGAGCCCTCCCAGCCAGTTGCCCTTACGGATAGGCCAGGGTGTGCAGCCGCTCCAGATCTAGGACGGTAATCGCGCGATAGCCCGTGGAAACGACGCCGCTGTCGCGCAGGTCGCGCAGGATCCGGTGCACAGTTGGCTCCGCGCCGCCCGCCAGGGAGGCAAGCTCCGGCTGGGTGAGCGGCCATCGGATCAGCGAGCGGTTCCCGGTCCTCGTGCCGTAAGTGACCGCGATTTCGTACAGCACGCGCATCAGCCGGGTCGGGACGTCGCAGCCGCTGAAATCGATTCTCCGCGTGTTGGCGGCCCGGGCCTTGGCCACCACGGACTTATGCACCGCGCGCGAGATGTCAGGGTCACGCCGCAGGCAGCCCAGGAATTCCCCGGCCTTGATGATCCGCGCCACGACGGCTCCGCAGCTGGTCACGCTGGCCGACCGCGGTCCCTCATCCAGTGCCGCGAATTCGCCGACCAGGTCACCCGCCATGCGGATCGACAGCAGCGCGTCCCGGCCGCCATACACCTGCCCGGTTACCTTGACCACGCCGTCGAGAATGATCAGGACGAATTGCGAGTGATCGCCTTCCCGGATCAGGATCCTGCTCGGTCCAGGATACTGAACGAGGCTTCCCAGCTGAAGTAACCGGTCACGCGCCGGTCCGGCCAGGGCGCCCAGCAGGCTCGCCGCCGGCCATTCCCGCTGCGGCTGGCCCGCTCGCCTTGATCTGTCGCCCCCGCTGGCCTGTTTCACGCTTACCGCACCCAGTCGTCCCAAAGCTGCCTGGCGACCACCCCGCCAGTCACCTACTTCACCATACGGTTGATATCACCCTCTGTGCAGTGTTGTCGGTGCCTCTGCCTCATTAGCCAATATTTTGGCCCGGATCCCGTCGCAGGATGGTGTCCTGCCGCGTGACCCGGGACACGATCGGAATCAGCCGGGCAGGCTTTGGGGGAGCCTGTCCGGCCAGGACCTGCTACGGCACAGACGGAGAGGCATGTGGGCGAGGCTCAGCCGGGAGTCCGGCGCTTGTGCGTCGCGGCCGTCACCGGGGCGGCCGGGCTGCTGGCCGCGGCCTGCCAGCTGGCCGACGCCGGCCGGCCATGCCTCAGCCTCGACGCGCCGGATGACACGGAGCTGGCCTTCGCCCCGCCGGGGATTCATGAGGTCGCGGTCGTCATGCGACTCATTGCTGCCGTGGAGACGCTCATCGCGGCCCAGCGCAGCCCGCCAGGTCCCGCCATGCTGGCGTTTCACGTCGGGATCACGAGAATCGAGGGTGACAGATTCGGCGGCCCCGCGCCGTCGCGGGCGCGTTCCCTGCTACGTGATCCTGATGTCCGCGCCGCCGCGGCCGACTGCGGGCCGCTGGCCGTCATCCTGTCGGACGGGCTCTATGCAGACCTTCAGGGTGAAGGCCTGCAGGCCCGGCAATGGCGACCCGTTCCAGCGGCCGGTGCGTGGGTGAGATGTGGCGCTCCGTCCCGGGCCCCGTTCCAGTAGCGTGCTCATAGACACCGCAAATGTGTCACAGAGCAGGAGGGGCGGCCCGTGATCGGCATGCCGGAGGGAATACGGAAGCTCTGCGTGGCCTACGACGTCGAGGGCTATAGCGGCCGGGGTACGCGGCACGAATTCTCGGCTCAGGCGCGGCTGGCTGAATTGCTGACCTATGCCTTCCGCGAGGCCGGATTACCGCCAGGCGCCGAAGAAGTCCAGGAGCAGGGCGACGGCGGTATCGCTTTCCTGCCGACCGGCGGAACGCTGGACGAGCCCCGGCTTCTCGTCGGCCTGATTAATGCCCTGCGAATCGGTCTGGATGAGCTCAACGAGGACATAGTCGACCGGGCGCGGATCCGCCTCCGGGTCGGGCTCCACGAAGGGGTGGTCCACCGCGCTCCGCACGGGTATGTCGGCCCGGCGGTCATCGAGGTGTGCCGGCTACGGGATTCCGAGGTCGTCCGGGCGGCGCTGGCCGGCGCCCCGGATCTCCTGGTCGTGGTGGTCGCCGACCGGCTGTACCAGGATGTGCTGAGCCACGGCTACCACGGTCTCCCGGCCTCGGCGTTCACCCGAGCCGACATCCGGGCCAAGTCGTTCAGCGCCCCGGGCTGGGTGTACCTGCCCGGAGCAGCGCCAGCGCCTCGCCAGGCCGTGGAGAGCATCCCGCCTCCCGAGGTCGGGGCAGCGTCACCGTCGCCCATCGAGGGCTACCTGAGCATCCCGCCGGACACGTGGTGAGCTCGTCGCCTGATCCCCGTGAGCTGAGCCCGGCAGTACAGGAGCTGCTGGCCGGGGTGGCGGAAGGCGAGGCCGCCGCAGACGAGGCCGCGGCAGGCGGAGCGGACTGGCGGCAGCACCCGGCCGGCCCGGCCGTGCTGGCCCGGCGTTACTTTCTCGTCGAGGCCCCGACCCGGGACGGCACTTCTGGGCTCGTCCGCAAGGGCGGCGTCTTTCTCCATGAGCCAACAGCCGCGCTCCTGCTGCCCTCGGATTTCCCCCCGCTGGCCCGCCGGCGGCCTGACTTCACCAGGCTGCGGCACGTTCTGGTCCGGTTCAGCTTCATGCTGGACCGGCTGCCGCCCCGGCACGCCTACGAGTCCGCCCGGCTGATCGTCACCCTGGACGACCCGGCCGCCGTGGTCCGGGCTCAGCGCCCGGCGTGGGTGACGACTGACGGCGAGTCGCATACCAGCGTGACGACCGAGTTCTCGGCTGCGCTGACCGGCATGGTGCGGCTGGGGGCCGACCGGACCAGGGTGACCGGCACGCGAAACCAGACCGCCCGCCCGGTGATCACCGCCGAGAACCGCGGCCGGGCCGGGTTCGGCTGGCACTACGAAGCGCAAGACGGCGCGCCGCTGCTGCCGCGCATTGAGTTCGCCCTGGCGGTGGTGGAGCTGCCGGCCACGGCCCGCGAGCTGAGCGGCACCCTCAGCGCGGAAGCGATGATCACCGAGCCCCGGTTCGGCGTCCTGAGCTCGACCCGCGCGGTGCCGGCGGAGCCGAGCGTCCCGTTCCGCATGGAACTGGGCGCCGCCGGGTCCGCGCCCGCCTAGCTCACCGTGCTCCGTCCCGGCTGAGCAGGATGGGCGTCGTCTGCTCGGTCGGCGCTACCGCCAGGGTCTGGACGAAGGAGGCCCCCCGCTCGAAGGCGAGCGGGACGGAGTCCCCGCTGGCCAGGCCCTGATAGAACCCCATGCTGAACTTGATCGCGAGGTCGTCGACGATCTTGGTCTGCATAGCGATGACGTAGGCGAAATCGCGCCGCATGGCCTCGGCCAGCCGCAGGCTGTGGCAGGCGTTCACGATGACGCAGTCGACCGTCTTGGCGTGGATCCGGAAGAGGCGGGCGAGGCCCTCCGGCCCGGCCGGGACGCCATAGCCGCTCTCGTCCTCGATGTAGAGGCTGCCGTCCGGTCCGCCGTGGCCCGAGAAGTGGACTATGCGCGGCTGGTAGTCGGCCAGGGCCTGCCCGATGTCCTGGAGCCGGGCCGCGAATTCCGACTCGAGCCGGAAATGCTCCCGGAGCTTGCCCCGCTGGAGCTGCTCGCGTATTCCCCGCATCTCCACGTCGGATCGCAGCGGAGCCATGTCGGTGGGACTCGCCGCCAGGAACAGCACCGTGTCCCGCCCGACTGCAGCGTCGCGCCCCGGCGTCCAGGCCGCCGCCGGGGAGTTTCGCACGGTCAGCGGCAGGATGCACTTCTGCGAGCGGGCCCCGGATCCGTCGCGGTAGGTGAGCCGGACCTGGACCGGTACCGAATTCCCCGTCTCGGTCGGGCACGCGATGAACGATGTCTCCGCTTCCTCTCCGGCCGCCAGGTGCGGAAGCTTGGCCTGCGGGCCGGGCGGGCTTATCAGCACCGGGCCGCCCACCGTCAGGGTGATGCCGAGCAGCGGCGACTGGGTCGCGTTGCGGACCTTGATCCGCAGCACATCCCATTCGCCTGGCGCGAGCACGCCCCTGGCCAGCCGGACGTCGAGGTCCGGGCCGGCGGGCTGAGCCGCCGACGAGGCAGGCGTGACGGTGAGGCCGGCCCGGAAGTCCGAGATCCGGACCGCCGTCCCGTACTCGTTCCGGTACGAGAAGTTCTCGCTGGTCACGGTGAACTCACCGGCCGTGCGGGCCCGCACGGTCACGTCCTGCGCCCAGGTCGCGCCGGAGCCCAGCTGCGGGATCTTGATCCGGTCCCGCCCGCGCAGGAGAAAGAACTCCGGCGGCAGGCCGAGCCTGAAGATGACATCGGTGCAGGTCTCCGGGCCGGCGTTGCTGAACCGGATCTTGAGGTCGCAGTCTCGCCCCGCCGTCAGCTGCCGCGGCTCGATGGAAACCACGATCACGGTGCGGCCGCTTCCCGGGTACTCGCCTCTCCCAGCTCGATGTTCAGGATTTCCGGGTGGTAGTCCCGACGGCAATCCGCGCAATGGACTGCTATGCCCGAGGCGGACAGGCCGGAGCTGAAGGCGTTGTCCGGAATCATTTCCCTATGCAGCTGGCACACCGGCCTGCCGCAGTGATGGCATACCGGAAACCTGATATTCGCTTTTTCCTCAACACCGCAGTACGCGCATTCCCATGTCATGACCTGAATTGCTCCTGCTCCTTGAGTTCGGCGTCGACTATAGTGCGCAGCTCGCCCCATTCCTTCTCGATCTGGCCCTTCATCGTGAGCTGGCCGTGCTTGGTGACCTCGAACTCAGCCGGTGCCTCGGAGTCAGGCGTCAGCTCATAGGCGTACTCCGTCCGCAGTTCGTCCTCCGCCGTGACCTCGCCATTCATCGTCTCGTTGACGTAGGAGCCGTAAACGGTCAGCTGGGCATCGGTAGTGCCCGCCTTCGGGCGCACACCGTCCCCGTACTCCTCTTCGCCCGTCAGGGTGATGCGGAAGTCGATAGGAAAGATGCCGTGGTAGCGGCGTCCGGCGATGTCCCAGTACCGGTTCGCCAGATTCGTGCGCCAGGAGCCACGAGGCGGGTTCTCGACGACTCGCTTGACGTAGCAGCCCTGGTCGCTCAGCTTGTTCGTGAGCTCGACGACCGTCTCGAAATCCGGAATCACGCCCGGATACCTGTCGACCTTCAGCCGGTCGCGGTTCGGTACCGCCCGGGTGTCCTGGTAGCGGACCGAACTGAGGCTCAGCTCGAAGTCGATCGTGACGTCCAGCTCGATGGTGGTCTTCGACGACCGCTGACTACCCGCCGACTGGTACAGGCGGACATCGGTGATGCCGGACAGGGTGCTCTCGAAGGTCGCCCGCAGGCGCCCGCTGAGCTTGTCAGACGGCTTGATCTTGTCCCCGAACCGGATGGTCAGGATCTGATGACCGGCATCCCCCTGGCCGGCCGTCGCCGCCGCGTCGTCGCCTGATGAGTCGTCGTCCGCCGCAGCCGGTCCTCCGGACCGGGTCGCCTGCTTTGCCTGGGGAGACTGGCCCGCTCGGGGAGACTGGCCCGCTCGGGGAGACTGGCCCGCTCGGGGAGACTGGCCCGCTCGGGGAGACTGGCCCGCCCGCGGCGGCTGGCTCACCGGGGGCGGCGGGTTCGCCTGAAGAAACTGCTTCACCTGGAGAAGCTGCTGCTTCACCTGGGGAACCTGGTTCCCCTGCGGCGGCCGAATCGCTTGGGGTGGCTGGTTCCCCTGGGGCGGCTGGCTCGCCTGGGGCGGCTGGCTCGCCTGCGGTGGCTGGCTCGCCTGCGGCGAGCCCGTCGGCTGGGCCGGGTCGCTGGCCGCCGGGCCGCCGGCTCCCTCCCCGTGGCTGTCCGTCCGCGGCCCGTCCGGCTGCTCCCGCTCCAGGTCATCTTCGTCAGCTTCGCGACCTAGCGACGGCAGCTGCTTCCACTCAATGGTCCGGAATCTCTCCCACTCGGGATTGCTGACCAGCGCAACCGGGGTCACGCTCTGCACGTTGCCCCAGCTCTTCGGCACGGTCAGCTCGATGAACTCGAACTGCTTGAACACGAGCGACCTGTGCTGGCCACCCGGCCGGTCCGGCTCGATCGGAACCCAGCGCAGCTCGAGCACGAGGGCTCGCTTATCGGCGGACGGCACGAGGGAGGGCACAATCCAGATGGGGATGCGCGACGGGACGCGTGCGCTCTGCAACTCGTAGGGAAGCCGGATCCGCCATTGTCCGGCGGGCTGGCCCGGCGTGGCGCTGAACAGGGGATGATCCGTCACGCTGCCGCGAAACGCGAGACTGGTGCCGCCAGGGAGCAGGACGTCCTGCTGCTCGGGCCGCCCGAGAAAAGTGAGTCCGGCCTCGCCTTTGAGCACGGCAAAGCCCGCGGAGAACTCGACGGGGTCGCCCGCGCCCAGCGAGTACTTGCGGCGATAGGCCTCCAGCCGGTCCCAGTCGGACGGCGCGAGGGTCATCGCTACCTCGACCGTCCCGCCGGTCTGCCCGGACGTGCTGGTGTAGTTGCCGTCCTCGTCCAGGCTGACGTGACCACGGAGGGTCTCCCTGACGCTGATGGCCTTCAGGCCCGGCGCGACCGGCAAGGACGGCCGGAAGGACAGCTCGGTGGCCGCCCGCCGCCGGTGCACCCGGTAGGCGCCCGCGGCCAGTCCCGCGCCGGCCAGCAGGAGCACGAGGCCGACCACCACGTTGGGCAGGCCGCCGCGGAAGCCGGCAGCGGCCAGGGCGATGCCGGCCCAGGCCAGGCCGACGACGGCGATGGCGATACCGGCCCAGATGAGGCGGCGCAAGCCCCCCGGCACGACATGGTCATGCTCGGCGCAGTGGTAGCCGCTGGCCAGCTGGTCCGCCAGGCCGAGGTTGGCGAACTCTCGGCTGATCGGCTTCTTGAACGCGTCAACGGTCTTGGAACTGTGCTGGCGGCACATGTTCTTGCCGCAGTGGTGGCACAGGCTGAAGACATGCGGCGAGCCGCAGTCGTAACAGCGGGCCTGCGGCGCGTGTTCTTCCATGATGAGCATGACGGCAGTCCTTTCGGGTCCGGCGGCGGCTGTTGTCGAGGCGACGTCAGCGCCGCTGGCGAACCCGGTCGAACTGCTCTCGCAGCCTGCTGTGCAGCGCGTTGATCTCACGCGTTAGCTCGTTGCTGTCGCGGGCCAGCGTGCCGCGGATGAACACTCTCAGCTCGCCGCTCGGCAGGGTGGTCAGGTGCCTGACGTCGCCGCCGGGTATCAGGGTGCGGCGCTCGGTCGCGAAGCTCCTGCCTTCGACCAGGATCCAGACGATCATGTCGTCCGGACCCTCCTGGCGGTGCGCCACCAGGAGCCAGCTCACGGTCGCCCGCTTCTCGTCATAGAACGGCTCGGAATCGGAACCGGCCGGCCAGGCCTGCCGGACCTCGAATCCCCGGTCCCGCAGCGCGGTCATGACGTCGGTCACCCGGGCCTTATCGGGGATGACCTCATCAAAGAACAGGTGCTGGTTCGGCGAGAACTCCCGCCGGGCGAACGCATCGTCAAGGATCAGCCTGGCCGTGGCGCGCACCTTCGTGATCAGCTCCACCGGCGGCCGCTGCCGGATATAACCGGTCGCGTCATAGACGCGCCCGTCCAGGCCGGACAGCAGGTAGCCGGAAATCTGGATCTCGGCCCGTGCGCAGAGCTCCCGCTGCGCATACAGCGCGGCCGGCTGTCTGATCGACAGCAGCATGAGCGGGCTCTCGAACACGCGCAGGCCTTTGCCGCCCACCGCGTCGGACACATCTTTCATGGGTCCGCTTTTCCACTCGATGCATCTGTCGACGGGGTTATACCTGACCTGGCGTTTCTTTGGCCTGTCGTCCGCTTCGGGGTCGTCCGGGCTATCCTGGCCGACCTCGTAAAGCTGCATGGTCCGCAGGAAGGTAATCGTGGGCCAGTCGATGGCGACCCGGGTAATCTCGGGTATCAGGTCGCGGACAGGCCCCTCCTGCGCTGGCAAGGTGAGCTGGACGACGATACCCAGGGTGAGTCCATCCTTAAAGCTCGCCTGCTGCCGGATGCTCGCCAGTATCTGCCGGACATACTGGCGACCGCGATAGGTCGACAGGAAATGGTCGATGACGTCGCCAGCAGTCCGCCCATCCTCGGAGCGCAGCGAAATGGGCCGCAGATCGAGACTGTCCGGGTCCAGGAGCTCAATGTCGAGCCGGGCCGGAATCAGCTTCGGTGTCTCGGGGTCGAAATCATAGGTCGTGACGCAGGTCTGCCGGTCCGCGATGAGCTGGTCGAGCTTATCGCCACCGCTGACGGGCACCTTGATGGGCACCGAGGCGTGCTCACTGCTCAGGTCCAGGCTGGCCCGAAGGCTGGTCCTGGCGTCGTTCCTGAGCAGCAGGTGCCCGATGACGGCGGTGCCATCGGACTCGGGGTGCGCCGCCAGGCCAACAGCGACATCATTCCGGGCATCGCGAGTAAACCACCGATAGCCGTCATAGGGGAGTTCGAGCTCGATCCGTCCGGCCGGACGCTCGGTGTACCCGGTCGATGGATTCTCGGAGATCTCCTGCTCGACAGCGTACTCTTCCGTTATCTCCGCGCGCCTGAGTAGTGCCCGGGCAAAAATTTCCGTTCCATTGCCAGCTGGCAAACCGTCTTGCAGTGTGGTCATTGCCCCTCCCCTTAAATTGCGTACGCCAAATAGAGGCGACGGCCGGACAAGATGGCTGCCGCCCCATCCAGTGGCTATAGCCGGCTCGCTAGGCTTGCCGGCTGCCGCGCGTTAGCGCGCTTTCGGCGAGTCTAATAGTGTCAAGACGCATAGATCCCATCACAGGATGACATGCTGCCATCGGCGCGACTATGCGCATGCCGCCGATCCTGCGTGATACCCCGGCGGCGCGGGGTCGATCAGGTATCCCCCGGAGCCCCCCTCCAGGAATAGCGATATCCGCCACTTCGTACAAGATTCCTCATGGTTGCCTGCGTTCGGATCCTGATGGCTGATGAACCTTACCTGGGCCACGACGTCACCGTTAGCAGCGGAAATGGCCACGAGAGTCGCGCGCGAGTCCGCCGTTGCCGCGTATCCGCTGTCGAAGCTGGCCTGGCTCATTCCCTGCTGCAGTTGGGGGCTGAGCAGCGCCAGGTAGGACTGGTAATCGTGGGTGTTGATCGCCGAAAAATAGCTGTTGAGAAACGAACCTACTGATGAGGCGGCCGGGTCCTGCTCGGCCGCGGCCGTGATGGTCAGCGCGCCGTCGGACGTCGTCCCGGCCGTGGACGGCGACGAGGTGGCAGGCGAGGCGGACGGAGAAGAAGGAGCAGACGAGGTGAGCCCCGGCGACGCGGGTTCGGTCGCGGACGGCGCCGTGATCGGAGTTCCGCTGCTGGGAGATGGCTGGTGCCTCCCGGCGAGCCAGATTCCCGTCCCGGCTCCGGCAGCGAGCACGACCACGACCAAGATGACCAGGGCAATCCGGGCAGGCGTCCCGGCCGCGGATATCGTCCGCCGGCCGGCTGCGCGGCCGCCAGCCACGCCGGGCGGAGCGGAGCGGGTCAGCGAACCGCCGCAGCCACTGCAGACCTTGCCGCGCTCGGTATCCGGCCGCCCGCACGTTGCGCAGAACCGCATGGCGCAATCCGCCGCCCCTCGAATGCCCGCCCTCTGGCGGCTGGACCCGGCCGCCACCGTGCAACCGATTGTTAGGCCGATGGCCTGAATGCGGTAGTAACGAGAGGGTAGGAATTGTGTATCCATTTCCCAGTAAACCATCGCTAGCCTATATGCGTCACGTCTAGAAAAAAGAGACATGTCGTCATGAACATGTCTAAGAGGGTGAGTATTGTCGGGCCGCTCATGATCCCTGCGGGCCGCCGCTGACGCCTTTTCGAGCTGCGCAGCCGCCTGGGCCATTTTCGCGGGCCGGACATCGTGCGTTCACCGTGTCGTTGCGAGGAGGCCTTGCGGGAGCGGCAGCCTGTCCTGGTCGTGGCCGGCACGGAGCTGGCCAGACCTAGGAGGTTCCGCGCCCATGAAGTCGCAGCGTCCGCGCCCTTCGACCATCCCTCCCTGGCGCAGGCGCGCCGCGCTGCCGCTCGCGCTGAGCGCGGCGGCGGGCCTGTCCCTGCTCGGGG
>Ga0208220_1000299_pt1 | contig 20622 bp, 9 predicted proteins | sample NGESurdeep092012_9_FD_184484 | JGI IMG/M metagenome (GOLD analysis project Ga0208220, IMG submission 184484) | Arctic peat soil microbial communities from Barrow, Alaska - NGEE Surface sample F53-1 deep-092012 (SPAdes) | ecosystem: Environmental > Terrestrial > Soil > Wetlands > Peat ...
CGATCTCTTGATGGAAAACCGGAGCAGATCGCGGTTGTGCGCGAACGGATCGCGCGCACGTTCCGCGACGAACGCCACCGGCACGCCCGCCGCCGGTTCGGGATCGTGATAATCAAAAGCGTTGATGAATTCCTCGCTGCGGATGGACGCCGCGTCCGGCAACTGGCCTTTATCCAGACTCGCCGCCGCGAGCTTGAACGAAACGTCGCTGACGTTGAGCGAAAAGGTGGAGAACGCATTTTCGCCCGTCAAAATTTCCGGCTGCGGAATCGGCGCGGGCGAAGGTGTTTTGGGAAGCGGACGGTCTTCTGGAATCGCCGATTGCGGCTGCAATTGAGCCTGCCCTTGATCATAAACATCAACTCCAAGCTGTGCTTCTCGAGCAAGAAAGACCGGCGGCGGCATCGCTGCGGGTGTTAATGGCGAAACGGTTGGCGCAGAAGCGGACGAGGCAACAGCTTGATTTTGAGAAGTCAATCGCGCCTCAAAAGCATTTTGAGAAACCGGCGGTGCCACCGCGCCAGCCCTAGGTTGGGACAAGTCATCCGCAAGTGCGATGTTCCCGCTCTTGTCAACAACCGCGTTGTCCGCCGATTTTTCGCCTGCCGATTCAGTCCTGTCCTTGAACAGGTTTCCAACTGCGGGAATGTCACCGAGCATCGGCGCTTGCGATTTTTGGCCGGTGCCGGAACCGGACGGCATGCTTGTGTAAAATCTTGTGCTGCCGACAGACGGTTGCGCGCCGGTGTCATTCGCTGCAACAAATCCTGAAACAGTCGAGTTCTCCAGTTCGCCATCGGGAAGTCCCAGCTTTTCCGGTGGCGGCGGAGCAACGATTGGAGCAGTTGGTGCATTTGCAACCGGACCGGCAAAACTGCCACCGCGACCGCCACCAAATCCTCCTCCGCCGCCTCCACCACGCCCGCCAAATCCGCCACGACTTTTTACGGCTGCGGCTATAGCTGCGTCAGGTTTTTGTTCGTTTTCAGGTGTTACATACGCCAACGATAATTCACTTTGCGCGGACGCAAAACCGCTGGACGAAGAGCTGGCAGAATTCATTTGCTGCTGGCGGGTTGTCAACAAGTCGGATTGTGATTGCGATACGCCGCTGGGCGAGTTGTTGCCGCTTGGAAACGTGTTCTGTAATGTCCCCAACACTTCTGGATGGTTGGCAATATCTAAATGCTCAATATGAACATTTTGGGCGCTCGCCACGGCACCACCGGAAAAATCCATGCTTGGAAGTTCGGATGGAGCCGGACTCGCTGCGGCCAGTTCTTTATCTTCAGTTCCGCCTGCGGGCAGAACGATTTTCGTCTGGTTTTTCCAGGCGTCTCCAACATTTTGCGTCAACGCTCCCTTCGCCCCGGATGGATTGGCGTTTTGAAAATACGCTTCGAGTCCATCCACACGCCGTTCCGATTCGGTGGACGGTGAAACTGTTATCGTATTTTCGGGAACAAGTCGCGCATCCATCTCATTCATCTTCGCCTGATTCATGGCAGAAATATTTTGCGCCTTGCGTTTGGCTGCAGCCAGCGACGGCAACAGCATCGCCGCCAGCACCGCGACAATCGTCAGCACCGCCGCGATTTCCAAGAGCGAGATGAATTGACGGCGTTTCGGCGGTAGCGGCGGCAGAAATATAATCGGACGAACCGTCTTGAAATGCGCGAGCAGTTTTTCCCGTTTTTCGCCGGAAAGTTTGAGCGGCGTGGTCTGCGCCGGAGTCGCGTCCGCCGGATGCGCGGCAACTTCGCGCACGAAACCAACCGTGAGCTTCAGCCGTTCGTGCAATTGGGCGAGCGCGGCGTCCTGCGAAATCGCCCAGCGCAAAAGCTGCGCCTCTTCCGCCGGCAGTTCGCCCAGCAGCAGCGCGGTCAGCTTCGCCTCGATTTCTTCGCGTGATGGTTTTTCCGGGTTCATGGCACAACTCCCGTTCTGGCGAGTTCGTCGCCGATGGTTTTGAGCGCGTGATGCAAAATGTAGCCGACGTTGCTGACGGAAATTCCGGTGCGCGCGCTGATGTCGCGGTAGGACAGCTCGTCGGTGAATTTCAGGCGGATGAGTTCGCGGCTGCGGTCGTCGAGCGCGGCGAGGCTCAAGCGCACCTGGCCGATGCCTTCCATGCGGGCGATCTGTTCGTCGGGCAAAGGCGCGGGATCGGCGGTGTCGGCGGTGACGGGGGCGTTTTCATTTTCTGCGGACGGGGCTGAATTGAGCGAAACCATCTTTGCGGCCTGCCGCCGCCGGTTGAGCGCGAGGTTGTGGACGGTGCGGTAGAGCCAGCGTCGCGGCTCGCGGACATCCTTGAACTGTAAATGCAATTTCATGAACGCTTCCTGAACCACGTCCTCCGCAAGGCCAAGTTCGCCGGTGAGCCGCAGGCCATAACCCAACAAGGGCGCCTCCAGAGCTGCGAACAGCTCCTCAATCGTTTCCCACCTGGGCGTTTCCGCGCTGGCTTGGTCTGGTCGCATCACGGCCATGTCCGGCTTGCCTTCATGGTCAGGCCGGGGTCAAAGTTTCCGGCGTGCCGTCCCAAAGGACATCGTGTTCACTGGTATGACACGCGAGTTCGCGGTTTATTAGGACAAATCGAAACAATCTTTTCCCGTTCGCATCAGCAAATGCGGAAGCAATGGATTTGGCACGCCTTCTCATGTTTTGATGTGTGATTGGATCGTTTCGTTTCCATTCACCGTTGAGATTGCAATTCTGCCGGTCAGGGTTATGGCGCAGGATGAAAAAATTCCGCCGGCATTTCAAGACGGTTCAGGCGGTAAAGTCGCCGTCGCCGGTTTGTTGAACAATGAAGCCAGGAACTGCGGAACGGATTTTTCCGGGTTTCATGCTTTCCTGATTCGTTCAAGTTTTTCCTTTTGCCGCCACGCGTTTCGGCTTTGAATTGAGCTTCATGTCGCGCGATTACGTTCTTGAGCCGTATCACTCCGCAGTTCATCTGCAGATTGATTACGCGCGCGAACTCAATCCGCAGCAACTCGCCGCCGTCACCGCGCCGCCCGGCCCGGCGCTCGTCATCGCCGGCGCGGGTTCGGGCAAGACGCGCACGCTCACCTATCGCGTCGCGTATCTTTTGGAACAGGGAATTCCGCCGGACCGGATTCTGCTGCTCACGTTCACGAACAAGGCCGCCGGCGAAATGATGCGCCGCGTCTCGGATTTGATCGGTCGCGAATTGCGCGAACTTTGGGGCGGGACGTTTCATTCCATTGGCGCGCGGATTTTGCGCTCGCACGCGGACGCGCTCGGCTACCAGCGCGATTTCACGATTTTGGACCGCGACGACGCGAAGGATTTGATCAAGGCGTGCATGGCCGACGCGAAGATTGACAAGAAGGACAAACATTTTCCGAAGCCCGACGTGCTGAACGAAATTTTCTCGCTCGCGGCCAACACGCACAAGACGATTCAGGAACTGGTGGACGGACAGTTCAGCTATTTCTCCGAGTTCGTCGAGCAAATCGCCGACCAGCAAAAACGTTACTCCGCCCGCAAACGCGCGACGAACGCGATGGACTTCGACGACCTGCTCGCGCTCTGGCTGAAACTGCTTCAGGACAACGCCGAGGTGCGCGAACATTATCAGCGACGATTCCAATTCATCCTCGTGGACGAATATCAGGACACGAACAAGTTGCAGGGCGATCTGATTGACCTGCTCGCCGCGCGGACGAAGAACGTCACGGTCGTCGGCGATGACGCGCAGAGCATTTACGCCTGGCGCGGCGCAAATTTTCTGAACATCCTCGATTTTCCAAAACGTTATCCTGGCGCGAAAGTTTTCAAAATCGAAACGAATTACCGCAGCACGCCGGAAATTTTGAAAGTCGCCAACGCCGCGATTTCCGCGAACGTAAATCAGTTCGCCAAGGAACTCGCGCCCGCGCGCAAGTCCGGTTTGAAACCCGCGCTCATCGCCTGCACCGACGCGGCGCAACAATCCGCATTCATCGCGCAACGCGTTCTGGAACTGCATGAGGAGGGCGTGAGCATGAATCAAGTTGCAGTTTTGTATCGCTCGCATTTTCACGCGCTGGAATTGCAACTGGAACTGACGCGGCGGCAGATTCCATTTTCCATCACGAGCGGCATCCGGTTTTTCGAGCAGGCGCACATCAAGGACGCGACGGCGTTTCTGAAATTTGCAACCAATCCGCGCGACGAAATTTCCTTCAAGCGTCTCGCGCTGCTGCTGCCGGGGATCGGAGCAAAAGGCGCGGGAAAAATCTGGTTGAAATTTTCGGCTGAATTGCCGGAACAATTAAAAAACATTTCGCGCGAAGACCGCGAAGTGCGCGAAGGAATCAAAAATGAAATTCCACCTTCGCCGCCTTCGCGTCCTTCGCGCGACATTTCTGAACGAAAAATAAAGACGCCTTTGGCTTTTGCTTTGCAAGACGCAATTGCCGTCGTTCCAAAAAAGGCCGCAGTCGCTTGGGCGCAATTCACCGCGACGATTGCGCAGCTTGAAGACGAAACCGTCCGCAAGAGCGCGGCGAAAATGCTGCGGCTCGTAATTGACGCGGGCTACGACGACTACCTCAAGGAAACCTACGACAACTACGCGCGGCGGATCGAGGAATTGCAGCAGTTGGCGGAGTTTGCGTTTCAATTCGGCAGCGTGGAGGAATTTCTGACACAACTCGCGCTGCTCACGAATGTCGAGGCCGAGGACGATCCAAAAGATGATTCGGAAAAAATCCGCCTCTCGACGATTCATCAGGCGAAGGGCTTGGAGTTTGAGGTCGTGTTCGTCATCATGCTCTGCGACGGGATGTTTCCGTCCGCGCGCTCGATGGAAAGCACCGACGGTGAGGAAGAAGAACGGCGACTATTTTATGTTTCCATAACGCGCGCGAAAAACGAATTGTATTTAAGTTATCCGCTGATTCGCGGTGGATTTGGCAATTCCGGCAACGACGCCTTCCAATCGCCATCGCGTTTTCTTTCTGAAATTCCCGCCGATTTGTTGAACAATTGGAATTTGAAAACGTCTTCTTACTGAAATAACTTCAAACGTCCGCGCAAATCTGGCATCTAATACAACGTGCGACGCATCGTTTTCCTTTTTTCAGCCTGCCTTTGCCTTGCGATTTCTTCGCGGGCGCAACCGGCATTGCCGTCCATCGGCGGTGGCTTTTCGTCCGCGCATCACACGCAGGCGAAACTGGTTTTGTCCGCCGACACCGCGAAGCCCGGCGACACGATTCTCGCCGGCGTGGATTTGAAGATGGATCCGGACTGGCACACTTACTGGAAAAATCCGGGCGACGCCGGCATGGCGACCGAAATCAAATGGCAACTGCCGCCGGGAATCACCAATGGCGAGATTGAATGGCCGCTGCCGCAAAAATTTCCGCCCATTGAAGTCACCACTTACGGCTATACCAACGAAGTCATGCTGCTCGTGCCGCTGACGCTGGCAAGCAATCTGCCCGCCGGCCCGGTTGATTTGAAGGCGAACGTCTCGTGGCTCGAATGCAAGGACGTTTGCATTCCCGCCAATCAAGATGTTGAGGCGACGTTGAATGTAGGTTTGGAAACAAAAAAATCCGACGGCGATGCGCTGATTCAATCGTGGCAAAACAAAGTGCCTCAAGATGCGTCCACAATTTTTTATTCGACTCCTATTACTTCTTGGTGGGAGAAGCCAAGTGAAGGCGATACCCGCCCTTTAATGATTGATGTAAAAGCATCGGGCTTAATTGATTTTTTCCCTGCCACAAATGATGCCTACGCAATTGAACCCAAAACTGAAATCGTTTCTGAAAATTCCAATTCCGCCAAACCAGAAGTTGTATTGCACAAACTGGTAAAAAAATATCAAGGCGACTGGCCAAAAGAAACTTCCGGAGTTCTAGTTTTCCAAAAAAATGGTGAAACCGTGGGCTATGACGCGACCTTTTTCATCGGCACTCAAACGACAGTTTTAACTTCGCCATCATTTGTGCAAATGCTGCTCTACGCCTTCATCGGCGGGTTGATTTTGAACGTCATGCCGTGCGTGCTGCCGGTCATCGCGCTGAAAATCCTCGGCTTCGTCAGCGAGGCCAGAAGTTCGCCGCGCCGCGTCCGCGCGCTCGGCGGGATTTACGCCGTCGGCGTTTTGTTTTCATTTCTGGTCATGGCGGCCATCGTCATCGGCGTCGAGGCCGCCGGGCATCAGGCCGGTTGGGGAATGCAATTCGGCAGCCCGGTTTTCATCGTCTGCCTGACAACGCTCGTCACGCTCGTCGCGCTGAACCTGTTCGGCGTCTTTGAAGTCACGCTCGGCGGACGCACTTTGGACGCCGCCGGAAATCTCGCGTCAAAGCACGGCGCGAGCGGCGCATTTTTCAATGGCGTCCTTGCCACGACTCTGGCGACGCCCTGCACCGCGCCGTTTCTCGCGCCCGCGCTCGGCTTTGCCTTTTCACAGCCGCCAGCGACGATTGTTTCAATTTTTCTGACCGTCGGCCTCGGACTCGCGTCGCCGTATGTTTTGTTGATCTGCAATCCGGCGTGGCTGAAATTCCTGCCGAAGCCCGGCGCATGGATGGAAAAATTCAAGATCGCCATGGGCTTCCCGATGCTCGCGACGGTCATGTGGCTTCTCCACGTTGCCGCGAGCGATTACGGCAGAGGCGTTTTTTGGCTCGGAATTTTTCTGGTCATCGTCGCGTTCGCCGCGTGGATTTTTGGCGAATTTGTCCAGCGAGGTCGCAAACGAAAAGGAATTGCGCTGGCAATTGTTTTAGTTTTGCTGGCTGGCAGTTACGCTTATGCGCTTGAAAACAAATTGCATTGGCGCGAGATGATTGCCGAGACGGACACGACGAGTTTGGCGGAACCGTCGGGCGGAATTGACTGGCAGCCGTGGTCGCCCGAAGCCGTCGCGCAGGCACGCGCCGCCGGAAAGCCCGTGTTGGTGGATTTCACCGCAAGCTGGTGCGTGACGTGCAACGCCATCGTCAAACCCGCGCTCGAAAACGCTTCCGTTTCCGCAAAGTTGAAGGAAATGAATGCTGTGGCGTTGCTGGCGGATTACACGCGAACGCCGCCGCTCATCACCGATGAAATATCCAAATTCGGCGGCGCAGGCGTGCCGCTGGTCCTGGTTTATCCGAAAAATCCCGATGCTGCTCCAATCGTTTTGCCGCAACCGTCGCCGTTGCAACTGCCTTCGGGTTACAGTCAAACCATTTTGAACGCCCTTGACCGCGCGGCACATTGAACATTTTCTTGAAACCGGATGTCAAAAACTTCGTCTAATTAACACTATGAAAACCGCAATTGCATTATTCACCGCATTAACATTGGCGACGGCGGCGTTCGCCGTCGAAACCGGCAAGCCCGCGCCGGATTTCACCGGCACGGACATCAACGGCAAAACCGTCAAGCTCTCCGATTACAAGGGAAAAATTGTCGTCATCGAATCTTACAATTCCGACTGCCCGTATTGCGAAAACCAATACAAAACCGGCGCGATGCAGGTATTGCAAAAGGACATGGCGGCCAAGGGCGTCGTCTGGTTGATTGTGGATTCCGTGAACAAAAAAAATTTCAGCTACCGAACGCCCGAACAGGCGCTCAAGGAAATGGCCGACCGGAAAATCACAGCAACGGCGTGGATTGACGACAACTCCGGCGACATCGGCCATCTTTACGGCATGGAAGCCACGCCGCAAATGTTCGTCATCGCCAAGGACGGCACGCTCGTCTATGACGGCGCGATTGACAACCAGCCCGACCCGTTCCACGACCCGTTCAAGGCAAAAAATTACGTCCGCGATGCCGTGGATGAATTGATCGCCGGAAAACCCGTTGAAGTTTCGCAGACCAAACCCTACGGCTGCGCCACGAAATACGCGGATTAAGTAAGTAGCGGCGTATCGTGAGAGCGCAGCCAAGTTGAAGTTGGCGTAATTAAATTGCGGCTTTCTGCCGAAAGCCGCTACGCATTGTTTTTTGGCACAAATGGCCGCCGCACCCATTTTTCCTGCTGCAACTCTTTTGAAAGCGTAAAACCAAATTCCTTCAGGAATAATTCCGTCGGCGCGAGAATGGTGGTTGGCCGCCTCGTGAAGGTATCCTTGTAAGCCAGCCGAACCGCGCGCAATCCGAGGCGATAACCTTTCATCACTCGACCGTAAAGCTCATCGCACACAATCGGGCTGCCCGACTCCGCCAGATGCACGCGGATCTGATGCGTCCGCCCCGTCAACGGACTCGCCTCGATCAACGTGAACCGGTCGCTGCTCATCAGCACGCGGAAATGCGTTTCAGCTTCCTTGCCTTCCTCGGAATTGTCCACGCGCATCTTGCCGAAATTTTTCGGATCCGGGCCGAGCGGCAGTTCGCAAGTCCATTCCTTCTCGCGCGGCACGCCTTCGACGACGGCCAGGTAAGTTTTTTCCATCCGCCGCGACTCGAACATTTCGCCCATCGCGCGCATCGCGCCTTCGCTTTTGGCGAAGAGCATCACGCCGCTCGTGTCCGCGTCCAGCCGGTGGACGTGCCGGAGATAACGCAGATTGCGCGAGCGCGCCCAGAAATCATCTGCGCGGATGGACGAATCAATCGCCGTCTGCAAGTTCCAGTTCGTCTTGCGCCACGAATCCGGCACGAGCATCCAGCCGCGTGGCTTGTCAATCGCCAGCACCGAACGATCCTCAAATATGATGGGAATCGGCTCGCAGCCCGGCAGCTCGATGAAATTGTGTTTGGCCATTTGCGTGATGGTAACAGCCGAGGTGAATTGGCTCAAACTTTTCGGCAATGCAGACAGGATTAACCGGATTAACAAAATTCCTTCTCGCACTTCGTTTCGGCGCGTGTTAAATCAAAACGCGGATGAACCAGCTTTATTTCGGTGACAATCTTGATTGGTTACGCAACAGGGAAATTTTTCCCGATGCCAGCGTTGACCTCATCTATCTTGACCCGCCGTTCAATTCCAAACGCGACTACAACCTCCTGTTCAAATCACCAAAAGGAAAACAGAGCGAGGCACAGATTGAGGCGTTCAAGGATTCATGGTCTTGGGGCGATCAGGCTGAAAAAGAACTCGACGAACTGCTCAAGCATAAAAATACCGATGTCGCGCAGATGATTCATGCGCTGGTCACATTCCTCAAACGAAATGACATGACGGCTTATCTCGTGATGATGTCCACACGGCTGCTGGAAATGCACCGCGTCCTCAAACCAACCGGCTCGCTTTATCTTCATTGCGATCCGACGGCTTCGCATTATTTGAAAGTCGTGCTGGATGCTGTGTTTGGAAAAGCGAACATGAGAAATGAAATCGTCTGGCGCCGCTCGCATCCAAAAGGATTGGCTTTCACCCGTTTTGCAAATAACCACGACGTTATTTTTGCTTACGGCAGGGAACGCAAAGATACGACATGGAATCCAATTTACACGAAACACGATTTTGAAAAAGCAGCCGAGCAATACAGTTTGGCCAACGCAGATGGCCGACGTTACCAATTGACCTCGTTGCTCAATCCAAATCCTGACCGCCCAAATCTCACCTACGAATTCAAAGGCGTAACTAAAGTCTGGCGTTGGACAAAAAGCAGGATGCTCGAAGCAGACGCGCAAGGTTTGATTGTTGTTCCGAAAGGTGGTCAGGGAATCCCACGATTCAAACGTTATCTTGACGAACAGGAAGGAATTCCCGTCAGTGATTTTTGGGACGACATCGAAATTGCGTCCGGTGCGGAGTCGCTTGGCTACCCGACGCAAAAGCCGATCGCACTTTTGGAGCGCATCATCGAAGCCAGCAGCAACAAGGGCGACGTGATTCTTGATCCATTCTGCGGTTGCGGGACCGCAGTTCACGCTGCGCAGAAACTCAAACGCAAATGGATTGGCATAGACATCACTCACCTTGCCATTTCGCTTATCGAGAAGCGGCTCAAAGATGCTTTCAAGTCACGTTGCGAATTTGAAGTTCACGGCACGCCCGAAGACCTCGACGCAGCCCGCAACCTTGCCGCACGAGACAAATACCAGTTTCAATATTGGGCTGTGTCGCTCGTCAACGCGCAGCCGTTTCAAGGCCGGAAAAAAGGTGCGGACGGCGGCGTTGACGGGATTAAATTTTTCCACGACGTGGACAGGGCCGGTGCGCGCAAGATTGTCGTGAGCGTCAAGGGCGGCGGCTTGAAAGCTGACGACGTTCGCGCGCTCAACCACGTCCGCGAACGCGAGACGGCGGAAATCGCACTTTTCATTTCACTCGAACCGGCGACAAAAGGAATGATTGCCGATGCCGCGTCCGCCGGATTTTACACCAGCGCGGCGGGAAAGAAATTTCCACGCGTGCAACTGTTGACGATTGAAGGTCTGCTTTCCGGCAAGCAACGCGCCGAACATCCCGACCATCAGCCGGATTTGAATTTCAAAAAAGCCAAAGCCGAAGCCAACGCCGCGCAACAAGGATTGATTTGATTTTCATTTGACGGATTCCATTTTCAGGCGTATAAAATATACGATTTGGTCAAATAAAAAGTAATGTTTGTCGGCACAACGCCAATCATGCTTCCTCACCAATTAGTTGTGCCTGCAACGGCAAAAACCACTTTATGTTGTGGTTTTTGCTTTACTTGAACCGGCAATTGTGGTTGCCTAATGGCGATTAATCGCAGCAATTATCATGTATCTCAAAAATCTGACCGTTTTCGGCTTTAAGTCTTTCGCGGACAAAACCGCGCTGAATTTTCAGCCCGGCGTCACGGCCATCGTCGGCCCGAACGGCTGCGGCAAATCCAACGTTTCCGATGCCATCCGCTGGGTGCTCGGCGAGCAGTCGGCCAAAGCATTGCGTGGCGGTGAAATGGCGGACGTGATCTTCAACGGCACTGACGGTCGCAAGCCGATGGGCATGGGCGAGGTCACGCTCACGCTTGGCGGCGTGGACGGAGAAAATCTCCGCGCGGCGGGCGTCGAGGTCGCTTACGATGAAGTCACGCTCACGCGCCGGATTTTCCGCGACGGCGGCAGCGAATATTTTCTGAACAAAACTCCGTGCCGGCTCAAGGACATCCAGCAATTGTTCATGGGGACCGGCGTCGGGCGCACGAGCTACAGCATTCTCGCGCAAGGCCACATCACGCAGATTCTTTCAAGCAAGCCCGAAGATCGCCGGATGATTTTCGAGGAAGCCGCCGGCATCACGAAATTCAAATCGCAAAAAAAAGAATCGCTCCGCAAACTGGAATACACCGAGCAAAATCTTTTGCGCGTCGCCGACACGATCAAGGAAGTGAAGCGGCAGATCGGCTCGCTGCAACGCCAGGCCGGAAAAGCAAAACGCTACAAACAAATTTCGCTGGAACTGCAACATCTCGAGACGCAACTCGCGCGGCATCAGTTCGACGTGTTGCTCGCGGAAATTTCCGAGAAAAATTCCGCCGTCGAAAATCTGCGCAACGAAATCGAGCAAGGCTCGAACGACGTCCTGCGTTTTGAAAATGAGATTTCGCAATTGCGCGAACGGCTTTCGGATTTGGAACACGAAGTCGCCGCGCAACAGCAGCGCGGACTGGAATTGAAGGGCGAGATTGACCGGCACGAAAGCCGGATTCAGTTCAACGAGGAACGGCTCAACGAAATCGCGTCGCAAAATTCCAAGGCACTCGCGGAGATTTCGCAGTCCGAAGAACGTCTTCGCGCCGCCGAGGAAGAGTTGGTGAACGTCAAACAGCATTTGTCAAAATCTGAAAACTCACTCGCGGAACACAAACTCGCGCTGGAGAAAAAACAATTTGCGCTGGCGCAGGTTGAAAATGATTTGAAACGCTTGCAGGAAGATTTGCGCGACGCGCAATCCGCCGCGTTTTCCGCCGCGCAAGATTTGACGCGCATCCGCAACGAAATCACCGCGCTCGATTTGCAAAAGCAAGGCAACACGATCCGCCTCGAAAAACTTTCCGCCGAAAAAGTGCAGCTTGAAGAAGAACGCACGCGGCTCGAATCGCGCCTGCAGGAATTCACGGCGAGCGTCGAAGTGGAAAAACTGAACGTCGCGACGACGCGCGGCTCGGTTGAGCAGCGGCAAAATCGTTTGCGCGAATTGCTGAATGAATTGCAGCAATCGTCCGTCGAGCAGGATCATTTTTTGCAGCAGCAGGCCGAAACACGTTCGCGCCTGACGGTTCTCGAACAGCTCGAAGGTTCGCGCGAAGGTTTCGACGCGGGCCCGGTCGCGGCATTGCGCCAGTCGCGCTCGGTCATCGGCTCGCTCGCCGACAGAATTCGCGTGCCGGAACAATTCGTCGTCGCGGTTGAAAACGCGCTCGGCCATCATTTGCAACTTGTATTGACCGAGCAGCCCGAATCCGCGCAGGAAATTCTCGCCGATTTGAGCGCGAACAAATCCGGCCGCGCGAGCGTGGCCGCGCTTTCAATTGGAATTCCCGACGACAAGCAGCTTGTGTTCGGCGGAGAATTATCGGCGGATGAAAATAAAACTGCGGCGCAAAACGGTTTGAAACCCGGCCAGATTGTCCGCGCGCTGGACGTCATTCAGACCGATCCGACGGTGGAAAAACTGTTGCGCGCATTGCTTGGCTGCACATTTATCGCGTCCGATCTGGCGACGGCGACGGCGCAAATCCAGAACGGCCACGCGGGCTGTGATTTCGTCACTGTGAAAGGCGATCTGTTGAGCCGTCACGGAGTTTATACCGGCGGTTATTTGAACGGCCACGGAAACCCAAAAGCTCCGGCTTCAATTCTCGGACGCAAAAATCAGATTAGCGAACTGCAAAATGATTTGACGGAAATCCAGAATCGCGTCGCCGGAGCGAGCCGCAAACGCGGCGTGCTGTTGAACGAGCAGACGGAATTGCAGGCCAGCTTGCAGGAAGCGCAGACGGAATTGCGCGAGCAGGAAGTTGCCATCGCCACGCGCGAAGGCGAATTCAACGCGCTTCAAAATTCCAACCGTTTGCTGCACCAGAAAATTGACACGGTCGTTTTTGAAGTCCAAAGCCTCGCGGCGCAGGAACAGGAAGGCTTGCAAAAACGCAACGCGTTAACGGCGCAGTTGGACAAATTTGAAACGTCCGAGCGCGGCGCGCAGGAGCAAGTCGCGTCGCTGACGGCTGAACTGGAAAATTTGCGGCAACAACGTGACTTGGCGAACGCCGCGCTGACCGAAAGCAAAATCGCGCTCGCGTCGGACGAGCAGCTTGCGGCGTCATTCCGCCAGCAGCAGCAATCTTTGGCGCAGCGCATCCGCGAACTCGCGCAGGTCATCGAGCAGCGCAAGGGCGAGTGCTCGTCATTCATTTCGCGCAAGGAGCAGGCGGAATCGGAAATTTTGGAATCGCGCGCACAGATTGAAAAAATTTCGCACGAGCGCGAGCAGGTGAACGCGCAGGCGGCGGAATTGCTCGCGCAAAAAAATTCGCAGGAAACGGAAATCGCGTCGCGCGACGAAAGTTTGCGTTCGCAGCGCAGCCGGTTGACGGAATTGCAAAACAAGCGCGGCGGAATTGAGATTGAACTCGCGCAGAAAAATATGTCGGTGCAAAACCTGCGCGAAAAAATCCAGCAGAAATATCACGTCAATCTGGACGACGTCCGCAGCGAGTGCATCACGATCACGTTTGCCGACGAAGGCGCGGCGAAAGTGGAAACGCTCACGCCCGAAGAAATGGCAGCGAGCGGTGCGGCGACGGATTGGTCGGCAGTTGCACAGCAAATCGAGGCCCTGCAAAAGCGGCTCGACGAAATCGGGCCGGTGAATCTCGTCGCGATTGAAGAATACGAAGAGACCGAGCAGCGGCATCAATTTCTCACGACGCAGCACGACGACCTGGTCAACGCCAAAACGCAATTGCTTGAAGTCATCAACCGCATCAACACGCAGACGCGGCAGATGTTCTTGGAGACGTTCGAGAAAATCCGTGACAATTTCCGCGCGATGTTCGTGGACGTTTTCGGCGGCGGCAAGGCGGATCTGATTTTGTCGGATGAAAATGACGTTCTCGAAAGCGGCATTGACATCGTGGCGCGTCCGCCGGGAAAACAATTACAGGGCATTTCGCTTTTGTCCGGCGGCGAGCAGACGATGGTCGCCGTGTCGCTGCTGTTTTCGATTTATCAGGTCAAGCCGAGTCCGTTCTGCGTGCTGGACGAATTGGACGCGCCGCTGGATGAATCGAACATCAATCGTTTCGTGCGCGTGCTGCAGCGTTTCATCATGCAATCACAGTTCATCATCATCACGCACAACAAACGCACCATCGGCATGGCGGACGTGCTTTACGGCGTGACGATGGAGGAACACGGCGTGAGCAAGATCGTCAGCGTGAAATTCCACAAGGTTGATGAAACAACGACTGTCACAGCCACTGCGCCGTCGGTGAAAGCGGAAAATGCTTCGGAAGCGGAAATTTCAAATTAAGCGCGGCTGGCCTGTGTGCTTTGTGCCAATGGCAGCATAAAACTGCACAGTTGAAGATTGAATGTCCGGTGGCGGACGCCAAGGAGGTGGGGGTGAGGAACCCCGCTGAAGAGACACTCTGCCACCGAACGGTATTTATTTCGCACATTCCGCAACCCAATGCCATCCATTCCTTGTCATTTGCCTGTCGTTTATTGCCATTGAAAATTTCTTGAACTGCACCCTCAACGCCAGAGCTTGGAAAGAATCCGTCCGAGTTGCTGCGCGTGCAAATCGAGGTCGCCGTCCGTCCAGACGACAAAATCGGCGCGGGCGATTTTTTGTTCGACCGGCATCTGCGCGGCGATGCGCCGCCGGATTTGCTCCGCAGTCCAGCCGCGTTCTGAAAGCCTGTTGCGCTGGTTCGCGGCGGAACAGGCGACACAGATGATTTTGTCGAAATGCGATTCGGCGTGCGTTTCAAACAACAGCGGAATGACGACGACGGCCAGTTTGCTGTTTTCATTGCGTCCGTCGCCGCTTCGCTCCGGCGCGGCACGCCATGTTTCGATTTGCGCGAGCCAGCGTTCACGGATGAGCGGGTGCAGAATTTTCTCTAGTTTTTTCCGGGCGGAAGCATCGGTGAAAACAATGCGGGCAAGTTCATCGCGTTTCAATTCTCCGGCGGATGAAATGATTCCGCCGCCGAATTGCCTTGTTATTTCGGCGAGCGCGGGCTGGCCGGGTTCGACAAGCCGCCGGGCGAGTTCGTCGGTGTCCACGACCCGCGCGCCACGGGCGCGGAGCATTTCAGCGGCGGTGGACTTGCCCATGCCAACGCCGCCTGTCAGTCCACAGGTTTTCATCGGCAGACGAGGCATCACGGCCCGATTTTCGCGCGGTAGAAGCGGTCGTGATAATTTGTCTGGGTGGAATCGGTGAACGTGATTGACGGCAGTGTGCTGGTATAAACATTGACCCAGTTCACGAGGTTTGTGGATGCCTGGATGATGACGGTCGAGGCGTTCGGATTTGAAATCGTCAGGTGGAACGCACCGCCGCCCACGGAAATGGCCGACACCTGCGGAGGCGGCAGACTGCTGACGATGTTGACGGCGACGGAGGCGGAATTGTTGTCTATATTTGCGTCCGTAGTGTCCGCTTGGACAATGGCGGAATTGGTGATTATTCCCACACTGCTTGAACTCATCGTCAGCGTAAGTTGCGCCCCGGCACCAGTCGCAAGTGTGCCGAGATTCCAACTGACCTGCGACGCATTGACTTCAACAGACGAGCCAACAAGTGTGTTGGTGATAGCGACAACGGTAACGCCGGATGGCAGCGTGTCCAACATAATCACGTTACTGGAGGATGAAGGTCCATAATTGGTCAGACCGATGGTGTAAGTGACATTGCTGTTGACCAGAACATCGGTGGCCGAGGCCGTCATCGAAAGGGCTTTGTCAGCAGCGAATCCAACGGGGCTGCCGGTGGTCAGGGTGAACGACCAGCCGTTGGAAATAACGCCTGAATCGGGCGATTGATCGTCCAAGACAAAGAGCGACCACGCGCCGTTGGGATTGCCGCCGTTCAAGGCTGCCAGCGTGGAACCATAGGGCGGAGCGGGCGCGGTGATGGGAGTTATGAAATTGTTTCCGGCGAGGGCATTGATCAAATTAGCTCCGGCGGGCGTCCCCAAACCGGTGCAAAGGTCATAACCATTGGTCGCGTAAAACAAATTCGGACTCAAACTCCAGGTGTTGTTGCCGGTCGTGATGTCATGAAAGCAATTCGTGTAAATTGCGGACTGGGCGATGGCATAGAGCGCCGGGTTGAGAAAACCGACAGATCGGTTTCCATTGGCCACCGCCTGCTGGTTGACGAGGGCGGTGAAACCAGCCCACAAGGGCGTTGCACAACTGGTGCCGCCAAAGTTGCCGTTAAAGCCGCCGCCGTAATCAACATAGACATTGTCCGCCGTCAGCGCGACATCAGGGATGTTGCGAAAAGTTGACGAACCCATGTTGTCCGTCATGTTGATGTTTGTCTGCCAGATCGGGATCAAATAGGCCGTGCTGATGCCGCCGCCGCCGCCGATGCCGTCGTTGAGCGGGCCGTATTCAATATCCCAGTTCCAGACGGTTTCGGACGCCCAGGCATTGTTGCCGGCCGTCGTCAGGGTCGTGCCGCCGACAATCGTGATGTGCGGGTCGTCGCAGGGCTGGGGAATCTGGCCGGTCAGCCACGCGTCACTGTCACCGGAGGCATTGAAGAAGGACTGGCCTTGCGCGGCGAACTGCTGGTAAATCTGCTCAGTGATCTGATCTATCGGGTATGACCATGAAGCGCTCAACTGCTTGACTTGATTGTTCGAAGCCATCGCATTCAAAATGTCGTCCGTCAAGTCTCCTTCAAAAACAAGCACCTTGGATATTCCGGGTGCCATGGAAATAACCATTTCGATGTCCAAAGACACTTCGTCATTGGCGATGCCCGGACCGCCGCCATATCCGTCCAGCAAGACGGGTTGCACAACAATGTTTGTCGGCAAGCCGGCCTGGATTTCATAAGCCGTGATGTCGCTTTGGTAGAAGCCGGAATCAAACTGCAACAGCCCGACCATCTGCCCGGAACCGTTCAATGATGTGCCGGAAACATAGGCATTCCTGAAATCTCTGCCGATGAAGCCGCCACCCGGCGCAGAACCCCGCGCAGGGTTGACATTCGACACGGGCATCTTGTGCAACAACGGATGCGGCACTTCGTAATTGTCCAAACCGCTGACATTCAGCACTGGCACGCTTGAATCCACCGAAGGCTCGGTATCCGGCGCAAAAAAATCGCGGTTCTCCGCCGGGTGATGATATGTCCGCATCTTCACATGAAAGGCTTTTTCCACGTCCGAAACTTTTCCACTCACGTCCAGCAGCACGCGGTTGCCGTGCGTCCTCGTGACTGCCAGCCCATTTGCGTTCGCGAAATCAACCACCTTCTGATAATCCTGCTCCGTCGGCCCAAACTGCGCCGTAAATTCATCCGGCGTCAGGTAGCGATGATAATTCGTGCTGGACGGATCATAAATCTGTCGGAGCAGGTTGGTGAGCGCATCCGTGTTTCTCAACGGCAGGCCGATGGCAAGCGTCAGATTGGTATTTGCAGGCAGCAGGCCCTTCGCCTGCAAACGCGACACGACCGCCGGCACATGACCGTGCAAAGTCTTCATTCCCGGATCCGCCGCGAAAGCCGCCACGCCTGACAAGACCAATCCCATGCCGGCCACCAGCAGACTTCTCCATGTTAAATTGCGCATAAAGCTAATCGTATTCATAACGGTCAGGGAAAATGTGGCGCGGTTCCATAAGCCGATGGTCTGTTCGTGCCTGACGTGATCGTCTTCCCGCTCGCGGCATCAGGCAGCGAATTGGTGGATGCGTCATCAAAAACAAGTGTGACCTTGCTGATGGCATTTGGGCCGCCGGCGTGCGACATGAGGAGGGTGTTCTGCTGATCCGGTGCGGCCAGCAACACGCCAATGTCCGATGCCGAGCCATGATACATATTGGTCAAGGTGACGGTGGTCTTGATGATCACGCCGTTCAAGCCGCTGATGTTGATCGAGGACGGATAAGGCGAGGCGGTGGTGTTGTCGTTGATGATGATGGCGTTGGTGTTGTAATACGTCGTTGACAGGGTGCCAAGCGTGTAAGTGAAAACAGCCGTGCCAATGGTGCCGGCTCCGTTGTAAAGCTGGAAGGTCGCGGCTATCTGCTGGCCGTTGGTGCCACTGGCCGTAAATTTGAACGCCTGCAAAGCCGGACGGCCGCCCGCAATCAAATAAGTCGGATTCATCGTTCCGACCGATGACGGCGAAGTGACGCCGTTGGTGGCAAGCAGGGTCGCGCTGAAATTGGCAATGTCTGGGCCATCTACGGCGCGGAACGCAAACATCAGCGTGACATTTTCGCCCGGATCAATAATGCCATTGGTAGGCCCGCTTTCACTTATCAATGCGGAGCCGTCCGGAATGACCACGCTGTTGGTGTCGTGAATGGTCAGCGTGGCGGCGCTTGGCGGGACAAGAACGCCGTTGGTCGGGCTGAACAATTGCAGCAGGACGGTCTTGTCCGGCTGGACCGCCGTGTTGTAAATCACCGTCACCATGAAGGTCTTGCTGGTCTGGCCATTTGTGAATACCAAGGTGCCGTTCGTCGCAACATAATCCATCCCGGCAATGGCCGTGCCGTCAAGCGTGGTGAAGTTGACCGCCGAATTAGTGTTGATGTTGTCCGTCCGCAAAACAGTGATCGGCGCCGCGATGCCGGTCTTCAAGATCGAGTAGGCCGATGCGGAAAAGCGCAGGCCGGAATTGTTGTCAATGATGGTCACGACCTGGTTGCTGGGCGACGTGATTTTTCCTGGCGCGGTCGCGTTGGTCAGGCTTACAGTGAAGGCGCGATTTCCACTCGCCTGGCTGTTGTTGATGATCGGCACGGTGAAAGTGTTGGTCGCAAGGCCGTTCGTGAAGAACAGCGTCCCACTCGTCGCCAGATAATCAATCCCGTTGACCGCCGGGTTGGTTCCCGTGCCGTCGGAGGTAAAGTAATTCACGGACATCGGAGCGGAATTGGTGTTCGTCGTCTCAAGCCCCGGACTGGAGCAGATAACGGTGATGACCGCCGCGCCGCCGTTCTTGGAGACGCTGATCGCCTGGTTGGTGAAACTCAAGCCCGCATTGGCCGGCTGGATCACCACCACGGTGTTGCTGGGCACCGCCAACTGCACTTCGGGATTGGTGGTGAACAGGCTCATGCCGAACGCCACATTGGTCACTCCATGCGCGTTGATCAGCGGGACGGAAACCGCCTTGAGCGATTCACCGCTGGCAAAGTGCAGCGGTGGCTGCGGCGGGCTGGCAGTCGCCTGATAATTGACCCCGGCCACGGCGGTGCCGTTGGTCGTGGCGTAATTCACATCAAAGACGTTTGTGGTATTGCCGATCCTCTGCACCAACACAAGAGCGGTGCTGTTGGTTTCGCTGACATAATTGGTGGCGTTGACAAAGCCGACGCCAACGTCGTTGTCCAGAATGGCCACATTTGCGCTGGTTGGAGACACAAGGCTTGCGCCGCCACCGGGATTTGACAATTGCACCGAGAAGTTGAGCGTGCCCTGCACGAGATTGTTGTCCACCAGCGGAATCGTGATGGTCTTGGTTGAATCACCATTGTTAAAGGTCAGTGTGCCGCTAACAGCCGTGTAATTGACCCCCGGCTGCGCCGTTCCAGGCACAGTGCTGTAACCGACTGTAACCGTGCCGGAAAAACCGTTCGTGCGCATAACAGTCAGGCTGGCGGTGCCATCGCCTTCGCCGACAATGTAATTGGTCGCGGCAAAACTCAACTGGCCGGGCGCGGGCGTGGTGTCAATTATTGTGAGCGTCGCATTGGATGGCGCATACAAAAGCGTGTTCACGGCATTGGTCAGCAGCAGGCCCACCGTTTGATTGCCTTCCGGCAGGCCGTTATTGAAGATGCGAACTTGAACGGCAACGTCCGCCTGGTCGGGATTGAAAGTGACCGTCATGTTGGTCGGAAGATAATCGGTGCCTGCGATGGCGGTGCCGTTGGTCGTGGTGTAGAAGTCCACTGAAGCGGTGCTGTCCAAGCCGCCCTGGCGGATAATATCAATTGTCGCCAGTCCGTTCGGCGCATTTTTTAATTGCGAATAGAGCGCGGATTGGAAGCTCACCGCGCTGTCATCATTCAAAATCGTCAATGTCGCAGTCGGCTGGCTGCCGATTCCGGCGGGAGGCGTCGGATTGGAAAGCGCCAGATTGACCGTCAAATTTGGCGTGATCACATGATCATCGAATACCGGGACTGTGACCTGCTTCAAAACTTCTCCCGCAGGGAAGTCAACATTCAGATTCACCGGCGTGTAGTTGACATTGGTTTGAGCCGTTCCGCCGCTCGTGGCAAAATTGACAAAAGTATCGCCGGAAAAGTCGGAATTGGTTCCGCTGGTGCCGCCCGTGCGACGGATGGTAATCACGGCGAAAGCACCTGATTCATCCACTTGATAGTTCGCCGAGGTAAATTCAAATGAACCGGAACCCGTTATTGAACCGCCGTAAATCCGCGCGATGTTTGCGTGAGGTTGATCGTCATATTGGCTGAAGCTGCCGCCGATGACCAACATTCCGTCCGCCGGCTGAA
>Ga0208220_1000302_pt1 | contig 20526 bp, 16 predicted proteins | sample NGESurdeep092012_9_FD_184484 | JGI IMG/M metagenome (GOLD analysis project Ga0208220, IMG submission 184484) | Arctic peat soil microbial communities from Barrow, Alaska - NGEE Surface sample F53-1 deep-092012 (SPAdes) | ecosystem: Environmental > Terrestrial > Soil > Wetlands > Peat ...
GGGGAATGAGCGAGCCGCATGGGACGGTTGTGGACGTGCGACAGGTGTCCCTCAACCTGTCGATTGATTCGCTAGCTGCTGATTCGTTGAGGGTTCCGCCCCGCTGATGGAGTTTGACGTGTCGCTACCACCCCTGGTCGAGCCGGCTGACAGCCTGACCGTCGAAGAGGTCCGGCGTTACTCGCGGCACCTGATCATTCCCGACGTCGCGATGGCTGGGCAGAAGCGGCTGAAGAACTCGCGGGTGCTGGCGATCGGCGCGGGTGGTCTCGGATCCCCGACGCTGATGTACCTCGCTGCGGCTGGGGTAGGCACCCTCGGCGTCGTCGACTACGACACGGTCGATGAGTCGAATCTGCAGCGCCAGATCATCCACGGGCAGAGCGACATCGGCCGCTCGAAGGCGCAGTCGGCGCGCGACTCGATCCACGAGATCAACCCGCTCGTGAAGGTCGTGTTGCACGAAGAGCGGCTCGACAACGACAACGTGTTCGAGATCTTCAACCAGTACGACCTGATCGTCGACGGCACAGACAACTTCGCGACGCGCTACCTGGTCAACGACGCGTGCGTGCTGCTCGGCAAGCCCTATGTGTGGGGCTCGATCTACCGCTTCGACGGGCAGGCGTCGGTGTTCTGGGCCGAGAACGGTCCCTGCTACCGGTGCCTCTACCCGGAGCCGCCGCCGCCTGGCATGGTGCCGTCGTGCGCCGAGGGCGGCGTGCTCGGAGTGCTTTGCGCATCGATCGGCTCGATCCAGGCGACCGAGGCGATCAAGTTGCTGACCGGCATCGGCGAGTCGCTTGTCGGGCGGTTGATGATCTACGACGCGCTGGAGATGTCGTACCGCACGGTGAAGATCCGCAAGGATCCCGAGTGCCCCATCTGTGGCAAGAACCCGACGATCACCGAGCTGATCGACTACGAGACGTTCTGTGGCGCTGTCTCCGACGAGGCCGTCTTGGCAGCGCAGGGGTCGACGATCGTGCCGCGCGAGCTCAAGAAATGGATCGACGACGGGGAGAACATCTTCCTGGTCGACGTCCGCGAGCCGGCCGAGTTCGAGATCGTCTCGATCCCGGGCGCGACGCTGATTCCGAAGGGTGAGTTCCTGAACGGGTCTGCGCTCGAGCGGATGCCACAGGACAAGCGCATCGTCTTGTACTGCAAGTCGGGCATGCGCTCGGCCGAGGCACTGGCGATCGTGAAGGGCGCCGGATTCGCCGACGCCGTGCACGTCGGCAGTGGCGTGGTCGGCTGGGTCAATCAGGTCGACCCGAGCCTGCCCTCGTACTAACTTTCCCTTCGTGGCACAGCGTTCTTCAAAGGGACCTTTCGAGCCGGACGCCGAGGTGCCGGCGTTCGCGCAACGCGTGCTCGACCTCGTCGACGCGATACCGAAAGGCTTGGTGCTGGCCTACGGGGACATTGCCGAATACCTCGGTGAGGGCGGTCCGCGCCAGGTCGGTTCGGTGATGTCGACATGGGGTGGCGCGGTGCCGTGGCACCGGGTGGTCCATGCCGACGGCACACCGGCGCCAAGCCATGACGGCGAGGTACTGCGACTGTTGCGGGCCGACGTGACGCCGATGCGAGGCGACCGCGTCGACATGCGCCGAGCCCGCTGGGACCCCGACTCGTGACCGCTCTCCCGCCGGACGAGTCCGCTCGCAGGGTCTGGGAGCCGCGCACGCGCTACGCGCGAATCTGGGCGCGATCGAGGGTTGTTGACGGGATCTACGGCGCGGTCGCCATCGTAGGGACCGCGTCATTCGCTTTCGTTGTCACCGATTGCGTCGCCTCATGGTTTGGCGATCGGGTACTGATCGGTCCCGACGAGCTCACCGACCTTTCCTTTTGGACCGTGTTTCCAGGGTGGCTCTTGCTGATGGGGTCAGGGCTCCTGCTTCGTAATGTCTTCTTCCGCCGAGGTGCCAAGGGGCGGAGGCCACGGCTGCGGGCCACGAGATCCACCGTCGCGTTGGCGCTCTGCGCCGCCGCAGTAGTGGGGTTTGCCATCGGAAACTCCGCACATGGGAAGAGGGGGTCGGCGCGAGTCCTGGCAGGCCCCGTATACCAGATTTCCGACGAGGTCGACAACGACGGCGGTTGGGTGACGGTAACCCAGTCTCGATACCAAAGTTTCGAAGCGCGCTTGGTCCGCGGCGAGTCGGGAATCGCCGTCTTCGGCCCGATCGAAGTAGGGGTGTGCATCTTCCTGCTGCGCTGGCGGCGCAAGGGCTTCCCGTGGCCTAGCGGCCTGGAGTCTGACACGGCGACCTGAGGAGGCGCGCCGGCCGGGTGGCGGCATCTTCACATCCGGTGTGGTTGTTCGGGCGTTCGTTATGGGCGGTATCGACAACCACACGGGATGTGAAGTCGAGAGCGGGCGGACGACGAGGGTTGGCGGCCTGGGTGACCTGCCCGCGGTGTCAGCGTTTCGTGGTGGGATGCGCTGGTGTCTTCGATGAGCGGGACGGCGGGTGGGCGGCGTTCGCGTCGGCCCGCTGACGTGCCGCGAGTGGTGCGAGCACCCGCGCGGCCGGTGGTTCCACCGGTTCTGGACGAGGCACAGCGACGCGCAATTGAGCACCGGGGCGGCCCAGTTCTCGTGCTTGCCGGCCCGGGCACCGGCAAGACCACCACGATCGTCGAGGCGGTCGTGCAGCGGGTCGAAGCCGGTGAGATCACTCCCGACCAAGCGCTCGTCCTGACCTTCAGTCGCCGAGCTGCCGCAGAACTTCGCGAGCGCATCGCCGCACGTCTCGACCGAACCATTCGCGAGCCGATCGCCCGCACGTTCCACTCGTACGCGTTCGGTCTGCTGCGCGCGAACGCGGCCAGGCGCGGCGAGCCGGCGCCGCGCCTGCTATCAGGCCCAGAACAAGATCTCGTCGTCCGCGAACTGCTGGAGGGCGACGTCGAAGAAGGCGGCACGCAGTGGCCGGAGCGGTTGCACCCCGCGCTGCTCACTCGCGGCTTCGCGCAGGAGTTGCGCGACTTCGTCCAACGTGCGGTCGAGCGAGGAATTACCCCACGCGAGCTCGCGCAACTCGGTCGCCGCGACAAGCGCGACGACTGGGTGGCGGCCGCGAAGTTCGCGGAGCAGTACGCGCAAGTGTCGGCATTACGTGAGGCAGCCTCCTACGACCCCGCTGAGTTGATCCGGGCTGCCGCCGGGTTGTTGAGGGCAGATCCCCTTGTGCTGCAAGAGATTCGGGCCGCTCACGAGTTCGTGGTGGTCGACGAATACCAAGACACCGATCCCGCCCAGGAAGAGTTGCTCTCCCTGCTCGTCGGCAGCCGCGACCTGCTTGCCGTTGGCGATCCCGACCAGTCGATCTACGGATTTCGCGGGGCCGATCTCGAAGGCATCCGCCGATTCCCCGACCGCTTTCGGGCTGCCGACGGGTCACCTCCGACTCTCGTTGAGCTCGACGTGAGCAGGCGCTCCGGCGAGGTGCTGCTGGCCGCGTCGCGTCGGGTCGCGCAGCGGCTGTCCGGGCCGCCCGCGCATCGCAGATTGCGACCCGCAGCTGGGCTCGACCCCGGCACAGCAGAGGTACACCTTTTCGCGACGACCAGCGCCGAGGCGTTCTACATCGCGCAGCGACTGCGCGAGATGCACCTGCTGCACGAGGTGCCTTGGTCGCGGATGGCAGTCCTCGTGCGCAGTGGTACGCCGCTTCCGATGCTGCGTCGCTCGCTGCAGTCCGCCGGCGTGCCGGTCGCCGCGCATGCGGAAGAACAGCCGCTGGTCGACGTCCCGATCGTGCATGCGCTCTTGCGGATTCTCGCCGTCGTCACCGGCCGCCTCGACTTCAACGGGCCGCAGGGAGTCGAGCTCGCAGCAGAGCTGGTGACCGGACCGCTCGGGCGGGCCGACCCCCTGGCCCTGCGCCGGTTGCGGCAGGACTTAAGACGCCTCGAGCTTGCCGCCGGTGGCGGCCGCGCCTCTGGCGCCTTGCTCGCCGAGGCGCTGGTCACGCCGGCGGAGCTCGTCGCGCTTGACCTTCGCGTTGCGGCGCCAGCCCAACGCGTTGCAGACGCGCTTGCAGCAGGCCGCGCCGCGGCAGCAGACCCGGCTGCAACAGACCCGGCGGCAACAGCCGAGGTCGTGCTCTGGGCAATCTGGCAGGCGGCCAACGTGGTCACCCGCCTCAGTTCGCTCGCGCTGTCCGGCGCGCCTGGATCGGCGGCCGCCGACCGCGATCTTGACGCGGTGGTCGCGCTCTTCGACGTGGCCGCCCGATTCGCCGACCGGTTGCCGAAAGCCGGGCCCGACGTGTTCCTCGACCATCTGCTCGGCCAGCAGATCCCGGGTGACACATTGGCACCGCAAGCGCCGAGCGCTGAGGGTGTGCGGCTGATGACGGCGCACGCCGCCAAGGGCCTCGAGTGGGACGTCGTCGCCGTCGCCGGTGTGCAAGAAGGTGTGTGGCCCGACCTGCGCGGACGCGGGTCGCTGCTCGGGTCGCAGCAACTCGTCGATGTCCTAGCGGCCGGCGACGACTCGGGCGCGACCAGCGCATTGCAGGCGGTCGCCGCCCGACTTGCCGAGGAGCGGCGCCTCTTCTACGTCGCCGTCACGAGGGCTCGCCTGCATCTGCTCGCGACCGCTGTCCGCAGTGACGACCAGCAGCCGTCGCGCTTCCTCGACGAGCTCGTGCCGAGCGAGCGCGACGAACGACCGTTGACGAGGGTTCCGCGCGGGCTCGACCTGCCGTCGGTGGTGGCGGAGCTGCGCGCCGTCGTGACAAACCCAGCTTCGGAAACGGATGAAGCCGGACGACGCAGAGCGGCCGCAGCTGCACAGCTCGCGCGACTGGCGGCGGCGGGAGTGCCGGGTGCCGATCCGCTCGACTGGTACGGGCTGGCGCCGCTCTCCGACGAGCGTCAACTCGTCGACGATGGCGAACTCGTCAAGCTGTCGCCGTCCCGCCTTGAGTCCTTTGCTCGTTGCCCTTTGCGTTGGCTGCTCGAGTCGTCGGGCGGCACGAGTGGCGATTCGACCTCGCAGGGCATCGGCACGCTGGTGCACGCGCTCGCGCAGCAGGTCGCCGACGACGGGGTGCCCGCTGCCGATGTCGCCGTGCAGCTGCAAGAGCGACTGGCCAGCGCGATCAAACGGGTCGATTTGGGCTCCGGCTGGTTCGCCGTCCGGCAGCGCGAGCGCGCTGCGGAGATGGTCCGGAAGCTCGCCGAGTGGCTGCACACAAATACCCGCGTTTTCGTTGCGGCCGAGCAGGACTTCGAGGTCACCATCGGCCGCGCGGTGTTGAAGGGCCAGGTTGACCGCCTCGAACGGGACGACGAGGGGCGGTTGTTCGTCGTCGACCTGAAGACGGGCAAACACGCGCCAACGAGGGTCGAGCTCGACACGCATGCACAGCTGGGTTCGTACCAGGTCGCGGTTGAGGTCGGGGCTTTCGACGAGGTCGCGGCGGGTGTGCGCGAGTCCGGCGGCGCAGCACTCGTGCAAGTCGGCACCAGCACGGTGAAGGCGGCCATCAACGAGCAGAAGCCGCTCTCAGAAAGCGGCGACCCCGGCTGGGCGCTGGAGATGATCGAGCGCTCGGCGCGCGGCATGGCCGGCAACGTCTTCGCGGCCATCGACAACGACATGTGCCGGTCGTGTCCGGTGCGCACCTCGTGCCCCGTGCGTGACGAGGGCCGGCAGGTGACCGCATGACCGTGCGCTACACCGCCGCCGAGATTGCGCAGGCCCTCGAGCAAGATGCGCCGACCGACGAGCAGGCCGCGGTCATCGAGTCGAGCGCGCAGTCATGTCTCGTGGTCGCCGGCGCGGGGTCCGGCAAGACAGAAACCATGGCTGGTCGGGTCGTCTGGTTGGTGGCCAATGGCCTCGTGCGACCAGACCAGGTGCTCGGGCTGACCTTCACCCGCAAGGCGGCCGCCGAACTCGCGGCCCGCGTTCGCCGCCGCCTGGGCCAGCTCGCCGCGCACGGGCTGGTCGATGCCGAAGTCATCAGCGCCGCCGATCCGACGATCTCGACGTACGACGCGTACGCCGGCCGGATCGTCGCCGAGAACGCGCTGCGCATCGGTCGTGAGCCCGGCCAGCGGTTAATCCCGCAAACCGTCGCGTGGCAGTACGCGCGTCGAGTGGTCGACGCCTACGACGGACCGATGAACGAGGTACTGGTTTCGCCGATGACGGTGACCAACGACGTCCGCGCGCTCGCCGAAGGCCTCGCGCAACATCGCGTCACGAGCGAGCAGCTGCGCGAATACTGCGCAGGTCTGCACGCCGTGCTCATTGCGTTGCCAAAGGCGGCGAACCAACGAACCGCGAAGGACTTCCACGACGACATCGCAGGGGTGGCCAGGGCACTTGCTGCGCGCTGCCAGCTGCTGCCGATCGTGGCCGCGTACGGCGCGGCGAAGCGGCGCGGCGAATGTCTCGACTTCGCCGATCAGATGGCGCTGGCGGCAGACCTTGCCGAGCAGTTCCCCGAGGTCGCGGCGACCGAGCGATCGACCTATCGCGCGGTGCTACTCGACGAATATCAAGACACCAGCCACGCCCAGCTGGTGTTCTTGCGCGCGTTGTTCGGTGCGTTTCATCGCGGGCTCGATGTCGCGCCACTACTTACTGCCGTCGGCGACCCGTCGCAGGCGATTTACGGCTGGCGTGGTGCAAGCCAGGGCACACTGGTGGCATTTCCAAACCAATTCCCGGACGCCGACAAGCCGGCGTTCGTACTGTCCCTGAGCACCAGTTTTCGCAATGACCGCAACGTTCTTGCCGTGGCGAACGCGATTGCCGAGCCGCTGCGTGACGGCCGCGTCTCGACACCAGAACTTCGTGCCCGCGCTACGGCGGTTGATGGCGTGGTGCGCTGCGGCCTCTATCCGACGGTCGATGACGAAGCGCAGGCCGTCGGTGATCAGGTGCTGGCTCTGTGGCGAGGCGATCAAGAGAAGCGCGACGTAGGTGCACCAACCAAAACCATCGCCGTGCTGGTGAGGGCGTGGCGACAGTTGCCGCGCATCGAGGCCGCGTTGCGCGCACGCGGTGTGCCGATCGAGATCGTCGGCGTGGGTGGCCTGCTGCTCGAGCCCGAGGTCGTCGATGTCGTGGCCACTTTGCGGGTGATGGTCGACCCCGCGCGTGGTGACGCGTTGATGCGGCTGCTGACTGGCGCGCGTTGGCGCATCGGCGGCCGGGATCTGGCCGCTCTCGGCGCGTGGGCGCGTCACCTGGCGCGGACGCCAGCACGTGACGGCCTGAGTGCGGACGACGTCGCAGCGGGCGGTGTCGACCTCGCCGCGACTGTCGAGCTTGCCGCCGTCGAGGCCGCTGCGGTTGAACCGGATCCCGACGACGTCGACGACCGCAGCATCATCGACGCGCTCGACGCGTTGCCCGCGCCGGGCCGGTTCACGCCGAAGGGTCTTTCCGCGACTGGTCACGCGCGGTTGTTCAGGTTGGCCCTCGAGTTGCGGGCGCTGCGGTCGAGACTCGGGCAGCCGCTTCCAGATCTGGTCGGTGACGTTGTCGCGACGATCGGTCTCGATGTCGAGGTGCTCGCTCGGGGTGGTGATCTGAGCGCGTCGCGGGCCAATCTCGATCGCTTGATCGATGTCGCCGCAGAGTTTGCTGCTGGTGGCGATGACGTCAGCGTGGCCGCGTTCCTCGACTACCTCGACGCTGCCGCCGTCGAAGAGCGTGGGCTCGACCGTCCCGACGAACCCGAGTCGACGTTGCCCGAACTGCGTCAGGGTGCCGACGTGCGTCGCGATCGCGTGCAACTGCTCACCGTTCATGCGTCCAAAGGACTCGAGTGGGACGTCGTCTGCGTGCCAGGCCTTGTCGAGAATCTGTTTCCTGGTGTGCGACCCGCTGACGTCCGAGGTTGGCTTACGCAGCGGGGGTCGCTGCCGTGGCCGCTGCGCGGCGATCGCGATGGGCTGCCCGTCGCAGAACTCGATGGCCACGTCGACCAGCTCGAAGCTGTTGAGGCGATCAAGCGCTTCGCTGAGTCGGCGAAAGCGCATCTCCTGCGCGAAGAACGGCGGCTTGCCTACGTCGCCGTCACACGGGCACGCGGCATGCTGATCTGCACCGGCTATCGGTGGGACGACACCAAGAAGCCTCGCGAAGCGAGTGAATTCCTTGCTGCCGTGCATGAGGTCTGCGAGACCGGCCGCGGCGAGGTCGACTGCTGGACCGAGTTGCCTCCCGACGGCACCCCGAACCCGATGCACGAGCTCGGTCCGGAGACTGCCAGCTGGCCGCTCGACCCGTTGGCAGCGCGACGTCTGGCCGTCGAAGCTGCGGCCGAGCTTGTCGAGTTGATGGCCGTCGAGCTCGGCACGCTCGATGGGGCGATCGCCCTGACGACAGCGACCGACGAGTGGAGTCGCGACGTCGAGGTATTGCTGTCCGAACGCGCGGCACGCACGCAGCGGGCCCGGCTCGATGTCGAGCTGCCGAGGCATCTGTCGGTCAGTCAGCTCGTCACCTTGCGGCGCGACCCCGATGAGCTTGCGCGCCAGCTCCGCCGACCGCTGCCCGCCGCGCCCGCCCCGCTTGCCCGCCGCGGCACGGCGTTCCACCTGTGGCTCGAGCAGCGGTTCTCCTCACCCCGCTTGCTCGACCTCGATGAGGTGCCAGGCTCGGGCGACGCCGATGTCGCACCTGACGCTGACCTCCATGTGCTCCAGCAGGCCTTTCTCGCGACGTCCTGGGCCGACCGCGACCCGGTCGAGGTCGAGGTGCCGTTCGAACTCGTCATCGACGACACCGTCGTGCGCGGCCGTATGGACGCCGTCTTCCGCGACGCCGACGGCGGGTTCACCGTCGTCGACTGGAAAACCGGACGCCGGCCGGCCGGTGCCGACGCGCGCGCCGCCGCTATCCAACTCGCGGCCTACCGGTTGGCGTGGGCTGATCTGACCGGCACCGAGCTTGCGAATGTCCGCGCCGTGTTCTGCTACTTGCGCGACGGTGAAACGGTCGCGCCGAGTGATCTGCTCGACCGCGAGGGCCTGGTCGAACTGCTGCGCTCGGTCCCCGCCTAGAGTCCGATCGGTCCCCCTTAGAGTCTTGGCATGAGCGAGCACCCCGCTTCGGCGGTTGATGATGCGCGGCGCGACGCCGTCCGGGCCTTCCTCGAGGCACACAAAGACGAGTTCGTCGCGCAGCTGTCGGAGTGGATTCGCATTCCGTCGGTGTGGACCGACCCCGAGCGACGAGGCGACGTCCAGCGCTCGGCGCAGTGGTTTGCCGATGCTGCACGAGCGACCGGGTTCCCGACTGTCGAGATCTGGTCGGCCAGTGATGGCGCGCCAGCCGTGTTCGCGGAATGGCCCAGCGACAACCCGAACGCGCCGACGGTCGTGGTCTACGGACACCACGATGTGCAACCCGTCGATCCGATCGAGCAGTGGAGTTTCGCTCCGTTCGAGCCGGCGGTCGTGCCGGGGCCGGACGGCGATCGGTTGCTCGGTCGAGGAGCATCCGACGACAAGGGGATGGTGCTTTACCACCTGTTCGCATTGCGGGCGAACCTTGCGGCGAGCGGGCGCACCAGCCCACCTGTGCATCTGAAGTTGCTCATCGAGGGTGAGGAAGAGTCCGGGTCGCCGGCGTTTCCTGAGCTGCTTCGCGAGAAGCGTGATCGCCTTGGCTGCGACGTCATCGTCGTAAGTGACAACGGCCTGTACGCCGCTGGCGTGATCACCACCTGTGTGCGCATGCGCGGCCTGACCGACTGTCAGATCGACCTGCACGGGCCGGACGTCGATCTGCACTCGGGCTCGTTCGGCGGATCGGTGCCCAACCCGTTGACGGTGATGGCGCACCTGCTCGCGGGTCTGCACGACGAGAACAATCACGTCACGCTCGACGGCTTCTACGACGACGTCGCGCCACTGACCGACATCGAGCGAGACCTGATCGCGCGGCTGCCCTTCGACGACGCGGAATGGCTCGAGACTGCCGGGAGCCGCGCGCTATTCGGAGAAGCCGGCTACAGCACACTTGAGCGCATCTGGGCGAGGCCGACGTGTGAGGTCCACGGTGTCTGGGGTGGCTACATGGGTCCCGGCCACAAGACGATCGTGCCGACCGACGCGCACGCGAAGGTGTCGTTCCGGTTGGTCGCGAATCAGCAACCACTCGACGTCCAGGCTGCGATGCGCGCTTACGTCGCGGCGAACGTCCCTGACGGCATCACTGCGAATGTCGAGTTCTTCGGCGATGGCGTGCGGCCCTATCTGGTGCCGATCGACGACCCTGCCGTGCAGGCACTCGTGCGTGCGCTCGGCCGGGCTTTCGACGACGACGTGCTGTTCATGGGTGAAGGCGGATCTGGACCGGAGGCAGATATCTCCGAAATTCTCCAAGCCCCACTGGTATTTCTAGGTGCGGGCCTGCCAACCGACCGCATCCACGCACCCGACGAGCACGCCGTGATTTCGGTGTTGCTCAAGGGCGCGGAAGCGGCGGCCTACCTGTGGGACGAACTCGCCGCGCTGCCTTCGCTATGACCCGGCAGCCACCGCCGCTAGGCCGCTCCGGCATCGATCGTGCAGCGCATTTGCGAGCGGACGACGAGTGGCTGGCGCGCGCGTGGGCCAATCCGTCGTCGCGCGTCATCGTCGTCGATGCGGGTCGCGCGTTGATCGAGCGCGATGCGCTCGTCGCGCTGCGGCCCGCCGATTCCCCCGCGGGCGAGCGGTATTTCCTCGGTGTAGCAGCACCTTCGGATGTCGAAGCGGCCGTTGGGGTATTCGCCGTGGCAGCGCCGTTGCCCGACCCCCCGCCGTCCGGTATGAAAGCGGCAAACTTGCGCGAGGTCGGTGCCGACCTGTCAGACACCGACGCCGGACTGTTCGCGCATGCGGCGGCACTTGAGCAATGGCATGCACGTCACGTCCGGTGTCCGTTGTGCGGCGCAGAAACGGTTGTTGCACTTGCCGGGCATATCCGTCGTTGCGTCAATGAGGGCAGCGAGCACTATCCGCGTACCGACCCGGCCGTGATCATGCTGGTGACCGACGTCGACGACCGGTGCCTGCTTGGTCGGCAGCCGAGTTGGCCTGCGGGTCGCATGTCGACCCTGGCTGGGTACGTCGAGGCGGGCGAGACGCTCGAGCACGCCGTTATTCGCGAAGTGTTCGAAGAGGTTGGTGTTTGGGTCGGTGACGTGCGCTACGTCGCCAGCCAGCCGTGGCCGTTCCCGTCGAGTTTGATGCTGGCGTTCACGGCGAAGGCCACGACCACAGAGCTGGCGATCGACGGAGACGAGATTGCCGAGGCGCGCTGGTTTACCCGCGACGAGTTGCGGAGCGCGATCACTGGCGGTTTGCTACGGCTGCCGATGAGCGCGTCGGTCGCGTTCTATCTCATTGACGGGTGGTTCGGCGGCGACCTCGCGCGCCTTGCTCACTGACGGGCTCACTGACGGGTCAGGACTCGGTGGCCCGGAGTTGCGCGGTGGCCCCGAGTTGCGCGGTTGCCTCGAGCTGAGCGAGGACGGCGGACAACCGCGGATTGGTCAAGGTGCTGCCGTCGGGAAACAGCACGGTCGGAACGGTCTGGTTTCCGCGGTTGATACTCATCACGAACTCGGCAGCGCCCGGGGTCTCCTCGATGTTGACCTCGGTGAACGCGATTCCCTCATCCACGAGCTGGCGCTTCAGGGTGCGGCAGTACCCACACCAGGTCGTGCTGTAGATCACCAGCGGGGCGGGGACCTCGACTGAGGCGGTCACAGGGAGAGCTCCTCGGGATTGCGTGTACGCGGCCAAGCGGCCACCTGATGACAACTGTCGACCGTCTCGAGTTCTTCCTTCACGCCTGGTTCTTGATCGTCTTCTGGCTGGTTCTTGATCGTCTTCGACACTGTCCTCACAGGTGTCGCAGTTGTGATGCCGTGGTGTCGGTCGGCCCTGCCAAGATGGCCCGGTGACCGCGGTGGCTGAACCTGAGATCTTGAGCGCGCTCGATCCCGAGCAGCGATCGGCGGCAGAGGCGGTTCGGGGGCCGGTCTGCATCCTGGCCGGCGCCGGCACCGGGAAGACCAGGGCCATCACGCACCGCATCGCCTTCGCGGTGCGCACCGGCACGGTGTCGCCGGCTCATGTACTTGCCGTCACCTTCACCGCCAGGGCGGCCGGCGAACTGCGCGGTCGGCTGCGCGGGCTCGGTGCCGGCGCTGTCCAGGCCCGCACCTTCCATTCCGCCGCGCTGCGGCAGCTGCAGTACTTCTGGCCCCGCACCATCGGCGGCGAACTGCCGGCGATCCTGAAGTCGAAGGTCCCACTTCTTGCCGAGGTCGCCGGCCGGTTGCGACTGGGGCTTTCGTCGTCCGACCTTCGCGATGTCGCCTCCGAGATCGAGTGGATGAAGGCGCTGCAGCGACCGCCAGACGACTACGCGTCGTCCGTGCTGCTTGCGCATCGCATCGCCCCGCGACCGGTCACCGAGATCACCGCGCTCTACGCCGGCTACGAAGACCTCAAAGTGCGCAAGAACCAGTTCGATTTCGAGGATCTGCTGCTGCATGCCACGGCACTTCTCGAAACCGAGCCAGCGGTAGCGCTGCAGGTGCGTGACCAGTACCGGTACTTCGTGGTCGACGAATACCAGGACGTCAACCCGGCCCAGCAGAGATTGCTCGACGCATGGCTCGGCGATCGCGACGATCTGTGCGTCGTCGGCGACCCCGAGCAGACCATCTACTCGTTCGCCGGCGCATCGCCGGAGTACCTCACGGGATTCCCGACGCGCTACCCGAAGGCAACCGTTGTGCGGTTGGTTCGTGACTACCGATCGACGCCGCAAGTCGTTGCGCTAGCCAACAGGCTGTCCGGCGGCGCGCTCGTCGCACAACTGCCAGCCGGGCCGGTGCCGGTCATCGACAGCTACTCCGACGAGGTGGCCGAGGCGGCCGCGGTGGCGACCAAGATTTCCAGGTTGATCGCCGACGGCACACCCGCGAGTGAGATCGCCGTGCTGTTTCGCATCAATGCGCAGTCCGAGACCTTCGAGCAGGCGCTTGCTGAGGCAGGTGTGCCGTACGTGTTGCGGGGCGGCGAGCGGTTCTTCGAACGTCCCGAGGTTCGCGAAGCCGTCTTCTTGCTGCGCGGTGCGGCGCGCGGCGAGCAGCCTGACGAAGGAACGCTCGCGGACGTTGCGCGCAGTGTCCTCGCCGCGGTCGGATTCGGCCCCGTGCCGCCGTCCGGATCGGGCGTGGCACGCGATCGATGGGAGTCGCTGGCTGCCCTCGTTCGGCTCGCGGAGGAGCGGGTTGGCGTAGCGCCCGCGGTTGGGGAGTTCGCAGCCGCGACCGAAACTGCCCCGCCGGAAACTGCTGCGCCTGACGGTGCCATCGCGACGCCCGACGGCGGGCGTGGGTCGAGCCTCGCGGATTTCGTCGCCGACCTGGAAGAACGCGCGTCGTTGCAGCACGCGCCCGTCGTCGACGGCGTCACGTTGGCCTCGCTGCACGCTGCCAAGGGCCTCGAGTGGGATGCCGTGTTCCTGATCGGTTTGGTCGACGGCACGCTGCCGATCGTCTACGCCGAGACGACGGCACAAGTCGACGAAGAACGCCGGTTGCTCTACGTCGGCATTACCCGCGCCCGGCGTTATCTCGCCCTCTCGTGGGCGGCGGCACGATCTCCCGGTGGGCGCGCCAGCCGGCGTCCGAGCCGTTTTCTCGACGACCTGCGCTCGGCCACGGCAGGCGGCTCGGCGCAGCCAGGTGGGGCGCGATCGCCGCTAGCTGCCAAGTCGGGGCGCGACCGGGTCGAGCGCTGCCGGGTCTGCCAGAAGCTCCTGACTAGTGGTGCAGCGCGCAAGCTTGGCCGTTGCACCGACTGCCCGGGCAGCGTCGACGAAGTGTTGTTCGAACGGTTACGCGCGTGGCGGCTCGAGCGATCGAAGGAACTGAAGCAGCCCGCGTTCTGCGTGTTCACCGACGCGACGCTCACACGGATCGCCGAGGTGCGTCCGCAGACCACGCAAGAACTCGCGACCATCGCAGGCGTCGGCCCCGCCAAGCTCACCGCGTACGCGGCCGAGGTACTCGAGTTGTGCAGCGCGTCGACCTCGGTGGAAACGGCCAGCACGGTCGAGTGGATTCGGCTGCCATGACCAGCGCAAATAAATGCCCAATAAATACGTTGCCCGCCTCCCAGAGTTGGCCGTAGCCTGCCCACTGGACCTGTTGGAGATGGCACGCCCGAGAGGGCGTAGCCCGAGACCGGAAGGTGGTGAGCCGTGGTGCGGACCGTAACTAACGGAATGGCGTTTGCTCCTGGCTTGGCTGCCGCGTTCTCCGCGTCCGGGCTCGAGGGCAGCGCCATGACCGCTGCCGCTATGTGGCGTCCGACCGCAGCGGCAGGCAATCCGGCACAGCACCAGACCGTCGCAATTTCGCCCGTTCGTACGCGCAGCCTCAAGCTCGCAGTGCTCAACCAGCTCCACACGCAGAAGCAGTACGTGGTCACGACGCCGGACGCCGGTCGTGGCAACAAGGGGACCTCGCCTTGGGGGTTCCCGGTCTGAGACACCATCAGACCGGCTCTCCAAGGCCGCGGAACCCTCACCGGGATCCGCGGCCTTTTTGTTTCCCGCTTTGTTTTCCAGTCGGCCTTCCACCGCTCAATCCAGCGCCACCAAAACGTCCTACCTCACGACTAGAAATCTTCAGACAACGAGAACCTCCAGGAGGGGGTGACGCAGATGCTGACCGGCCCGTTTGACCGCGTGCTCGCTCAGGCGCTGCGACGGTCGCTTGAAGTCCCATGTCTCACGGTCGACCCGGAGCTGTTCTTCGCCGAGTCGCCCGAGGACGTCGAGACCGCCAAGGCGATGTGCGCGGAGTGCCCTGTGCGTACCGCGTGCCTGACGGCGGCGCTCGACCGCCAGGAGCCGTGGGGCGTCTGGGGCGCCGAGTTGTTCGTCCAGGGAGTCATCGTGGCGCGCAAGCGTCCACGTGGCCGGCCGCGCAAGGAAGTTGCCGCCTGATCGCCTGAGTGACTCGGCGTTCGGCGGCGACGACACCTCCGAAAATCGCCAGTCGCAGCGACTGGCGAACGTCGATCAATCGAAATCAGGAGTTCACATGTTGAGCAACGATGCGCACGTCCGCGTCATGGCGACGCAACGACAGCAGGAAGCGCAAGCAGCCGCGCGCCGGTCGCGAATCATCGCGGCCCGTCGGAGCAAGCGCAAAGCGGAAGACACCTCGCGGTGGATCCGCCGCCTGCTGATCGTCGTCCGGTAATGCGACGCAAAAAGAGGGGCTGCACCCAGCTGGGGTGCAGCCCCTTCTTTCGTGGGTTGGCCGGTGGGTGATGAGTTAGCCGGTGTGTGATGAGTTAGCCGGTGGGTGCGAGGCCTGGTACCCAGCGACGCATCTCGGCCTGAAACGGTCCGCGTGCGTCGAGCTGGCAGAGCACACCGACGCCGCCGAGCCACACGCGGTGGATCAAAAGATAGGACGGTGGCAAGTTGAGCTGGCGTCCGAATGCCGCGGCCTGGGTCCGTGGGTCGCCGACGCGGGCGGCCTGTTCGCGCAGCCAGGCTCGCGAGAAGTGGAACGTGGGCTGGCGGGCCGGATCCAGAAACGGGTTGAGGTAGTTGATCAGTTCGTCAGGGTCGACCCGGTGACCTGGATTGACGAATCCTTCGGCGCGAAGCCCCTCAAGGACCGCGTCGTGGTCGCCGCCCAGAGCGAGCGCGAGCAATCGGCCAATCGCGGGCGGGAAGCCGTCGGGCAACCTGTTCACGGCGCCGAAGTCGAGCACCCCCAAGCGTCCGTCGGGGAGGACGCGATAGTTGCCCGGATGCGGATCGGCGTGCAACAGACCAGCGCGGGCCGGACCGGAGAACAGGAAGCGCACGTAGAGCAGGCCGATCCGATCGCGCTCTTCACGACTGCCGTTGCGCAGGATCTTCGATAGCGGGGTGCCGTCGACCCATTCGGTGACGAGCACGCGGTCGGCACCTGCGAGCACGTCGGGAACGAAGATGTCGGCGTCGTCGGCGAACGCGAGAGCGAACGCGTGCTGCGACTGAGCCTCGAGGCGGTAGTCGAGCTCCTCGGCGACCCGTTCGCGCAGTTCGCGCAGCAGCGGCTTGATGTCCAGCCCAGGCGACATCACGCCGAACAGGCGGCCCATGCGAGCCAACTGGTTCAAGTCTGAGAGCAGTGCCTTGCCGGCGCCCGGGTACTGAACCTTCACTGCGACCACACGACCATCGGCCCACACGGCACGGTGCACCTGGCCGATCGATGCAGCTGCGGCGGGCTTGTCGGTGAAGGAGCGGAACAGGTCGCGCCAGTCAGGGCCGAGCTGGCTGGCGAGCACCTTGTGGACGGTCGCCGCGGGCAGCGGCGGCGCGTCTTCTTGCAGTCTGGTGAGCGCCTCGCGGTAGGGCGCCGCCAGCTCTTCGGGCATCGCAGCCTCGAATATCGACAGCGCCTGCCCGACTTTCATCGCCCCGCCCTTGAGCTCGCCAAGGACCTTGAACAGCTGCTCGGCGGTGCGCTGCTGAAACTCCGCCATGACGTCGTCGGACGAGCGGCCGGAAAGACGCTTGCCCAGGCCGACAGTGGCGCGGCCAGCCGCGCCGATCGGCAGCCCAGCAAGGCGCGCGGTCCGGCTCATCGTGCGACGGGGTATCTCGCTCACGTCACCATTGTCCGCTACCGATCGTTCGGGGATCGTTACTACGCAGGTCTTTGGCTACCGGATTCGCCACTACACCGCCTCATCGGCCCAACAGCAGCCGCACGACGGGTGCGCGCGCCAACTTCTTCGCCGCACCCGCCAATCGGGCAATGCGATCTCGAGCGTTCCGTTGCGGGTGGCCGGATCACCGCCGTCGATGAATGCCAGCACCTGCAGTGCCGTGATGCTCGCGGCCAAGGTTGCCAAGGCGATGTCGCACGCCTCGGTGCCGTTGCCCGAGCCACCCGAGGCAAGTTGCGCCGCGATCAACGGCCACGCAGCATCGCGATCGGACTTGTGCAACTCGAGGCACCGAAGACAGGACGTGCTCCCCGGCAGAACGAATGGGCCTATGACAGCGGTGGCTTCCCGCACCACCACCCGCAGATGAGGCACCCCGGATCGCACCAGCTCGTTGAGCGTGGCCATTTCAGGTGCGCTGCTGGAGGCCAGCACCACTACGTCGTAGTGCTGGGTTGGCGTCAGGGCGGTCGTGCGAGTGATCTGGCTGACCCGGTGGATCGCGGCGTGGGTGGCCTGCGCCCGGGTCGACCCGGTATCGCCGATCGCGGCACCGGCCGGCCCGCAGTCTGCCGGTCGGCACGTCGCTGCGTCATCGACGACGAGATGACCGATCCCGGCAGCACCAAGCAGTGTCGCGACTGCGCCGCCGACCCGTCCGCCGCCGACGACGCCAACGGTGGCGAGTTGCCGCCGCGACACGGTGGACAGTCCGCCGTCGAGTTGTCCGGAAACCAACGACATCGACGCGACGTCGGGCGCGAGCCGGTCGCGTTCGATGCGGGGCAACACGGCGAGCGGATGGGTGTCTGTAGCTGCATCGTCGAGAACCGCCGCCTCGGTCAGCATCGACACGAGCCGATCCACAATCGCGGCGTCCAGACCCAGGGAGCGCGCCCGCGCGCGAAGCGCCGATCGATCGTGCGCGCCGTCGAATGCCGCCAACAGCCGCCCCACCTGCTCACCGACCCCGGCGACCACGACAGTTCGTTCGTGATGGACGCCGATCTGCAGCGTCGTCGAGTCACGCCACAGCCGTCGCAACGCTGTCTTCACGACCGGACGCAACGGTAATCCTTCGGCTCGATTTCTCGCGCACGCACAGATCGCGGGCACCGGCCTCAGGGTGTCATCGAGGAGCGCCGCCCTCACGCGATCGTCCACAGACGCGGGTGCGACGCCGCGATGGTTGTGGGAAAGGCCGAACGCGCGTCTTGACATGTGACCAACTGGTCACCTATCTTCATCGCGTGGACGAGGTGTTCAGGGCCCTGGCGGATCCCACGCGACGAGAGCTTCTCGACGAGCTCTTCCGCGAGGACGGTCAGACGTTGCGCGCACTCGAGGAGCGCTTCGCCATGACACGTTTCGGCGTCATGAAGCACCTCAAGGTTCTCGAGGACGCGGGACTCGTCGTCACCCGACGCCGCGGCCGGGAGAAGCTGCACTTCCTCAATCCCGTACCAATCCGGCTCGTCCACGACCGCTGGGTGAGCAAGTACGCACAGCCCTGGACAGCCGCGCTCAGCGACCTGAAACACAGAATGGAGACTCCGATGGAGAAGGTTTTCGAGATCTACATCCGCACCACTCCGGAGCGCCTGTGGGAGGCGATCACCGACACCGAAATCCGGAGCAAGTACCAGTTCGGCATGCGAGCGACGTCCGACTGGAGCCCTGGGTCTCGCTACGAGATGCGAGCTGGCGGCGGCGAGGCACAGCTCTTGGGGGAGGGCGAGAACCTCGAGGTCGACCCACCGCGCCGGCTGGTCCAGAGCATGGTCGCGCTGTGGGGGGACGACGTGAAGAGCGAGGGGACGTCGCGGGTCACGTGGGAGATCGAACCTGTGGGCGACTCATGCCGACTCACCGTCACGCATGACCAGCTGCGCGAAGGAGCAAACGATCAGCTGTACGGCGGTTGGCCGATGATCTTGTCCGGGCTAAAGACGTGGCTCGAGACGGGGGAGATGCTCACAACCCCCGGGTCGTTGATGTACCGCTCGTAGCTGCGCAGGTGCACATGAAAAAACTGAGCGGAGGCCGCTGTCGCGACCTCCGCTCAGTGGTGTTGCAGATCGATCAGGCCTTGCCGAGGATCCGGTTGAGCGTGGTGCCGCATACGTGGCACTTGCCCTTGGCCATCTTGGTGCCCTTGTCGTTGACGACGACGTCGCCCTCGAACTCGCGCTTTGCCTTGCATTTCACGCAGTAGGCCTCGCCACTGTATTTCTCGGCCACGCGGTCCTCCTTGGTCACGGTCGGGGGTACAACAGGTGGAACGGGTTGGGGCTCTCTAACAGCTGGGCATGCGCCGATCAGGTTGATCGCGTTCGCGAGCCAGTCTTCGGTCGAGTCGTCACTTCGGTCGAGTAGTCGCGCACGTCGCCGACCGCCTCGAAAGGCGTCGTCCCCCCTCTCGGGCGAACGAACTGAGCGCCAGCCTACGTCAGACACGCTCACGCGTGCCGCACGCGCGCCGCATGAGCGCGGCGTCATGTTGGCAGCGTGTTGGTGCACAGGTTTATCCACAGGGTGATCCCCAGGGTTACCCACAGCCCTGTCCACAGGCCCAATCATCTGAGGCCGGTCACCTCTGCGGAACCAATGTGAAGCCCCCGGCTTGCTGCCATCCACCTTCCCCTTGCGAATGGCGCCCGACCGGGGGCTTCGACGCCCCGACGTTAGGAGGCAGCAGTCGGCCCCGTCAACGCTGCGTCGGTGGTCGAAACGATCGCCTGTGGACAGGGCTGTGGGCGGGGTGGGGACGCGCAGGAGTGTTCCTGTGGACAGGGCGGGATAGGGATGTGCACGCGGACCGCTGCGTCGAACCCGACCCCCTCGCCACCTGCGTGGATGGCGATCCCTGCTGTGGACGGCAAAGAAATCGGCGGATTTTGGGTGAGTGGAACGATTCCCGAACGCGGCTGGAACGGTGTCCACGCACGGGTGTGCACAGTGTCGAGGCACGGGCGTGCACAGTGTCCACGCATGGGTGTGCACAGTGTCGTGCAGGTGTCGCACGCCGGCGGTACGGTGCCCGCGTGGCTGCTTCCGAGGGTTCAGTGGATTCAGGGCGTTCACTGTCAGAGGGCTCAGTAGAGGTCCGGCGAAGCGCGCGCCGTCGCCGAACGGTGTCGGCGTATCGCGACGGCGACCGCACGATCGTGCTGCTGCCGGCGCGCATGTCGCGCGCCGAAGAGCAGCGTTGGATCGCGATCATGCTCGAACGGCTGGCCACGCAGGAGCGACGCAGTGCACGGCGAGCGTCGCGCGGTGATGCCGAGCTTGGCCGGCGCGCTGCGGAGCTGTCTCGGCAATACCTGGGTGGGGTGCCAAAGCCGAAAAGTGTGCGGTGGGTGACCAACCAGGGCTCGCGCTGGGGGTCGTGCACACCGGTCGACGGCACCATTCGGCTGTCCGACCGGCTGGCGACAATGCCCGGCTGGGTCGTCGATTACGTGCTCGTGCACGAGTTGGCGCATCTCATCGAGATCGGGCACGGCCCGCGGTTCTACCGCCTCGTCGACGCCTATCCGAAAGCCGAGCGCGCGCGTGGCTACCTGCTCGGCGTGGTCGCGGGCGCGGGCTGGGCTGCCGATCCCGACGCGCTTGACGAAGAGTCCGCCTACGAGGCCGGCGCCGACGACGAAGGTTCCGACCACGAAGGTTCCGACCACGAAGGTTCCGACCACGAACGTGACGACGAAGCCGAGATCCTGCCCGACGCCGGCACTGGCTCCACAACCCAAGCTGGCGGCAAAGCCGAAACTGACCTCGACGCCCTCT
>Ga0208220_1000303_pt1 | contig 20479 bp, 20 predicted proteins | sample NGESurdeep092012_9_FD_184484 | JGI IMG/M metagenome (GOLD analysis project Ga0208220, IMG submission 184484) | Arctic peat soil microbial communities from Barrow, Alaska - NGEE Surface sample F53-1 deep-092012 (SPAdes) | ecosystem: Environmental > Terrestrial > Soil > Wetlands > Peat ...
ATGACAGAACCCTGTAACACGCCCGCTGAGCCTCGTCGCACAAGCCGAGGCAGCCAAACGGTCCGCCCTGGTCGAGATGGTGGCGAGCGTTCGGGCCGGCTACCCAAGCGCTGGGTGATCGCGCCACGCAGGCATTTGTCGCGTGCCAACGCGACTGCAGCACAGGCAAGCGATGTTCTACCGTCAACGCATGACCCGAATTCCGGGTGACCCTGGACCATGGCGCTGGCTGCGGTTTGCGATCGGCCTGCGACTGCCGCCGGAGAATCGCGACTGGGTGCGCCACGAACTGACCGACGCGGGCTGGCGCACTCGCGCCGCGGTGCGCCAGCTCGTACTCGTTGTTCCGGTAGCGGCAGCGTTCGCGGCACTGCCAGGACCGTGGTCGTTGAAGGTGACGCTCATGGTTCTCGTGTTGGTCGGCGGCTTGTTGATCTCGCTGATGTACGCCGACAGCGTTCGCGCATCACGGCTTCGCCAACATGATCTGCCGGTGCCAGACGACCCCGACCTGGGTCGTCCAACCGACTCGCTCTAAACCGCGACGGTCACGACTCGAGCGATACGGCATCGCCGACCGCGACGCGGCCGGGCGTCACCGTCGACCCGTACACCCCAACGCAGGCTTGGCGGTCACCACCGAGCGCACGCAGGACCGCCGGGTTGCGCTCGGTCGTCTTCGGGTCAACGTTGATCATGATGCAACGCTGGTCTCTCTTGTCGACGCGCATCCGCACGTCGCCGATACGCAGTACCGAGCCGACCCATGCGTCCTCAGGGAAGGGCGTGTCGTCGGTCGGCTCGACGACGAGATTGGGACGGAACCGCAAGGGATCAAGCTTGGCACCGACAGTTGCACCGAGGTCGGTGACCGTTCGGGTGCTGATGAGCGACAACGGAAACGCGTCGAAAATGCCGCGCTCCTGTTTGATGACCCGCACCCCCGGGCCGAGTTCGGCGGCCAACGCCGGGTCGACGACGTCGAGCTCAGTCCCGGTCGGTGTGCGCACAACGGTCGGTGACTTATCGGGTCGCAACGGATCCACGAAGGACGGTCGGTACGTCCACATGACAGGAAGTTCGCGAACCGTCAGCCACGGGAAATCGCTGCGTTCGTGGCCGTCTTGAATGAACGCCCAACGGCGGTCGCCTACGAAGCCCTGCCACGACACATCGACCTCGTCCAGCACCTGGGCAGCCATCGACTTGACCGGGTACCGGAACAGCGACACGACCCGTCCGACAACAGTCTGGTTGGCCATCCGGCCACCATAATCGGTGAGCCGCACCCGTCCCCCAGACAAGGACCACACATGACCGAGTTTCCCGATTTCTCTCTCGCTGGCAAAGTCGCCCTGGTTACAGCCAGCGGTCGTGGCTTAGGCCGCGCCATCGCGATCGCGTTGGCGCACGCCGGCGCGGACATTGCCCTCGGTTTGCGCGACCGCGAGTCGGCGGGCGACGTCGCAGAGACGATTACTGCAATGGGACGGCGAGCACTGCCGCTTCAGATGAACATGACAAGTCTGCCGGAGATCCGCCAGGCAATCGCGGCTGCTCATGAGGCCTTCGGGCGGCTCGACATCCTGGTCAACAACGCGGGTATCGCGCCCGACGCGCCTGCATCGTCCGTCACCGAGGAGAACTTCGATGCGACGCTCCAGGTGAACTTGAAGGGCACGTTCTTCGCCAGCCAGGCCGGGGCGAACATCATGAGCGGCCAAGGATCCGGGCGCATCATCAACATCGGCTCGCAGGCCGGCTTGGTCGCGTTGCCTGGTGAGTCGATCTACTGCATGACGAAGGCGGCGATTGGCCATTTGACCAAGTGCCTGGCAGTTGAGTGGGGCGTTCTCGGCATCACCGTCAACTGCGTGGCGCCGACGTTTATCGAGACTCCCGGTACCGAGCCTGCGTTGTCCGACCCCGCGTTTCGCGCAGATGTGATCGAGCGCATCGCGGCGTTGCATCGAATTGGTCAGCCCGTCGATGTGACGGGAGCGGTCGTGTTCTTGGCCTCTGACGCCGCCTCGTTCATCACCGGCACGACGATCCCCGTCGACGGCGGTTGGACCGCGCGCTAACGCGAGCAGTTGCGTCTACGAACCAGTCAATCGGCTGCCCCCCTTTCGAGTCGATCGCACGGTGCGTCGCACCCGAGCGCGCAGTGCCCGTCGAGCAACGCGTACGTACAGGGGCTTCACGAAGCCGGCTGGCACGGGGACGAACGCGAGGTACGCCTCGGTGTCGTGGCATCGTGCGTGAAGTACGCATGGCTGCTGCCGCGACTTCTCGAGAGTGCCGCCGCCTCGAGTCATCGGGCCTATCACCAGACCGCCGACAGCGAGCATTCTACCAACAACGCGACGCGGCGCTGATGCATCTCGTGACCTGGTGCGACGAAACGCTTCGGCTCGCGACCGACTGACCTCGCCGGAACTAGCTGGCTAGCTCGGTGACGGGCCTACGGCGCGAACTGGCCAGATGCGATCAGCGCCGGGCCAGCGGCAGCAGCAGGCAAAGGTGTCCTGCTTCTCGTGGCACCAACGACGCTCACCGCGTCGCCGGCGTCACAGACATGGCTCGTAGCCCATCCGGCCAACGTCGTCGTCGCTGTCGGTGGCCCAGACGTTGTGTCGGCAACGGATGTGGCGAGCGCGCGAAGCTGACGTTGCATTAGTACGACCATGGCCACGTTTTCGGTCAGGAATCGAGAAGCGGCCCGATGTCGCGCGGCCTAGCCTTTTGTCGAAGGCCGGCAACATGCAAAGGCCCCAACGGAAGGAAGCCAAAACGTGCCTACGAAGACTGCGAAGAGCGAATCCGACGGATTCAGTGCCGAGGAACGTGGCGCCATGAAGGAACGCGCTGCCGAGTTGCGGGCAGAGGGCAAGCAGGGCGCGAAGAAGGCGGATGGTTTGCAGGAACTGCTCGCGAAGATCGCGGAGATGGCACCAAACGATCGTGCGCTCGCTGAGCGCGTGCACGTGACAGTGACCGCGAACGCTCCTGCCTTGTCGCCCAAGACCTGGTACGGCATGCCCGCCTACGCGAACGCCGACGGTAAGGTCGTCGTCTTCTTCCAGGACGCGGGCAAGTTCAAGTACAGGTACTCGACCATCGGCTTCCAGGATGCCGCGACCCTCGACGACGGAGACTTGTGGCCCGTGTCATATGCGCTGACGAATTGGACGCCCGCGGTGGAAAAGAAGGTGGCTGCGCTGGTGAAAGCCGCGACCTCTTGACGCCGCACAGCGATGAGTTTGACTGTCGTGTCGCGTCTGTATCTGCGCAAGCAGACCAACTCGAGGAGAGCGCCATGACCGCCGCTTACACGTTCGACGTCTTTTCCAGCCTCGACGGCTTCGGCTCCAACAGCGGCGCATATGGCGGCTACTGGGGCAAGCAGGGCCCCGAGCTGCTCGCCCGTCGCCTCGCCTTGTACGAGCCGGAGCAGCGGATGGTCTTCGGGGCCAACACCTATCGGCTATTCGTGCAGTTGCTGGCCTCGAGCATCGAGAATCCCGAGATCGCTGACCCGTGGGTCAACCGGATGAGGAACCTGCCTCTAACGGTGGTGTCAAGCACGCTGGAAGATCCTCTTGACTGGCCGAACGCGACCGTCGCGAGCGGGGACGCCGTCGACGTAATTGCCAGGCTCAAGGAAGAGTCCGACGTGCCGTTGCGCTCGCACGGCAGCGTGTCGATGAACCGGGCGCTGATGGCCGCGGGCCTCGTCGACCGCGTCCAAGTGACGCTCTTCCCAGTGATCACCGGACAGAGCGGAGAGGACCCGATCTTTCAAGGTGCGGACGACTTCGACCTCGAACTGATCGAAAGCCGCACACTCGACCGCGACATCCAAGAGCTCATCTACCAGCCGACGTTGCACGTCTGAGGCCGTTGCCGCTGGGCTGCTTGTTACCGATCACGCCAGTGCCCGCACGCGCACATGCGACCATGTGCCGGTGAAGGTAGGCGGGGCGTTTGTCGGAAACGGCGCACTGCTCCGTGCTCAGCTGTCGTTCGGAGCCGCATTCACGGCGGAGTGGTCGTTTTCGGTCGCCATCGGGCTGGTTGCCTTCGCGCACGGAGGCGCCATCGCGGTCGGTCTAGTCGGGCTGGTTCGACTTGTACCCGCGGCGCTTCTCGCACCGGTCATCTCCGCCTATGCCGACCGCGTGCCGCGCGAACGCGTTCTGTTCGCCTCGAGTGCGGTGCGAGGTGTCGCGACGCTGGCAGTGGCGCTGGTTCTGACCGCTGACGGCCCGGTTCTTGTGGTGTACGCGCTGGCTGTTGCGTCGACGATTGCCTTCACGCCGTACCGGGCGAGCCACTCGGCCCTGGTGCCGTCGCTGTGTCGCAGCCCCGATGAGTTGACGTCAGTCAACGTCGTCCGTGGCGCGCTCGACTCGCTCAGTGTGATCCTCGGGCCTTTGGTTGCGGCGCTGCTGCTAGCGGTGTGGAGCATCTCCGCGGTCTTCGTGTTCGCGGGCGTATGTGCGTTGATTTCTGCCGGCCTGGTCGTGCGATTGAACTACGAGAACATCCCGCTTGCGGCCACACAACGAAGGCACGTCTGGGCCGAGATCCACGACGGGCTTGCCGCGGTCGCCTCAAACGCCGGTGTGCGCGTGGTAGTGGGATTCGTTGTGTTGCAGGCCGCGATCCGTGGCGCATTCAGCGTCTTTGTCGTCGTCGTGGCGATCAAGGTGCTCCACGGCGACCAGTCAAGCGTCGGGCTCCTTCAGGGTGCAGTCGGTATCGGCGCCTTGCTCGGCAGTATCGCCTGCGCGCTGCTGATTGGTAGTCGCGCGATGACGCGATGGCTTGGCGTTGCGATCGTCCTGTGGGGAGCACCGATAGCGCTGATTGGTCTGCTGCCCAACCACGTCGTCGCGCTTCTCGCGGCTGCATTCATCGGCATCGGCAACGCACTGGTCGACGTCACCGCGTTCACCCTCATCGCGCGCATGGTTCCCAACGTCGTTCTGGCTCGCGTGTTCGGGGTACTCGAAAGCGTGGGCGCCCTCGCCGTCGGCATCGGGTCCATTGTGGCGCCGCTCTTGATCGGGTTGTTCGGTACGAAGGGTGCGTTGGTGACGGTTGGTGCCGTCGCGCCCGTCGTGTGTCTGCTCTGGTGGCGGCGGCTCACGACGATCGACGCCTCGGTCGCCGTCCGGACTGACGACATCATGTTGCTCCGCAAGATTGCGATGCTCCGGCCATTGCCGGTGCCCGTCATCGAGCAACTCGCTCACGGTGTCGAGCGCACCGAACTACGTCCAGGCGAAGCAGTGTTCGAAGCAGGCGACACCGGCGACAGCTTCTACGTCGTCGCTCGCGGCAACGTGAATGTTCTCGACGGCGACGCGTTGGTCCGCACGATGGGACACGGTGAAGGCTTCGGCGAAATCGCGCTCCTGGGCGACACCACCCGAACGATGACCGTGCGAGCCGTCGACGACGTCGAGCTCTACGGCATCAGCCGCAGCGACTTCCTCACCGCGATCACCAGCATTCGCGATGCCCGCACAGAAGCTGAGGCCACGAAGTCGGCCCACGTAGCCCACGCGCCAGGGACGCCGCTGGAGGACTCCGGTACCAAATAGTCAGTCGAGGTGGGTTTCCATTAACTGGCGGCCGGCCTCTGTAATCGAACCTGACAACGACGGATACACCGAGAAGCTCTGCGCGATCTGATCGACCGTCAAGCCGAGCTGAACGCCCATGGTGACAGGCAGAATCAGCTCACTCGCCTTTGGCGCAACGACGACCCCACCCAACACAACGCCTGTGCCCGGCCGAGCAAACAGCTTCACGAATCCGTCCGTAACGCCGGCCATCTTCGCGCGCGCGTTTCGCGCGAGCGGCAACTTCACCGATCGCACCTCAACCGACCCAGCATCGACGGCGCTTTGCGAGACGCCCACTGCGGCGATCTCAGGATCGGTGAACACGTTCGCCGCGACCATCGACAGCCGCAGCGGCCGCACTGCGTCACCAAGCGCGTGCCACATCGCGATGCGTCCCTGCATCGCTGCGACTGACGCGAGCATCAGCAACCCCGTGCAGTCCCCGGCCGCATAAATGCCCGTGGCAGAAGTGCGAGACACCCGATCGACCTCGACATACCCGGACGCCGATATGCGAACGCCTGCTGCATCGAGACCGAGGTCAGCGGTGTTCGGTACCGACCCCACCGCCATCAGACAATGCGAACCCGAGACCGCAGATCCGTCGGCCAACGAAACGAGCACACCGTCCGCCGTCCGCGTTACTGCTGTTGCGCGCGCGTTGTTCACGACCGTCATGCCACGACGGCGAAAGACCGATTCGACGACGGCGGCAGCGTCCGCATCCTCGCCTGGCAGCACTCTGTCGCGCGACGACACGAGCGTCACTTGCGATCCGAGCGCCTGGTATGCGCCGGCGAACTCCGCGCCGGTGACGCCCGATCCGACGACGATGAGTTCATCGGGAAATGCATCGAGGTCGTAGATCTGGTGCCAGGTCAGGATCCGTTCCCCGTCGGGGACAGCGGTTGGCAATACGCGAGGATGCGCGCCGGTCGCCAGCAACACGACGTCCGCGTCGAGCTCTTGAACGCCGTCGTCCGTGGTCACCACCACCCGGTGGCCGGCGACGGTTGGTGCCGCGAGCCGGGCTGACCCGGCCATGACCTGGACGCTCTCCCCTGCGAGTCGCAGCGCGATGTCGTCGGACTGCGCCTTCGCGAGCGACCTGACGCGGGCGTTGACCTGGGTGGCGTCGACGGTGATCTTCCCGGCATCGCGATCTGTGCCGCCGTCGAAGCGGACGCCGAGGCGTGGCGATAGTGCAAGGGCGGTCATCGCCTCGGCCGTGGCGATGAGGGTCTTGGAGGGCACGCAGTCGGTGAGCACGCACGCGCCGCCGACGCCGGTGCGTTCGACGATGGTGACCTGCGCACCGAGTTGCGCCGCGACCAGCGCCGCCTCGTAACCGCCGGGGCCGCTCCCGATAATGGCGATGCGCGTCACGTGCCGCATTCTGTCCTAACCGTCTAACCTTCGGTGCGTGGCCCTCTACGCCGCCTATGGCAGCAACCTCGATCCCGAGCAGATGCTCACGCGGGCACCGCATTCCCCAGCGCAGGGAACCGGGTGGCTGCAGGGCTGGCGCCTGACGTTCGGCGGCGAGGAACTGAGCTTCGAAGGAGCGCTCGCCACGGTCGTCGAAGACTCCGACAGCCAGGTGTTCGTGATGCTCTACGACGTCCCGTCCTTTGACGAGCCCGAACTCGACCGCTGGGAGGGCAACGCGCTCGGCCTCTACGACAAGATCCGGGTGCGGGTCGCGACCCTCGAGGGCGACCTGACCGCGTGGCTGTACGTCCTCAACGGCTACGAGGGTGGCCTGCCTTCGGCGCGCTACCTCGGTATGGTCGCCGATGCGGCAGAGACGGCCGGAGCGCCGGCCGACTACGTGAACGAGTTGCGGCTGCGGCCGTGCAGATCGGTGGGCGACACCTCGGTGGACGACGACCTGGCGGGCGACGCATGAGCACCCTCACCACCGTCGAGGCTGCGGCACAGGCCGCCGCACGGTTGGCCGAACTAACCGGCGTCGAGCGGCACGACGTCGCAATCGTGCTCGGCTCCGGCTGGGTGCCGGCCGCCGAAGCGATTGGGACGCCGACACACGACATCGCGGTGACCGACCTCCCCGGGTTCGCGCCGCCGGCGGTGCTCGGTCATGCCGGCCGGATCCGCTCGATCGATTCGAATGGCCGCCGCGTGCTGGTGTTCCTCGGTCGCACCCACTTGTACGAGGGCCGCGGCGTCGACGCGGTCGTGCACGGTGTGCGGACGGCGGCGCAGGCCGGCTGCAGGGTGATCGTGTTGACCAATGGATGCGGCGGGCTGCGCGCCGATTACGTGCCGGGCCAGCCGGTACTGATCGCCGACCACCTCAATCTCACTGCGACATCTCCCTTGCAGGGCGCAATTTTCGTCGATCTCACCGATCTCTACAGCACCCGGCTACGCACGATCGCGCGCGAGGTCGACCCGACGCTCACCGAGGGCGTCTATGCCCAACTGCCCGGTCCGCACTATGAAACTCCGGCCGAGATTTCCATGCTGCGGACTCTCGGGGCTGACCTTGTCGGCATGTCGACCACACTCGAAGCGATCGCCGCGCGCGACGCCGGCGCCGAGGTGCTCGGCATCTCACTGGTGACCAACCTCGCAGCGGGCATGACCGGCGAACCGCTCGACCACCTCGAGGTTCTCGCCGCCGGCAACGCGTCGGCCGCACGCATGGGCGCGCTGCTCGCACAGGTCGTGTCGCGACTGTGAAGTACGAGGCTGCTGCGCGGACGTGGCTTGCCGAAGACCCTGACTCCGATACGCGCGCCGAGTTGTCGGCACTGCTTGATTCGCGGGACGACGAGGGGCTGGCCGACCGGTTCGCTAACCGTCTGCAATTCGGTACGGCAGGGTTGCGCGGTGCGCTTGGTGCGGGCCCAAACCGGATGAACCGTGCGGTCGTCATCCGCGCGGCTGCTGGGCTCGCGGCGTACCTGCTCGACACCGGCGGCACGTCCGTCGTCATCGGCTACGACGCGCGGCACAAGTCCGACGTGTTCGCGTGGGACACCGCGGCTGTCATGGCAGGTTTCGGAATCACTGCTTCGGTGCTGCCGCGCCCGCTGCCGACGCCGGTGTTGGCGTTCGCAATCCGCCATCTGGGCGTCTCTGCCGGCGTCATGGTCACCGCGTCGCACAACCCTCCGCAGGACAACGGCTACAAGGTGTACCTCGGCGACGGCGGCCAGATCGTTCCTCCTGCGGACGCCGATATCTCGCGGCACATCGACGCAGTCGGCGCGCTGGCCGACGTCCCGCGAAGCGATGCTTGGCATTTGCTCGACGACGCGGTGCTCGACGCGTACATCGATGGCATCACGTCGATGCCGTTGCTCGCGACGTTGCCGCATCGCGATGTGCGGATTGCGTACACGCCGCTGCATGGAGTCGGCCGTGACGTCGTGCTTGCTGCGTTTGCACGCGCGGGCTTCACGTCGTTGTCGGTGGTCGCGGAGCAAGCTGCACCCGACCCCGATTTTCCGACGGTCGCGTTTCCAAACCCTGAAGAGCCGGGTGCGATCGACTTGGCGCTCGCACTGGCGCGCTCAACCGATGCGGACCTGGTTCTTGCCAATGATCCGGACGCCGACCGGTGCGCCGCCGCGATTCCCGATTCGGCCGTTGCCGGTGGCTGGCGGATGTTGCGCGGTGACGAGGTCGGTGTGCTGCTAGCCGATTTCCTTTTGTCGCAAGGGGTTTCCGGTCGGTACGCGACGTCGATCGTGTCGTCGTCGTTGCTGTCTGAGATGGCTGCCCGGCACGGGATGGCGTACTCCGAAACACTGACCGGCTTCAAGTGGATCGTTCATGCGCATCCAGACCTCGTGTACGGGTACGAAGAGGCGCTCGGCTATTGCGTGGCCCCGTACTTGACCCGCGACAAGGACGGCATCAGCGCCGCGTTGCTTGTCGCTCTGTTGGCGGCGACGCTCCAGGCTGCTGGGTCATCGCTCGTTTTGCGTCTTGACGAGCTTGCGCGCGAGTACGGGTTGCACGCGACCGATCAGGTGTCGGTTCGGGTGTCCGACCTTTCGCTCATCGGCGCCGCAGTTGAGCGACTGCGCGCTGCTCCGCCGTCCACGCTCGGGGGTCTGCCTGTTGTTGGGGCCGACGACCTTTCGGTCGGTGCGGGTGGCCTGCCACCGACGGACGGGCTGCGCTACTGGCTCGACGGTGCTTCGCGCGGCTGCGGACAGGGGCGTGTTGTGGTCAGGCCGAGTGGGACAGAGCCCAAGCTGAAGTGCTACCTGGAACTCGTGGTCTCCGTGACGGCGTCGGTCGACAACGCACGGACGCTGGCACGCGAGGTGCTGACCGACATCGGCACCGATGTGAAAGCCGCCCTCGGCCTCGGTTAGGTGCGATCGGACACGTTCGTTCGCCTGCGGTTAGGCACGCGGCCCGACAGACTGTGGGAGCGAAGGAATCTAACGGGGGTCAGCTGTGCGTCGTCCGGTGAGTTTGGTGGTTGTCGCGGCGCTGGTCGGGGCCATCGCCGCCGTTCCATTCGTCTCTCCTGCGCTGGCCGTTGGTTCCGGGCAGACCTGGAGCCAGGCGCCATCTGCCACAAACCCGCCTCGCGACGTCTCGATGTCTGCGGCGTTCGATGCCGGGACAGGGCAACTTGTGCTGACGGGTGGCTACAGCGGCACCTGGACGTGGGACGGAGCCAACTGGACCCAACTGCACCCGGCGTCGAGTCCGTCCAACCGGACGTACGAGACGCTTGCGTACGACGGCGCGACGAAGCAACTCGTCATGTTCGGCGGCGACCTTCTTCACAGCACCCCTGTGGTGGCATCGGATGGCAACACGGATACCTGGACGTGGAACGGCGCGATGTGGATGCAGCGGCGTCCCGCGACTGTGCCTCCAAATGGTGACCGGGAGACGTGCGCTACTTACGATCCTGATACGGGCCAGCTACTGATGTACGAAATCGCTGCGTTGACCGGGAAGCCCGCGACGTGGAATTGGACAGGCACGAACTGGGTGCAGCTCACGGTCGATGCAGGCCCCCCTATGAGCGGCTGTTCAATGGCCTACGACCCTGACCAGCACGCCGTCTTGATGCTCGTGTACGACCCCGGCCTCCAGGTCCCGGGAATGCAGGTATGGCGTTGGGACGGCGCGAACTGGGCGCTGACCTCAATGACCGTGCCAATTCAGGAGGGTGAGGGTGGCTCCATCGCCTACGACGCCGATGCCGGCGGGTTGGTGGCTGTCGTCTCTGTGATCGCCAGGTGGCCGTCGCCGGGCTGGCAGACGTGGGTGCTTGCGGGCGGGTCGTGGAGCCAGGCTGCGGTCACCACGCCGACCCCAACTCTGCCCGTTGTCTATGACTCCGCAACGCATCAACTCGTGTCGATGGCCGCGACACCTGGCGCGCCGGCGGCGCCCAGTCAGACCTGGGTTTATGGCTCCACGGCGACATCGAATGTCATGCCCGCAAGGATCTTCGGCACCGACCGAGAGTCGACAGCTGTCGCGGTGTCGCAGTCTTCGTTTGCGACCGGCGGGACGGCGCCCGCGGTTGTGCTGGCGCGAGCGGACGCATTCCCCGACGCACTGGCCGGCGGCCCCCTCGCGGCCGCGAAGCACGGACCGCTGCTGTTGACGTCGTCCGGGTCTCTCGACGCAGTGACGAAGACAGAGATTCAACGCGTCCTCGAGCCTGGCGGGACTGTGTTCCTCTTAGGCGGGACGGCGGCGCTGTCGACATCCGTTTCATCCGCGATCTCTGCAATGGGATTCGCCACGGTTCGGCTGGCAGGGTCTGATCGGTTCGGCACTGCAGTCGCAATCGCCGGCGCCATGAGCAATCCCAGCACGGTCTTCGAGACAACGGGTGAAGGCTTCGCCGACGCGCTCTCAGCCGTGCCAGCGGCTGTTGCAGAATACGGCGCGATCCTGTTGACCGACGGCGCATCGCAACCGGCCGCAACAGCGGCGTATCTCAAGGCGCACCCAGGGGCACACTATGCAATCGGTGGTCCAGCAAGCGCCGCCGATCCGTCGGCAATCGCCGTGGTGGGAGCCGATCGCTACGCGACATCGGCAGCGGTGGCGCGAGCCTTCTTCCCCTCTCCTACAGCGGTTTCGACGGCAAGCGGTGAGAGCTTCCCCGATGCGCTTGCAGGTGGTCCCGTTGCGGGGTCCGCCGGGGAACCGCTGCTGCTTGTGCCGCCGACCGGTACGTTGCCCGAGCCCTCCGCCGCCTATCTGCAAACACGTAGTGGCACGGTTTCAAGCGCGACAGTCTTCGGCGGACAATCCGCCGTCGACGACGACGTAGTAGTTCAGATCGCGGCGCGGCTCGGCAGCGGATCAGGGATAATCTCGCTCGCTCGCTAGCGCAGCTGCGTGGTCTTACAACGCGACAGTGGTGCCGGAATCGGCTGCTCGATACAGCGCCTCGATCGCCTTCGCTTGGCCGACCGCGTCGGCTCGGCCGAGCAGCTGATTCGGCTCGCCCCTCACAGCCTTGCCGAACTCCTCGAGTTCGAGCTGGTACGGGTTCGCCGGGTCGACCTCCGTTCGCACCGGGTCGGCGCCGCGCATCGTGACCGTGAGTGCAGGTTGGGTGCCGTGCCAGGGGTCAGACACCTCGACTCGACCCTCAGTGCCGACCACCTCGAGATAGCTGCGGTCAGCCACGTGGAACGCGCAGTCGAAGTGAGCGAGGACGTCGTCGTCGAAGCGCAGCGTCGCCGCGAAGCTGACGTCGACTCCAGTAGCGCCGGTCACTTGTTGGGCGGTCACCGCGGTCGGCTCCCCTGCCAGCAGTCTCGAAGCACTCAGCGGGTAGACGCCGACGTCCATCAAGCTGCCGCCGTCCAGCGCAGGATCGAGTCGCACATCGTTGGGGTTGTCGGTGTGCCCGGAGAATGCGCCCGAGATGAGACGGAGGTGGCCGAGCTGACCACTTCTCACGAGCTGAACAAGCGCCTGTATGTGCGGGTGATAGCGGAACATGAAGGCCTCGCTGAGCACCAACCCGCTCTGTGCCGCCTTGTCGAAAGCGACGGAGACCTCGGCGGCGTTGCGTGTGTACGGCTTCTCGCACAGCACGTGCTTGCCGGCCTCAAGCGACCTCATCGTCCAGTCGTGGTGCAGCGAGTTGGGTAGCGGAATGTAGACCGCCTCGACATCTGGATCGGCGAGCACCTCGTCGTAGCTGCCGTACGCGCGCCCGATGCCCCACTGACTCGCGAACTCACGGCTGCGATCGCCGTCGCGACTGCCGACTGCCACCACAGTGACGTCTGCCGACAGTGCCGCGCCCCTGAGCACCTTGGTGTTGATAAGCGCGGTCGAGAGGATTCCCCAACGCACAGGATCGGTCATGGCTTCCCTTCAACAAGCTGGGGCGCACCGGCGATGTAGCCGATCCGGAATGCTCCCCAGTGGTCTTTGCCGACGAAGATCGGCGCAGCCGCATCCTTCACGATGTCGAACGTGCCACCGCCGAGGTCACGGCGGTAGACCTGGATGAGCGGACCTGCGCGGTTCTTCGCAGCTCGAGTCGCGACCTCGTTGTCGAAGATCCGACGATTGCGGCAATGCGCATCGTTCCACGCCCGGTCGGGCCCCTGTGGATGGGAGTACTCGGACGTGTTCGCGGGTGCATATCCGTTGCGATCCCCTGCTACGCAATACACGCTATCGGACAGCTTCGCATGCACAGCCTCCATGAGCGGCAGCAAATACTTCTCGGCGAACTCGGTGAACTTTGTGAGTACCTGCAATGGATCCGTCCCTGGAATAGGGATGTAGTTCTCGTCGAAGAGGTCCTTGCGCGCAATCGCACCGCTGTCGACAGCGTCCTCAAGGATGACCTTCGCCCGGGCCGCTGCGTCGACGGCGGCCTCGATATACGGCGTATCGACTGTCCGCACGCCGGACGCCGACAAGTCTTGCAGGACGACGTTTGCGGACCCGAGCAACGTTGCGACCCTGTCACGGCTTCGAGCGATCTCTGTCTGAGAGCGATCAATACCCTCCGTGAGCCGGCTTAGCGAATCGACAAAGTGTGATGTTCCCTCTTGGCTTGCCGTCGCTGTGTTCTCAATGTTCTGCGCCGAGTCCGAGACTCTTGCGGCTCGCTCGGTGAGCTCGGAAATGAAGGCCGACATCGCATCCGTGCTCGCTTGTACGGAGCGAGCGTGCACATCAGCGGTCTGGCTGTCGGAACGGAAGACCTCCAGCGAGCTCCCCAGGGCGCTGAGTGTTGTGTTGATGGTGACCGCCGAAGCTGCGCTCTCCGACGCGAGCGTTCGCACGCTGTCGGCAATCACCGCAAAGCCGCGTCCCTCGGTCGTGCTCTTGGAGGCCTCGATACTCGCGTTCAGCGCCAGAATGTGGGTCTGCGTAGCGATGCGTCCGATCCGAGATGCGGCGTCGCCGACTTCGCGAAGCTGATCAGTGATCGTGTCAATGCGCGCGCCCATTCCCGTGAGCCAGTCGCCGACCGCGCGCAACGCCGGCGCCGACTCTTCGAACCTGTCTTGGCAATCCGCCGACCGATCGCGGATCTGCACGGTCTGCTCAAGCACCACCCTGGCACTGTCGACGACGGCGCGATTCTCGGCCTTGATTTGCTGAGTCGCCGCGCTCAAGACTTCGAAGATGGCCGCTTGCGCCGCCGCTTCGTCCGAGAGCTGGTGCAGATTGCCCAGCACGTAGCCGGTCTCGTAGCCGAGCTGCCCCAGGTGAGTGACCACGTTTGCGACGAGGCGTTCGAGTGCGCCGCTGGCAATGCCGGTCTGCGATCCCGCTGCGGTGCGCCCATCCCGGCGCCGCAGGACAGCTTGAAGTGTCGGCTTCACGTGACCCCTCCGCTGTCGTCAGCTCATAGTCCCAGCCAGCTCCGCTTCGGTCGCGCAACTCGCCCGAAGCCAACCGCGCGTCGCGGCGATATGGTGAATCAATGACGCTCACTACGTCGGCGATCCCGACGGACGTCGCCAGTTCAGATTCCGCCTTGCGCCGCTTCCTGCACGGTTTGCCCGGTGTCGACCAGGTCGGCGCCGAGGCTCGGGCGGCGGCCCTCTCGACCCGTTCCATCAAGACCGAGGCCAAGCGCTGGGCCATCGACATGGCCATCTCGATGATCGACCTGACGACCCTCGAGGGCCAAGACACCCACGGCAAGGTCCGCGCGCTCTGCGCCAAGGGGATTCGCCCCGACCCGGGCGACGCCAGCTGCCCGAGCGTCGCCGCGATCTGCGTCTACCCCGACCTCGTCACGACCGCCAAGGAGTACCTCGGCGACAGCGGCGTCAAGGTCGCCAGCGTCGCAACCAGCTTCCCCTCCGGCCGAGCAGCGCTAACCGTCAAGCTCGCCGACGTCCGCGATGCGGTCGCGAATGGCGCCGACGAGATCGACATGGTGATCGATCGCGGCGCGTTCCTCGAAGGTCACTACCTCGACGTGTACGACGAGATCGTGCAGGTGAAGGCCGCCTGCAAGGACGCCCATCTCAAGGTGATCCTCGAGACCGGTGAGCTCGCGACCTATGACAACGTGAAGCGTGCATCCTGGCTCGCGATGATCGCCGGTGGCGACTTCATCAAGACCAGTACCGGCAAGGTGAGTCCGGCCGCGACGCTGCCCGTCACTCTCGTGATGCTGCAAGCCGTCCGCGACTTCCGCGACACGACCGGCAGGCAAGTCGGCGTCAAGCCGGCCGGCGGTATACGCACCACGAAAGACGCGATGCGCTACCTCGTACTTGTGAACGAAACGGTTGGCGACGATTGGCTCAGCCCTGACTGGTTCCGCCTCGGCGCATCAAGCCTGCTCAACGATCTCCTGCTGCAACGCCAGAAGATGGCAACCGGCCACTACTCCGGCCCCGACTACGTCACGATCGACTGAGGCGCGCACATGACGAGCAAGCTGTTTCCGTATTCGCCAGCACCTGAGTCGCGGGCGATCGTCAACATCGCCAGCTCCTACGGCCTGTTCATCGGCGGCGAATTCGTCGAGCCCGAGGACGGCGAGACGTTCAAGACCATCAACCCGGCGAGCGAGGAAGTGCTCGCCGAAATCTCCGAGGCCGGTCCGCGAGATATCGACCGTGCTGTCGCCGCAGCTCGCAAGGCCTTCGACGGCGTGTGGGGCTCGATGCCGGGCAAAGAGCGCTCGAAGTATCTGTTCCGCATCGCCCGCATCATTCAGGAACGTTCGCGCGAACTCGCGGTGCTCGAATCCCTCGACAACGGCAAGCCAATCAAAGAATCGCGGGACGTCGATCTGCCGCTCGTCGCGGCTCACTTCTTCTATTACGCGGGCTGGGCCGACAAGCTCGAGCACGCAGGATTTGGTGCCAACCCCAAGCCGATCGGCGTGGCAGCTCAGGTCATCCCGTGGAACTTCCCACTGATGATGCTGGCGTGGAAGATCGCGCCCGCGCTCGCCTGCGGCAACACCGTTGTGCTGAAGCCCGCAGAGACCACGCCGTTGACCGCACTCGTATTCGCGGAGATCTGCCAGCAGGCCGGTCTCCCCGCTGGAGTGGTGAACATCGTCACCGGCGCGGGCGACACAGGCAAGATGCTTGTCGGCCACGACGGCGTCGACAAGGTCGCCTTTACTGGCTCGACCGAGGTCGGCCGTGCGATCGCGAAAACCCTTGCTGGCACGAGAAAGCGGCTCAGTCTTGAGCTCGGCGGCAAGGCCGCCAACATCGTGTTCGACGACGCCCCGATCGACGAAGCGGTCGAGGGCATCGTCGGCGGGATCTTCTTCAACCAGGGCCACGTGTGCTGCGCCGGTTCGCGGTTGCTCGTTCAAGAGTCGGTTGCCGACGAGGTGCTCGACCGGTTGCGCCGCCGGATGTCGACGCTGCGTCTCGGTGACCCGCTCGACAAGAACACCGATGTCGGAGCGATCAACTCATACGAACAACTCGCGCGCATTCGCGAGCTCTCCGACATCGGCGAGGCAGAAGGTGCCGAGCGATGGTCGCCAGCCTGTGAGCTGCCCGAACGCGGCTTCTGGTTCCCGCCGACCATCTTCACCGGCGTCACCCAAGCGCATCGCATCGCCCGCGAGGAGATCTTCGGACCGGTGCTGTCCGTCCTCACGTTCCGCACGCCCGACGAAGCAATCGAAAAGGCGAACAACACGCCGTATGGTTTGTCGGCCGGAGTCTGGACCGACAAGGGCAGCCGGATCCTCTGGATGGCCGACCGCTTGCGCGCCGGCGTCGTGTGGGCGAACACCTTCAACAAATTCGACCCGGCTTCACCGTTCGGCGGTTACAAGGAGTCAGGCTTCGGCCGCGAAGGCGGCCGGCACGGTCTCGAGGCCTATCTCGCAAAGGGAAAGTAAGCGATGAGAGCGAAGAAGTCCGACGAGGCAGACCGGATCGGCGTCCGCAAGACCTACAAGCTCTACATCGGCGGCGCATTCCCGCGTAGTGAGTCGGGGCGCAGCTACCCCGTCACCAATCACCACGGCGACTTCGCTGCGAACGCCGCACTCGCATCACGCAAGGACGCTCGCGATGCAGTTGTTGCAGCGCGGGCCGCATTTGGCGGATGGTCGCGCGCGACCGCTTACAACCGCGGGCAAGTGCTGTACCGCGTCGCCGAGGTCATGGAAGGTCGCCGCGACCAGTTCGTCACCGAGGTGCGCGAAGCCGAGGGCGGCAAGCCCGACGCAGCAGCAGCTGCCGTCGACGCCGCGATCGACCGCGTCGTCTGGTACGCCGGCTGGACAGACAAGGTGGCCCAGGTCGTCGGCGCAGCGAACCCCGTGGCCGGTCCGTTCTTCGACTTCTCCGTACCCGAACCGACCGGCATCGTCGCGATCGTCGCGCCCTCGACGTCCAGCCTGCTTGGCTTGGTGTCTGTACTGATGCCGGCGATCGCCACCGGCAACACCACCGTCGTCCTCGCAAGTGAGCTGCGACCACTACCGGCGATCACGTTGACCGAGGTGCTCGCGACGTCCGATCTGCCCGGCGGCGTCGTCAACATGCTGACCGGCCGGGTCGCCGAGGTGGCACCCTGGCTCGCGTCACACGCCGACGTCAACGGCCTCGATCTCACCGGCGCCCCGCTCGCGCTTTGGCGCGACCTCGAGGTGGCAGCTGCCGACAATCTCAAGCGAGTAAGAAGGCCGGACGACGTGGAGCCCGACTGGTCACGCGACCCCGGTACCGATCGGCTGACCACTTTCCTCGAAACCAAGACCGTCTGGCATCCACTCGGCGTCTAGGTATCGTGCGTCGCCCGACCCTGTCGCCACTCGTACAACAGGAAGGGCTTGGCCGCGCGGGCGTGCTGGGCAAACGCGATGCCGAGTTGAGGATGTTGGAGCCGGCACGGTCGTGTGGCCCATTTTCGTCGGGCAAAGTGGGGTCTGCTCAGCTGATTAGACGCAGCGGGACAGGGTTCCGGGCGCATCACTGCTGCTGCCTCAACCCACCTTTGAGGGGCCGGACGACGTCAAGGCGTCATCTGGGCCAATGACGGGGCTTGAAACTAACGGTGGCATACCCCACAATGCTAGGCATGAGCAATGAGCCGTTGAAGGGCCATCTCGACCTGTTGCTGTTGCAGGTGCTCGATCACGCGCCTGCGCACGGGTATCAGGTGGTGTGTGGTTTGCGGGACCGAAGCGACGGTGCGTTCGCGCTGGCCGAGGGCACTGTGTATCCGGCCTTGCACAGGCTGGAACGCCAGGGCTTGTTGGCAAGCGAATGGGACGAGCAGGGTCCGCGGCGGCGTCGTGTCTACCGACTGACACCGCAGGGCCGCCGTTCGCTGCAGGCGCGGCGCACCGAGTGGACCCAGTTCGCCGTGGGTGTCGGTGCCGTGTTGGGAGCGACGCCATGAATGAGCGCTCCGACATCATCGAGACCTACCTGGACGAACTGTTGGCAGGCCTCGTCGGTGAAGCCGGTGCGGTTCGCCGGATGCTCACCGAAACCGAAGCCCATCTCTACAGCGACGTCGAGCAGGCAGTCGCGCGCGGAGTTGAGCGCGATGACGCCGCGCTTGCGGCGGTTGCCAGATTCGGCCCGGCCGAGCGGGTCGCAAAGTTGTGGACCGCGAGCGCACCACCGAAACCGATGCCGCCGCTCACGGTGATGCTGCGCCGGGCAGCCACGCAGCTTGCGCCGCTGGCAGGCGTTGGGCTGGTGGCGATCGGTGTCAGCGGGCTGATCGCGCGGGCGATGACCTCACTGTGGGGCCTTCGGTTCATGTTCGCCGGCCCGCCGGGCACGACCTACCCGGCGTCGTCGTGCCGCTACTGGATGTCGCTGCACCCACATGCCGCAACCTGCGCGAACGCCTACTTGGCGGAGTCTTTGGCCGATGGCTTGAACGCGCGGTATGCCGCGGGATTCCTTGGGGTGGTGGTGCTCGCAGTGATCGCGGTGCGTCGCCGGGTTCGGCACGCACCCCTGATCAGCCCACCCATGCCGAGCACTGCATTGTCCGCCGTCGCTATCTTCGGCGCAGCCACCATCGCGCTGGCCGCGCTGGCCGCCGACGCCATCCGCGTGTCGCACGGCAACGGTGCAGGGAAATGGTTGTCCGCGGCCGTCGTCGCTCTGATCGTCTGCGTGAGCTACGCGTTCGCATACCTACAATCCACACGCCGGCGCATAACCACGGCCTGACGAGCGGGCCGCAGATGCGGGCTCCCAATGTCGTAGCTGAACGGCGGTCCGCGATGTCTGACGGTGACGGATCGCGGCCGCGCTGCGCGCTCTTCTCATTGACGTCCACTACGACTTCCTTGCCGGCACCGGAACGGTGGCCGCCCTGCGCGACCGCGTCGAACCTGTCCTTGCAGCAACGACACCGGCCATCGCTCACACATGTCGCTGTGGCGCGCATTCGTGCCGAGAGCGCGCACTCGTAAGGCCTGACTCGCAGCGAGCGCGTCGGCGATTCCTTGACAGGTAACCACATGGTTACCTATTGTGTGGGGGTGTGAAGGACGACAACGGTGTGTTCAAGGCGCTCGCCGATCCAACCCGTCGTTTGTTGTTGGACTTGCTCTTTGAACGCGAGGGCCGCACGTTGCGTGAACTCGAAGCCGAGGTGGACATGACCCGAATCGGGGTCATGAAGCACCTTCGGATCCTCGAAGACGCAGGGCTTGTGGTCACCCATCGTTCCGGCCGGGAGAAGCATCACTTCCTCAATCCAGTCCCGATTCATCTGATCCACAACCGCTGGATCGGCAAGTACGAGCGCCGAGTCTCGGCACTCGCCGACCTCAAAACCGCACTGGAGAAACCCACATGACTACCGAAACTGCGGAGACGACTGTCCAGGTCTATCGCACCTACATTCGGGCCAGCGCTGAAGCGATCTGGGAAGCCATCACAACGCCGGAATGGACAGCGAAATACGGCTACGCGATGCTCGTGGACTACGAACTGAAGACGGGCGGCGCGTTTCGGGTGTACGCGAACGAAGGGATGAAGGCGATGGGCTGTCCCGACGTCATCAGCGACGGCGAAGTCATCGAAGCCGACCCGCCGCACAAGCTGATCCAGACCTGGCGGATGACCATGACACCGGAGATGGCGGCCGAAGCCTTCACCCAAGTCACCTTCGATATCGCGCCCGTGCGTGGCGGAGTCACTCGTCTGACCGTGACCCACGACGTCACCGGAGCGCCGATGTGGGCAGCGGTGCTACGGGGAGACCACGAGTCGGGCGGAGCCGGCGGCGGTTGGAGCGAAATCCTCAGCGGACTCAAGACCATCCTGGAGACCGGCGAGCAGATGCCCTTTCAAAGCGGGCCGCCAAGCTCTTGACCGCACCGGCCGCTGATCGCCGTCATCGCATGGGGCTCGGGCGACCACACCAGC
>Ga0208220_1000305_pt1 | contig 20460 bp, 19 predicted proteins | sample NGESurdeep092012_9_FD_184484 | JGI IMG/M metagenome (GOLD analysis project Ga0208220, IMG submission 184484) | Arctic peat soil microbial communities from Barrow, Alaska - NGEE Surface sample F53-1 deep-092012 (SPAdes) | ecosystem: Environmental > Terrestrial > Soil > Wetlands > Peat ...
GCCACCGTCTACCCCGACGACGCGACCGTCCGCGCGCTGCTGGCCGAGCATCGCACCGACCTCGCTGAGCTGCTACAGGCCTTGAACGGGACGCAGGAGTGGGGGGTGAAGGTGTACATGGAGTTGTCGGGCGACGGCTCCCACGGCGACCCGTGTGCGGCGCCAGCTGGCGCGCCGGCCGGCCTGGCTGAGCAGCAACCGCGCTGGCAGCGGGCGGAGGCGTGCGCCGAGGAGATTGACGCCGCGCTCAGCGGCCTGGCCATCGCGGCCCGCCGGCATCCCACCCCGTACCTGGGAGTCGAGGACAGCGACGGCTGGATACTGCTGAACGGTACCTACCTGCTCGACGCCGACCGGGCTGCCGAATTCGCCGGGATCGCGCAGAGCCTCATCGACGAACATGCCGCGCTCTGGGCCCAGGTGACCGGTCCGTGGCCGCCCTACTCGTTCGTGGACCGCCAAGATGCCTGACTCGCTGCTGCTACGGACCCACGCCCGGCACGTTCGCGGCCGGTTTGCGTATGCGTCGGCGCGGCGGGCGTTCCCCGGCGACGCAGCTCAGCTGCGGCAACTACGCCGCTGGCTGTCGGGGCTGCTTCCCGATGCTCCCGCCCGTTATGACGCGATCATGGTGGCCGTCGAGCTGGCGACCAACGCGGTCAAGCACACTGCCAGCGGGCGGGGCGGCATCTTCACGGTCGAGATAACCTGGCACGCCGAGCTGGCCGCCTTGCGGATAGCGGTCTCCGATGGGGGTGCCCCGCCCCGGTCCCGGGCCTGCGCCAGTCCGGAGGTACTGGGCGAGAATGGCCGCGGCCTGCAGGTCGTGCGCGCCCTCGCCGCCCGAAGCGGGGCATACGGCGGCCGCTGCGGCGGTCTTACCTGGGCCGACATTCCCTGGAGTGAATTTGCGAGCTGGAATGGGCGGGGCGGCATCGCAGGCGGCGTCGGAGCGTGACCCGCGTCCCGGCCGTGGCCCGGTTACCCCGCGGGCGGAGCCGTGGTGCTTCGCACCACCAGCCGGGGAGTGAGCACGACCTCGCGCGGCGCCGTCCGGCCGCTCTCCAGCCGGTCGACCGCGAGCGCGACGGCCTGCTCCGCCTGTCGGCTGGCATCCTGATTGACGGTGGTGAGGTCCACGTGGGCCAGCCGCGCCAGCATGCTGTCGTCATATCCGACGACCGACATGGCGCCCGGGACCTGCACGCCCCGCCGGGCCAGTGCGTCCAGGAGCCCGACGGCGCAACGGTCGTTGGACGTTATCACCGCGGTGGGCGTCCGGTTACCGGCCAGAAGCGTCGCCGCGGCGCGGATGCCTGCCTCCTCGGCGTGGTCACCGGAGATGATCCGGAGGTGGCTGGCCAGGCTCTGCCGGCGCATTTCCTGGCGGTAACCCCGGCGGCGATCCGACGCAATGGTCCCGCGGCCGCCGTCCACGAAGGCTATGTCGCGGTGGCCCAGCGCCGCGAGGTGGCCGACCGCCTGGGCGACACCCTGGTCATCGGCCGCTCGGACCACGTCGACGGCAGCGGACGGGATCCGGCGGCCGATCACCACCACGGGAAGCTCCGTGCCGAGTGCGTTAAGCCGCCCGGCTGGATCCTCTGGTCCGAGCAGGATGAGCGCCTCGCAGCGGAAATCGAGCAGTATCTCGGCCGCACTGCGCTCGTCGCGGGTGCGCGTCACGGTGCTGAGCACCAGGTCATAACCGAGCTCGGTGGCGGCCGCATCGAGATCGTCGACGAGCTCGGCATGGAAGGTGTTGCGCACGTCCATCAGCACGCCGAGATGGCGGCTGCGCCGTCGGGCCAGCAGGCTGGCCGTCCGGTCGGCGCGGTAGCCCAGCTCGCGGGCGGCGTCGAGCACCCGGCTCCGGGTCTGCGCGCTCGGGCCCGACCGGCTCCTCAGCACGAGCGACACGAGGCCGGCGGACACCCCGGCCCGCGCGGCGACATCGGCCAGCCGCGGCCGCCGGGCCGCCGGACTCGGGGCCGCCGGACTCGGGGCCGCGACAGGTGCCGCCTCCTGGTCCTCCACGCCGCCTCCCGGATCGCTACGCCCTTGACACCTCCACCGGGCTCGGATACCAACCTATTAAAGCGCTTTAAGCATCGTCCCGCACGCAGGGCCGAGGCAGCCGGGAGGGAGACCGTTGAGCAAGCCCTCGATCGGGGTGGCGGTGATCGGGGCCGGAATGGCCGGCCGCGCGCACGCCAGCGGTTACCGATCTGCGCCGGCCGTGTTCGACACTGATCTGCCAGAGGTGCGGCTCGTGGCCGTCGCCGACGCTTACGAGCCCTTCGCCGTCGATACCGCGAGGCGGTACGGCTACCAGCGCGCCGAGACCAGCTGGGAGGCCGTAGCCGCGGCCGCCGACATCGACGCCGTCAGCGTCGTGGTGGCGAACAGCCTGCACCGCGAGATCGTCACCGCCCTGCTGGACGCGGGCAAGCACGTGCTGTGCGAGAAGCCGCTCGCCCCTTCCGTGCCCGACGGGCAGGCCATGGTCGACCAGGCCGGGAAGTCGGACCGCATCGCCGCGGTCGGTTTCACGTTCCGCCGCTCGCCGGCGATCAGCGCGATCCGTCAGCAGATCACCGAGGGCAGCCTCGGGCCGGCTGCGCACTTCAACGGGCACTACTGGTGTGACTACGGCTTCAGTCCCGATGCCCCGATGAGCTGGCGCTACCGCGGAGGCCCCGGATCGGGGGCGCTGGCGGACATCGGTACCCACCTGGTGGACGTCGGCGAGTTCCTCTGCGGCCCGGTGGAGAGCGTGCGCGGCACGATCCTGAAGACCGTGGTCGGCGATCGTCCGGTGCCGCTGGGCACCGCGGTCGGGCATGCCGCCGGCGTGCCCGTCAGCGACGTCCGGGAGCAGGTCGAGAACGAGGACATCGCGACGTTCACCGCGACCTTCGCCGGCGGCGCCAACGGCACGTTCTCCGTCTCCAGAATCGCCTACGGGCTGGCGAACGCGCTCGGCTTCGAGGTGTTCTGCGCCGGCGGCGCGGCCGCGTTCGATCTGGCCCGCGGCTCCGAGTTCACGATCGCCGACGCGGCGGCGGCCGGCCCGGTCAACGGCTACCGGCGGGTGCTCCTGGGGCCGGCGCACCCGTACATCACCAGAGGCTTGCCCATGGACTTCCCGAGCGTCGGTCACGGGCAGAACGACTTGTTCACCTTCCAGGCGCGGGCTTTCCTCGACGAGATCGCCGGGCTGGACCGCCTGCCCCGCTGCCCCAGCCTGGCCGAAGGGCTCCACAACCTGCGGGTCCTCGACGCGATCGTCGCCGCCGCGCGCGGAAACGGCCAGGCCGTCGCAGTTCAGCCGAGAAAGGAGCATCCATGCAGCTAGGCGCCTACACAGCATGCCTGCATGACCGATCCCTGCCGGAGACGCTCGAGATCCTGCGCGGGCTGGGACTGACGAGCGCCGAGATCAACGCGGGCGGGTTCGTTCCCGCGCCGCACCTGCCGGTCGGGCAGTTGCTGTCAGGTACCACGGCGCGAGAGCAGTACCTGGGCCTGTTCGAGGAAGCCGGGATCAGGCTGACCGGGCTGAACGTCAACGGCAATCCGCTGAATCCCGACCCCGAAGTGGGCCCGAAGCACGCCGAGGACCTGCGCCGGGCCATCACGATCGCCAGCCTGCTCGGCGTCAGGCGCGTCGTGGCCATGTCGGGCCTGCCCGCCGCCCATGAGAGCGGCCGCTGCCCGTCCTGGGTCGTCAACCCGTGGGACAGCCAGTACCTGGATGTGCTGGATTACCAGTGGCAGGAGATCGTCATCCCGTTCTGGACGGACATCCAGGCGCGGGCGCGCGACGCCGACGTGAAGGTGTGCATCGAGATGCATCCGCACAACGTCGTGTTCAATCCCGGCACGCTGGAGCGGCTCGCCACTGAGATCAACGCCACCCACGTGGGTGCCGAGCTGGATCCGAGCCACCTGTTCTGGCAGGGCATCGACCCGGTCGCAGCGATCGAGCGCCTGGGTGATCTCGTGTATCACGCCGCCGCCAAGGACACCCGGATCAATGAGCAGAACTGCCGCGTCTTCGGCGTGCTCGATGATCGCTTCCGGCGGGTCCCGGCGGCGGAGAACCCGGTGGGCCTCGGCGGCCGCAACACCCTGACCCGGTGGCCCGCGGACGCCTCCTGGAATTTCGTGGCCGTCGGACGCGGCCACGGCCCGGAGTTCTGGGTTCCGTTCCTGCGGGCGCTCAGCGCCGTCGATCCCGACATCGCCGTCAACATCGAGCATGAGGACACCGAGCTAGACCAGCTCGAGGGCCTTCGCCTGGCGGCGGAGAATCTGCTGGCCGCCGGGGCAGCCGCCGGAGTCTGACGGGCGCGCAGCGCGCCCAGATCAGTACGTCAGGCTGCCGGCAGATCAGTACGTAAGTATGTCGGGACATACTCTTGACCGGCATGTAATACAGGCGTAAAAAGTGGGCAACACCGAGTTTCCGGGCGGTGGGCAGCCTCCGGGCGGTGCGCGGCCTTCGGACGGTGCGCAGCCTCCAGAGAGGAAGCGGCGATGCGTGATCGCCTGAGGGCCATCCTCGACGTGCGCACGCGGCGCCCGGAGGCCATCGCCGAGGCGGCACTGCGGCGCAAGCGCCGGGCCGCGCTGCTCAGCGATGACAATCAGCTGTTCATCATGGCGGCCGACCACCCGGCGCGGGGCGCGCTGCGGGTGGGGGATCGCCCGATGGCGATGGCCGACCGGCCGGCCCTGCTGGAGCGGCTGGCGCTCGCGCTGTCCCGGCCGGGCGTCGACGGCGTGCTCGGCACCGCGGACATCATCGAGGACCTGCTGCTGATGGGCGTGCTCGACGACAAGGTGATCGTCGGCTCGATGAACCGGGGCGGCCTGGCCGGGACCGTCTTCGAGATCGACGACCGGTTCACCGGGTATGACGCCGCGGCGATCGCCCGCATGGGGCTGGACGGCGGCAAGATGCTCTTCCGCATTGACCCGGAGGACCCCGCTACGGCCGCGACCATGGAGTCCTGCGCCCGGGCGGTCAGCGACCTCGCGGCCCACGGCCTGATGGCGTTGGTCGAGCCGTTCATCTGCCGCCGGGTCGACGGGCGGGTGCGCAACGACCTGTCACCCGAGGCGGTGACCCGCGCCATCGCCGTGGCCTCCGGACTCGGCACGACCTCGGCCTACACCTGGCTCAAGGTGCCGGTCGCCGACGACATGGAGCGGGTCCTCGCCGCGTCGACGCTGCCCGCCCTGCTGCTGGGCGGTGAAGTCAGCGATGACCAGGACGCGGCCTTCGACCGCTGGCGCAAGGCCCTGCGGTTCCCGTCCGTGCACGGCCTGGTGGTCGGCCGGACCCTGCTCTTCCCGCCCGACGGCGACGTCGCGGGCGCCGTCGATGCCGCCGTCAGCTTGATGCGGGGCTGATGACGTGGACCAGAAGCCAGAAATCAAGCAGATCCCTCACGCCAATGGAGGCACGCACATGTTCAGATCCAGAAAGCCGGCCGTCGGCGCCGCACTGATCGCGATCCTGGCCCTTACCCTGGCCGCGTGCAGCAGTACCGGGGGGAAGAAGGCCTCGGCCCAGGCGTCCGCCGTCTCGGCGGGCCATGCCAACACGCCGCGCTATACGTTCGCCATGATCACGCATGCCGCGCCGGGTGACACCTTCTGGGACATCATCCGGCACGGCGCGACCGCCGCGGCCGCCAAGGACAACATCACCTTCAAGTATTCCAATAACGATGATCCCACCCAGCAGGCCACCCTGATCCAGGACGCGATCAACGCCAAGGTCGACGGCATCGCGGTTACCGACCCCGATCCGCAGGCCATCTGCCCGACGGTCAAGAAGGCCGCGGCCGCCGGGATCCCGGTGGTCATGTTCAACGCGGGCGTCAACAACTGGCAGCAGTGCGGCGCCATGGAGTACTTCGGGCAGGACGAGACTGTCGCAGGGCTGGCGGCGGGCAAGCGGCTCGCGGCGGCGGGCGCCAAGCAGGTCCTGTGCGTCCTGCAGGCGCAGGGCCAGGTCCAGCTCGAGGCCCGGTGCGCGGGCGTGAAGCAGGGCCTCGGTTCCGAGGGAGCGATGCAGAAGCTGTACGTCAACGGCACTGACTCCTCTGCCGTGCAGTCCACCATCACGGCCAAGCTCACCCAGGACAAGAGCATCGACGCCGTCATTACTCTCGGCGCGCCGATCGCTCTCATCGCCATCCAGTCGATCAGCTCAGCCAGCAGCCACGCCAAGCTGTACACCTTCGACACCAATGCCGAGGAGATCAGCAAGATCAAGTCCGGGCAGGTGCAGTGGGCCGTGGACCAGCAGCCCTACCTGCAGGGCTATGAGGCGATCGACTCGCTGTGGCTGTACCTGACGAACGGCGACGCCATTGGCGGTGGCCAGACGGTCCTGACTGGCCCGGCGTTCATCGACAGCAGCAACGTCACCAAGGTGGCGAAGTACGCGGAGCGAGGCACCCGGTGACCTCGACAGCGCAGGCCGGCCTCACGCCGCCGCCGACGCGCGATGAGCGGATCCGGCGAAAGTCGACCCTGGCCCGGCTGTTCGCCCGTCCCGAGATGGGCGCGCTGACCGGTGCGATCGTTATTTACCTGTTCTTCTTCATCATCGCGCCCTCGTTCCGGAACGGCGGCTCGCTGTCGACTGTTCTCTACGTCAGCTCGACGTACGGCCTGTTGGCCACCCCGATCGCGCTGCTCATGATCGGCGGTGAGTTCGACCTGTCGGCGGGCGTCGCCGTCACCAGCTCGGCCCTGACCGCCTCCCTGTTCTGCTACGAGTTCACCCTGAACGTGTGGGTCGGGGTGGCCGTCGCCCTGGTGGTCTCCCTCGCGGTCGGCTTCCTGAACGGCTGGATCGTGGTGCGCACCGGCATCCCGAGCTTCCTGGTGACCCTGGGCACCTTCTTCATGCTCCAGGGGCTGAACCTGGCCCTGACCCAGACCATCACCAACCAGGTGGCCAGCCCGGACATCTCCAACATCGCGGGCTTCGGGTCGGCCGCGAAGATATTCGCGTCGAGCTTCACCATCGATGGCGTGAACATCCGGACCACCGTTATCTACTGGATCGTGTTCGTCCTGCTGGCGACGTGGATCCTGCTGCGCACCCACATCGGCAACTGGATCTTCTCCGTCGGCGGGTCCGCGCCCAGCGCCCGCGCGGTGGGGGTGCCGGTGACCCGGATGAAGATCGGCCTGTTCATGGCGGTGGGCCTGATGGCCTGGTTCACCGGCATGCACACCTTGTTCGAGTTCAACACGATCCAGTCCGGGCAGGGGGTCGGCCTCGAGTTCGTCTACATCATCGCGGCGGTCGTCGGCGGCTGCCTGCTCACCGGCGGATACGGGTCCGCGGTCGGAGCCGCGATCGGCGCGTTCATCTTCGGGATGACCAACCAGGGCATCGTCCTGGCCGGCTGGGACCCCGACTGGTTCACCTTCTTCCTCGGAGCGCTGCTGCTGGGCGCCATCTTGCTGAACACCTTTATCCGTCGTCGCGCGGAGGCAGCGAAATGACTCACGCGGTGGACACGAACAAACCCGTTCCGCTCGTCCGGCTCACCGCGGCCGGGAAGCAGTACGGCAGCATCGTCGCGCTTTCCGATATCACGCTGGAGGTCAGTGCGGGTGAGGTCACCTGCGTTCTCGGTGATAACGGCGCGGGGAAGTCGACGCTCATCAAGATCATCTCCGGTCTGCACCAGCCCAGCGTGGGCACCTACGAGGTGGAGGGTGCTGCGGTGAACTTCGCCTCCCCGCGGGAGGCCCTGGAGCTGGGCATCGCCACGGTGTACCAGGATCTGGCGGTCGTGCCGCTGATGCCGGTGTGGCGCAACTTCTTCCTCGGCAACGAGGTGCGCAAGGGGCTGCGGATGAACATTGCCCTCATGAAGAAGACCTGCAAGGACGAGCTGCTCGACATGGGCATCGACCTCCGGGACGTCGACCAGCCCATCGGCACCCTGTCCGGGGGCGAGCGGCAGTGCGTGGCCATCGCCCGCGCGGTGTACTTCGGGGCGAAGGTGCTGATCCTCGACGAGCCCACCGCCGCGCTCGGCGTCAAGCAGTCCGGCGTCGTGCTGAAATACATCATCCAGGCCAGGGAGCGCGGCCTCGGGGTCATCTTCATCACCCACAATCCGCATCACGCCTACCCGGTGGGTGACCGTTTCCTGCTGCTCAACCGCGGCCGGAGCATCGGCTACTTTGCTAAGGAGCAGATCACCCGCGACGAGCTCACCGGGCTGATGGCCGGCGGCGGCGAGCTTGAGGAGCTCAGCCACGAGCTCGAGGCCATGGGCGGCGCCGCCGCGGACGCGGCGCAGGTCCTCGGCGAGGAGGCACAGGAACTTGGCATCTCGCACCGGGGCGCCCCCGGTGAGTGACCCGGTGAGTGACACCGCGCGCCTCCGGCTGGGCACCTGCCCGGACTCCTGGGGAGTGTGGTTCGCCGACGATCCGCTGCAGACCCCGTGGGGGCGGTTCCTCGACGAGGTCGCCGAGGTCGGCTATGAGTGGCTGGAGCTCGGGCCCTACGGCTACCTGCCCACGGACCCGGCCCGGCTGACCGAGGAGGTGAGCCGCCGCGGGCTCAAGGTGGCCGCCGGCACCATGCACGGGCACAGCGGCCTGCACCGGGCCGGCGACTGGCCGGACATCCTGCGCGCCACCCGCAAGGTCGCCGAGCTGACCGCTGCGGTCGGCGCGAAACACGTGATCTTCGTCCCGGTGCCCGGCTACCGCGACGACCAGACCGGCGCCTACCTCGAGGCCGCGGAACTCGACGGCGATGCGTGGCGGACGCTCATCCGGGCGGCGGACGAGCTCGGCAGGGTGGTATCGCAGGAGTACGGCGTGCGACTGCAATTCCATCCGCACGCGGACAGCCACGTGGAGACCCAGCAGCAGACGCAGCGGTTTCTCGACCAGACCGACCCGCGTTATGTATCGCTCTGCCTGGATACCGGGCACCTGGCCTACCGGCACGCGGATAACGTGGCCATCATCCGCGGATACCCCGACCGGATCGGATACGTGCACATCAAGCAGATGGACCCGGCCGTGGTGGAGACCGCCGACCGCGACGGCCTCGCGTTCGGGCAGGCCGTCGGCCTGGGGGTCAGCTGTGAGCCGCCCCGCGGCGCGCCCGACATCGAATCGGTCACCGGCGCGCTGCTGGAACTGGGGACGGACCTATTCGTGGTCGTTGAGCAGGACATGTACCCGGTCGACTTCGACCTCCCGAAACCGATCGCCCAGCGCACCTACGATTATCTGCGCGGTGTGGGCATCGGCCAGCCGGACGGAACCGGAGGTGAGCGGCGATGACCGTTCGGGTTGGGGTCATCGGGGTCGGCATGATCGGCCAGGACCACATCCGGAGGATTACCCGGGTCCTCTCCGGCGGGGCCGTCGTCGCGATCACCGATATCGACGCGGCCCGCGCCGGGCAGGTGGCGGCCGGCCTGGCGGCGCCGGCCGTGCACCAGACGGGCAAGCAGCTCGTCGAGGACAGCGACGTGGACGCGGTTCTCGTCACCTCCTGGGGTCCGACGCACGAGGAGCACGTTCTCGCGGCGATCGCCGCCGGCAAGCCGGTTTTCTGCGAGAAGCCGCTCGCGACGACCCGAGAGGCGTGCCTGCGGATCATCGAGGCCGAGCTGGCGAGCGGCCGGCGGCTGGTCCAGGTCGGCTTCATGCGCCGGTACGACGCGGGCTACCACGCCCTCAAGGCCGCGCTGGAGGCCGGGCAGATCGGCGCACCGCTGCTGATGCACTGCGCGCACCGGAACCCGTCGGTGCCGCCGTACGGCTTCACCACGGAGATGATGATCAGCGACTCGGCGGTGCACGAGATCGACATGGTGCGCTGGCTGTTCGACGAGGAAGTCGTGGCCACCAGCATCCTGAAGCCCCGCCGCAGCAGCAAGGGCAGCGCCGATCTGCACGATCCGCTGATCGTGCTGCTCGAGATGGCCAGCGGCGTGCTCGTGGACGTCGAGGTGTTCGTCAATGCGACGTACGGCTACGACATTCGCGGGGAGATCGTCGGGGAGAGCGGCACCGTGGCCCTGGCCGAGGTCGGCCGCGCCATGCTGAAGCAGGGCGGGCGGCGCAGTGACCGCGTTCCCGCTGACTGGCGGGAGCGCTTCGGTGCCGCCTTCGACGCGGAGCTGCAGGACTGGCTGACGGCGGCGGCCGCCGGAACCTGCGCCGGCCCGGGTTCCTGGGATGGCTACGCGGCCACGGTCATCGCGCAAAGCTGCCATGAGGCGCTGCACACGGGTCGCGGCAGCGCGGTAGCCCTGCCCGAGCGCCCCGACTTTTACGCGAAGGCACCATGAGGCGCCGGCCATGAGGCGCCGGCCATGAGGCGCCGGCCATGAGGCGCCGGCCATGACAATCGCCCCCCGTCCATGACGCGCAGGATCCGGATTGCGCTGGCCGGCCTGGGCCGGATGGGGCAGATTCATGCCGCCAACGTGGCCGCCCGGTGTCCTTCGGCGCAGCTGGCCTGCGTCTTCGATGCCGACGCCGGCGTGGCCCGCCGGGTGGGCGAGCAGTTCGAGGTCCCGTGGGCGGAGTCGTACGACGACATCCTGGCCGACGACGCGGTCGACGCCGTCGCGATCGCCACGCCGACCCGCGCTCATGCCGAGCTCAGCGTCCGGGCCGCCCGGGCCGGCAAGCACGTCTTCTGCGAGAAGCCGATCTCGCTGGACCGGCAGGCGACCGTGCAGACCATCGAGGCGGTGCAGGCCGCCGGCGTCACCTTCCAGGTGGGCTTCCACCGGAGGTTCGACCCGGACTGGGCGGCGGCGGTGGACCGGATGCGCGCTGGCGAGCTGGGCGAGGTCTACCTGTTCCGCACGTCGCTGCGGGACATGACCGCGCCCCGGCCCGAGTTCCTGGCCCATTCTGGCGGGTTCTTCGTGGACGTCACGATCCACGACCTGGACACCGCCCGCTGGATGGTCGGCGAGATAGTGGAGGTGAGCGCGCACGGCACGGCCCTGTCCGACCCCGGATTCGCCGCGATCGGCGACATCGACACCGCCGTGGTCGTACTCCGCTTCGAGAACGGCGCGCTCGGCGTGATCGATAACAGCCGCGCCGCGGGTTATGGCTATGAGTGCTCGACCGAGGTGATGGGCCGTAAGGCCACCGTCCGCATCGACCATCCGCAGTACCGGCATTACGAATGGCGGACGCCGGGGTGGGCGTCGCACGAGCTGGCCCGCGACTTCGAGCAGCGCTACCCGTGGGCCTACGCGCACGAGCTCGAGTGCTTCGCCCGGAGCGCCCGAGACGGCCTGCCGCCCAGGGTCACTGGTTACGATGCGCTGGCCGCCTTCGACCTGGCCCGGGCCGCCGGCCAGTCCTGGCGCTCCGGGCAGGCCGTCACGGTCGAACCGCGGCGCAGCGACGCCGGCGTTATCTACCAGGTGGCACCGGGGAGCCGGTGAGCCGCCGGCTCGCCCAGGCGGCGAGTTCTGTCTCCAGCCGCTGCTGCGACCAGCCTTGCTCGACGGCCCGGGCGAGGATCTCGGCCTGCGTCATCGGCGCGAGGCCGTCGGCGGGCTGATCGAGATCGAGGTTGGTGGGAAACGAGTAGCCTTCTGCGCAGGCCGCGATCGCGTTGGCGATCATCGGCGGCGCCGCGCCGGCGTCTCGCATGGCCCGCAGGGCCGGGAACACAGCCGTCGACATCGCGCGGCGGTCGACGGTCTCCATGGCGCGGCCGAAGGCCGACGACACCTGTAGCAGGTTGGCCATCCGGTTGATCCCGGTCGTGCGGTTGGCGCCCGCGGCGTGGAACAGGGCCGGGTTGAAGAAGGCCGCGTCCCCCCGGCGCAGTGGCAGCTGGACGTGGGTGGCCTCGAAGTACTCGCGGAAGTCCGCCCGCCGCCAGGCCAGGTAGCCGGGCAGGTACTTCTGCGAGTGCGGGAGGTACATCGTCGGTCCGGTCTCGACCGGCATGTCCGAGTGCGCCACCGCGCCCTGCAGGGTGAGCAGGGGCGAAAGGCGGTGCGCGTGCAGCGGGAACTGCGCGGCCCGAGGGCTGGACTGGAAGCCCAGGTGATAGTCGCGGTGCACGGTCTGCGCCGCGCCGCCCGGGTTGACGACGTTGACCTGAGAGGTGACCTGGTAGCCGGGGCCGAGCCAGGCGTGGCACGCCACCGCGACGATGTCGTTGGCGTAGTAGGCCGCGAAGACGTCCGGCGCGCGCAGGGCCAGTTTCTCCAGCGCGTTCCAGATCCGGTCGTTCTGCCCGGGCTTGGCGAAGTGATCGCCGGCGGTGCGGCCCGCGGCATGCTGGCCGGCGATGATCGCCTCGAACTGCCGCGTGGCCCGGTCGACGACGCTGAGGTCTTCGAACGCGCCGGCGAACATCACGATGCCGGGGCCGTCGTGCAGGGCGCGGGCCAGTTCGGCCTCGGCGTTCCGCCGGCCGGCCGGGCTGGAGACCGTCTCGCGCAAGCGGGCGCCGTCATAGACGAGCACGTTCTGCTCGACCGCGCTGGCCTGCGGATAGTCGGCCAGCTCGGTCTTCTCGCCCGTGACCGCGGCGAGGTCGGCCAGCAGGCAGTCACCCTCGGCCAGGTAGCCCCGCGCTGGGCGGGCACCGTTCGTCATCTGCTCGCTCCTGCGTACTCGCGCGATGGGGTCCACCTTCAGCCTAGAAATACAATGACCTCGGTCAACTGCGGAAACCCGGCCAACCCGGTTACCACCTCGCCCACCGGATCGCGACGGAGGCAGCAAGACATGAGACAGACGGCGCCCCCCGGCTCGGACGGCTATTCCGGGATCACCGCGAACCCCGCGCTGGGAGCGGCCGTCGACCTGCCAGAGCGAGTTCGTGCCCTGGCAGCTGTCAGCCGTCCTGTGACGTAATGCCCCGGCCGGGGCCGTCCGGCGGGCGGCCCCGGGCCGGTTAGCGGTGGTCGCGGTCAGTTCTGCGGGGCGATGGTGAAGCTCTGGGCGACGCCGCCCGTGCAGGTCCATTGCTGGAGGCGGGCGCCGTCGGCGCTGGACACGTTGGTGACGTCGAGGCATTCGCTGCTGTTGTTGCGGGGAGTGAAGCTATAGGTGCCGTCGGCGTGCTGGACTGGCTTCCACTGCTGGTTGGTTCCGCCGCCGTAGGTCCAGAGCTGGATCGGGACTCCGTCGCCGGTGGCACCGGCGCCGCCGGTCACGTCCCATCCCAGCGCGGGAGCGTTGCGGGCGACGACCTCGTAGTAGCCGCTGTCGGTGGGCTGGAACTGCCACTGCTGGTTGGTGTTACCGCCGGCGCAGGCCCACTGCTGCACGGCGGTGCCGTTGGCGGTGCCACCGTTCGTGGCGTCGACGCACTTGCCGCTGCCTGTGTTGATGACCTGGTACCACTGGCTGGAGTCAATACCGCCGCCCGAGCCGCCCGAGCCGCCGCCCGTTCCGGGATTCCAGGTGAACGTGGCTACGGCCTTGGCCGGCAGGGTGTAGGTGAAGTACTGGCCGTTCTCGTCGACGTTGAAGGTATGGGCGTTGGCGGTGTCGGCGTTCAGCACGATCAGGGCGTTCGAGCCGTCGGGGTTGCGGAAGGCGACGTCTTCGACGTTGCCCGATCCGAAGGTGTTGGAGTCGATGCGCACGGCACCCGGCTTGACGAACTTGCTGGCCTGGCCGAGCACGTAATACTCGGCGTTGTAGGTGGCGGTGCCGGCCGGGTTGTTCACCGTGACCACGCCGGTGCAGGTGGTGCAGTTCATGCTCGGGCCGCCGCTGGGGTCGAGGGCCATGTTCCAGGTGACGACGGACTTGGCCCAGTTACGGGTCGCGCCGATGATCAGGTTCTCGGTCTGCCAGTCCAGCGAGTCGGAGAACGTGTTGGCCGGGTTTGCGGACTGCGAGCCGGAGCACTCGGTGAAATAGGCGTCCTTGGCGGGATAGGAGTTGTGCACAGTGGTCTGGGCGCTCGGGTCGCCGGCGTAGCAGTGCCAGGCGACGCCCGCGGCGTACGGGGCGGCTGCCGAGTTGCCGAGGACCGACGACGGGTAGGTGGTGTCGTTCCAGTTGTGGTCGTAGGCGAGAATCTGCGTGCTCAGCCCGGCGTTATGGATCGCCGGGCCGAGGTAGTCGCCGATAAAGGTGGCTTGGTCAGCGGCGGATATCGTGGACCCCGGGTAGTTCGACGGCGAGTACTCCGGCTCGTTCTGCGGGGTGATCAGCGAGACCGGGACGCCGGCGCTCTTGTACGCCTGCAGGAACTTGACCAGGTAGTTGGCATACACCTGGTCGTTGGCGGTGTTCAGCGAACCACCGATCATGGACCCGCTGGTCTTCATCCAGCCCGGCGGGCTCCACGGCGTGGCCATGATCGTGGTAGCGGGATTTAGCTGCAGCGCCTGCTGCAGGATCGGCAGGATGTAGGCCGTGTCGTGGGAAACCGAGAAGTTCGCCAGCGACGGGTCGCTCTGGCCGGCGGGCATGTCGTCGTAGCTGTAGACCGAGCGGGCAAAGTCGGAAGCGCCGATCGGCTGGCGCAGGAAGTCCAGCCCGATGCCCTGGCTCGGGTCGAACAGCTTGGTCATGATCGAGTTACGCAGCGGCGAGTTCGCGACTAGCCAGGCCGACGAGTCGGTGAACGAGGCTCCGAAGCCCGTCATCGTCTGGTAGCTGGTGGACGGGTTGACGGTGATCGTCTGGCCCGCGGAGCCGCTCCCGGAATTGAACGTCGTCCCCGGCTGAGCGGCCAGCAGGCTCGACTGATTCGCGGTGGTCTCCCAGACCGATACGGCCGCGCCGGACGCGGCGTGGGCCGCGCGCGGGCCGGCCGCCACGCCCGCGGTAATAAGTGCCACCGTACTCAGCGACGCCACGATGATCCTGATGCGAGACATGGCCCTCCTTCGGAACCTGCCGGACCGCGTGTAACAGAATGAAACATCTATGGAACGTTTCCGATACGCGAATGAAACCATCCTGGGATGGGGCTGTCAATGGATACCTGATGCCCTAGGAACCGGACCATGGCGGCTATGATCTCGGGAATGAAACAGGGGGCTGTAACAACATGAATAGGCCGACCGGCCGGCGCGCCACGGTCAGAGACATCGCGGCGGAGACCGGGGTATCCATCGCCACCGTCTCCCGGGTCCTCAACGATCAGGCAAATGTCGCCGCCCACACCCGCGACCTGGTCCAGCGGGCCGTGCAGCGGCTCGGCGAGCAGGCTCCCGGCCCGCGTACGGCCCCGGCTCGCGTGGCGACCGGCGCTGTGTTCCTGCGCTGCCCGTATCTCCTCACCGACTACTTCGGCCTGATCGTGTCGTCCATCGCCGAGACGCTGGAACTGCACGGCAGGCAACTGCTGCTCAATGCGGGAGAAGCCGCCCAGCAGGCGGCGGTCCTGCCCTCCCTGGCCTCCCGGCCCGGCATCAGCGGCGCCATCATGGTCTTGCCGCCGGAGCCCAGCCAGCAGCTGGTGGCGCTGCGGACGCGCGGGTTTCCGTTCGTCGTGGTGGATCCCCGTACCCCCATGCCCCGGGACATCGCCGCCGTGTCGGCGGCGCACTTCGCCGGGGCGCGCAACATGAGCGGCCACCTGGTCGACCTGGGACACCGGCGCATCGGCGTGATCGCCGGACCCCACAACTGGCTCGCGAGCGACGCACGCCTCGCCGGCCACGCCTCAGCCCTGGCTGACGTCGGGGTCCTGCCCGACCCTGGCCTGGTCCGCCCGGGCGAACCGACTGCGCAGTTCGGTTACCGCGCCGCCGGGGAACTGCTCGACCTGCCGCAGCGACCCACCGCACTGATCGGATTCAACGACAAGGCCGCGGTCGGCGCGCTGGCGGCGGCCGCCCAGCGCGGCCTGCGCGTTCCCGACGACCTGTCCGTCGCCGGCTTCGACGACATCGACCTGGCCCAGGCCACCCGCCCGATGCTCACCACGGTGCGCCAGCCCCTGCAGGAGATGGGCCGGATCGCGGTCAGCCTGCTCATCCGGCTCCTCGAACGCCACCGCCTCGACGCGCTGCACATCGAACTGGCCACTGAACTAGTAGTCCGCGGCTCTACCGGCCCGGCTCCGGCCGTCGAGCCACCCGGGCCGCCGATCCGCCACCTGGCGGGGCCGAGGACCTGAACTGGGCTGCCGTGGCGGTCGCCCCCGGTGGAGTGTGACGTACATCAGGTGGGAACGCCCTGGGACTCTGCCGGGGTGCAGAGCACTGGAGGTCACATGTCCACCGACGTCCGCCCGCCCTATGACCCGGAGCTAGCCGCCGCGCTCGCGGTGATCAACGACCGGCTACGAGGGCTTCGACATGACTCTGTCGATCTTCGCCCGGGCGGATCACCACAGCGCAGGGCCCGGGATCTATCACACTCATGGCGGCGGCATGATCATGGGTGACCGCTTCACCGGCGCCGAGGTTCGCTTGAGTGGGTGGAGCGGTTCGACGCGGTGTGGGTCTCGGTCGACCACCGGCTCGCGCCCGAGTTCCCCGATCCGTACCTGATCGAGGACTGCTACGCCGGCCTGGTCTGGACGTCCGAGCACGCCGACGAGCTGGGTATCGACCTGCGTCACCTGATCATTGCCGGCGGCAGCGCGGGTGGCGGTCTCGCGGCCGGCACGGCCCTGCTCGCCCGCGACCGGCAGGGACCACGACTGTCGGGGCAGATCCTGATCTATCCGATGCTCGACGACCGCAACAAGACGGTGTCGGCGAACCAGTTCGGGGGCATCGGCGTGTGGGACCGCGGCAGCAACGAGACGGGCTGGGCTGCCTACCTCGGCGAGCGCTGCGGCACCGACGAGGTTTCCATCTACGCGGTTCCGGCCCGGTAGCGCGCCACTTCAGCGCCTGAGTCAGCGCTCTCGCCCGCGCGGGTTTTCCGCCGCTCTTCCATCCGTGAGCTGCCGGATCAGCATGGGAGGCAGAACAGCGTCGACGAGGACGATCATGCAGCAGCTCGTGGGCCGCCTTACCGCTCTCGACCCGGAGGCCAGCGCCACCCTCAAGGTCGTGTCGTACTTTGACACGCTCGCAGGTCCAGTTCGATGTCGCCGAAGGCCGCGACGACGGTGCAGAATCGGCCGACCCGGAAGCCAGGTGGTCGAAACGGCGCTGGACCGCGGCCGACATGCCGGACCGTCCGTTTTCCCAGCGGTTCACCGTCACGTACGAGACGCCGAGCCGTGCCGCCAGCTGTTCCTGGCTCAGTCCGATGCGGATTCGCAGTTCCCGGACGCGCGCCGCGCCGACATGCCCGCCGTCGTCTCGCGCGCTCGCGGAACTCACCGACTCACGCCTCCGCCGTCCCGCAGGCTCTCGCTATAGCAATTTAGCGTCTTATGACAACCTATCGCCGGGTACCGCCAGTGTGAGCCGGTAGCGGCCCGCATGGCAGGCTGGGGGAATGCGCTACATCATCATCGGGGCCGGGGCGATCGGCGGGACGATCGGCGCGCGGCTGTTCGAGAGCGGGCACGAGGTGGTGCTGGCCGCCCGGGGGGCGCATCACGCGGCGCTGCGCGACGGCGGCTTGCGCTTCGCCACTCCGGCCGGCGCCGTCACCCTGCCGGTTCCCGTGGTGTCCCGGCCTGACGAGCTGTCCCTGCGCGCCGGCGACGTGCTGGTCATGGCGGTCAAGGCCCAGGATGCCGCGGTCGCGCTGGACGCCTGGGCGTGGCGGCCGGTGGCCGGGGGCGGCGTAGCGGCTGAGTCACTGCCGGTGTTCTGCGCCCAGAACGGCGTCGCCGGCGAGCGCATCGCGCTGCGCCGGTTCCGTCACGTCTACGGGGTATGCGTCTGGCTGCCGGCCACGCACCTGGAACCCGGGGCGATCGAGGCCCAGGGCGCACCGAAGACCGGGCTGCTGCCGGTGGGACGGTACCCCGCCGGGGCCGACGAGACCGCCCGGCAGGTCGCCGCCGACCTGACGCGCAGCGCGTTCGTGGCGCCGGTCAGCGTGGATGTGATGCGATTGAAGTACGGCAAGCTGCTGACCAACCTCGCCAACGCGGTGGAGGCGGTATGCGGCCCCGAGTGGGCGCAGGACGGCGACTCCGGCGGCGCGGCGGAGCTGAGCAGGCGCGCACGGGACGAGGGGGCGGCCGTGCTCGCCGCGGCGGGCATCGACTACGCCAGCGAGGCTGAGCTAACCGCGCTCCGCGGCGACCAGGTCAGGATCGAGCCGGTCAACGGGGCGCACCGCAGCGGCGGATCGTCGTGGCAGAGCCTGACCCGCGGCACCGGTTCCATCGAGGCCGACTATCTCAACGGGGAAATCGCCCTGCTCGGCCGGGAGCACGGTGTCCCGACGCCGGTGAATGAGCTGCTCCAGCGGCTCGCCAACCAGTTCGCCCTGGAGCGCCGCGCGCCCGGCAGCATCACTGCCAGCGAGATGGCTGCGCTCACTGGCGCCTGACCTCCGCCAGCGAACCCGGCGTTAGCTGGACCGTTTATCGCCCGCTGTCTCGCCGGATTCGGCGGGGTCGCCGGCCGGGCTGTCAGCGGGCGGCCGGCCGCGGGGCCGCATCCGTCCGGCGTGGCCGGGCATCCGCCCGGCCTCCGCCAGAGCCCGGCGCAGCAGGAACTCGATCTGGGCGTTGGCGCTGCGCAGCTCGTCGTTCGCCCATCTGGCTAGCGCGTCGTGGACGGCGGGGTCGAGCCGCAGCAGCACGCTCTTGCGCTCGGTCACCGCGCCGTCACTGGTAGAGGGTGCCGGTGTTGACGACCGGCTGGGTGGCCTGCTCGCTGCACAAGACCACGAGCAGGTTGGAGACCATCGTGGCCTTGCGCTCCTCGTCCAGCTCGACGACGCCTTCTTCCTGGAGCCGCTGCAGGGCGAGCTGGACCATGCCGACCGCCCCTTCCACGATCCGCTGCCGCGCGCCGACCACGGCGCTGGCCTGCTGCTGGCGCAGCATGGCCTGGGCGATCTCCGGAGCATACGACAGTCGGGTCAGCCGCGACTCGATGATGTGCACCCCGGCCGGCGCGACCCGCGCGGCGATCTCAGCGGAGAGCCTGCCGGTGATCTCCTCGGCGTTGTCGCGCAGCGACAGCGCGCCGCTGCCCCGGTTGTCGTAGGGATAGCTCGAGGCGATGTGCCGGACGGCGGTCTCGGTCTGGATGGTGACGAACTGCGTGAAGTCATCGACGGAGTAGACGGCGCTGGCGGTGTCGGCGACCTGCCAGACGACCACGGCGGCGATCTCGATCGGGTTGCCGTCGGCGTCGTTGACCTTGGCCTGCGCCGATTCCTGGTTGCGGATCCTGGTGGACACCGCGATGCGCCGGGTGAACGGGTTCACCCACTGCAAGCCCGAGTCGCGGATGGTGCCGCGGTACCTGCCGAACAGCTGGACGACGCGGGCCTGCCCGGGGACGACAGAGGTGAGGCCCCGCAGCGCGAGGGAGCCGACGATAAAGATCAGCACGCAGAGCAGGCTCAGGGCCGCGGCGGCGCCGTGCTTGAGGTGACCGGCCTCCACGGCAAGCGCCACCCCGGCCAGCAGCAAGACGATGCCCGCCACCAGCATCCGCAGGCCGGGCAAGAACCGGGCCACGCGCTCGGTCACCTGCTGGCCAGCCAGTTCCGGGCCTGCGGCGGCTGCAGTCTGGGTAGCCATCTGGCGCCTCCTCTACTTGACGGACTTGATAACACGAACTTAGCATACTGATATCTATTTTTAGCAAGAGCCGCATCGCGGAGCGCACGCCAGGCCGCGGCCCGGCCCGGGACCAGGCGAACGACGACGTAAGAGGCGAGGCAGATGAGGTACTTAGCTAAGCGGCCCACAGTTGCCAGCGTGACCTTGCTGGTCGCCGCGAGCCTGGCCGTCGGCGGCTGCGGAAGCAGCAGCAACTCGAGTGTGGCGAGCTGCTTCGCTAAGCACGCGGCCGCGGGCACGGCAAGCAGTGCGCCGGGCGGCTCGCCCAATCCGGCGGTCGCGGCGGCCTGGACGCTGCCGGGGGGCAACCTGCAGAACACGCGGGATGTCGCCAGTTCGATCAGCAGCTCGAGTGTGTCGACGCTGGGAGTGGCCTGGTGCGTGCCGGTCCAGTCGACAGGTACGCGCGGCGCCGCTGGGTTGTCGGATGGTTACGCCACGACGCCGGTCGTGGTGAACGGCGTGGTGTACCTGCAGGACCTCGAGTCGAACGTGATGGCGATCAGGCTCGCTACCGGCAAGGTCTTGTGGACCCGCGACTACAACTCGGTGAACGGCGGTCCTGACGGCGTCAACGTGGTCAACGGGGTGGTGTACGCGGCGACGGACAGCGCCGCGGTCGCCCTGTCGGCGGCCACCGGCAGGCAGCTGTGGAGCCGGACCCTGATCGGCAACGACAAAGAGGGCATCGACATGGCCCCTGGTTACCACGACGGCGCCGTGTACGTGTCGACCGTGCCCGTCAACCCGAACAAGGGCCAGTACCT
>Ga0208220_1000307_pt1 | contig 20449 bp, 16 predicted proteins | sample NGESurdeep092012_9_FD_184484 | JGI IMG/M metagenome (GOLD analysis project Ga0208220, IMG submission 184484) | Arctic peat soil microbial communities from Barrow, Alaska - NGEE Surface sample F53-1 deep-092012 (SPAdes) | ecosystem: Environmental > Terrestrial > Soil > Wetlands > Peat ...
GGGGTCGGCATCTGCGGCTGACCGATCACGACATCGATCGAGCACAACAATGGTTCGAACGCCACGGTGCAGCATCGGTGTTCTTTGGCCGTCTCCTGCCGGTTATCCGCACCTTCATTTCGTTGCCCGCAGGATTCGCTGCGATGCCGCCCGTTCGGTTCGGTGTGTACACCGTGGCGGGCTGCCTGCCATGGACTGCGGCCTTGGCATGGATTGGATATGCCATCGGCGCGAATTGGCGGCACGTCGCGAACGGCTTTCACGGACCGACCTACGCGATCGCCGCAGGCGCACTCCTCGCCGTCCTGATCGGCGTTTGGTTCCTTCGGCGTCGACGCGCCGAGGCTCCAACATAGGCCTTGACGTCGGCTGGACCGGGTTCGAGCGGCGGTTCGCTGTTAGAGGCGCCCACGAATGCGGTCGCGCCAGGGGCGCCCGTCTGGGTCGTATAAGAATCTCAACAACAGCGACGACCACGCCCGCTGTGTTCGGGTCACTTCGGTCAACTGGTGGGGGATAACCCGGCCGGGCGGTCGGGGGCCGTTCTGCCCTCCGCGGTGCCACGCGGCGAGCGCGTCCGCCTGGTGCTTGAAGGCTTCGAACGCCTCTTTCGGGTCCAGCAGGTCATCGTCATCGCCCTCGTTCCGGTCGAGGTGCTCGCGCCACAGGCGCAGCCGGAGGTCTCGGGCGAAACTTCGTGCGCCGTCACCCAAACCGGCAGGGTCGTGGGGTTCTCGCGGATGGCGGTCCGCGTCGAGCACCGCGATGGACAGCTCGCTGTCGTGGCTCCACGAACGACGGTTGAGGTTGTCCGACCCCACTATCGCCCAAACGTCGTCGACGATCACCGTCTTGGCGTGCACGTACACCGGGATGCCCGAACGGTTCTCTAGGTCGTACATCGCAAAGCGCGCGCCTCCCGCGGCCGCGCACGTGCGCACAGCGTCGTGTCGGCCCAGCACACCTGGCACTCGGGAAATCGCGCCGTCGGTGTCGGGGTAGCGAGGCACCACCACCATGACGCGCAGATTCTTGTTGTCACGCAAGGCGGAGGCGACCATCTCAGACACCGGCCGTGACCAGAAATACTGGTCCTCCAGGTACACCAGGGCGCGGGCACGCGCGAAGGCCTTGCGGTAGGCATGCGCGATGCTCCGCTCCCCGTGCGGCGCGAACGGGTACCGCCGCAAACGCGCCGGGTAGGTGCGCAGGACCTGGATCGCGTGGCTACCACGCCGTTCCTCATCATCGGCTATCGGCGGCGGCAACGGCCGGCCCGTCATCGCTCCGATGTGGTAGGTCCGGTCGTAGAGCTCGCGTATCGGGCTCGGCAGGTCGAACACACTGCTGCCGTACCAACGCTCGCGAAAAGTGTGTTCGAGGTCGTGAACCGCAGGACCGTGAACCTCGGCCTGGATGTCGTGCCAGGGCGGCCGCGGCCCATAGGCTGCCGCGAACTCCATCGTCTGCGGATCGCCATCATGCTGCGAGTCGTCACCCCGGCTGTATCCGAGATCGATGCCCCCGACGAACGCGACATCTCGATGCGGGGACCCCGGGTGTCGAACGACCACCAGCTTCTGATGGTGGCTTCCCGCTCGGCGCGTCCGCGCATCGAGCAACACTTGTCCGCCATCCTCGTCAATGCGGCGGACGAATTCCGAGTTCGTCGCCTCGGACTGCTTCAAGATCTTGGGTTGCGAACGCCACAGCAGACCAAAGACGTGGACCCCTCGGTGTGCGGCCCGGCCGAGCACTTCACCGACCTCCGACCCCGGGCCCCCCAGGCGCTCCGTAAAGTCCCCCCGAAAGTCCAGGAAGTACACCTGGTCCCCGGCGGCGGTTGCTTCGAGCTCAGAGCAGAGCCGAGCGAAATAGGTTCTACCGTCGATGAGCGGCACGACCAGGTTGCCAGTGGTGAAAGCGCGCAGGTCAGTCCACGGGTTAGCCCGGTCACCCTCAGCTAGGAACCACGAGAGGATCGCCGGGTCGTCCACAGGATTGTCGGGGGCGTCCTGTGCAAGAGGGTCGCCCGGTGTGTCAGTGGCGTCGGGAACCATCCGCGAATTGTGCACCTTTCAGAGGGGTCACGCCCGATGCTTGCCGCAACCATTTCAGATGGGCTCTGAATCAATGGGTGACGTCGACCGACGACGCGTCCTGGGCAACATCTACGTTCAACCCTCGTCGGCGCCGAGTCGCGCCAAGCCGGCGCGGATGGCGAGGTTGGTTGAAGGCCCGTGCCGGGTAGGTCACGAGGATGTCACTGTCGTTACGCCCACAGCATCTGAATAGGTATCGCGAGATCGCGGCGGTGCTAGCCCGCCACGGCCGGGTCGGGTTGGTGCAATCGGCGGGCCTGGATTCGGTCTTGGACGACGCTCCGTTAGATGACACATCGGATTCAATGAACGAGCGTGCCGCGGAGCTGGCTTCCGATCTGGAAAGGCTCGGACCCACCTTCGTCAAACTTGGGCAGTTGCTATCGACCCGCGCAGACCTTCTGCCCCAGCCGTATGTGACTGCGTTGACTCGCCTCCAAGACAACTGTGAGCCCTTCTCGTTCGCTGAGGTCGAGCAGGTGGTGCAGACCGAACTTGGTGCTCGGATGTCGCGACTCTTCGAAGACTTCGACAATGTGCCAATCGCAGCCGCTTCGCTTGGCCAGGTGCATCGTGCACAACTGCGCGGGGGACAACAGGTCGCTGTCAAGGTCCAACGCCCGGGCATCCGAAAGCAGATGGCGAGCGACTTGGAAATCCTCGGGGAGCTAGCCGAGTTCTTCGACACGCACAACAAACAAGCCAAGCGGTATGCGGTCGGGGAGACTTTCGAGCAGTTCCGCCGCGCGCTGGTCGCCGAACTGGACTACCGGCGCGAAGCCGCGAACCTGACGGCGTTGCGGGCGGTGTTGCACGACCGTCCGGCACTCGTGGTGCCCGCACCCGTGGATACCCTGACCACGAGTCGGGTATTGACAATGGACTTCATCGAAGGTCGTCGGATCACCGATATCGGCCCGCTTGCCCGCATCGACTTGCAGTTGGTTCCGCTGGCCGACGAGCTGTTCGGTGGCTATCTCCATCAAATCCTCGGCGCCGGGCTGTTCCATGCGGATCCGCACCCGGGAAACATCCTGATCACCCCTGACCAACGTCTGGCATTGCTGGACCTCGGCATGGTCGGTCGAATCCGACCCGAGATCCGCCGGCTGATCGCGAAGCTGTTAGCGGCGGTGCTCGCTGATCGGCTGGACGACGTGGTGCGCGCCGCCAAGAGCCTCGGCACCGCACAGGATGACTATGACGATGCGTTGCTCACACGAACGATCGCCGACCTGGTCGCTACGTTCACCGGGTCGCCGCTAGACGAACTCGATGTCGGCAAGACATTGATGGAGCTGTCGCGCAGATCGGCGGACGCTGGATTGCGGCCCGCACCGGAGCTGGCGCTGCTCGGGAAAACGCTGCTGAATCTCGACTTGGTCGTGACGGCGCTTGATCCCGACTTCGACACCCTCGCCGCGATGCGCCGGCACGTACCGGAGCTGATGCACTCCCAAACACAGGGAATCGGCGGCACGCTCGCCTCGATGATGGAGGCCAAGGAGTTCATCGAGGAGCTGCCTGGGCGGCTCAATCGGGCCATGGACGCCGTCGGTGGCGGACATTTCGAGTTGAAGGTCCAAGCATTCGACGAAACCCAGTTCCTCAAAGGGGTGCACCGTCTCGCGAACGTCGCGGCCGCCGGACTGATCCTCGCGGCGCTCATCGTCGGGTCCGCACTGCTGGCCAGCAGCCACAACGGAGGCTCATCGGTGTCGCGGACAATCGCCTTGGTGGTATTCGTCACCGCCGCAGCGGTGAGCGCGGTCATGCTCGCCTGGATCGGTCTTGCCGGCCGGAAAGTACACGTGCGACGTCGCAATTAGCACGCGGCCGGTTGTGAGGTCGCGCCGTGGGGTAGGACAGACCGAAAGCTGGCGGTCGAGCCGGGTGGGAAGAACGAGGGCTGGAGTCCAATGGCCACGACAAGCACCGCGATGTTGACGTCTCACGCTGCAGTCGGGCGGCTTGGGAAGTTGGTTGCGCACGCGGGTCTTGTTGCTCGCGGGGTGATCTACCTGCTCGTCGGATGGGTGGCGCTCATGCTTGCCATCGGTCGAGGCGGCCACGATGAGGCCGACCAGCGTGGTGCACTGGAAACTCTTGCGGGCAAGCCTTATGGGTCGACGATGCTGTGGGCGCTGTTTGCGGGGTTTCTGGCGTACGCGGCCTGGCGCTTCAGCGAGGCGATCTGGGGCGTCGCGGGTGAAGGCGACGGCGCGGGCCCGCGCATAAAGTCCGGCTTTCGCGGCGTTGTATACGCGTTCTTTGCGTTGACGACCCTGTCGGTACTGCACGGCTCGGGCTCCAGCCAAGCCACCACCCAGCAAGACGCCAGCGCACGCGTGATGCAACACACGGGCGGCCGGTGGGCGGTGGGGATCGTCGGCGCCGTTGTCGTCATCGTCGGCCTGAGCCTCATGGTCGAGGGTTTACGCCGCAAGTTCCTCAAGACGATGGGCATCTCACAGTTGGGCGAACGCGCGCGCCGTACGGTGGTCGCCCTCGGGGTCATCGGGACCACGGCACGTGGCCTCATCTTCGCCCTGGCCGGTGCGCTCGTCATCGAAGCTGCGAAGAAGTTTGACCCGGCTAAGGCCCGAGGCCTCGACGAGGCGCTCCGAACATTGCGAAACCAGCCCTACGGCGCCGCTCTCCTGGGCGTGGCAGCCGTCGGCCTCATCATCTTCGGCCTGTACGGCCTGTGTGAGGCGCGCTGGCGTCGCGTCTAGCGGCAAACGCGGTTCTTACTCGGTGTGCGGAACGCAAATATGAATGGACGCCGGGTGCACCCGGACCCGCAGTTTCGTTGCGCCTGGCCGTGCACCGCCGTCGAGTTCATAGGGGAACTTCCGGTCGAATGCGACCGTGAACTTCTTTCCCTTCGCCATCTGCACGAAGGGTGATTTGCCGGTGCTGCCAAGCGCCATTCTCCCAAGCGTCCGGGTCCATTGCAGCGGGTTCTTCGCCGTCACCACACCCAGTTCCAGCACACCGTCGTCCGGCCTGGCGCCCTTGAATGCTTTGACACCACCGAGAATCTCCCCGACGTTGCCGACAAGGACGCACGAGACGCGACCCTTGAAGAAGCGCTTTCCGTCGACCCTGATTGTCGCCTTGGCGCGAGCCGCGGTGAGGTTCTTGGTCCCGGTCCAGAGGTATGCCGCCCGCCCGATGCGGTCCTTCATACCTCGGTCAGCATCCTTGATCATGAGTGCATCAAAGCCGGCACCCGCCATCACCACGAAGTGCTCGCCATTCACCGAGCCGGTGTCGAGGGGTCGGCGATGTCCACGAAGTCCAACTCGCACGGCTTCGGCCACATCACTGGGAACGCCCAGGTTCGTTGCCAATAGATTGGCAGTTCCGGCCGGGAGGATCGCGATGGTGGCAGATTTGCCCGCCACCGCGTCGACGCACCGTTGAACGGTTCCGTCGCCGCCCCACACGAAAATGACGTCGGCGCCGCCCGCAAGGGCACGACGTGCAAACTTTGGGGCTTGCTTGCTCTTGGCGACCTCATACCACTGCGGATCGGGGAAACCCTCGCGGGCGAGCACCTCGCGCAATTCGCCCAGACCGCCGCCGAACGTCTTCCCCGAGTGAGCAACGACTGCCACTGATGCCACCGAACGCTCCATAATTTGCGGTCTCGAGTCTTGCTGGGCTTCGGGCCAACTTGGGTCGGCTGGAAGGCGTGTACCCCGTTAGCGGGGCGTTCAACACGGCCGGCCAGTCCTCGAACCGCGCGGTCCGAGGAATAGTGTCCAGACTGTGGGGTACACGCTTAGTCATGGTGAACCAAGTTGCGTTGGCGACCGCGGCAGAACGACTGGAGCGACTGGATAGCTCGGTACCAGTGGCCGACGAGATCAGTGACGCCGTGCTGACGGCAGCGCTATGCCTATTCCTCGCTCGCGAAGGCCAACTCGTCATCGACAAGCGGCTCGAAATGTTGCTCGCCCGAGACCGCTCGAGGGCACCCTGGGCAGCGACGCCATGACGACCACGTCATCCGACACGGTGTCGCCCGTCCCCGGTCGTCGGCAGCGACGCTTAGACCCGGATTCGCGGTTAGGGCTGGAACTGACCCTATGGAGCCTCGCAGCGCTTGTGGTGCTGGTGCCGTTCGGGGTGCTGCTGGCATTGGTCCGTTCGCACAGCTCCGGGTTGCAAAGTGCCGACCAAAGCGTCGCGACTCACGCGCATACGCTCGCTGTCGGTCACCCCGGTCTCGTGAGATTTCTGCAGGATGTAAGCAATCTCGCCGCACCACGCACGTTTTGGGTTCTCATCGCGCTGGTGACGATCGTGCTGATCATCAGGCGCGCCGCACGTCTCGCTCTGTGGGCAGCCGTCACGATGGCGGGCGCTGCACTGTTGGACAACGTCATCAAGACGGTCGCCGATCGCGCACGTCCGCATCTCGCGAACCCGGTTGCGAGCGCCCCCGGAAAGAGCTTCCCGTCGGGCCATGCACTGGAGTCGTTCGTCGGCGTTGCCATCATCTTGATCGTGGTGTTGCCGTTGATGCGGCCCGTTTGGCGCTCGGTGACGGTCGCGATCGCCATTATCTTGCTCGCCTTGATCGGGTTCGCTCGTGTGACCCTCGGCGTGCATTACCTCAGCGACGTCGTCGGCGGCTGGATCTTCGCGACCGGCTGGGTAGCTGCTACCTGTGCGGGGTTTCGCGTGTGGCGCAGGCACGTCTCGCCACAACCGCGAGCCAAAACTGCTGGTCTCGACGTCGAGGCCAGCCAACACCTGGTGGGTCAATGAGAAAAACACTGGCGTTCGTGTTCGGCGGGGCCGCCGTGCTTCTGCTTGCGATGATCGCCCTGGGCCTACTCGACGTCCATCTGCTTGCGCACAGCCGCTTCGGACACGCGGATGGATCCGTCGACTCGACGCTCGCTCGACATCGAGACCACCTGTTGAACGCGCTGACTCTCGGAGCAACTGATGCAGCGTCCACCCTGCCCGTCATCGCAGCTGCGGCAGTCGTCGTCATCACCGCCGCACTTGTCTTTAGACGGTGGCGGGAACCGCTGTTCGTGGTGACGGCCGTCGTCGGTGAGGTGACAATCTTTGTCCTCACGACGCTGGTTGTGCACCGGCCGCGACCGAACGTCGTCCGCCTGGATCACGCGCCGCCGACCTCAAGCTTCCCGTCAGGTCATACGGCGGCATCCGTCGCACTTTACGGTTCGATCGCCGCACTCGTCGTCTGGTACGGCGCGCACGTTCTGTGGCGCCGACTCGCTATCACGGTCGCGATCCTCTTCCCAGTCGTGGTCGCAGCATCGCGGCTCTACCGAGGCATGCATTATCCGACAGACGTACTGGGTGGCGCGTTACTTGGCTTTGCCTGGTTGCAGGTGTCGATGCACGCCGTACTTGGCACATCCAAGGCTCCGGCGCGCAGTACCCAAGCAGCAGATACGGCTTACGAGCCGCCACAGCTAGCGCCGCAAAGCAACAGCTAATAGCACCGGCAGACCACGCAGGCGGTGAGTGGTGAGCGACCTAGCGCGGGCGATGGACGACCAACTCGCTTCGAACTGGTTCCTGACCCCGACGGAACGTGGCAACACCGCGACTGGTCTTGACCGTCGGCACGGTGCGAGTTGGTCGTCGGGCAACGAAGTACGTGCCCTCATTCATGGTGCTAACTATTTCGCCGCGTTGCGCGATGCCACCGAGAGGCTGGCGCGTGACGACGCCTTGTACTTCACCGACTGGCGTGGTGACCCAGACGAGGCGGTAGACGTCGACGGGGTCACGATCAGTTCGATGCTCGCAGCTGCTGCGTCTCGGGGCGCAATCGTCAATGGACTCGTGTGGCGATCGCATTGGGACAGACTCGCGTTCAGCGCCCAGCAGAACCGGCGCCTCGGCGCAGAAATAGAAGCCGCGGGCGGCTGTTGCCTGCTCGACATGCGAGTGCGCGTCGGCGGGTCGCACCACCAAAAGTTTGTCGTTATCCGACACGTCGATGGCGACAAGACCATCGATGACGTCGCATTTGTGGGCGGCATCGACCTTTGCCACAGCCGACGCGACGACCGCGACCACGTCGGAGACCCGCAATCGCAGCCGATGGCAGCCGCGTACGGCAGCCGGCCGCCCTGGCATGACGTTCAAGTCGCGATCCGTGGCCCGGCGGTCGGCGCGGTTGAATATGTCTTTCGCGAACGCTGGACGGACCCCCAGCCGCTGTCACGAGCGCCGTGGCGGCGCGTCGCCGATCGGATCCACGGCGAACAGGTCAAGGCCCGGACTCTGCCGCCCCAAAGTGCCGATCCACCGCCCGTCGGCGCGCACGTCGTCCAGATCCTGCGCACCTACCCACATCGTCGGCACGGGTATCCGTTCGCCCCATCGGGCGAGCGCAGTGTGGCACGCGCGTACGAGAAAGCTCTCCGAAGGGCGCGTTCGCTCATCTACATCGAGGATCAGTACCTCTGGTCTGCCGACGTCGCCCAGGCATTCGCCGCCGCTTTGCGTGAACAACCGCAACTGCGGATGATCGCGGTTCTCCCGATGTGGGCCGATCAGGACGGGAAGGTTTCCGGACCGCCCAACGAGATAGGGCGTATCGATGCCCTGCAGTCCTTGCGGCACGCAGCCGGTGACCGGGTAGCCGTATACGGATTGGAAAACCGCAGTGGCCTTCCCATCTATGTACACGCGAAGGTGTGTGTCATCGACGACGTCTGGGCCACCGTAGGAAGCGACAATCTGAATCGCCGCTCGTGGAGCCACGATTCCGAACTGAGTTGCGCCGTGCTCGATCAGGACCGAGATCCACGTGAGCCGCTTGATCCCGCGGACCTCGGTGACGGAGCACGCGTATTTGCCCGCGACCTGCGCCTCGAGTTGGCTCGTGAACATTTGGGCCGCGGGGAGGGCGACGACGGCGACCTCATCGATTCAAAGCAGTTCTTCGACGTCATGGCCGCAGCCGCTGATCGACTCGACGCCTGGCACAACAGCGGACGTCAGGGCGATAGACCCATCGGTCAATTGCGGCGGCGACCCGAGGCCACCCTTGGACGTGGTACCAGATTGTTCGCGCGACCGCTGTATAGGTTGATCTACGACCCTGACGGTCGACCGCGGCAATTGCGCCATGCGGGTCGCTTTTAACGGTGCCGCAGCACGCTCTACCGGTCTCGTAACACGCTCTGCGGAACGATGGCCTTGGCCGCGCTTGACGTGCTCCACGACAGTTTCGCCACTGCCGACTGCGTGCCGACTTGATACTCCACCTTGATGTCGTAGGACGTGCCTGCCGTCAGCGCGATCTTCCCGCTGTTAGTAGCGAGATTGTGCAGCGTCCAGTTGTTCACCAGCTCTACGCCGTTCACCCACAGTCGCATTCCACCAGCAGCGTCGGTGTAGAACGTGTAAGTAGCGGACGTCGTGGGCTTGATCTTGCCGGTCCACCGCGCCGAGAAGTTGTCGACCGGGACGCGAGAATCCGGCGAACCTGTTCCCCAACTGAAGTTCAGCGTGTCATCGAGCCGCACGACCGCGGCTGTCGTAAGACCGGTGCCGCTGAAGTAGGTTGCCGTCAATCCGGCTGACGCGGGATTCATTACCGTCGCGGGAACGACGGCCTTCGTGAGACTCGGTCCCGACCACAACAGCTGAGCGGTCGCCGCTCCCGTGGTGTCGAAATACTCCAACCGAACATTGATGGCTTTGCCCGCCGTCAGACCGTACGTCGTGGTCTTACTGTTGGCACCCGCCGTCCAGTGGTTGATGACGAGGTTGTCGTTGATGTACAGACGGACACCACCGTCGGCTTGCGTGTAGAACGTGTACGTACCGCTCTTCGGCGGCGTGAGTTGCCCTGTCCAGCGGGCGCTGAAGTTGTCGGCGCCGATGCCCGATATCGGAGCGCCGGTACCCCACGAGAAGTTCACGGTCGGATCGGCACGCGTGATGGCGGCGCCGCTCAACGTGGTGTTGGCGAAGTACGCCCCAGCCCAGCCGGAGCCTGGTGGCGCCGCGGCGGCCAGCGTGGTGACCGTAACGGTCTTCGCGGGGCTGACATTGCCCGCAGCGTCGACCGCGGTGATCGCGTAGGTGTAGCTGGTGCTCGGTGCGAGACCCGAGTCAGCAAACGTGAGCGCCGCCAACTTGTTGATCCGCACACCACCGCGAGTCAGCACGTAGGCCGTCACACCGACGTCGTCGGTGGCGGCAGTCCACGTGAGATTAACTTGACTCGACGACGTGGCCACTGCCGTAAACGTCGCCGGTGCGGACGGCGGCGTGACGTCCGGCGTGGTGATCGTGACTATCGCGGCGGGGCCAAGATTGCCTGCGGCGTCGGTGGCGGTTAGCGCGTAGGTGTAGCTAGCCCCAGCTGAGGGCGCAGAATCAACGAACGTCAAACCCGTCGGCTGGTTGATTTGCACCCCATTGCGGCTCAACACGTAGCTGGTCACGCCGACGTTGTCGGTGGCCGGGGTCCAGGTCAGCGTGACCTGATTGAGCGCCACGGTGGCGGCGAAGCTGCCCGGAGCGGTTGGTGGCGTGCCGTCGGGCGTCGTCGCAGTGCTGGGGTCACTGGCCGGCCCGACGTTGCCTGCACCATCGGTCGCGTACACGGTATAGGTGTAATCCGTGAGCTGAGTCAGGCCGGAATCGCTGTAGGTGGTTGACGCCGACGTGCCGACTTGCGTCCCGTCGCGGTACACGAGATACGAGGTCACGCCGGTGTCGTCGGTTGCCGCGGTCCACGTGAGACCGACCGATGTGGCGCTTGTCGCCGTGGCGGTCACATCACTCGGTGCGGACGGCGGCGTGACATCAGCGTTCATGGTCGTGATCGTGACCGGTGCAGAATCGGTGCTGTTACCTGACGTGTCGTAGGCGCGCGACTGCACAGTGTGCGGACCATCGGGAACCGTCGTGCTGTTCCACGAGAAAATGTAAGGATCCGAGGTCGTGAAGCCGACGACCGAACCGTCGACGAGGAAGCTGACCCGCGCAATCGCGGTATCGTCGGCGGCGGTCGCCGTAAGCGGAACCGTGCCAGACACTGTGTCGCCATCATTGGGGGCGGTCATGGCAGTGGTCGGAGCAGTCTGGTCCGGTGACCCAAGGCCGGACGGCGCACAGTTGTCGCCGAAGTCAACGGGCACGCAGGTCGGGTCGGCGACGAACAGGACGCTGTCGACCGCTAGCCCGGAACTCACCCCGATGAGTTCAAGCGTGTGCGTTCCGGCTGTCAGCGGCACACTTACGCTCGAGTTCGGATCACCGTTCTCGTAATTAGCCCAGGTCCATTGGCCTGCGGGCATGCTCGCGCCGCCGATGTTGATCGGGCAGCCGCCGTCGACCTGCAACGCGTACGACGTGTCGCTGGAGTCTTGCGGATTCACTCGCGACCACAACTGATACGTGCCGTCCGCGGGAACGGTCACAGTCATCGTGTCGATGCCCGATCGGATGTCCGGCGCCGGGCACCCGCCCGACGCGGACGCGCCGACGTTCGCCAGAGTTTCCCAGTCGGTAGCGTTCACGCCTCCGCTTGGCCGGAACCGCGCGATCATTGCTTGAGTGTTCGGCATCGAAACGCCAAGGCGATTCGCGTACTCGTTGTACGCGATTTCCCACCCATACATGTAGCTGCTGCCACCCGTACCGTCGCCGCCCTGGCCTGAGTGGGAGCCAGGTTGGCCACCGCACGGACTTGCCGGCCAGACATGCGTGGTGAGGTATTGACTGTCGTACGCCGCGGCGTACTCGTAGGCATCGGTGATGCGCTGCTTCTGCTCGCCATACAGATCGACGCCCTGCAAGCGAGCTGTCTCGGCGGCGTTCACCATCGCACCTAGACCCTCCATAGGGTGCGACATGTCGCGGCAGGTTTCCTGGGTCATGCCGTCGTGATAGGTGAACCCGGCTGGCACCGTGCAGGTGGTCTTGTTCGTTCCGAGGCCGAGCCAAAAGCAGGTCAGCGCCGCCGGGTTGCTGTAGTTGCCGCCCGGCGGGGCGATCGGCTGGCCATTAGCGTTGTTGTCGGTACTCAGATAGATGTAAGCCGGCACTCGAGCGCGCCACATCGCCACCCCTGAGTTGAAGACGCTTCGGTTGTCGGTGAACACACCGATGTTGATAAGGCCATCGGCCATCGACAGTTCCCAATTCCCGTTCGACTGGGGGTCGCCGGCGATAAGGGTCGGCACGTAGACGTTGTTGAGCATGTTGGTGAACGCGGCGACGTTGAGAACCTGGTCGCCCGGGCCAGACGCAAAGGTGTAGCGCAAGATCTCGGCCGCCCGCGGAAACACCTCGGCCGACCAAGCCAGGTCGAGGCGCGCCTGGTTGCCGTTCGCCTTCGTGAGCGTCGCCGACCAGGCGTTCATGATGGCGATCGCGGCATCGGCGTACTTCGCGCGATCGGGCGCGGTGCTATAGGAGTAGAGCAACGCAAAGGTGTAGGCCGCGATAGCGTCTTGCACGACGTTCGTGCAGCTTTTCGACGTAGCACTGCAGTCGACGGTGGCGTAAGGGCCCGCCGCATAGCTGAGTTTTGTATAGAACGGATTCACCGCAGCGAGCGCCGGCGTCCACGGACTCGCGCCAGCAGCGATCTCGTCCTGAACGTAGCTGATCTGCGAGGGATCAACGAGGATGCCCGGGTGCACGAATCCTGCGCTATCGGGGATCGGCGCATTGAAGCGCACGGCTTGCCCGTCGGTGGCGGTCGGATCGGTGATCACCGTCGCAGGGCTGCCGAGCTGACCTTGCGCAGCGGCGAAGCTCACCTGGTCGGCGGCCACGCTCCCACGCGGGAGCACCACAAAGCCGGCGAACACGACTGCGGCAACGACAAACAGGACCCGAAGCCCTAAGCCCCCACGGCCGCCGGCGGATCTGTGTCGACTCACTTTCCCCATCGTGATGGCGGTCACAGTACAGGCTGGGGAGGCGCTGACGTACGGTGGCACGATGAACACGCAGCCGGCTTCCGAGACCGCGACCTGGTCGAACATCGGTCCGGTGAAGCACGGCTACCCGCCGCCGCGCCTCTCTGTCGGTGCGGTCACCACCGCCTATTGCGGAGCCGAGTTGATCGTCGAGGGTGAGTGCTCCGACCGGCCGCCCCAGGACGCGTGCGCGATGTGCGCGCTGGCCTGGGAGAACAGCAAGCGGCCCGGACGCCGATGGGCGCGCGCTTTCGGTATAGGCCGAGGCGTCCCCCGTTCTCAAGATCCCGAATGATCCCTGCCACCGACTCCTCGTCCGATACGCGGTGGAAAGCACGTTTCCATGCCGCACGTATGTCGTTGCCCGAATGGGCGATGCTGCGTCCCGACCATTGCGTCTTTGTCAGCAACGCCAGCGGGACGTTCGAGATCTACACCTGGGACCGCACCACCGGAGCAACCGAGCAGGTCACCACGCGGGCGACCGGCACCACCCTCGGCACGATCGATCCAACCGGCGAGTGGATCTGGTGGTTCGACGACCGCGACGGCGACGAATTCGGTGTCTGGCGCAAGATCCCCTTCGATCACGCCCTCGCCGGCGGCGCCTCAGCGCCCGAGGCCGTACCCGGCCTACCGCCGTCCTATCCGAGCGGACTGTCACTGGGCCTCAACGGCCTCGCGATAGTTGGGCGCTCGACCGACGACGGCGCGACTCTCTACGCGGCGATGCCTGACGTCGGCGCCCGCCTGCTCTACTCGCACGCTCAGCATGCGAGCGTCATCGCGCTCTCCCGCGATGGCACGCTCGTCGCGATCGAGCACAGCGAACACGGCGACACTCGGCACCCAGCACTGCGGGTTCTCAAAGTGGCGGACGGCGCTGCTGTGGCTGACCTCTTCGACGGGCCTGGCCTCGGCCTCGAAGGAGTCGCCTTCGCGCCCGTCGCTGGGGACTCGCGATTGATCTGCCGGCATGAGCGCCTCGGTCGGTGGATGCCGTTCATTTGGGACGTCGCCTCCGGCGCCCAACACGCCCTCGCGTTCGACCTACCCGGGGACGTTTCCGCGCACTGGTTCGCGGACGCCTCTGCGCTGCTCGTCCTGCACGAATTCGAGGCCCGTAGCTCGCTCTATCGCTACGACCTTGCGTCGGAGTCGCTGCAGCCCATCGACATTCCAGCCGGAACCGTTGCGGGAGCTACCGCGCGACCAGACGGCGTCGTGGAATTCATGTGGTCGTCGGGTGCCGAGCCGCCGGCCGTACGCGATACACAAGGACACGTCGTGATCCGCCCACCCGGGCAGGTCGCGCCCGAATCCGTCCCGGTCTCAGATGCCTGGGTTGAGGGCCCCGGCGGGCGCATCCACGCGCTGATCTCCACGCCCCTCGACACGGTCGTCATAGATAGCGCACCGGCGCTTCCATTGCCGACTGTGTTCCTCGTACATGGCGGCCCGACCATGCACGACACTGATGCGTTCTTCCCCGGAGTCGCGGCGTGGGTCGATTCGGGCTTCGTCGTCGTCCGCGTGAACTACCGAGGCTCGACCGGATACGGCTCGGCATGGCGCGACGCGATCGAACATCGGGTCGGACTCACTGAACTCGAGGATCTGGTTGCTGTGCGCGACTGGGCGGTGCAGTCCGGCCTTTCGGACCCCACCCGCATCGTCCTCGCGGGCGGGTCGTGGGGCGGCTTCCTCACACTGCTCGGGGTTGGACTCACCCCCGACGCCTGGTCAGTGGGTGTCGCCGGAGTGCCGGTAGCCGACTACGTCGCGGCCTACGAAGACGAGATGGAAGGCCTGCGCGCATTCGACCGCTCACTGTTCGGTGGAACCCCCGACGAGGTGCCCGATCGTTATACGCAGTCGTCACCAATTACCTACGTGGACGACGTGCAAGCACCCGTCTTCATCTCGGCCGGCGCAAACGACCCACGGTGCCCCATCCGGCAGATCGAAAACTACTTGGACCGACTACGCGAACGCGGAGCCGACTTCTCGGTCTACCGCTTCGACGCCGGCCACGGTTCGCTCGTAGTCGACGAACGCATCCGCCAAACCGAAGCCCAACTCAACTTCGCCCGCACCCACCTCGGGATGGACTAGCAACCAGCTGCCGCAGGGCGGAGTGGCCGGTCAAGGAACTCTCCTCTGGATGCTTTGCTCTGCTCCGCTACGGGAGCAGAGCAGCTCTGGTGCGCTACGGGAGCAGAGCAGCTCTGGTGCGCTACGGGAGCAGAGCAAAGCGCCTTTTGGAGTGATGCGCCGGCTGTCCACAGGCGCGATTTCGGTAAACCCCACGCACCAGCGACAGTGCCCGCGGAGAGCGACTGTAGGTAACGCTTAGCTCGTGGGTAAGTTTCCTGCAGATCGGTACCTCCGGGCCGCGCGTGCCATCGCCGATCTGAGCCAGCGCGAGCTCGCGATGCGCGCTGGCGTACCGCATCACGTCGTCACCAAGACGGAACTCACCCCGCAATCTGCACGGGTGGAGCAGTTTGCGGGCCTCCTCGAAGCAGCGGGTCTGCATCTCCTCGTCGTCGATGACGAAGGCCGAGAAGTGCACCCAGAGAGCGTCGAGCAAACGAAACGCGTCGACCGCGGGCGTCGGCGCTTTCCTGCACACCTCGATGTGCGCGAGGGGAAAGAAGACTGGTGGGGCGATGGGTGGCCGATGTTTGCGGGCAAGACTCCGAAGTACACGTTCGATCGCAGCCGTGGATACCGGGACTGGCGACGCGAGCGAAAGGCCCGCGACCTCGAGCGCACCGAGCAGGCGCGCTGCGAGCTGGCGGGCGGCGAGCTGGCGGGCGGCGGGCTAGCGGGCGGCGGGCTAGCGGGCGGCGAGGTTCGCGGCGACGAGTTCGGCGATCTGCACGGCGTTCAGCGCGGCGCCCTTGCGGAGGTTGTCGTTGCTGACGAACAGCGCGAGTCCGCGAGAACCGTCGACGCCGGGGTCCTGCCGGACACGGCCGACGAAACTGGGGTCGGCGCCGGTGGCTTGCAGCGGAGTGGGGATCGCGGTCAGTTCGACGCCGGGGGCGTGGGCGAGCAACTCCAGGGCCCGTGCGACGGGCAACGCCCGTGAAAACTCAGCGTTGATCGACAGCGAGTGCCCGGTGAATACCGGAACGCGCACGCAGGTGCCCGACACAAGCAACGACGGAATACCGAGGATCTTGCGACTCTCGTTGCGAAGCTTCTGCTCTTCGTCGGTCTCGAACGACCCGTCGTCGACAATCGATCCAGCCAGCGGCAGCACGTTGAACGCGACCGGCCGTACGAACTTCACTGGCGTCGGGAATTCGACCGCCGATCCGTCGTGCGTGAGTTCGGCCGCGCGGTCGAACACCTGACGCACTTGCTTGTCGAGTTCGTCAACGCCCGAGAGTCCGGCGCCGGATACCGCTTGATAGGTGCTGACGACCAGGCGAATCAGACCCGCTTCGTCATGCAGCGGCTTCAGCACCGGCATCGCGGCCATCGTCGTGCAGTTCGGGTTCGCGATGATTCGCTTACGCGCCGACTGCACCTCGAGCGGGTTGACCTCGCTCACGATCAGCGGCACATCGGGATCCATCCGCCATGCGGAGGAGTTGTCGATGACCATCACACCAGCCGCGGCAAACTTCGGTGCGAGCAAGCGCGAGGTCGCCGCGCCCGCCGAGAACAGCGCGATGTCGAGACCTGACGGGTCGGCCAATTCCGCGTCCTCGACGGTGATATCGACACCGGCCCACGGCAACTTCGTGCCGGCCGAGCGAGAGGAAGCAAAGAACCGGAGTTCCGACAGTGGGAACCCGCGCTCAGCGAGTACGCGACGCATCACTGCGCCGACCTGGCCGGTCGCCCCGACGACGCCCACGCGATACGAGCGACCCGAGTTGCCACTCATCGCCCGGTGCCCCCGTAAACGGTGGCCACGTCGTCGCGAGAGTCGAGCTCGAATGCACTGTGGACTGCGGCGACCGCTATCGGCAGTTCGTCCTCGCGAACGACGACAGAGATGCGAATCTGCGACGTCGAGATCATCTCGACGTTGATCCCGGCGTCCGCCAATGCCGTCAGGAAGCGCGCCGTCACACCGGGATGCGTCCGCATCCCTGCGCCAACCAGCGAGACCTTGCCGATCTGGTCATCGGACTGCAGCGACTCGAACCCGATCTGTGCTCGCGCGCGCGACAAGGCGGCGACCGCTGCCGGGAGGTCGGTGCTGGGCAGCGTGAACGTGATGTCGGTGAGTCCAGTCGCCACGGACGACACGTTCTGCACGATCATGTCGATGTTCACGCCGGCGTCGGCGACCACGGTGAAGATCTGCGCGGCCTCACCGGGCTTGTCCGGCACCCCGACCACGGTGATCTTCGCTTCGCCGCGCTCGTGCGCGACGCCGGAGATGATCGGGGCTTCCATAGCTTCCTCCGAGGGGATCTGGACGATCCACGTCCCGGTCTTCGTCGAGAACGACGATCGGACGTGGATCGGCAGTGCGTAACGCCGGGCGTACTCGACACATCGCAAGTGCAGGATCTTTGCGCCCGCCGCGGCCATCTCGAGCATCTCCTCATAGGAGATCCGGTCGATCCGTCGCGCTGTCGGCACGATCCGCGGATCCGCAGTGAACACCCCGTCGACGTCGGTGTAAATCTCGCAAACGTCGGCACCCAGAGCGACCGCCAACGCCACCGCAGTGGTGTCGGACCCACCGCGGCCCAGGGTTGTGACGTCCTTGGTGTCCTGCGACACGCCTTGGAAGCCGGCGACGATCGCGATGTCGCCCTGGTCGAGCGCTTCGCGGATCCGGCCGGGAGCGACGTCGATGATCTGCGCCCTGCCGTGCTTGGAGTCGGTGATCACGCCAGCCTGACTGCCAGTGAACGACCGGGCCTTCATTCCGAGGTTCGCGATCGCCATCGCCAGCAGCGCCATCGAAATGCGCTCGCCTGCGGTCAGAAGCATGTCGAGCTCGCGGGCCGGCGGCAGCGGCGATACCTGCGCGGCGAGTTCGAGGAGCTTGTCGGTGTCGTCACCCATCGCGGAGACGACCACGCAGACGTCGTGACCGTCCTTACGGGTCGCCACGATCCGCTGCGCGACCTTCTTGATGCGCTCAGCGTCGGCGACGGACGAGCCACCGTATTTTTGGACGACGACGCCCACGAGCAAACAACTCCTCAGCAGGGATGATCGCGAGCAAGTCTACCGGGGCCAGTTAGCCTGACCCTGTGGATTTCGTGCGGGGTGAGGCGGTAGGCGCGCGCGGCAGGTCGCCCGGACGGGCCAATGTCGCGATTCTCGCGGCCGCCGTTGTGGCGGTTTTGGCGCTCGGTTCTGGGTGCACCAGCCATTCGCATGCCGCACCTCCCCCGCCGTCCCTGCTCGCCTCTTCTTCTGGGCCGAGCGCCGCAGCCCAGCTCGCCGCGATCGCCGCGGTCGCCCGCGCCGCGCAATACACCGGGACCTACTCCGCCGACAGCTCCGACATTCCGCCGCGGGCGAGCACGATCAAGGCCTACCGCACCCCGACGAGCACCCGGCTCGATGTCAGTGAGGCCGACGGGCGCGTGGTGATCCAGGTCGACCCGACCGGCACCTATACCTGCAACCTGCCTACGGACGGGACGCCGACGTGCCTGACGTTGGCGGGACCAGGTGACCCGGTACCGGCGAACGTCAACCCATCAGGGCAAGCCCTGTTCACCACGACCCTCGACACGCTGGCGCAAGGTGTCGACCTCACGGTCTCCACTGAAGCGCCGCGGCCGGCGGCGAACGGGATCCCCGCGTCGTCCTGCTTCGCGTTGATCGCAGCGCCCGACGGGGTGTCGCCCGGCACGTACTGCTTCAGTGCGGCCGGCGTGCTCACCCGCGCGCAATTTCGCTCGAATGTGCTCGAGTTAACGTCCCTGACGACCGCACCCGTGCAGAGCGACTTTTCGCTCCCCGCGTCCCCGTCACCGATCAGTTCAGCGGCCGCAAGTAGCGCGCCCGCGTCGAGCGGCGCGCCCCTAAGCGCAGGACCACTCAGCCCGGCGAGCCCCGCGACCAGCAGCTAAATGGCTTTTACCCGCCGGCGTCGCCGGCGCCCATGAACGCGTGCGTGGACTGCACGGCGACTCGGCATTGCGCGGGTGCCTGGCCAAGTTCTGGATCCATCGGAACGCTGACCTGCCACGATCCGGTTCCGCTAACTGGCACGGTCTTTTCCGAGCCGAGGTCGGCGAGTTGAGTCCCGGTTGGGGTCGTTGCACCCGGGCCGGAGTACGCGTATAGCTCGACCACATCACCGACACGGACATTGCTCTCGGCGTAGAAGTCGCGGTCGAACGTGCCAGTCGCAGTCGCCACACCGCCGGTGATCGTGCAAGACGTCGGTACCAAAACGGCCGGGTTCTCCCCGGCGGACGACAACGACACGGAGGTCTGCACCGGAATCGTGATCGATGGCCCGACCGATGCGGCGGCGGTGGACGAAACAGCAGCCGACGCGGACGGCGTAGCGATCGCGCCGGCCGACGCCGTCGTTGGAGCTGAAGTCGACGTCGTTGATGACGTCGACGCAGACGTCGAAGGTGAGGACGGCCGCGGGCTCGGCGAAGACGACGTCGCGGGTGCTGTAGGCAGCGAAGCCTTCCTGCTGCCCGCGTGTTTGCCAAAGAGGAACGCCCCGACGCACAGGCCGATCAGGACAACTGCTCCAACGACCGCGAACGCTCGCTGGTTGGACGGACTCATCGACGCGACCTTGCCGCTGACCTAGCCGGCCAGCCCCTCGACGTCCAGCCTGGCATGGGCAACGACGGATTGAAGGGCGCGCAGCGCTGCTCCGGCATGGGTACCCCAGTGCGAGACGTAGGAGAACTGCCACCACCACAGCGCCTCGATCGGGCGACCGGCCCGGTAGTGCTGGAGGCCATGCAGCAGGTCGCCGGTGACGTCGGCGAGGTCGTCGGAGAGCACGAAGTTGGCGGCGCTCGGCGGCGTCTCGTAGGGATCGAACACCTCGACGTAGCGGTCGATGGGCGCGAGCAGCCCGGCGAGGCGCTCGCGCAACTCGTCGATGTCGGGGTCGGGACCCGCGTCGGGCTCCCAGCGCTCAGTCGGGACGACGTCACCGATGGCTCCGAGCCGGCCGCCTGCCAACAGCAGCTGCGACACCTCGAGGAGCAGCATCGAGACGGCGCCACCCGGCTCAGCGCCCCGGGCAACCTCGCGCACCGCGATCACGAAGCTCTCGACCTGGTCCGCGATCTCGGCAGCGAAATCGCTGAGATCGTCCGACGGACCTTCGACCACCAGCTCAGACATCGATCTGTCTCCTCCCCTCGAACGCACGACCGAGCGTGACTTCGTCGGCATACTCCAGGTCTCCGCCGACCGAGATCG
>Ga0208220_1000309_pt1 | contig 20394 bp, 20 predicted proteins | sample NGESurdeep092012_9_FD_184484 | JGI IMG/M metagenome (GOLD analysis project Ga0208220, IMG submission 184484) | Arctic peat soil microbial communities from Barrow, Alaska - NGEE Surface sample F53-1 deep-092012 (SPAdes) | ecosystem: Environmental > Terrestrial > Soil > Wetlands > Peat ...
GTGGCGCGCGACTGGGCCGCCGATCCGCTCCGCCACGGCGCCCTGGCCCCGGCGGTCGGGCAATTCCTGTCGGCGAGCGTCGCGCACGAGCGCGCCACGGTGGAGACCGAGCGCCGCCGGTCCCGGCGGCTCAGCCAGCTCGTGGCCGCGCTGGCCGCGCTGGTGCTGGTCACCGTGGGGCTGACTGGCTACGCGTTCGCGCAGCGGCGGGCCGCGATGACGGCGCAGCTCGTCGCCGACTCCCGCGAGCTGGCCGTGGAGGCGGCCCAGCTGCGGGACCAGGACCCGTCTATCGCGGCCCAGCTCAGCCTGGCGGCCTACCGCACGGCCAGGACCCCGGCGGCGCTGGCCAGCCTGCTGGAGTCGTCGGGCACGCCCGCGGCCGCCCGGCTGGCTGACTCGGCTGACGTCGTCGAGGCGGTGGCACTGAGCTCGCGGAGGCACCTGCTCGCCGTGGCCGCCGCCGACGGCTCGCTGCGGCTGTGGAATGTCACCAGGCCAGGCGAGCCGGTTCCGGTGGGGCCGCCGCTGGCTGACGGGCCCGGATCACTGTTTGCCGTGGCGTTCAGCCCGGACGGCGAGACGCTGGCGGCCGCCGGGACCGGGAAGGTGATCCGGCTATGGGACGTGCGTGACCCTCGCCACCCCGTTCCGGCGACCAGGGCGCTCACCGGTCCGGCTAGTTCGGTCTACGGGCTGGCGTTCAGTCCGGACGGCAAGATCCTCGCCGCCGGCAGCGCGGACGCCGCGGTGCGGCTGTGGACGGTGCCGGGGCCGGGCGGGCCGCCGCCCGCGGCTACGAGGCCGCTGGCGACCCTGGCCGGACCCGGCGGAGATGTGCAGGCCGTGGCGTTCAGCCCGGACGGGCAGCTGCTGGCGGCCGGGACGGCCGGCCGAGCCGTCGGGCTGTGGAATGTGAGCCGCCCGCAGCGGCCCGTCCCGGTCGGCAGGCCGCTGACCGGTCCCGCGCGGGCCGTCCTGTCGGTCGCGTTCAGCCCGGACGGGCAGCTGCTCGCCGCCGGGAGCCAGGACGACAAGGTCTGGCTCTGGCGGCTGGCCGGCTCCAGCCGCGCGCCGGGCCCCCCGCACCCGACGTCACGGCACCCGACGTCACAGGACCTGGCATCGCGGGACCTGACACCCCAAGGGCTGGCGCCCCTGACTGGCGCGACGGACTGGGTGAACTCGGTGGCGTTCAGCCCGGACGGCACGGTGCTGGCCGCCGGAAGCAGCGACGACAGCGTCCGGTTGTGGGACGTCAGCACCCGGCGCATGCTCGGCACCCTCCGGCACCCGGGCGTGGTGACCTCCGTGGCCTGGGACGGCGGCCACGAGCTGGCCAGCGGCTGCGCGGACGGCACCGTGCGGCTCTGGACCCTGCCGCCGCCCGTCCTGCCGGCCGCGGCCGGCGTCAACAGCCTGGCCTTCGCGCTCGCGGGCCGGAGCCTCGTGGTCGCCAGCCAGGACCTGGAGGTCTGGAACCCGGCCACGCGGACGGAGGAGGCGTCGGCCGCCGTGCCCGGCACGTTCGTCAATTCCGTGGCCTATGCCCGGCGGTCGGGGCTGCTCGCGGCCGGCTACGGGTCTGGCGGGGTCCAGCTCTGGCGCGTCACCGGCGGCCGGCTCGCCCCGGCCGGCCCGGTGCTGCCGTCGCCGGCGCCGAGCGCGGTCGAGTCTGTCGCGTTCAGCCCGGACGGCCAGACCCTGGCCAGCGGCTCCGACGATGGCCAGGTCCGGGTGTGGGACGTCCGCGATCCGGCCCGGCCGGTCCTGCTGGCCAAGGTCCCGGATAGCGCCGACCAGGTCTTCTGCGTCGTGTTCAGCCCGGACGGCAAGATCCTGGCCGCCGCCAGCACCGACAACCTGACCCGGCTGTGGGATATCGCCGCGCCCGCGCGCCCGGTGCGGCTGGGCGCGGCGCTGCGCGGCACGACCAGCTACGATATGTCGGCCGCCTTCAGCCCTGACGGCAAGACGCTGGCCATCGGGAGCGCGGACAAGACGGTGCACCTGTGGGACGTCGCCGACCCTGGCCGGCCGGTCCTGCTGGGCAGTCCGCTGACTGGCCCGCAGGGTTATGTGTACTCGCTGGCGTTCAGCCCGGACGGCCACGACCTCGCGGCCGGGATCACCGACGACAGCGTCTGGCTATGGAACACCTCCGACGCGGCCCGGCCCACCCTGATAGCCCAGCTCACCGGCCCGGCCGGCCACGTGTACTCGGTCGCGTTCAGCCCGGACGGCCAGACCCTGGCGGCCGGGAGTGCCGACGGCACGGTCCGGCTGTGGGACACCGGCGAGCATGCCGCGGCCAGCGCCGTCTGTGCCACGGCAGGACAGCCGCTGACCAGGTCGCAGTGGACCAGCTATGACCCCGGCCGGGACTACGCACCGCCCTGCCCGGCGCCCTGACCTAGGCGGCTCGCTGGCCGACGTAGCTGGCGAACACCACCGTGTTACCCAGGTAATGACCGGTCCGCGGATCGAACTCCCCGCCGCACGTGACCAGCCGCAGGGTCGGCCAGCTGGTGTAGCCGTACACCTTGGCGGTCGGGAACCTGGTCTTGCGGTACAGCGCGACAGAGTACGCCTCGAATATCGCCGTGCGGCCGCTCCGGAGCCGGATGTAGATCCGGTCTCCGGGCCGCAGGTCGCCCAGGTAATAGAAGATCGCTGGACCCACGCCGGCCGCGTCGACGTGGCCGAGGATGACCGATGCGCCGGGCGCCCCCGGAGTCGGGCCGCCGTCGTACCAGCTGGCCACCAAGGGCGTCCTGAGCGGCGGCACCTCGATGCTCCCGCCGGGGCCAAGGCCGCGCGCGATGATCTTCGCCCGGACGCCGATGGCCGGAATCTGGATGCCGACCGGCGCCGAGGATGACAGCCGCTCTGCCGCCGCGCGGCGGCCTGCGGACAGGTGGCGCGGCGGGTCGGCCGAGTGACCCGCTGCCCATCCGGGCGGGATCGGCGGGGGTGCCCAGCGCAGCGTGTCGTGACCGACAAAGGCGATGACCACCCCGGTGCTGATCAGCGCGACAGCCGCCAGGTTGAGCCAGGAGATGCCCCGGTGGCGGCGCTCAGCCATGCCGCCGCGCTCGCCCCGCGACGCGGCCAGGCGCACGACGCCGGATGCCCTGCATCGGCTTTCCCCCCGCACCCGCGCCCCAGCGACCCGTCGCGGGTTTCCTTCCCGCCCTGTGCCCTGGTTAAGCCGCCGCGCCCAGGATGCGGCAGGCAGCAGGCAGTCGAGAGCAGGCGGCCGGGGATGAGCGGCCGGGGCGGTGAGCGCTTACCGTCCCGGCAGGCCGCCCGCGGCGGATGCGGCCGCCGGGATTCGGTCGGCGCCGGGCACCAGTCCGCCGGTCCGCACCGCGTCCGCCGCCAGGACGCCGAACAGGTAGAAGCAGGCCGACTCCTCGTCGGAGAACACGCGCACCTCGTGCCGGGCGCCCCCCGAGCAGCTGAACACCTCGAAGCCGTCGGCGGTCTCCAGGAGGCACATGGCGCCGTCGACCTCCTCGCCGACTGAATACGAGGCGGCCGGGATGGCGGCCAGCCCGGCGAGCTCACCGAAGATCCGCTCGGTCGCCATCCGCCGTCCCGCGGAGCGCCGCCGCCGGGGTGACTCGGTGCCGGGCCGCGGCGCGGCCGGCGCACTGGCGGCCGGCGCCGCTCCCAGGCCCGGTGCTGTCGCACCGCTGGCCCCCGCCCCCGCCCCGGCGCCGGGCGCCGCAGGTGCGCCCGGCGATCCAGGCGTGCCGGGAAACGCAGGCGGCCCAGGAAACGCAGGTGCACCGGGAAGCGTGGCCGTGCCAGGCGCCCCCGCCCCGCCGGGCAGCGTGGCCGTGCCCAGCGGCGCCGCCGTGCGGGGGAGGGTGGCCGTGCCGGGCAGTCCCGCCGTGCCGGGCGGTCCGGTCATGCCGGGCAGCGCCGCCGAACCCGGCGCGACGCCCGCCTCGGGCGAGTAGATCTCGGCAGCGGGATAGCTCTCGGCGGGGGAGTAGGCCGGAGGGGGGTAGGGCTCGTTAGCAGAGTACGGGCCGCGGGGGGAGTAAGACCCGTCCGGGGAGTAGAACTCGCCGCGGGGCAGCGGGTCGGGCCCCTGGGCAGCCAGGGTGGGGGAACTCGGCATCGCAGCCGGAACCGGCGCGGCGTACAGCGCAGACTCGCCGGGAGAGCTGGCCAGACCGGGGCCGGCTGCGGGCCGCGCCTCGGCGGCCGGAACGGGCCCGGGCCCGCCGGGCGCAGTCCGCCCGGGGGAAGTCGGCTGATCGCGGCGCGACGCTGCCGACGCGGCCCGCATGGCCTGCGCCTCCAGCGGCAGCGGCGGCTCGGACGCCGACTGCGGCAGGGACACCCCGCCGTCCAGCGGCGGCAGCCGGGCCGGCTCGGGGAGCCCGGCCGACTGCAGGTAGTCGGACGAGGGCCGGCCTTCCGGCCGGGCATAACCCGACTCGGCCAGGGGCGGCAGCGGCGGGTAGCTGGCCTGCGCAGTAACGCCCGGCTGGTAGTCGGCTCGCTCCTCGACGATGTCGGTAACCTCGTCCCGGCCGGCGACGAGCTCGAAGACCCCGCGATCCACCTGCCAGTAGCCGAGCTGCTCGGCGCGGTAGGCGTCATGACCCAGGTAGCCGATGTGCAGCCGGTCGCCGAGGTCGTCCAGGACGATGCAGCTTTCGCCGCGGAACGTCCCGACGGGCCTGGACTGCCACACCGCCTGGACGTCCTGAATCCGCAGCTCCTTGCGCCAGTGCCCGGTAGCCGGCTCGAAGCCGAGCTCCTCGGGTGGCGGGCAGGCGGCAAACAGCACGACTGCGCCGTCAGCCGGGCCGATGCCAGCCTCGTAGGGCGCCCCTCGGTAGGTCGCCATGAGCCGGTAACGCATCGGTCAGATTCCCCCTGACGGACGAAGCCAGACCTGGCCGTCATATCGGGCGACGAACTCGGCCCGTCCGGCGCAGATTCGAACGATTTCCGCCCCCACAGGTACAGGAACGGGGTCGGTGAAGAACTCGGGAACCGGATGGGCCGGGCCTGTCGTGTACCCGGTACCGGTGAACGGCGGCTTCATGGCCCAGTCACCACCCAGGGCGACTGAGTAGGGAACCTGGTAGGACTCGCTGCCCACGGCCCGCCACCGCAGCAGGTAGATCTCCTCCATGTCCGGGCTGAACTCCGAGCCCTCGTAACCCAGGCTCATCGCGTTGTAGAAGTCGGCGGGATAGGCAAAGGAACTGTCTGCGACCCGGTGCACAAATCCGGTAATGATGGACCGGCGGCCAGTCAGGTACGGCTCCACCATGCGGGGCGGGATCGCCTTGTGCAGCAGCGTTCCCGGCTCGACGGCGATGGGAGTCCGATTGACCTGGCGCACCCTGTCCCCTGTGGTCAGACTGTCCTGCAGTGTCATGAGACTCTCATATCGCGAAATACGTCCTCAACTGCTTCGGCTGACCTGGTCGTAACGGGCGCAAGGGTACCTTCCGGAACTACGGCCGTTAGGGCCATGCAGCTCAGGGCCGCCCCGCCGCCGCTACAGTTGGCCCGTGTTCCAGGGCAGCGCCCAGCCGCGCCTCCGAGACGACGACGGCGCCGCCGACGCCCCGGCGGCGGCCGCGCTCCGGGCGTTCGCCGCCGCGGAGGGAAGCGAGCACGCCGCGCTGACCGCCCTGGCCGGGGTCCGGCTGCTGGTTCCGGTGGTGGCGGCCCTGGCGCCCGACCAGGAGGCGCCCGAAGGGGAGGCCGCCGGCGGCGCGGCCGCCGGGGCGGACCCCTGTTATCCCGCGGGCGCCGGTGAGAAGGCCAGCGAAATGGCCCTGCCGACCCTGGTCGGGCGCGACGGCAGACGGGCGATCCCGGCTTTCACCAGCCTGGACGCGCTGTCCCGGTGGCAGCCTTCGGCCCGGCCGATTCCCGCCGATGCGGCCCTGGTCTGGCGCGCCGCGGTGGAAGACTCCTGCGCCGTCGTTATCGACGTGGCCGGCCCTGTCCCGCTGGCGGTCGAGGGAGCCCGCCTGGCCGCGCTGGCCAGTGGCACGCCGGTTCCGCTGCCGCACGAGGATCCCGACGTGCGGGACGTGGTGGCCGCGGTGATCACCGAGTCGGCCGCGGCCGACGGGCTCAGCCTGGACCGGGCCAGCTTCGCGGTCCGGCCGGGCGTTGAGGGCGGCGACCTGCTGATCGAGCTGGCGGCGCCGGCCGGGCTGGATCACGCCGCGGCTGAGGGCTTTGCCGCCCGGGTTGGCTCGGCGGTTCTGGGCCGCCTGGGCCCGCGCCTGCGCCGCGGCATCGCCATCGCCCTAGCCCCCTGAGGCGCGGGCTAGCTGGTCTCCAGGGACTCGCCGGGCTCCACGCGGGTGTAGGGGACCCCGGTCCCCGGGCCGCCGTCGCCGAGCAGGCGGGCGACCGTCGCCAGGCCGACGTCGTTGAGCGCTCCGTCGTGGATGGCCAGAACCTGCTGCGGCGCGACCTCGCGGACCCAGTCGATGAGCTCGCCGGTGCGGGACCAGGGGCCGTGGACCGGAAGCAGCAGGGTGCTGACGCGCGAGCCGGGCACGGTGAACGCGTCGCCCGGATGGAAGAGCGAGCCGTCGATCAGGAAGCCGACGTTGCGAACGCGGGGGATGTCGGGATGCACGACCGCGTGCCATTCGCCATGTACCTGGAGGTCGAAGCCGGCCACCTCGATGGCGTCGCCGCCGCCCACGACGGTCAGGCTCGGGCCGAGCCCGGTGAGCTGCGCGGCGACGGGTTCGCAGGTGAGCACCTGGGTGCCGGGCCGGCGCTCGCAGGCGGCGCGCACGGTCTGCTCAGCGAAGTGGTCGAAGTGCTGGTGGGTGATCAGGATGGCATCGGCGCCCTCGGTGGCGTCCAGCTCAGTAAGGCTGCCCGGGTCGAGCACGATCCGGCGGCCGTCTTTCTCCAGCGCCACGCATGCGTGCCCGTACTTGGTGATCCGCATCAAGACCTCCCCGAGGATGCCTGCAGCCTGACGGGGAGAGGTTACCGGGCGGCCCGGCGCGTCGCGGCAGGACGGCCACCCGTCAGACGCGCGACCGGGCCCCGCGACGGCGGAGGGCGAAGCCGCCGGCGATCGCGCCGGCGCCGATCAGGGCCAGCCCGGCTGCGGCCAGGGTGCCGTTCGATGTCGTCGAGGTCGTCCCGTCGCCGGTGGCAGCGCCGCCACCGCTCGGGAACGCCGTGACCAGCAGGGTGACCGTGGTGGAGCTGCCCCCCGAGCAGTCGATGCTCGGATGGTAGGTGCCCGGCTGGATGTCGCTGGGCAGGTCAACCGAGATGCTGAAATTGCCGTTGGAGTCCTGGCTCATCGGGATCTGCTCGGGCAGCCCGAGCGTCGTACCGAACAGCGTCGCCCCGGCGGACATCTGCCGTTCGCAGTTCACCGTGAACGTCACCCGCGCTCCCGGAGTAGCCTGCGACGGCGTCACCCAGGCGTGGATGGTGCCGATGGAATCCGCCGCGTAGGTCGCGGGCGCGGCGGCCACCAGCACGGGAATGGTGAGCAGGGCAGCCAGAACGGCATACCTGAACAGGCGCATGGATGTTTTCCTCCCCGAGAAGCACGCATGCGTCGCCTGGTGCGCCCCCCGGTGCACCTGTCCAGCACTGCTGGGCTGGCCTGCGGCGACGACTCCCGTCGTGCGCCGAGGTGATACCCGATGGCCTGCCGGGCAAACGCCAGCCCCGCCGGCATGGCAGGATCGGGATCATGCTGCGCTGGCTGACTGCTGGGGAGTCACACGGCCGCGCTCTCCTGGCCATCTGCGAGGGAGTGCCGGCCGGAGTCGAGGTCGCCACGGCGGACATCGCCGCGGCCCTGGCGCGCCGGCGAGCGGGTTACGGCCGGGGCGCGCGGATGAAGTTCGAGCAGGACGAGGTCGAGCTGACCGGCGGCGTGCGGCATGGCCGCACCCTGGGCGGCCCCGTGGCCATCCGGATCGCCAACACGGAGTGGCCGAAGTGGGAGACCGTGATGTCTCCCGACGCGGTCGACCAGGACGTGCTGGCCGCCCAGGCGAGGAACGCCCCGCTGACCCGGCCCAGGCCCGGCCACGCCGACCTGGCCGGGATGCAGAAGTACGGCTACGACGACGCCCGCGCCGTGCTGGAGCGCGCCAGCGCGCGGGAGACGGCCGCCAGGGTCGCGCTCGGCGAGGTGGCCCGGCGGTTCCTGCGCCAGGCGCTCGGCGCCGAGATCGTCAGCCATGTGGTGGCGATCGGCTCGGTCCGCGCCCCCGACGGGCTGGCACCGCTGCCGCCGGACGCGGCCGGAGTCGACGCGGATCCGGTTCGCTGCCTGGATCCGGCCGCGAGCGCGGCGATGCAGGCCGAGATTGACGCGGCGCGCAAGGACGGCGACACCCTCGGCGGCATCGTCGAGGTGGTCGTCTACGGCCTGCCGCCCGGGCTCGGCTCCTTCGTGCACTGGGATCGCCGGCTCGACGGGCGGCTGGCCGGGGCGCTGATGAGCATCCAGGCGATCAAGGGCGTGGAGGTCGGCGACGGGCTGACCACGGCGGCCCGGCGCGGCTCGCAGGCCCACGACGAGATCGAGGGCACCGATGACGGGATCCGGCGGCTGACCAACCGGGCCGGCGGCATCGAGGGCGGGATGAGCACGGGCGAGCCGGTCCGCGTTCGCGCGGCGATGAAGCCGATATCCACCGTGCCGCGCGCCCTGGCCACGGTCGACGTGCGGACCGGCGAGGCCGCCCGCGCGATCAACCAGCGCAGCGACGTGACCGCCGTGCCCGCCGCCGGCGTCGTCGCCGAGGCGATGACCGCCCTGGTGCTGGCGGATGCCGCGCTGGAGAAGTTCGGTGGCGACTCCGTCGAGGAGACCGCGCGGAACTGCGACAACTACCTGAAGGCGCTGACGATCCGGTGAATGCTGACCTGGGAGATAACTCCGCCCGCGAGGACGCCGCAAGAAGTCAGGACTCCAGTGACGGGGACTCCGCTCACGCAGGCCGGGCGGGCAGTCGCCACGAGACACCGGCCCCGGCGGCGATCCTGATCGGCCCGCCGGGAGCCGGGAAGACCACGGTCGGGGAACTGCTGGCCGGCCTGCTGGGCGTCGGCTTCGTCGATACCGACGCCAGCGTGGAGGCGGTCGCGGGCAAGCCGGTGAGCGACATCTTCATCGAGGACGGGGAGCCGGCGTTCCGCAAGCTGGAGCGCGAGGCGGTGGCGGCGGCCGTCGCCGGGCAGGCTGGTGCCGCCGGCGTCCCGGGGCGCGGCCACGTTCTTGGCCTGGGCGGCGGCGCAGTGCTCGATGACGGCACCCAGGCCCTGCTGGCCGGCCACCGCGTGGTGTACCTGGAGACCGGGTTCACCGAGCTGGCCAAGCGGGTGGGCCTGGACAAGCCGCGGCCGCTGCTGATCGGCATTAATCCGCGCGCCCAGCTCAAGGCCCTGCTCGAGCAGCGCCGGCCGGTCTACGCCGGGCTGGCCCGGGTCATCGTGCCCACCGATGGCCGCGAGCCGGCGGAGATCGCCGCCGAGGTCGCCGCGCTCCTGGAAACCACGGGCCCCCCGGACACCGGGGTGCTCCCGGACACCATGGGCCGCGCCGGCGATCGCGCACCGCGGCAGCCCGGACAGTGACCGCGACCAGGATCAAGGTCGGCGGCGACTATCCCCACGAGGTGGTGGTGGGCACCGAGGTGCTCGGTGAGCTGCCCTCGCTCGTCGGACCGGACGCCCGGGCCGTCGTCGTTATCCACGCCCGCGGCCAGGACGCCAGGGCCAGCGCCGCGGCCCGGGTGCTGGCCCAGGCCGGCTATGTGGTGCACGCCGAGGCGGTCCCCGATGGCGAGGCGGCCAAGGAGATCAGCGTGACGGCCGCTCTGTGGTCGCGGCTGGCTGCGCACGAGATCGGTCGCCGCGACGTGATCGTGGGTGTCGGCGGGGGAGCGGTGACCGACCTCGCGGGCTTCACCGCCGCCACGTGGCTGCGGGGCGTCCGCCTGGTGCTGGTCCCGACTACTCTGCTCGGCATGGCCGACGCCGCGATCGGCGGCAAGACGGCGATCAACATCCCCGAGGGCAAGAACCTGGTCGGCGCCTTCCATCCGGCGGCCGGGGTGCTCGCCGACCTCGCGGCGCTGATGACGCTGCCCCCGGCCGAGTACGCCAGCGGCCTGGCCGAGGTCATCAAGGTCGGGTTCATCGCCGATCCCGTCATCCTGGACCTGATCGAGGCGGATCCGCCCGGCGCCGCCCGGCCGGGCGGCGCGCATGAGCGCGAGCTCGTCGAGCGCGCCATCGCCGTGAAGGCGGGCGTCGTCTCGGCCGACCTGCGCGAGGCGGGCCAGCGGGAAATGCTCAACTACGGGCATACGCTCGGGCACGCCATCGAGCGGGCTGAGGGGTACACGATGCGGCACGGCGAGGCGGTGGCGATCGGCATGACCTACGCCGCCGCGCTCGGGCGGCTCGCGGGCCGGCTCGACTCCCCGACCGCGCGCCGGCACCGTGAGATCCTGGCCGCCGTCGGTCTCCCGACGCGGTACCGGGCCGGCGACTGGCCGAGCCTGCGCGCGACGATGACGCTGGATAAGAAGGCCCGCGCGGCCCGGCTGCGGCTGGTGGTGCTCGACGGGCTGGCCAGGCCCGCCATCCTGGCCGATCCGCCCGAAGAACTCCTGGAGCAGGCCTACATGGAGGTGAGCTGAGCGATGCCGCTGCCAGCCACGGCAGATAACCCCCCAGAGCCCGTACCCGCCCGGGGAGACGGCCCTCCGGAGCCCCCCGTGCCGACGGTGCTCGTGCTCAACGGGCCCAACCTCTCCCGGCTCGGCTCGCGTGAGCCAGAGGTCTACGGCACCTCGACGCTTGCCGACGTCGCCGCGGCGTGCGCGGGCATCGGCGGCCAGCTCGGCCTGGCGGTCGACGTCCGGCAGACCAATGACGAGGCGGAGCTGATCGGCTGGGTGCACGAGGCCGTCGACCGACGGCTGCCGATCCTGCTGAACCCGGCCGCGTTCACGCACTACTCCTATGCGCTGCGAGATGCCCTGGCGATGCGGACGGCGCCCCTGGTCGAGGTGCACCTGTCCAACCCGGCGGCGCGCGAGTCGTTCCGGCATAACTCGGTGGTGGCCGGGGTCGCCGACGGCACGGTGGCCGGCTTCGGGCTGGTCTCCTACGAGCTGGCGCTGCGCGCGGTCGCGGCCCTGACGGCACCGCGGCCTTAGCGAGACCCCCTAGGACCCCGGCCCGGCGCCCGGTTACCATTCACCGACACACGAAACGGACTGCTGAGGGCCACTCGCCTGCTCCAAGCGAGGCAAGCCGGGCGTGACAGCGGGCCTGAAAGGCTGTGCGTGATGCGCATCGGGATGTCACTGAACTACGCGGGCGGCTTCGCCGAGACCGTCGCCGAGCTGGCCGACTACGAGAAGGCCGGGCTCGACATCGTCTTCGTGCCCGAGGCCTACAGCTTCGACGCCGTCAGCCAGCTCGGCTACCTTGCCGCCCGGACCGAGCGGCTGCAGCTGGCGTCGGGAATCCTGCAGATCTACTCGCGTACGCCGACGCTGACCGCCATGACCGCGGCCGGCCTCGACTACGTGTCCGGCGGCCGGTTCGTGCTCGGTATCGGCGCCTCCGGACCGCAGGTCATCGAGGGCTGGCACGGGGTGCCGTACGACGCGCCGATCGGCCGGACCCGCGAGGTGATCGAGATCTGCCGCGCGGTGTGGCGCCGCGAGCGGGTGGAGTACGCGGGCCGGTATTACACCATCCCGCTGCCGCCTGACCAGGGCACCGGGCTGGGCAAGCCGCTCAAGCTGATCAACCATCCGGTTCGCGACCGGATTCCGATCCTGGTAGCCGCCCTGGGGCCGAAAAACGTGGCCATGGCGGCCGAGCTCGCCGAGGCCTGGGAGCCGATCTTCTACTTCCCGGAGAAGGCCGCGCAGGTGTGGGCCGAGCCGCTGGCGGCCGGGACGGCCAAGCGCGACCCGGCGCTGCCGGCGCTGGATGTCATCGCGCAGGCCGGCCTGGCTATCGGCGACGACACGGCGGGGCTGCTGGACCTCGGCCGTTCGGCGCTGGCCCTGTACATCGGCGGGATGGGCGCGCGGGGCCGGAACTTCTACAACGACCTGGCGGTGCGGTACGGCTATGAGCAGGAGGCCGCCGCGATCCAGGAGGCTTACCTGTCCGGGCGCAAGCAGGAGGCGGAGGCCCTCGTCCCGGCCTCGCTCCTGGAGGGAACCTCGCTGATCGGCCCGCGGTCACTGGTGGCCGAGCGGGTGGCGGCGATGCGGGAGTCGGGCGTGACCACGCTCAACGTCGCGCCGCTGGCCGCCACGCATGCCGAGCGGGTCGCGCTGATCGAGCAGATCCGCGACCTCGCCGCCTGACCGGCCTCCCTGCAACGGGCCTCGGGCCGCCCACGCGAAATCACGGCCGTGATCGTCTCAGCTAACTCGCGTCCTAGGCCGCGCGCTCCCTAGGCTGCGCGCTCGTAGGCGGCGACGGTCTCCTGGCCGACTCGCTCCCAGGAGTACCGGCTCCGGGCCCGGTCCGCGGCGGCGATGCCGAATCCCTCCAGCAGCATCGGGCTGGACAGCAGCTGGCGGATGCGCCGGGCCAGCGCGCTGTGGTTGCCCGGCCGGACCAGCACGCCGGTGGCCCCGTCGACCACCGCGTCCTGGTCGGCGCCCTCGGCGGACGCGACGACCGGGGTGCCGCAGGCCATGGCCTCGACCGGCAGGATCCCGGTCGGCTCGTCGCTGGCTACGTGCACGAACAGGTCGGCCGAGCGCAGCAGCGCGGGCACCCGGACCGGGCTGACCTTGCCGGTGAACAGGACGCGGTCGCTGACGCCGGCCTGCTCCGCGAGCCGGGACAGCCGCTGCAGCACCGGGTCCTCGAAGATCTCCGCGCGCGGCGGTCCGCCGGCGATGAGCAGCTCGGCGCCGGGCAGGGCGGCCAGCGCCCTGATGACCGTGTCCAGTCCGTGCTCCTCGCAGGACGGTGCGGCGGCGAGCAGGCGCGGCCGCTTGCCCCGGCGCGCCATCGGCCCGCCCGGCTCGAATCGGCTGGTGTCGACGCCGAACGGCACGACCGTAATCGCGGCTCGCGGGACTCCCAGGCCGGCCAGCTCGCTCAGCTCGGCCGAGTTGCCCGCCAGGACGGTCCGGACCGTGCGCGCGACCAGCCGCTCCAGCTTGGCCCGCGCCGCGGTGTCCTGCACCGGCGGCGTGGCCTTGCGCGGCGTGCCCAGGGAGTGGAAGGTCTGCACGACCGGGACCCGCGTGCCCCGCGTGGCCGCCAGCGCGGCCAGGCCGCTGGTCCAGAAGTGCGCGTGCACCACGTCAGGCGGGTTCTGCTGCCACCGCTCCGCGAGGGCGTCGCTGAACGCGCCCAGCTGGGGCAGGAGCCGATCCTCCGGCAGCGCTGCGGCCGGGCCGGCCGGCAGGTACTCGAAGCGCACCCCGCCCGCGTTCTCGGAGCGGGGCCGGGCCGGGGAGTCCTTGCGGGCGTAGACGGTCACCTGATGACCTAGAGCGGCCAGGGTGCCTGCGAGCGCAGCCACCCTGAGCGCCTGTCCGCGCGGATCAGCGGAGGTGCTCCGCCGCGCCGCGGGATCGGGGCTGACATGGCCGGTGACAAGGGCGATCCTCATGACACTGCCTCCAAAGAGATCGCCACGACGATCACGGAGGTTATGGAGGAGCGCAGCAGGTCAGCGGAAAAGTGTCCGCGCCGTGGGATCTAGCGAGCCACTGGGTAGCTGCTTGTCAACTACCGCGCTTGATCACCTGAGCCCAACTAGCTGAAGCTGGCCAGGTTAAGCGCTGTGGGGGTTCCCGGATCCCGGCAGGCGTCCTCCACCACCAACACCGTGACGGCGTGGTAGGGGGGTGTGCCTGCGTCGTAGACACCGTTGGCAGGATCATATCCGATGTCGATTCCGATGTCGACGACGGCGGTTCCGAGCCGGCCGGGTCACGGCCAGCCCGGCTCGTCCTCCTGGATGCGCTGAGGCCGACGCTGTCCGGTGCCGCGGGACGCCCCGGCCCTGACGCCGTTGAGAACCTCGGCGGCCAGCACGGCCGGGTCCTGCAGCAGGTAGGCGACATCGTCGGGCTCCTGGGCGGCCGGATCGTGAAGATCGCCGGGAACCACGTCAGCGCGGACCACCTCGCCGCGCGTCAGCACGCGGCGACGCAGCCAGGCACCGGCTCCCGAGGGCCCGATCAGCGCGGCCAGCCCGGCCAGGATGATGATCAGCCCGGCCAGCCGGAGGTTGATCCCCGGCACGTGCGCGCTCACCGCGAAGGTCAGGATGGCTCCCGCCGCGAGCATGGCCAGGGCTGCGATTTTCATGACCCTCCGATCATCTCTGCCTGGTCGGCTCCCAGCATGCGGGCGCGCAGGTAGTTCAGCGACTGGGTGATCAGCCGCGAGACGTGCATCTGCGACAAGCCAAGCTGCTGCCCGATCTCGGCCTGCGTCATGTTGCCGTAGAAGCGCAGCAGCAGGATCCGCTGCTGGCGCTTGGGCAGCTCGCTCCAGTGCACGCCCAGCGCCGCCATGTCCACCGCGTGCTCCATCTGCGGGTCCTCGGCGCCGAGCAGCTCGGCCAGGCTGCCCGCCTCTGGCTCCTCCGACAGCGGCGCATCCAGGGACCAGGCCGAGAAGCCCAGGTCCGCGCGCCGGGCGGCCCGCACCTCCGAGGCGGTCACGCGCAGGTAGTTAGCCAGCTCGGCGTCGGTCGGGGTGCGCTGGAACTGCTGGGCTAGCTCCGCGGTGGCCTGGCGCATCTCGAGCACGAGCTCCTGCGCCGACCGCTTCACCCGCACCTGCCACCGCCGGTCCCGGAAATGTCGCTTGATCTCGCCGCTGACACACGCCAGCGCGTAGGGCGCCAGGCTCGTGCCGACCTCGGGGTCGAACCGGTTGATCGCCTTCATCAGGCCCACGTAGCCGACCTGCATAAGCTCATCGGCGGATTCCGGGCTGCCCTGGTATCTGCGGGCACACGAGCGAACCAGGGACTGGTACCGGACCACCAGAACCTCGCAGGCCTCGGCGCGGGCGGCGCTGCCGCGGGGCTGCTCGTGGATCAGCCTGAGCAGCTCCTGGTCATCGCGCGCTACCAGGTCCGTCGCCGGATCGGCGATATCAGGCAGCGACATTGTCGTCACGGGATGCCTCCAGGTGGCCCGTTGGATGGACAGAGTCGGGGATGCCCGCCTGGGAGGAAATAAACATGCGCTCCCCTCGGCTGGCCCGGGCGAGTGTTCCGGGTGGGCGCCGGGGCCGGGCATTAGCGGGTGTTATCGGAGTGTTGGCCGGGCTGCGAGGGGTACGCGACCCTTGAGCTCGGGTACGCGGCACTCGGCCTGAAAGTGCACGGGATCGGAGACAGCATGAGACGAGCGCAGCGCAAGTCCGGCTTCCGGACCGGGGGCGGTCCGAGCGTCGTGGTGGTAGGCGGCGGTTTTGCCGGCCTGTCTGCCCTCGACGCGCTCCAGGGCAGCGGGGCGGCGGTGACGCTGGTGGACCGCAATGTCTACAGCACCTTCCAGCCGCTGCTGTACCAGGTGGCGACGGCCGGCCTGACGTCCGCCGACGTCGCCTACCCGCTCTGGTCCGTCACGCGGAAGAGCGGCGCGCGGTTTCACAAGGGCATGCTGGTCGAGGCCGACTTCGCTAACCGGATCGTCCGGCTGGACGACGGGACCGAGTTCCACTACGACTACCTGATCGTGGCCACCGGCGTCAGCGCGAACTTCTTCGGGATCACGGGCGCCGACAAGCACAGCATGAGCCTCTACACCCGGCGCGACGCGGTCGCATTGCGGGAGCGGCTGATGGCCGAGCTGGAGAGCAGGAGCTGGGAGGGGAACAGCTCCGGGCTGGACATCACGATCGCCGGCGGCGGCGCGACCGGCGTCGAGCTGGCCGGCACGCTCGCCGAACTGCGCAACATCGCCCTGCCGGCCGCGTTCCCCGGCATCGACCCGAGCACCATGCGGGTGACGCTGATCGAGCAGGCGTCGGCGCTACTGGCCGCGTTCCAGCCTAAAGAGCGGGAATATGCGCGCCAGCAGCTCCTGCACAGGGACGTCGACGTGCGGCTGGGCACGGCTATCAAGGAGGTAACACCGGAGGAGGTGCTGCTGGCCGATGGCACCACGGTGCCCAGCACCATCACCGTGTGGGCCGCCGGGGTAGCGGCACCGGACTCGATCGGGCGGCTGGGCCTGCCCCGGGGCCACGCGGGCCGGCTCGAGGTCGGCCCGGACCTGCGCGTCGAGGGCCAGGAGCGGGTCTTCGCCACGGGCGACATCTCGGTGAATCCTGGCGATCCGATCGCCCAGCTGGCGCAGCCGGCCATCCAGGAGGGCCGGCACGCCGCCCGGCAGATCCAGCGGCTGATGGCCGGTCAGGGCACCGAACCGTTCAGCTACCACGACAAGGGCATCATGGCGACCATCGGCAACCGGTCGGCTGTCGTCGAGCTACCGGTGGGCCTCCGCCTGCGCGGCACGCTCGCGTGGCTGACCTGGCTGGCCCTGCACCTGTGGACGCTGCTCGGCGGCCGTAACCGCATCGCGGCCTTTGTCAACCTGTCGTGGCGGTACCTCACCTGGAGCCGGGGCGGCGGGATCATCGTCGGGGACGACGCGCCGGAGGACAGCTGAGCGGCCTGCGTGCTTACCGGTGCGCCGCGGCGAGCGTGGCGAGTGCCCGCCCGAAGTCCTCACGGTTATCCCCGAGGACGGCGAAGTATCCCTGGTCGGCCGCCTCGACATCGGCTAGCGCGCCGGCCAGCAGCGCGGCGCCGGCCGCGGCGATCCGCAGCCTGCGGGCCCGGCTGTCGCTGGGGTCGGGTTCGCGCGTGAGCAGGCCGCGGCCCTCCAGCTTGCGCACGACCTGGCTGGTCATCATGAGGTCCGTGCCGGCCTGATCGGCCAGCTGCGCCTGCGTCGGCGAGCCGTCGTGCTCCTGGAGCCACCAGAGCGAGGCGAGCAGCACAAACTGCACGTGGGTGAGGTCATGCGGGGCCAGAGCCGCGCGCATCTGCCGCTGCCAGGACAAAGTGACGCGCCAGAGCAGGAACCCGGGGCTCTGCTCCGGCACGGCGAACTGGGGTGCCGTCACGCTGGCGTTGCCGCGGATCCGGCGGCGGGGCGAACGGTCGCGGATCCGGCGGCCGGGGGGATGGTCGCGGACTCGGCGGCCAGCGCGATGAGGGATGCCATCGTCTGGGGGAAGTCCGCCGTGATCAGCGGCCCGATCTCCCGCGCCTGATCGGCTGGCCCGAAGATCTGCGCGGCATAGGTGATCCGCAGCCCCGGGCCGTCAGCCGGCTCGAGGAGGTGCGAGACGCGGATGACGAGGTCGCCGACTGGGGTCTCGTCGACGAACTCGCGCTCTGGCTCGACCCTGACCAGGCGGTAGGGCAGCGGCTCCTGGCCCGTGAACTTCATGGTCCCGGCCGATCCAGTAGCGAACGGGCCGTCGCGCGTGACGACCTCGGCCTGCTTGTCCCACTGCGGCCACGTGCTGACGTCCTCGTAGAGGGCCCAGATCTGGCCCGCCGGGACGTCGGTCTCGACGGTGTGCGTATAGGTGAATGCGGGTTGCGAATTAGACATGCGTGCATATTATATTCGCGCTTACTAACTGCCAACCGGCCGAACGGCCGTACAGTCGTCAACATGCCGGAGATACACGCCGCTCGCAGGGCACGAGCTCAGGAAAAGATCACCGCGCTGGGCTGCGATGCCGCGCTGATCACCAGCGCGCCGAACGTCCGCTACCTGACGGGTCTGGTGAGCTCCAACGCGGCGGTTCTGCTCCCGGCGAGCGGCCCTGGCGTCCTGGCTACCGACTCTCGCTACGCCGAGGCAGCATCTCGCGACTGCGGCGACATCGAGCTGGTGGCCGAGCGCGGGACCGAGATCGCGCTGGCCGCGCTGGCGGCCCGCCGCGGCGCCCGGACCCTGGCCTTCGAGGCGCAGGAGGTGACGGTCGAGCGGTACGAGGCGCTCGAGGACCTGGCCAGCGGGCCGCGGCTGATCTCCCTCGGCCGCGCGATCGAGGAGCTGCGGACCGTCAAGGACGAGACCGAGATCGCCTTGCTGAGCCGCGCCTGCGCTATCACCTGCGCGGCGTTTGCCAGCGTGCTGCCCCTCATCACCGTCGGCCGCAGCGAGCGGGAGCTGGCGATCGCGCTGGAGCGCGAGATGACCGACCGGGGGGCCGACGGGCCGGCCTTCGACTCGATCGTGGCCAGCGGGCCCAACGGAGCGGTCCCGCATCACGCGCCGGGCGACCGCCGGTTTGAGCCAGGCGACCTCGTCACCATCGACTGCGGAGCGCGAGTCGGCGGGTACCACGCGGACATGACGCGCACCGTGGTGCTCGGCGAGCCTGCAGGCTGGCAGCGCGAGATCTACCAGCTGGTGGCGGCCGCGCAGCTGGCGGGCATCGCGGCGGCCGTTCCGGGGGCCGACATCGTCGCGGTCGACGCGGCGGCCAGGGACCTGATCGCCGCGGCCGGATACGGCGAGTGCTTTCAGCACGGCCTGGGCCATGGCGTTGGCCTGGAGGTACACGAAGCGCCGATCATCGGGTATGGCCGGACAGGTACACTCGTGGACCGGGTGCCCGTCACCGTCGAGCCAGGGATTTACCTGCCGGGCAAGGGCGGCGTCAGGATCGAGGACACCCTGGTCGTCCGCGCGGGCGCCGGGGCGGCGGGCTCAGCCGAGATTCTTACCGCGACCACCAAGGAACTGCTCGTCCTCTGACACCTGGACGTGGCGGTCCCGGATGCATGCAGGAGACCTGAAGACGTGGCCACCACGAACGACCTCAAGAACGGCATGACCCTGAGCATCGACAACCAGCTCTGGAATGTCGTGGACTTCCAGCACGTCAAGCCCGGCAAGGGCGGCGCGTTCGTACGCACCAAGCTGAAGAACGTGATGTCCGGCAAGGTCGTCGACCGGACCTTCAACGCCGGCGTCAAGGTCGAGATCGCCAACGTGGACAAGCGGGAGATGCAGTACCTCTACCGCGAGGGCGAGGACTTCGTCTTCATGGACACCCAGGACTACGACCAGCCGCACATTCCCGCGGCCACGGTGGGCAGCGTCGCCGACTACCTGCTGGAAGAGCAGACGGCCACGATCGCCTTTAACGACGGGGTGCCGCTGTACGTGGAGCTTCCGGCCTCGGTGGAGCTGACCGTCAGCCAGACCGACCCGGGCCTGCAGGGGGACCGGTCCACGGGCGGCACCAAGCCAGCCATCCTGGAGACCGGCGCGCAGATCCAGGTGCCGCTGTTCATCACGACCGGCGAGAAGATCAGGGTGGACACCCGGACCGGCGATTACCTCGGCCGAGCGTGAGCCGGCCGTCCTGCGGCGACCCGTCCTGCGGTGACGGGTCCGGCGGCGACGTGACGACCAGGCGGGATCGGGCAGGCCGCCACCAAGCCGGATGCGACTGGGCCGGATGCGACTGGGCCCGACGCGACTGGGCCCGACGCGACTGGGCCCGACGCGACTGGGGCAGCCGTGTCCGCCCGCGGTAAGGCTCGCAAGCGGGCGCTCGACGTGCTCTTCGAGGCCGAGATCCGGGCGGTGCCCGTGCTCGAGCTGCTCGATGAGCGGACCGCGGCGGCCAGCCCGCCGGTTTCTCCCTACGCCGCCGAGCTAGTCCGGGGCGTTCAGGCGCACCGCGAGCGCATCGACGAGCTGCTCTCCGCCCACGCCCAGGGCTGGACGCTGGACCGGATGCCGGCCGTGGACCGCAACATTCTGCGGATCGGCACGTTCGAACTGCTCTGGCAGGACGACGTCCCGGACGGCGTGGTGATCAGCGAGGCCGTGCAACTGGCCCGCGACCTGTCGACCGACGGCTCCCCGCCGTTCGTCAACGGCCTGCTGGCCCGCCTGCTGGAACTCAAGCCCGGCCTGGCGCTGTAGTCATCTCGCCGTAGTTCTCCCCACCCTGCGCTCCGGCCCTGCGCTCTCCGGCCCTGCGCTCTCCGGCCCTGCGCTCTCCGGCCCTGCGCTCTCCGGCGCTGTAGCCGCGCGCCGGGCACGGCTGCTCATGATCACTACCGTTTCGTCGCGCTACGTGCGACGAAACGGTAGTGATCATGAGATCCGGAGGCGGCGCGGGCCGGGTCGTGCTCGAAATGCGGGGCGGGCGTGAAAGAGGGGGCCTCGGTGGCGCGCGGTAACTGTGGTGCTCGGCCTGCCGCTGTCGCTGTCGCTGGCGGACGGCCGGGCGGTGTCAGTGCCGGGTTCTGCTGGCGCGGGCGGTGGCGGCGCGGCGGTGTCCTTCCTGGGTCCAGTGGGTGATCTGGCTGGTGTCGGCGCCCGCGTCGAT